>WBZU01000295.1_pt2 | contig 16200 bp, 15 predicted proteins | sample 5204311 | NCBI WGS metagenome assembly WBZU01 (sample SAMN12344359, study PRJNA552823) | activated sludge metagenome | biome: Activated sludge suspended growth; feature: Nitrification reactor; material: Wastewater; isolation source: activated sludge from nitrification reactor of wastewater...
CCGCGGCATCGCCGCGCAGGCCTCCACCATCTACACGCCCGTGCATGTCTACGAGAAGATCAACAAGATGCGCAACGCGGAGCGCTCCCTCAGCCAGCGCCTGGGCCGCGACCCGACCGTCGAGGAGCTCGCGGAAGCCATGTCAGACCGCGACAAGGACCCGCCGGAGATCATCACCCCCGAGAAGGTCATCGAGCTCAAACGGGCCAGCCAGACGCTCGTGAGCCTCGACAAGCCCGTCGGCGGGGACTCCGAATCCAACTACGCCGACTTCATCGCCGACTCCGCGTCCCTGGAGCCGTTCAACCAGGTCATGGACAGCATGAAGGGCGACGAGCTGCAGAAGGCCCTGCGGGAACTGCCGCCGCGCGACCGCAAGGTCCTCGCGCTGCGCTACGGCATCGGCTGCTCCTCCTACACCCTGGAGGAATGCGGCGAGAAGCTCGGCGTCACCCGCGAGCGCGTCCGGCAGCTGCAGGACCGCGCCATCGACCATCTTCACTACTCCGAAGAGGCGATGGAAGTCCGCGACTACATGCACGACCTCGAGGACTGAGGCGGCCGCCCGCCCCGGGAGCCATGGGGCGGGCGGCCTGCCGGCAGCATCCCGGATCGGGATCTCCGCTGCGTCACCAGCCGGTCACGGGCGGGTCAAGGCAGCCGAGATGAGGAACTGCGCCGGCGCCGGCGCTACGCTGGCCGTCCATGCCCGAAGTGCACGCCATCTGGTTCATCGACGAGTCCGGCGCCAGCGAGCTTGACGCGCTGACCTGGGAGTCCGGCGAGGCGGCCGCCTACGCGCAGTCGGTCCAGGACGGCGACGGCTTTCCCGGCTGCGACGTGCGCGTGGAGACCCTGCAGGTGCCTTCCGGCGAGCTGGCGCAGTTCCAGGCCGCCTGCGAATGCGCCTCCGCCGCCGGCCCTGGCCTGCTGGCGTTCTGGCATGACCGCCTGGCCCGGGCCTCAGCGCGCCTGCGGCCCTGACCGCGGGCAAAGATAAGGCGCCCCGCCGGGGGGGGGCGCCTTATTGCGGAGACGGGATTCGAACGCCGCGACCTCCAGGATATGAGCCTGGCGAGCTGACCACTGCTCCACTCCGCTGCCCGCAACGTATCTCGCCGGCCCGGGACTGTCAACATTTCCGCCAGGGCTGTCAACGGGCGCTCGGCGCCGGCGTGGAGCCGAGCCGGCCGCCGCCGAGCTCGCGCACGGCCGGCTGGACCGTGTTGATCCGGTTCTCGCGCCGCAGCTGAGCAGGATTGCACGCCGGGTTCGCCGGGCGGCATCCGTCCTGGCCGGCGCCGAGCTCCATGCCCGGCGGGCCGTTCCAGATGACGTTGCCGGCGATCCGCAGGCCGTCGTCGGCGCGGGCGCCGGCGGGCACCCCTCCGCGCGGCCCCGGAGGCAGCGCCCCGGCGACTGACAGCTGCTGCCACGCTGACTGGAACCCCGGCGGGTTGTACAGGACGTTGCCGGTGATCCGCACGTCCCGGCTGGGGATCCGGATGTAGTTGGTGCCGTCGTCGACGGCTGTCGCCCCCCACGCGCCGGCGTCCAGGTAGGCCTGGCAGCGCCAGCGGCCCTCGTCGCCGGGGCGCCCGTCGCAGGACCGCGACCCGAACCCGACTTCCAGCAGATGGGACCTCGAGCCCGTCCGGTAGGCCACGTTGCCGGCGATCCGCACGTGCAGGCCGCCCTGCACGCCGAACGCGGCGCCTTCGGTGTCGCGGACCGTGTTGGAGATGAACGCCACCCGGTAGGCCTCATAGCGCAGGTACGGCGCCTGCATGAACTGCAGGCCGGTGCCCTGCCCGGCGGTGATCCCTCCGGTCCCGCAGTCAGAGATCACGTTCCCGGAGAACGTGACGTCCGCCGAGCCGCCTTTCGCGTACGCGCACCAGTCCTGGGCGTCATGGATCCGCGATCCCGTCACGGAGGCGTGGCGGACCGCCACGAAATCGATCGCGTTGTCCCCGGCCCCGGAGATATCAGACCGGGTGATCCGCACGCCGGAGCTCTGGTTGATCTTGACGGCCTCCTGCGCGCGGTCCCGGCCGCCGCGCACGGTCATGCGGTCCAGGCGCAGGCCCGAGCAGCGCTCGCAGTGGAACACGTCCCCGCCGCCTTCCAGGCGAAAGCCCGCCAGGCGCATGCCGCTGACCCGGTACACGTTCATCGGCGGCAGCGTGACGCCTCCGTCCGGGGCGTCGACGGCCACCGGCGCTGCCGGGCTGCCGCGGCGGCCCTCCCAGTACGCGGGCACCGAGGCCTGCGGGTAGCGGCCCGGCAGCAGGTGGATGGAGTAGGCGGCCGTGAGCGCCCGGCCCTGCGGCACCCGCCGCCACGCGGCAGAGACCGTCGCCAGCGGCGCCTGCCTGGTCCCCGCCGCCCCGTCAGAGCCGGCGGGGCTCACCCACCATTCCCGCCCGGCGGCCTGCGCGCAGGCGGGAGCCAGGCAGGCCGCGGCGGCAGCGAAAGCGAGGGCGCGGCGAAGCATCGGCCGCCAGCGTAGCGTCACGCCGGCGGCCGATGAAAGGCTGCGAGGCCCGGGGGCCTACTTCACGCGGACGTAGGCGCAGCTGGCCGCGGACTTGTTGTGCGCCTTGTCCTCGCTGACGATGCAGTAAGGCAGGCGCTGGCCCTCGTACTTGTACGGGATCCGCCAGGACAGCTGGTAGCGGGTGCCCGGCAGCGACTGGCCGTAGGCGCTGCGGATCGTGCGGATCGTCCGGGTGCCGGCGCGGTTGAGCACGTACAGGGTCTCGCGGGTGACGTGGCTGGCCTCGGCGACCTTGTAGACGAAGTGCGCGGTCTCGCCGGCCCACGCGGAGACGCTGTAGGCCTTCACGCGCGGCTTGACCGTGTCCTTGCCGCCGCCTCCTCCGCCGCCGCTGAGCTGCTGGGAGATCCAGGCGCTGTACTTCGCCACGCGCGTGTAGATGCCCACGGCGCCGGGATGCCCGCAGCCCTGCGCGCCCCAGGAGACAATCCCCACGAGCGTGTAGCCGCCGGCGCCGTCGGCGACCATCAGCGGGCCGCCGGAATCGCCCTGGCAGCTGTCGTGGCCTTCGGCGGTGACCAGCTGGCAGATGTTGTAGGCGGCGTCGAAGCCCTGCTCGCGGGAGGCGCAGCCGGAGTCGGTGAGGATCGGCGCATCGACCTGGCGCAGCGTGTCAGGGGTGTCCTGCCCGCCGTCGGTGGTGGCGCCCCAGCCGGCCACCCAGCCGGTCTGCCCGGACCAGATGTCGCCCTGGGCGGCCGTGACGAACTTCAGCGCGGGCGCGCCGGCGTCCTGGCCCAGGAACAGCAGCGCCAGGTCGTTGGTGGTGGCCTCCGGGTCGTACTTGGGGTGGCGAACCACGCGGACGACCGGGATCGTCTTGCCCTTGCTGGTGTCTGACAGGGTGGTGCGCCCGGCAGTGACCTGCATGTCAGAAGCGGCGGTGACGGCGTTGGTCTTCTCGTCGCTGACGCAGTGGGCGGCGGTCAGCACCACCCGCGGTGCGATCACCGTCCCTCCGCAGAAATGCCCGTCCTGGGAGGCGTAGCCGGCCTCCTCGATTGACACGGTCCACGGCCACGTGCCGTCGGCGGCGGCAGTGCCGCTGATGATCCGCGGCGTCTGCACGGCAGCGGATGCCAGCGCGGGGAAGGCGGCCAGCAGGAGGGAGGAAAGCAGGAGGGAGGGGAGAGGGCGAAAGCGCATGGCCTCCAGCCTGCCGTTGCCGGCCGGCCGCAGCCATGATCTCGGCTCAAACCGCCGCTTTTCGGGCTCCGGGCGGGGAAACCGCCCTCCCGGGAGGCCGGCGCTGGCAGGCTGTCCCGATGCCCCTGGAAGCCATGCTCCTGCTCGTCGTCGGCCTGTTCGCCGCCGCCGGCCTGCTGTTCCTGCTGATCGCCGGCGACTGACCGGCTCAGCACGCGCCCGGAACCGCCGCACCCTGAAACTGGCTGCGCCGGAGCTCCCTGCGGCCGCCCGGCCTCCCTCAAGGGCGGGGCGCGCTGCCCCCGTGCCGAGGCGCCGCGCGTGCAGTTTGCGCTCCTGGCGCGTCATAAGAGCAACCCCCAAAGCTTGAAAGGCCGCCCTGATGACATTCCTTCGCCATGCCCTGGCTCATTTCGCCGCTTGCCTGCTGGCCCTGGCTGGCTGCGCAGCCGCCAGCGCCGACACGATTTCGCTGCTTCACACCGGAAGCCTGACCACCGGCTATCCCGAGTGGGTGTATGCCTCCGGCGACACCTATCAGCCGTCCTACCTGTACTACTACTACCGGGCCGGATCGTCCGCCTGCGCTTCCACCCGCGCCGGGGAGGCCGCGACGGCCTCCTACAGCGGTCGCGCCCCGGTGTCGTCGCGCGGGTATTCGGCCAGCAGCGTCTTCACGCCTTCTTCTGCCGGCGAGTGGACATCCTGCGTGTACCTCGTCAAGGCGTCGGACGGCTCTCAGCTTGCCCAGGCCGGCCTTGCCCACCTTGTCTTTGGCCCGGAAAGCGCCCCCACCCTGAAATACGCCTCCGTTCAGGCGCTCAGCACGCGGACCATCTCCGTGCGCGCCTGGTGCCCGCGAGACTGCGGACTGTCCGCTTCAGGCTACGCCGGCTCCAGCCACCGGGAGAGCTTCGGCTCTGACAGCGCCGCCGTCTCCGGCTCGGGCTGGAAGCGGCTTCAGCTGAGCATCAGCGACGGCGCATACGATTCGCTGGCCAGCCAGCTGGCCTCCTCCAGCCTGTACGCCAACGTGACGGTGACTGCCGCCTATGGCAGCGGAGCCAGCTACTCGAGCACCGCCTCGGTGTACCTGGTGAAGAGCCCCGGCAGCCTGGCCGGCAGCTCCGTGCTCACCAGCACGGGAGTGCACCCGTTCCTGGCGGGCGCCTTCTCCGCCAAGGCCCGTCCCGGCAGCAAGCCTCGCCCTTCGCGGCGTCGGGGATCCGGGCGCATCAGGGGCTAGCGAGGCGCCCCGCGCCGGCCCGGCCGCCTCCGGCGGGCCGGCATGCGCTCAGGCGCCCTGCGCGAGGATCAGCGCGGCCTGGTCGCCGGGGCCCAGGTCGATCAGGGCCTTGGACACCGCCGCGCGCGTGACGGTCTGCAGGCCGGCGGCCTGCACCGGCAGCACTTCGCCGCAGCGGGTGAGAATCAGCAGGTCAGCGCCGTCGGGGACGGGGGCGGCCAAGGCGACCGGCCCGGCGGGCGTCCGCGACGGCTTGCCGGGGTCGGCGGACGCGACGCCGGAGCCGCCGCGGCCCTTGACCGGGTAGTCGTCCAGGCTGACGGCCTTGGCCATCCCCTGCGCGTGCACGACAGCCAGGCGGCCGGACGCCGGCACCAGCGCCGCGGAGACGATCTCGTCGGAGGGGCCGGCGAGCTTCATGAGCGTCATGCCGCCGGCGGCGCCGCCCTTCTTCGGGTTGATCCGGTCAAGCTCGGTCCGCAGCGCCTTGCCGGCGGCGGTGTGCACGATCAGCTGGGAGCCGGGCCCGTGCGGCAGCGCGGCGATCAGCCGGTCCCCGTCAGCGACCCCGACGGCAGGGATCCCGCCGGCGTGGCTTGAGGCCAGCGCCTCGGCGGGCAGGCGCTTGACCTCGCCGCGGGCGGTCACGAACGCCAGATGCTCCCCGGGAGCGGACGCGTCAAGGACCGCGGCGATGCCGTCGCCCTTGCCGGCGGCGCAGATCGGCCGGCCCTTGCCCTTGCGGCTGTCCAGGCCCAGCTCGGCGGCGCGCACCCGGTAGCAGATGCCCTGCTGCGTGAACACGTGCAGGCTGGCCTCGGTGTCTGAGTCAAGGACCGCGGCCAGCTCGTCGGACGCTGACACCTTCAGGGGCATGACCTTCAGCTTCGGCGCCCTGGCGAAGCTGATCGCCTGCCCGGAGCGAGACACGAAGATCGTGCAGTCGGTCTTCGGGACCGCCGCGGCTGCCGGCGCGCCCGGCTCGGCGGACGCGGCGGGCGCGTCGACGCCGGTCATGACCGTCGCCCGCGGCTGGCCGTAGCGCTTCTTGACGTCCTTGAGCTCCGTGACGACCTCGGCGGTGATCTTCGCCGGATCTGAGAGGATCACGTCGATCTCGGCGACCCGGGTTTCGCGGGCCTTGATGTCGTCGTCGAGCTTGAACTGGTTGAGCTGGTTGATGCGCTTCAGGCGCATGTCCAGGATGAACTGGGCCTGCTCGGCGTCGATCGGCTTGGGGGCCTTCTGCCCGTACACGCGCGCCTTGACGGCCTGGCGCAGCGCCTGCACGCTGGCTTCGTCGTCCTTGGACGTCCGGATGATCTTGACGACCTTGTCGATGACGTCCATGCAGCCGCGCAGCGCGTACAGGCGATGCAGCTCGCGCATCAGCGACGCCCGCTCGTGCTCGAGGCGCTTGGTGACGACCTGCACCCGGAACTCCGCGAACGCCTGCAGGATCTCCATCAGGCTGACGGTCTGCGGGGTGCCGTCGCGCAGCACCGTGAAGTTGACCTTGAACGTCTTGGACAGGCTGGTGTGGCGCAGCAGCTGGGCGGCGAGCGCCTGGGCGGACCCGCCGCGCTTGACCTTGACGGTCACCTTGAAGCCGTGCTTGTTCTCCTGGGCGGTCGGAATCTCAGTGACTTCGGTGATGTCCTCCGCGCGGGCCCGCTCGATGATCTCGGCCTTGAACTGCTCCAGGCCGACCTTGTACGGCAGCTCGGTGATCACGACGGCCTGCTGGGCGCCGGTGACGTTCTCGATGTGCCAGCGGCCCTGCAGCACGAACGTGCCCCGCCCGGTGGCGTAGGCTTCCTCGAGCACTGACGGGTTGGCGATGATCCCCGCCGACGGGAAGTCCGGCCCGGGCAGGCGCCGGAGCACCTGCTTGAGCGTGGCGTCGGGCTTCTCGGCGACGAGCACCGCCGCGTCGATCGCCTCGGCGAGGTTGTGCGTCGGCACGTCGCAGGCCATCGCCCAGCCGATGCCCTGGCTGCCGTTGACCAGCAGCACCGGGAACGTCACCGGGATCACCGACGGCTCCGTGGTGGAGTCGTCGAAGTTCGGGACGAAATCGACGACTTCGGGGCGCAGGTCCGCGCACATCTCCGTGGACGCCTGCGACAGCTTCGCCTCGGTGTAGCGCATCGCGGCGGGCGGGTCGTCGTTGGAGCCGAAGTTGCCCTGCCCGGAGATGATCGGCAGGTTGCACGTGAACGGCTGCGCGAGCTTGGCCAGCGCCTCGTAGATGCTGGAGTCGCCGTGCGGGTGGTAGCTGCCCATGATGTGCCCGACCGCGTTGGCGGACTTCTTGGGCTTGCGGTCATGGCGCAGCCCCTGCTCGTGCATGCCGTACACGATGCGCCGCTGCACCGGCTTGAAGCCGTCGCGGATGTCGGGCAGCGCCCGGTCCTCGTTGACGTACTGGCCGTAGCGCGCGCCGCCGGACAGCAGCGCGTCTGAGGCGTCGATGCGGTCGCCGTCGTGCTCGATGCGGGCTGCCTCCTGGGCGCCGTCGTCGTCGAGGAAGTCCTCTGCGGTGTCTTCGGTCAGTTCGGTGTCGGGCATGTCAGTTCGAAAGCCGGAAGGATCCGGCGGCCACGTGAACGTACCGCCGGCCGGCTCTCCGGCAACCTATCCCCGCGGCGGCAGCCCGCAAGGGCAGCGGCTAGCGGCGCCTGGCCCGGCGCTTGCGGGCGGCCTTGTGGCGCTTGCGCGGAGGCGGAGGCGGCGCGCCCTTGGCCGGCGGCGCCGGCGGCGGGGCGTGCGCGGGCCGGCCGGTCGGCACTGACGAGCGCAGCTGCCCGGTGACCGCCGCCCGGCGCCGGGCGGCGGCGCGGCGGCGCGGGGCCGGGCCGTGACGGCGCGCCAGCCAGCGCAGGCCGGCGGCCAGGACGGCGACCGCGGCGATCATCCCCAGGGCGGAAAGCCATCCGGGCAGGTGGAACGCACGGGCGTCCTCCGCGGCTGCGCGCTCCTCGTTGAGCTTGGCGGCCTCGTTGGACGTCAGCAGGAACGGGCTGTTGAACAGCTTCTGGTCTCCCGGATCCTGCGGCGCCGCCGGCGCCGGGGACGGGGCACCTCCTGCCTGCGGGGTCAGCTTCGCGCCCTTGGGCAGCCTGACAGTCGTTGACGACCCCTGCGCGTGCCCGGCGGCCGGCACGGCGAGCACGGCGGCGGAGGCGAGCAGGGCGGCAGCACGGAAGCGCATCCTTGAACGTATGCCAGGGCCGGACGGGCGCCCGCAGCCCTTATGCCCCGGCGATCCGGCGGGCGGCGTCCGCGGCGTCGGCCTGAAGCCGCGCCCAGCGGGCCGGGGACGCCTGCGCTGAGCGCACGGCACGGGCGGCGGCGGGGTCGCGCTCGGCGTGAAGCTCGGCGGCTGCTGCGGCGCCGGCGCCGCGGGCGGCGGCCAGGCGGAGATCCTCGCCGGCGGCGAACGCGTCGAAGCGCAGGCGGCCGGCGGCGCGCGCGCCGGCGTTCGCGACGGCTTTCTGGCGGGGCGTCATCGCTGCCAGCCTGCCGTCCCGCTCCCAGGGCTGGCAGGGTTTCCAGGCCCGGATTTGCGCTCCGGGGCGGGGCGGCGGGTATGTTCAGGCCATGACTTCCATGACTTCCGGCTTCGCCGGGCGCGAGGTCAAGGCTGGCAGCCGCCGCGGCTGGATCACCCAGGTCCTCCCGGACGGCACGCCGATGATCGCCTTCTACGGCGAGGCGCACCTGCCCGACCAGCCTTACGACCCTTCCGCGATGCGCATTCTGCGCGCCGGCACCAAGCCTGTCGGCTCCTACCACCCTTTCGACCTGACCTCACCGGACGGCTCCACGGCCCTGTCGATCCGGATCAGCCCCGGGCTGCGCCGGCGCATCAGCCAGTACGCTGAGCGCCGCCGCCTCGGAGAGGACGAAGCCGCCCGGGCGCTGATGCTCGCCCAGGCCGCCTGACCGCCGCCCGAGTCCAGCTCCATCGCGGGCCCGCACCCGGCCTTTCCGGTTCCTTCCGGGCCGGCCAGAACCGTACCGTTTTCGGTACGGTTTCGGCGCGCCTGGCCTTCCGGGCGTGCGGATCGGCTGGCGGCCGCCCCGGCCGGCGATATGTTGCGGGCATGGCAGAGAAGACCCAGGCCTCCCCGGCCTACGACGCAGACCAGATCCGCAAGCTCAAGGGCCTGGAGGCCGTGCGCCTGCGCCCGGGCATGTACATCGGCACCACCGACACCCGGGGCCTGCATCACCTCATCAACGAGATCGTCGACAACTCCGTGGACGAGGCGCTCGCCGGCCACTGCGACGAGATCATCGTCGATCTGCGCGCCGACAAGACCGTCTCGGTCAAGGACAACGGCCGCGGCATCCCCGTGCTCAAGAACGCCGACGGCGAGCACGCCCTGTACCTGGTGTTCGAGGACCTGCACGCCGGCGGCAAGTTCGGCGACGGCGGCTACAAGGTCTCCGGCGGCCTGCACGGCGTCGGCGCCAGCGTCACCAACGGCCTGTCGGAATGGCTGAAAGTCACCGTCCGGCGCGACGGATCCGAATGGACGGCCTCCTGGAAGCAAGGCGAGCGCGACCAGCCGATCAAGAAGACCGGCGCCTCCAAGGACCAAGGCACGATCGTGGTCTGGCGCTACGACGAGACGATCTTCAAGACCGCGTCCTATGACCCGAAGCTGATCGCCCGCTACCTGCGCGAGAAGAGCTACCTGGTGTCCGGCGTGAAGTTCATCCTGCGCGTCGAAGGCGAGAAGGAGCAGAGCTTCTACCAGAAGCACGCCGGCCTGAAGGCGTTCGTCACCGAGCAGGCGCTCGACGAGTCGCCGCTGACCGCCGAGCCGATCTACTTCTCCGCCGAGGACATCGCCGTGCAGAACGGCGCCGGGGAGGACACATCCGCCGGCGTCGAAGCCGCCTTGCAGTTCGTCGCGAAATCCCCGAAGCGGATCTCCGCGTTCACCAACATCGTCCCCAACCCTGACGGCGGCACGCACGTCGGCGGCCTGCGCTCCGCGCTGACCAAGGCCCTGAACAACTACGCGTTCGAGACCGGCAAGCTCAAGAAGGACCGCAAAGGCGACCGCCTCGAAGGCGACGACACCGTCGCCGGCCTCGTCGCCGCGGTGTCGGTGAAAGTCGAGCAGCCGCAGTTCTCCAGCCAGACCAAGGAGAAGCTCACCAGCCCCGAAGGCCGCGCCGCCGTGCAGTCGGCCGTCTACCAGCACCTCAGCGGCTGGCTGGCCGACAAGCGCAACGCCAAGGAGGCCAAGGCGGTGCTGGAGCGCTGCCTGCACGCCCGCAAGGTCCGCCTCGCCGACGGGAAGGTCTCAAAGAACTACAACCCGAACAGCATCATGGCCGACTCCGGCCAGTCCGCCAAGCTCGCCGACTGCAGCCTGCAGTCCGACCCGGCCGACCGGGAGCTGTTCATCGTGGAGGGCGACTCCGCCGGCGGCACCGCCAAGAAGGCCCGCGACGACATGCGCCAGGCGATCCTGCCGCTGCGCGGCAAGCCGCTGAACGTGCTGACCGCCAAGAACAAGAAGATCTTCGAGAACACCGAAGTGCAGGCGGTCATCAGCGCCGTCGGAGGCCGCGTCGAGTCCGTCGACGGCGACAACGTCGTGATGCTCAGCCCCGAGAACCGCCGCTACGGCAAGGTCGTCCTGACCGCCGACGCCGACGTGGACGGCAGCCACATCACCTGCCTGCTGATCGCCCTGTTCCATGAGCTGATGCCCAGCATGCTGCGCGAAGGCCGCGTGTTCATGGCCCGCCCGCCGCTGTTCAAGGTCGACCTCGACAGCCGCGGCGAGAAGGTCGCCTACGCCTACACCGACGAGGAGCTTCAGGAGCTCCTGCGCAAGCACAAGCGCAACGGCCGCGACGACGTCGGCCGGTTCAAGGGCCTGGGCGAGATGAACGCCGACCAGCTCGAGGAGACCGTCATGGACCCGAAGACCCGCAGCCTGATGCAGGTCACGATCGAGTCGGCCTCGGAAGTCGTCGAGGCGCTCGGCCTGATCCTCGGCCGCAACGCCGGCCCCCGCCGCGAGTTCCTGGAGTCCGGCGCCGCGGCGAAGGCCGCGCAGATGGCCTGACCCGCAGGTCCGGCCGGCTCTTCGCTTGAGCCCGGCCCCGGGCGGGTGCGCTCAGGCTTCGGACGGCTGCGGGTCCGAGAAGGCGGTGACGAGCAAGAGCATGTCGCCGCTTCCGATCTCGTCCCTGACGGTCTCATCCAGGTAGCGCTGCGCAGCGCCGTATCCGAGCTCGCCGCTGACCTCCACGGTCACGGCCAGCTCATAGCCGGCGCCGTGCGCCGGCGACGCGTTTCCGCTGGTCACGCTGAGCAGCTGGTCGCAGCGCTCAAGCAGCTCCCGGCTGTACCTGTCCTCCCACAGGGCTTCGACCCACCGGCGCTCGCCGGGGCGCACCAGCAAGGCCGCAGTTGCAGTCCAGGACGGGGCGCCTTCGCGCTCGGCGGCTTCTGATTCGCTCATGCCTTCACCGCAGCCGCCGGGCGGCGTCGGTCAACCCCGCTCGAAGCGGGGCCCGGGGGAGAGGGCAAGGTCGGCCCGCGGCGCAGGAAGTGGGAACAAACTGCGCCGCGGACCGACAGCAGGCTATCAAGGCCCCGGCCGGCTGCAGCCCGCCGCGCCAGCCGCCGATGGCAGGGCCTGCCAGGGCGCCAGGCCGCTAGCTGAGCCCCGGGCGGAGATACTCGGCGGCGTCGCCGCGCAGGACTTCATCCGCCGACAAGGCCAGCACGAGACGCGCCGCGGATTTCGCGAGGCTCGGGCGCGCGCACAGGCCGCTGAACGCCTCGGCGGCGAGAGCCTCGCGGCCCCGGGCGAGGGAGTCCGCGAGGATCTCGAGGAGCAGCTGAGAGCTGCGCTCCGACGGCCATCGTCCGATCGCCCACACGGCGGCAGGCGCCGGCCGGCCGCGCTCGCGGACGTGCTGCGCGAGGCCGGACACGGCCGCCTCGGGATCGAAATCATCAGCGAGCCCGGCTTCGCCGGCTTCCAAGCCAGGCTGAGAAAGGGCTTCGCCGCCGGCGTCGCGCCGCGCGCGGGCTTCCAAGGCCAGGCCGAGCGCCACCGCGGCCTCCTTGGCCCTGGCGTCGTCTTCGGCGGCGAGGCGGCTGAGGAGCTCCTGCACGCTCATGCCTTCACCGTAGCCCCGGGAGGCAGCGTCCGCAGGGGATTCCGGGCCTGCCGGAGACCGCGGTCAGCAGCGGCTGGCCGGCGGCCGCGGATGCGCCCGCGCCTTCCAGGAGACCGTCACCGTCCGCCAGCGCACCAGCCGGCCGGCCCGCGTCATCCGGCTGGCAACCCGCCTGGCGCGCCCGGACCGGGCCAGGCGCACCCGCGCCGCCGCCCGGCCGCCGTCCACGCGCCGGATGACCGCCGCGGTCAGCAGCGTCTCTGACGCCGGCGTGAGCGCCGGCATCGTGCGCATCCCCGCCTCCCAGGACGTCAGCAGCAGCGCGTACGGGTCAAGATCGGCGCGCCACACCAGCCCGGCCGCGCTGAACCGGTAGCAGCGGCCGCCGCGCGGACGCCACCACATGCCCGAGATCTGGCGCCGATGCGTCCCGGGCACGAACATCATGATCGCCTCCCGGGCCAGCCGGCCGCGCGCGTAGGAACGGATCCGCTGCCCGGCGGCGTCCTGGTCAATGACCGCGCGCGCCCCGCCCGGCGACCGCTGCACCGCATGGAAGGCCGCCGCGTGCCGCGCGAGCGCCTGCGACCGCGCCCACCGCCCCGGCGCCGCCCCGGCCGCCGCCGGAGCAGCGGACGCTGCCGCTGCGCAGGCAAGGAGCGCCGCAGCAGCAGCTCGAGAGGCAAGGCAGGCCATGGCATCCACCATGCCACGCGTCCCGCCGGCCGCGAGCCCAGCCGCCCTGCCAGGCGGCCCGGCGGGACGCGCCAGGCCGGCCCCGGAGTCGACCCGAGGTCGACCTGGCCGGCACATCCCGGAACTCGCCTGGCAGGCCGAAAACGCCTGCGGCGCCTGCGATTCCGGGCGCGGCAGCCTGCCCTGTCATTCCGGGCCGGGCCGGCGCCGGGATGCCCTGCCAAACGGCAGGGCCCGGTCACGGTCACAGCCAGCCGATAGGCCCGGAGATCTCGCGCAGCACCTCGAGCTCAGCCAGCACGTGGTGCCAGCGGGCGTCGCCGGGCCCCCGGATCGGCAGGCCCCGGCCCGGCAGCAGCTCCGCCGGGCACGGCAGGCCGGCGCCGGCGCGCCACACCGCCCGGCGCAGCGCCCGCGGCAGCCCGCCGACGCACGCGCCCAGCCGGCCGGCCTCAGCCGGCATCGCCAGCGCCCCGTGAATCAGCATCCGGAACGGCGCGCCGTGCCTGGGGCCCACGACAATGTCGGTGTCGGCGGCCATGTCAGCCTCATCGGAGCACAGCAGCACGCTGCACATCCGCACGCCCGTAGCCGGCCGGAACGGCGCCCGGGCCACCAGCACGACCCGGCGGGCGCCCCCGGCCCCCGGCGCCTGCGCCACCCGGAACTGGCCCGCCGCCAGCGGCCACTCGCGCTCCAGCGGGCCCGCCGGGCGCGGCGCCTCCGCCAGCGCCTCCGCCAGCCATCCCGGGATCCGCCTGTTCTCGCCCACGCATAGTCAGAAGGACCGATGCTCCGCGCAATGTAAACAGGAGATGCGCCTCGCCAGGAAGGGAATCCGCGGGACGCGGATACGGTGGCTTCCGTGCCCCGCAAGAAGGAGAAGCCTCCCTGCTCGATCGACGGCTGCGGCAATCCGGCAATCTCCCGCGGCTGGTGCAAGAAGCACTACCTCCGATGGCAGCGGACCGGCGACCCGCTCGTCACCAGGCAGCCCAAGTCCCGCAAGGGGGAAGCCTGCTCCGTGGATGAGTGCGAGCTCCCGGTCAGGGCGCTGGGCCTGTGCAACGCCCACTACCGCCGCCTGAAGCGCCACGGGGACCCCGAGACGGTCAAGCGCAAGCGCTGCGCCGGCCAGGACTGCTCCGTCGAAGGCTGCAGCTCTCCGGCAGCCAGCCGCGGCTGGTGCCGCATGCACTACGCCCGGTGGCAGCGGACCGGCGACCCGCTCCCTGCCGCCAAGATCCAGCAGGCCTGCTCGGTCGGCGGCTGCGACGGGCAGGCCGTCGCGCGGGGCTGGTGCGGCATGCACTACCAGCGGTGGCGCAGCCACGGCGACCCGCTGCACGAGCCCGCCGCCAAGCCCGCCGCCAAGCCCTCCTGCTCGGTGCAAGGCTGCAGCTCCGATGCGTTCTGCCGCGGCTGGTGCAAGAAGCACTACCAGCGCTGGAAGGCCCACGGAGACCCCGAAAAGACCGTCACCTCCAGGAACGCCGGCCAGCAATGCTCCATCGCCGGCTGCGAAGAGGACGCCGAGACGCGCGGCATGTGCCGCTCCCATTACAGGCGCCTGCAGCGCCACGGGGACCCGCTGGCGAAGCGGCGCCCCGGCAAGCCCAGGACGTTCTGCCAGGAGCCAGGATGCTCAGCGCCGGCCTTCGGGCACGGGCTGTGCAACCGCCACTACAAGCAGGTGCGCAAGTACGGGCACACCAACCCTGCCGTCGAGGAGATCGCGAGCGCCAAGCACGTCGACCCGGCGCCGGATCTCACCGCCGAGCAATGGGCCTGGTGCGCGGGGTTCATCGATGGCGAAGGCTGCTTCGGGTTTGCTCCTGGCCAGCGCTCCGGCCACGAATGGCGCCGGCGCCCGTGGCTGTCGGCCTGCCAAGTCGGCGCAGCGCCGCTGCTGCGCCTCCACGCGCTGCTGGGCGGCTTCGTGTACGAGGAGGTGAGGCCGACAGCCGCCGGGAATCCCGTCCACACGTGGGCCCTGTCAGGGGCTTCGGCGCTCCGTGGCGTGCTCCCCCGCCTCATCCCGCATCTGGTGGTCAAGCGGGAAGAAGCCGAGGTGCTGCTTGAGTACTGCCGCGGGATGCGAGGCCGCGGATCAGGCCGCGCCCTGACCGCCGAAGAAATCAGCCGCCGCGAAGCTCTCATCGAGGACTTCGCGGCGGCCCGCGCCACCAGCCATCTTCCCGGGCGCCCCGCCGGCGAGATCAGCGCCGCCTGGGCCGCCGGCTACCTGGATGCCGACGGCTCCTACTACATCAGCGGCCAGCAGAAGCCCACCGTGGCGGCCGCGTCAACGGATCCGAGATCCTCCGAGGCGTTGCAGGCGCGCTTCGGAGGAACAGTCAGGCGGACGGAGCCCAGAGCTGACGCGCACGCGCCCATCTACATGTGGACATTGACCGGCAAGCGCCGTGCGCTCCCCGCCGTCGAAGCGCTCATCCCCCACGCCGCGGGCAAGCGCGGCCAGCTCGAGATCCTCAGGAGCTACTTCGGCACCGTCAAGGGCCCCGGCAAGCGCCACCAGCAATGGGAGCGGGACCTCCGGCGCAACCTGGAAGAGCAGATGCAGGGCCTGCGCTCCGCGGAATCCGCCGCCAAGCCCGTGCGGGAGCCATGAACGCGGATATGTTGAAGACGGCGCATGGCTGACAAGATCAAGAGCCCCTTCGTACATCTTCACGTTCACACCGAGGGGTCGGTGCTGGACGGCGCCTGCCAGGTGTCCAGCCTCATGCAGCGCGCCGCCGAGCTCGGGCAGGAGGCCGTCGGGATCACCGATCACGGCTCCATGACTCAGCTGCTCAAGGCTCAGAAGGCCGGAGACAAGGCCGGCGTCAAGGTCGTCCACGGATGCGAGCTGTACTTCATCGAGGACCGCACAGCCCGTGACCCGAAGAACCGCTACTACCACCTGACGGTCCTGGCCGAGAACAACACCGGCTACCAGAACCTGTGCCGGCTCACCAGCCACGCCCAGCGGGAAGGCTGGTACTACAAGCCGCGGGCCGACTACGAGCTGCTCAAGAAGTACAGCGAAGGCCTGATCGTCCTCACCGGCTGCATGGCCAGCCGCACCATGCAGGAGCTCATGGCCGAAGGCAAGGACCTCAGCGACAAGGCCCGCATGAGCGCCGCCCGCGAGGAAATCCTGCGCATGACCGAATGCGTCGGCCGCGAGAACGTGTACGTGGAGCTGCAGAACAACGAAGTCGCCACCGAGTTCGGCAACCAGCGCCAATGGAACGAGGAGCTCTACCGCGTCGCCAAGGACCTGTCCCTGCCGTCGGTCGCCACCGGCGACGTCCACTACCTGCGCGCAGAGGACGCAGACCCGCACGACACGCTGCTGTGCGTCCAGACCAAGAGCCTGAAG
>WBZU01001688.1_pt1 | contig 16175 bp, 20 predicted proteins | sample 5204311 | NCBI WGS metagenome assembly WBZU01 (sample SAMN12344359, study PRJNA552823) | activated sludge metagenome | biome: Activated sludge suspended growth; feature: Nitrification reactor; material: Wastewater; isolation source: activated sludge from nitrification reactor of wastewater...
CCAATTGTTCAACCAGCATCCCCGGTTTTAGTTCGTCGATTCCAATGCGCTTTTTCATGGTTATGGTGCGGTCAATCGGATCCTTCGCTACGTGATATCGGACCACTATTCGCAAATCTTGAGGTGCAATGAGCCGTAGCGGTTCCGGTGTGGTGGTGATAGACGAGAGAAACGCAGGATCTTATGCCTGAGGCTAGGCTGCTTTCTTATCGAGGTAGACGGCTGGGTCGATACCGGTCTGGTGGGGGTGAAGAACCGTTTTGATGCTCCGAGGGGGTGTCGCTGTCTGCTGAGAGAGATCCTCTTCCCGCGGGTGTGAGAGGAGCGTATTTCCGGCGGTTTTTATGAAGAGCACCACCGGTGCCAGTGGTGCATTATGGTTGATCCGTTTGACGATGCCGGTCTCACCAGTATTCAGCACCACCACTGATCCGACCGGATAGACTCCGACGACCTGGATAAATCGTTGCACGAGTGTGGGGTCGAGGTGACCTTCGAGCGAAAGCCGATACAACAATTGGAGGACTTCATGGGCCGGTTTGCCTTTATGGTAGACCCGGTCGCTTGTCATGGCGTCATAGATATCGACAATCGCGGTGATCAGACCGACCTGACTGATGTCTTGATGAGCGCGTCGATGCGGATAGCCGTCGCCGTTGACTCGCTCATGATGTTCTAGTGCCGGCTGGATGTACGTGTCGCCCAGGCCGGTCGTGCTGGAAAGGACTTCGACACCCCTGAGCACATGTTGTTTCACAATCTCCATTTCATGAGGCTCGAACCGACCAGGTTTATTGAGAAGTTCGAGAGGGACCTTCATCTTTCCGATATCGTGCAAGAGTGTGCCGACGCCGGCGAGATGAATCATCGATCGATCGAAGCCAAGGCTCCGGCCCAGAGACATCGCGAGTAAGGCGGTATTCACGGAGTGGTAAAAGGTGTATTCGTCGAATCGTTTGAGCCGTGACAGACTGGGGAGGGCGTCAGGATTGCGAAAGACACTCTCGGTCATGTCACTGATGACGGTTTGCACGGCATCGACATTGAGCGCTCGTCCCAGCCGTACGTCTTGCATCGCGTTTTGCACGATCGTCTTGGCGGCCTGATAGACCTGCTTGGCAGCCGGTAGCTCTTCCTCGAAAGGGACATATGTAGGAGTGGAGGATGGGACGGGATCCGGCAATTCACTTGTCGAGTCGATGGGTTTGTCCTCTGGAGTCGATGGTGTCGGTGCTTCTTCAGGGACCTCTTCGGTCTCCACGCGGACGGTCAGCGTCTGCACGCCACAGGCTTTCAGCTGCGCGATCTGCTTGGTGGAGGTGATCGTCATCCTGTGACAAAAAAACGGTGTGCTCAACCAAGACCGGTCGAGCTTGTCGACCACCATGCCCAGCGTTAATTCATCGATTCGGATGTGCTTTTTCATAGGCTGTTGTAGTCTGTCACTAAGCGATATCGGCCGGGATGTCGCAAATCTTGAGATTTATCCCGTCGACAGCGCGATGTCAGCATGCAGGGCTGGTCCTTTCCTTCCCATTCACCATCCATTAAGATAGCCGGTAGCTCGATAGTTCGCTGTGAGGATCCATCGTTGAAATCAAAAGTGACCTTTTCCTGCCAGGCTTGTGGTCATCAATCGCCACGGTGGCTCGGCCGCTGTCCCGATTGCGGCGGTTGGAATACGATGAAGGAGGAGCGGCAAGCGGCGACCGGCAAGGGCCGGCCTGCTGACTTGAAAATAGCTCAAGCCAAGGCCACACCCATTGCCGACATCGAGGTGGTGGGCGAGGACCGTCGGTTGACCCACATCGGGGAGTTTGATCGAGTCTTGGGCGGTGGTGTGATTCCCGGCTCGGTGATCTTGATCGGTGGTGATCCTGGCATCGGGAAGACCACGTTGCTACTCCAGGCCTTGCCACGGTTGGCGACGAAGGAGGCCCCGGTTCTCTATGTCTCAGGGGAAGAATCGCCTCGGCAGATCAAAATGCGGGGGCAGCGGTTGGGCATCGAACATCCGCATTTGTTGATTTTGGCTGAAACGTCACTCGAGCTGATCTTGAAGTCAGTCCAGGAAGTGCGACCGGTTGCGGTGGTCGTCGACTCCATTCAGACGGTATACACGGAACAGATCACCTCGGCTCCCGGCAGCATCAGTCAAGTCCAAGAGGTGGCGGGACAACTGATGTGGTTTGCGAAGCGCGCCGGCGTCCCAGTCTTCATCATCGGACATGTCACGAAAGAAGGGGCCATCGCCGGGCCGCGGTTGTTGGAGCACATCGTCGATACGGTGTTGTACTTCGAGGGTGACAAAGGCCATAGCTATCGCATTCTCCGGGCCGTTAAGAATCGATTCGGATCAACGAATGAAATTGGTGTATTCGAGATGAAGGACGCCGGGCTCGAAGAAGTCAGTAACCCGTCTGAGTTGTTCTTGGCTGAACGTTCCCAGCGGAGTGCTGGATCGGTGGTGGTGTCGAGTCTCGAAGGGACAAGACCGATCCTTGTTGAGCTACAGGCGCTGGTGTCATCGACGAGCTATGCTATGCCCAAGCGGATGGCGAACGGGGTGGAATTGAATCGTGTCTCCCTGTTGCTCGCGGTGATGGAAAAACGGCTGGGTGTGCATCTTTCCGGACAGGACGTCTATGTGAATGTCGTCGGTGGCATGCACATCGACGAGCCGGCGATTGATGTGGGGATTGTGGCGGCGGTCGCATCGAGCCTGCGAGATATCCCTGTTGAGCCGGGGTTTTTGATGTTAGGCGAGATCGGCTTAGGCGGGGAGGTCCGCGCGGTCAGTCAGGCTGAGGCGCGTATCCGTGAAGCGGCAAAGATGGGGTTCAAGCGCTGCCTCTTACCAGAGCGAAACTTGTCGAAGCTGGATCCAATCGAGGGAATAGAGTTGATTGGGATTCACGAGGTCAGAGAGGCGCTCGACGTAGTCTTGGCGTAGTTTGTTGGCAGAGAGGCAGAGTTCATCACAGATGATCATGACGCGTCTGTTCGTCGTCATTCTCCTTGGGCCGCTCGTCTTGCTTACGGGCTGCGCACTGGTTGGTCCTAAGGAAGAGCTGTCGCTCAAGCGAGTTACGGTGGAGGACCTCACCACCCTGTTGCGCCAACGTGATACCGCAGTCCATTCCATGAAAGGCTTGTTCAGCGCCAAGGTGCGTGGTGGGTTGATTCCGATTCTCTCCCGAGTCGAGGGAACGGTCTACTATCGACGGCCGAATGCTCTGAGGCTCAAGGGCTTCACTCCATTCGGCGGCGAGCTGTTTGAATTCGTGCAGGCTGACGAGTGGTATAGGCTTCGGCTCCCGATGGAAGGGAAAGTCTATACCGGTTCGCAAGCCGATCTAAAAGATCAGGGAAATCTTGCGCGCTTCTCCCAATTGAGTGCTTGGGCCATCGGAGGTCTTTTGGGAGCGAACGCGCTTGCCAAAGACGAAACGGCCAAGCTTGTACTGGAGCGGAGTCGGTATCGTCTTGATATCTACGGGACAGCACGTGGGGTTGGCCATTCGTCGCGGACACTCATCCGCCGTCTTTGGTTTGATCATCGGCTGTTGGTGGTGCAGGAGGATCGGCTTGGTGGGGATGGGGAGATTGAGGCCACGATTCACTACGATGATTTTAGGGCTTTCGATGAGGGAGGTGTCGTATCGTCGCAGGCCATCGCCGATACAGAGGCTCGGTTGCTGCGCCCGTTCAAAATTTCTCTCGAGGCCGGACGGGGGCAGGGAGCCGTGCAAATCACCTTCCATGAATTGCATCAGAATCAGACAATCACAGCGGAAGACTTGGGACAGGCTTTGTAATCGCGATGAAGATTCTCGCAATTGAAACGGCCACCACGTGGCAGAGTGTGGCGATTCTCGATGAAATCGGCATGCTTGCCCAGCATGGACAGGAGGCTGGTGGGGCCCATGGCGCATTGCTTTTGCCGACCATCGATCGCCTGCTGACGCAATCGCAGGTGAAACTTCATGAGCTGAGCGGGCTGGTCTGTTCCGCTGGGCCTGGTTCGTTTACAGGGATTCGAGTCGGTCTCGCCACAGGCCTCGGACTCCGGGCTGCAACCGGACTTCCCCTGGTTCTTGTCCCAACATTGGAAGCTATGGCCTGGAACGTGGATAGCACCATACCGATTTGTCCCCTCTTGCCAAGCCGTCGGGGAGAAGTGTATTGGGCGATCTTTCGCCGAGGCGTGGATGGGCATGTCGAGCGTGTGTTAGGGGAGCAGGTCGGGACGGAACATGCGTTCGTTCAGAGTCTCCATGAACCGACATTGGTATTTGGAGCGGGATGGACGACGATGGCCCCCGAGACTCGCGACCACCTGGCAAAGGCGGGTACGGTAACGGTCGGACCGGAACGTCTCTTTACGCTGTCTGCCGTCTCAGTTGCTCGTGTTGGGATGAGTCAGCTTCAACGGGGGGAGGTTGCCGGTGAGGTCGTGGCTCCACTCTATGTCCAACGGGCTGAGGCCGACATCCAATATGAACGATCGGGAGGGCTGTCACCCGTCGCGAGGCGTCAAGGCAGGGTTGAACGGAAGACGGCAGAGCGATTGGCGCGAGGTCGGAAACGGTCGAGGGTGTGATTCATCTGTGCGGTGGGAGAGCGATGTTGGATCTGCATATTCTTCCAGCGACAGCGGAAATGTTGCCCGAGATTGTTTCGCTAGAAGAGGCTTGCTTCTCGGCGCCTTGGACGCGCAAAATGCTGGAAGCTGAGTTAACGGGGAATCCCTTCGCGCATTTTCTTGTCGCACTCCGCCAGGATTGGTCGGGGGGAGAAGCGAACTCAGTGATTCTCGGCTATCATTGCTTTTGGATTGTATTTGAAGAGCTGCGGCTGATGAATTTGGCGGTCCAAGGGACGATGCGCAGGCAGGGAGTAGGACGGGCGTTGGTGATGGAGGCCTGCCGCTTGGGGTTTGAACAGGCCGCTACTCGAGCGATCCTCGAAGTCAGAGCCTCGAACGATGCTGCACGGTCGTTGTACACGCAGATGGGGTTTATTCAGGTCGGCAAACGTCCGCAGTATTACACCCATCCCACCGAAGACGCGCTCTTAATGGAAATGAATCCGCTTGTACTGCCAGGTGAGCGGCAGCGAGATCGAACATGCCGCTCAGGAGGTGATTCACTGTTGTCAGATTCACTCTAACCAGAGGAGGTGTCGTATGTTGAATGAAGATGCGATCATGTTACAACTTCGCCACACCAACACGGAATTTCGAGAGCTGGAAGAGTCTCACCATCGCCTGGACCTTGAACTCAATGAGCTGCAAAGACGTCATGTGCTGACGCCAAATGAAGAGATCGAGAAAAAGCGGATTCAAAAAGAGAAGTTGGTCAAGAAAGACAAGCTGGCAGAATTCATTCGTCTGTATCGGGACCAACAGCTGGAGCCAGCACGGTAATCAGCTACTTGCCATACAAATTTAGAACTCTTAGCCAGTTTTATGCAGCACGTCGTTCATCCGCTTGCCCTTCACATTCAAGCCGTCAAGCGTCGATTGCTCATCATCGGGGCGACGGTGGTGGGCTCGCTGGTGCTCACGTTCACATTTTCGTCGGAAATGGTGGCCTGGCTGAATCGGCCATTCCCCAACCAGCTGGCATTTTATGGGCCGACGGAGGCGCTCTTCGCTTCGATCAAGGTCTCGTTGTTGGCGGCAGTAATCCTGAGTCTGCCGGTCATTTTCTACCAGTGTTGGAAGTTCATTGAACCAGCGTTGTTGCCGACCGAACAACGCTGGGCCATCCCGCTGTTTATGATTGCCGGCGGGTTGTTCGCATTAGGATTGGTGTTTTGTAATATGGTAATCCTGCCGCTCGTGATCGAGTGGTTTGTGAGTTTTGGGTTGGACCGCGACGTGACCCCACAACTGAGCGTGGGGACCTATATTGATTTCAATGTAAAGTTCTTGCTGATCTTTGGGTGTGCGTTCGAATTGCCGTTGGCGATGACTCTTGCGGCAATGACGGGATTCGTTTCTGCACACCAGTTCGCCCATTACCGTAAGCATGCCATCTTGCTCTGTCTCATCGTCTCGGCGGTCGTCACGCCAGACGCCACACTATTTACGATGCTTCTCATGGCCGTTCCTCTCATGGCGCTGTACGAGGTCGGGATTCTTGGCGCGCGTATGTTTGGACGGAATCCGACTCACAGCGACGTTGATTTGCCGCTTGATCCAGATCTGCCGATCAATACTGCGGGAACGAGGGTGCGATGACGGCTCGGCTTGTGAAGGTTTGTCGGATCGGTCTTCTTACGGTGACTATGCTCGTGGCGGCTGGTTTTCAGTATTTGGTAGAGGGTGAGACCTTTCAGGCGCATCTCGTGTCGTCTCCGATCCTCACCCCTGTGGCAGATCCCTCATCATCGCCTGGCCCTTTTGAGCAGTCCGTCGCGAGTGTGCAAGCCCTTGTCATGGACAGCCATGGGACGGTTTATGCTGGGTCATTTGGACATGGCATCTTTCGTAGCGCCGATCGCGGGTCAACATGGGCTCGAGTGGGGGGGGGAGTAAGCGATCCGTTTATTTTGAGCCTCTCCTCCACCAAGGATGGTGCGGTCTACGCCGGTACGTTTCGTGGGGGGGTGTTTCGCTCGCGTGACGACGGCCGCTCGTGGCAACCGGTGAGCACCGGGCTCAAACAGATGGAGGTGAAGGCCCTCCTGGCAGTTGATCAGGAAGTCTTTGCTGGAACGGGTGATGGTGTCTATCGTCTGCGGCACTCGGACGATCATTGGATTCCCGTCACGACTGGATTGGACGATATTTTGGTTCATGCCTTGGCTCGCTCGGCTGATGGGACGTTATTCGCCGGAACATCGGGGAAAGGCCTCTTTCGCTTCAGCCCTCGTTCATCAGGGTGGGTGCGGCTGCATCATGGCTTGAAAGACCATGAGGGGCTGATCGAAAACTTCATCCGCGTCCTCGTCATTGATCACGACCAGAGCATTGTCGCCGGAACGTTCGATGGCGGTGTCTTCCGCAGTGCTGATGCTGGAATGACCTGGCGACCGATCAGTCGGGCATTGCCCAATGATTCTATCCGGGGTATTGTGTCGAGCGATCGGACATTGGTCGTGGCGACGGGGAATGGAATTTTTAAGACGGTGGATCAGGGGAAGCAATGGACTCCGGTGAATAAGGGATTGACGAACCAGGCTATCCAGGTGTTGATCGGATCTAAAGAGACAGGACTCTATGCCGGAACAAGTTCCGGAGTGTTTCGGAGCGACGACGGGAGTTCATGGATTGCCGTGAATGAAGGGTTGGAGGCTGGAGTTGCGCCACCGCCGTTTCTCTTTCGATAATGTGAGAAAGGATACATCGAATGGCTGAGAAAAATGACAAAGTCCAAGCGACGATTGCTGTAACGAGCAAGGGGCAACCGATCGGTGACATTGTGCTCAAGTTTTTTTCCGATGTGGCACCCGGTCATGTCGCGAACTTCATCAAGCTGTCCAAAGATGGATTCTACGACGGGACAACGTTCCACCGAGTGATCCCTGGATTCATGATTCAGGGAGGGGACCCGAATAGTAAGAGCCCAGATCGTTCCTCACATGGTATGGGTGGGCCTGGGTACAAAGTGAAGGCGGAGTTCAACAGCACTCCCCATAAGCGAGGGATCGTCTCGATGGCTCGAGCCAATGATCCGGATAGCGCCGGGTCGCAGTTCTTTATCTGTGTCGCCGACGCAAACTTCCTCGATTGGCAATATACGGTCTTTGGAGAGGTGGTGAGCGGTATGGACGTTGCCGACAAGATTGTCGGTATGAAGCGTGATGGCAGGGACAATCCATTGGAGCGTGCTGAGCTGACCGTCACGATCAGCGAGGGGTGAAAAAGGGGGAAGGAGGGGTGAGATATCGGAAGTCGCACGCTCGAAAACTCAACACGGTGATGTCGATGCTCATCGTGTTTCTGACTCTTTCCCCCATCATATTGTTGATCGGTTGCGCGGTGCCGCACATTCCGTCACGGATTGTGTACGAAGATCCTGTGAACTATGTGCGGCTCGAAGAAGATGCCGATGTGCTCGCTGAGTGGCCACCAACCCACCATACCCATCCTTTTCTCATAGAAGCTGGCACCATACGTACAATCTTGACGGGAATGAAGGTGCAGGAACACCGGACCGTACTGCAACGGTGGCTTTTGGGGGAGTCTCCATTGGTTCAGGCTTTCACGGATGAGGAGATGACGCTCTTGTCGGCCCAACTGGCGGAAGCGTTGGCAGAAGCCGCCTATAACGAGCGTGTCACGTTTTATCTCAGCCAACCGCAAACATTTGCTCGGCGTATTATTACGACGGGTGGATTGTATATCCATGGCGCGGAGTTGCATTTTTTGCTGGGTAACTGGCGGATCATTTACGGGATTCCAGCCTATGGCATGATCTACGACCGCCGCTATCCTATGAGGCCGACTGCGGCCAAGGGTTTTGATCTGCTGTTTGAGCCGGTTGAGGCGATGATTCCCCTGCAAAGCAGCTTGCTTGATGGGGTCTTTGCCAACGCTAAAGATGAGCTGGTTATTGATTTAACCAAACTTGAATCTTCTGAGCCGGACACATTGCTCATAGGACCCTGTATGAATCGCCAGGCCCTCTGTTCACGGAAGCCTAGCTGATCCCTTCTCTGAGGCTTGTGGAAGGCGACGAGCAAGACTGCCTACAAGTCCGGAGGGGAGAGAGGCTTTATTGACTCGTTGATCCTCTAAAGCACATTTTGGGCACTTCCATTAGCCCTTCGATGATCGATGCCCACCCCAGCTTGCTCTGACCTAAGATACGGTCGCTAAATCGAATGGGGAGTTCACTGACCGTCGCTCCAAGCTGCACAGCTCGCCAGGCTAACTCCACTTGAAAAATGTATCCCTTGGCTTGCACGGTCGACAAGGCCATTCTCTCCAGCAGTCCCCGACGATAACACCGAAAGCCTCCGGTCCAGTCTTGAATGATCGAGCCTAGAAAGAGGCTCACATAGCTATTGCCGCATCGGGACACGAGGCGTCGGCGTGCGTTCCAGTTTTCCGTTCCACCGCCAGGAACATAGCGACTGCCAATGACCAAGTCGGCTGTGTGGCTGCGGTGAACTAAGCGGGGAAGATCCCACGGGGCATGACTGAAGTCGCAATCCATCTCAATGATTCGATCATACGGTCGCTGGAGGGCCCACTGGAAGCCTGCGATGTAGGCCGGCCCGAGCCCTTCCTTTCTTGGCCGATGGAGCACATGGACATGAGGGTGGCGGGTGCTGAGCTGATCAGCCAGTTCACCGGTCCCATCCGGTGAATTATCATCTACTATTACAATGTCGGTTACGAGATATTGGCCGATTGCCGTAACGAGTGTTTCTAGATTGGCACGTTCATTATAGGTCGGAAGAACCACAAGGATAGATTCGTCAAAGGTGAATGGTGAGGTAGGCACGAGCTGCAGTTCTCCCGCCACTTGAGAGTATCCCGGATCATGATCGTTCACCGAGGCTCTATCGCTAATTGCCACGCGAGCGCTATTAACGCCTTGAGCAATGAGTACTTCGGCTTGGTCAAAATCCGGTACAAGGTATGCTTCGTCTCGGCGCAATCGCTTGGGAGAGACTGGCTGACCATCCTTGCAAACCGGATGGAAGTGAATCGAAGTGGCCTGGGGCCCAGCGTCTGATGAGGCAGTCGCCCGATGCGAGGACATGAAGAACCTTGCCGAGTCTCACTGGTTGTGATGGATCTGCCTAAGCTACAACAAGATAGGCATTGGAAGTCCTGGATATTTAGGAAGCAAGGCCGAAACGCATATTGCGTGTGATTCGCCCACCCTCCTGTCGACGCGTGTGGATTGTAGACGACCGGCAAGAACTGTGCAAGTAGAGGCATATGGGTGACCTTTCCCTTTAGTAACCAATACTCTGTCCATTTTGACAGTGCGGGAATCGCTATGCTACAGTCCGCCGATCGTTGATAATCAAGGCTTTTCTACGTAAATCCTGAAGGGCGATTGAACATGAGCGGATTGCAGACACATGTCGTTATTGTGGCAGGAGCAGGGCCGGCTGGTATGGCGGTAGCGGCTGCTCTCTCAAAGGTCGGGCATGAGGTGATCATCCTAAACCGTGACATAAAATTTGGTGGGTTGGCGGAATATGGGATCTTCCCATCCAAGTTGAAGCTTCGCGGTGGTCTTAAAAAACAGTACTGGGATCTCCTTCAACAGAAGAACGTCCACTATTTGGGGAATGTCACGATTGGGAACGGCAAGGACCTCACAGTTGAAGAGGTGTGTGGGTTGGGAGCGAGCGCGGTTGTCTTTACGATCGGTGCTCAGGGAACCAAAGCCATTGGTGTGGAAGGAGATTCTGCACAAGGCGTGTTCCACGCAAAGGACGTTGTCTATCACTTTAACCGACTCCCGGGCTTTGGGGATCGCCCGTTTGATATGGGAAAACATGTTGCGGTGATCGGGGCTGGTGATGTGATGGTGGATATCGCTCACTGGTTAACCCGCTATAAACAGGTCGAACGGGTTACGGCGATCGTGAGACGTGGGCCGGTCGAACGAAAATACAATCCCAAGGAGATTCGGAGTATCTGTGCCAATATGGACCTTGAGGGGGTCAGCGCTGAGTTTACTCGCATCAAGGACCGTCTCACCAAAGTCGGCCAAAACCCTGATGAAGTCCTGAAGGCGTTTACCGGCGAGTTTACCAAGTGCGAACCCAAGGTGTCTGAGACAAAGATGGGCTTTCGTTTCCTGGCCTCTCCAAAACGGATTCTCATTGATTCCAACAATCGTGTTCGCGGACTTGAAATGGAAGACAATCGGCTCGACCCCAAAGGAGAGGATACGGTCGCTGTCGGCCTAAAAGCGTACTATGATTTTCCTTGCGATTCAGTGGTGTTTGCTGTCGGCGATAGGGTCGATGAGACAGTCGGTCTTCCCTATAAGAACGGAGTGTTTACCACTAATCCAAACAAGACTGGGAATGATCCTGATGATGCCCTGTTTCAGGCTTACGATGAATCGACTGGTAAGGTCATAGAGGGGGTGTTCTTGGCGGGTTGGGCTCGAAAAGCCAGTGAAGGCCTCGTTGGTGTTGCAAAACGTGATGGAGATTGGTGCGCGGAGGTGGTTGAACGGTATTTGGGCGCTAAGACTGGCGGGGGAGGCGTGAACATCGTACTGGACCGCCTGCACACGAGGTTAAAGCAACGGCAGAGTCATCCGGTTGATGTGAATGGGTTGCGGGCTCTAGATGCGGCTGAACGTTCATTCTCCGAGAAGACCGACTGTATCGGTGAGTTCAAGTTTTCGGCGAATCAGGACATGCTGAAGTATATTGAACAAACGAGTACTTGAAGCCGCTAGATCGTTATCCCGTCCTTAACTATGTCCCCACTTTAGCTTTTCCCGTAACACTTCATAATAGTGGCTTTCCGGAAACCTGATGAGCCTGGTCCGGCTCTCTGAAGCTTGGATAACGGCGGTGTCGCCCTGTGTCATGGCCACGCCGACTTGCCCATCTAGCGTTGCCATCGATCCATCATCTTTACTTGTCAGTGTGACTTCAATGACGGCATTGTTGGGCACGATCAAGGGTCGGTGAGTTAAGGTGTGCGGACAGATTGGTGTCAGGATGAGCGCCTGGAGGCCGGGATTCATGATCGGGCCCCCGGCCGAGAGTGAATAAGCGGTAGAGCCTGTGGGGGTTCCGATAATGAGGCCATCTCCACGAAGATTCGTTACGAATTGGCCGCCAATTGCAACATGTAGTTCAATCATGCGAGCCAAGGTGCCTTTGCTGATCACCACATCGTTAAGCACGACGCCTTGCGCGACCGTTTCTCCATGCCGGTGGATATGCGTGGTAAGCATCAGCCGTTCATCAAGGGCGAAATCGTTGGCGAAGACTCGTTCGAGAGATGGATAGAGGTTGTCGAGTCGGACCTCCGTCAGGAATCCGAGCCCTCCCATATTGACTCCCAGGATCGGAATACTTCGTTCAGCTGAAAGTCGTGCTGCGCTGAGGATGGTTCCGTCCCCTCCCAGTACCAGCAGAACATCGGCTTGTTGCGCGAGTTGAGTTTTAGGGACTCCTCCTAGTTCGTTCAATAACAGTGCGGAGGTCGTGTCAAGTAAGACATCGATGTGATGCTCACGAAGCCAGGCTACTACGCCGAGCAGCGTGGTCTTTACCTCAGGGAACTTCGGCTTCGTCAAAATCCCAACACTTTTACTTTTCATGAATGCCAAGCATATGGGTGGGCGGATGGGAATAGTTATTGTATCGGGATGCGTAATTTTATGTCAACGGAAAGGCTGTTGGGTTTTTCGTGTTGTCTCTGTAAGGAGTGTTTGAGCAACTTTTTTGTTCTGCCGGCGTGCAATCCGTAGCGACCCAATGGACCACAGCCTAGCAGGAAAGGATGCTTCTGTTGAATCTATGCCTGGAGGGCAATCGAGCTTTTCGTCCGCCCCACGATTTTCTTGGACACACATTTGGGGCATACTGTGCCTCTCAGCGATGGAGGTGTGTTCATGGCGAACGCACAAGCAGAGCGAGGCCGGTTTTTCTCGCGCAAGCAGATGGCCGTGGTGCTGCGCGTGTTACGAGGCGACGATCTCGATCTGGTCTCCCGTGACGCGGGTCTCACCGCCGCGACGGGGTCAGAGTGGCGAGACCAGGTCGTGGCGAGGGGACAGGCCGGGGTAAAGCGCCGGGCCGACGATGGCCGCAACGACGAACTCGCGCGGCTGAAGGCCTTGGTCGGGGATTTGACGATGCGCTTGGAACTGTCGCGGGAGGGCGTGGCAAGTTTTCTGTGTAACTGATTGTGCTTAATCAATGGTAGGCACCCGTTCTCCTACGATCATGGCCAATTGATTGAGCGCCCGTTTCCACTCCGGAATCGGGGCGGTCCAGTGCTTGGCGATGTGCTGCAGGCCCAGATAGAGCACGTTGAGGATCGCGTCATCCGTGGGGAACGCCCCGCGCTTTTCTCACGTGTTCCGTCACGAATAATTCAGGGATTCAATGGCATTCGTGGTGTACAAGACTTTGTGAATGGCGGGGGGATCGTCAAAGAAGACCGTGAGCTGCGTCCAGTCTCGCCGCCACCTCGTGCTGATCGTCGGATCGTGCGCATCCCACGTCAGGGCAAAGCGCTCCAAGGCCGCTTCGGCTTCCGTGACCGTCGGCGCGCCATAAATGGCTCGCAGATCCTGGGCCACGGCACGCCGCTCCCGCCACACCACATACCGCAAGGCTTGTCGGCCTGTATGCACCATGCAGAGCGGCACCTGGGTGCGCGGAAAGATCGTCTCTACCGCGTCGGGCAAACCCATCAGTCCATCGACACAGGCCACGAAGCCATCGGTGACCCCGCAGTGCTGGAGATCCGTCAAGACCGCTCACCAGAATTTGGCTCCTGCGGTCTCACTGACCCAGAGGCCTCAGAGTTCTTGTTTCCCCGCTCAGGTGACGCCCCGCGCCACAGAGACCGCTTTGGTTTTGACGGCTCCGTCATGCCACGATTTCACAAAGAGACAATCGAACTAGAGAATCGGATAGACCGTTTCCAGGGGACGACTCTGCCAGAGGCGCACATCCTCTAAGACCGCATCAGTAATGGTGGCGATGAGGGTCGGCGACACCTCCGTCCCATATACCTCTTCGAGATGGCCTTGAATTTCCCGCGTGGTGAGCCCATGGGCGTAGAGGGCCAGCACTTTATGATCAAACCCCTCAAGCCGCCGCTGCCGTTTCTTCACCACGGTCGGTTCACACGTGCCCGCCCGATCGCGCGGCACCGCCAAGTCGATCGGACCTTGCTCAGTCTGTACCGTCTTCGGACGGCTGCCATTCCGAGCATGGTCTGAGTTCGAAGACGAGCGGGCATGAGGCGCGTACCCAAGATGGGTGGTCCATTCAGCGGCCAGGGCGCGTTCCACCAACCGCTTGGTGCGGCCTTTCAGTAACCCATGTTCACCAAGAATCTCTTCCGGAGATTCACCGCCTTGCAATAAGTCATCCAACAACGCATCCGTTTTCGTGTCTGGCTTGGTCATCAGATCCTCCCGCCTCTCTAGAAGAAGCATGATAACCAGTTACACAGTTAATCTTACACGCCCTCGCGGGAAGCGGTGGAGCGGTTACGAGGTGGCGCCCCTTTGGGCGTCCGGAGGTCGACGCGATGAGCCACGCTACGTCGCCTTCCACACATCGCCCGTATGGCGTGGTCCGGGTCTGTCAGGAATGGGGGCTGAGTCGGGCAACGTTCTATCACCAGCAGAGCCGTGTCGCACGACCACCTCTTACGCCGACCAAACGAGGGCCGAAGACCGCGTACACGGATGAGGTGCTCACGGCTCACATCCGGCAGGTGCTCGCCACCTCGCCGTTTCTCGGAGAGGGGCACCACAAAGTCTGGGCACGGCTGCAGGCACAGAGGATTCACACCTCGAAGTCCCGCGTCCTGCGGTTGATGCGGCAGGCCGATCTCTTGGCCCCCAGCCGGACGCCGCGCGTCGTGGGACCACGGGTCTACGACGGCATGATCACGACCGAACGTCCGAATCAGAGGTGGGGCACGGATGCGATGAGCACGGTGACGGTGAAGGACGGGGCCGTCACGGTCTTCATCGGCGTGGACCATTGCACGTTCGAAGGGATCGGCATCCATGCGGCGAGGCGGGCCACCCGCTTTGAGGCCTTGGAGCCGATTCGCCAAGGGGTGCGCCAGTAGTTCGGCGCTGTCTCCGCTTAATGGGTGCGCACGTTCCAGACGGTGGAGGAGCTCCGCCAGGCGCTCCTCGACTGGTTGCATCTCTATAATGAACAGTGGCTCATCGAACGGCATGGATTTCGCTCACCGATCCAGGTACGTCGTGACCTGCTGGTCACGTGGGAGGCTGCATGACGAGGTCGATCGTCGAGGCGTGGGGCGTCTTGTGAAGTGGCCCTCAAAAACCGACGCACACCGTGGGTCGAGGCGCGACGATCGCCGAACAATACGACCCACCGGTCGAGTCCAATACGGCAACCATCGTGTCCAAGAAATCGTGAGCGGTACACTGATTGGTTAAAAAGCTCAATTAATCAGATCTTCCCTAGAGGTCGCCAGATTACAGCGCATGAGTGAGGTCGCTGATGATCCACCGGTTGTTGCCGCGTCTGCTTTATCGGTATCGGTAAGTGTGGTTCCAAAGCTGAGTATGGCAGGGTGTTCAGGCAGAAAAACTTACATACTTTGACGATCTTCATGGTCAGGTAATCCCCTTTTACTCGTGCGATGGCTGAATTATTAGGCAGTTGGAAGTTCAATAAGCGAGTGTGTGTTCTAGATTTGGCTAAGGAGGCTGATTAGTTCAGATTCTTGGGCGAGCACTACTCAAACCATTGGAGACTCTACTGGTTTCCAATCGAAACTCCCAATTAATCAGACTGTTCTTAGTAAAAGAGTTTGCTTAGAATGGGTGGGAAGTTTAATGGCTCGCGTCACTACACTGTCTCGATCTTGGGTCGAGCTTGTATAGGTGTGAAGAGGTATGTTGTATATAACTACAAGGCAAAGAAAATGAGAATCAGCCTGTTATGGGGCCGGTAACAAAAAATGTTAAGTCTGGTAGTATTATAACTGTAGATGGGAATGATTGCTCACTCATGGAAAAGTTTGATCTGTGCGTTGTTTTAGGGCTTAAGTCACAGGCCTATGAATCCGTCGTGGGTCCGGGGGTTAGATCAGAGCGCTTTGTGCTGTAAAAGGTTGATAGGCCAATAGTATTCGCAATACAGGGATTTGGGATTCAGAGAGCCAGATTCGATTGTGGCCTCCATTAGATTAGGAAGCTACTATCGCTTTAGACCGTGGCATCCCCCCAAACTCGTTGGTCCTGTTATTTAGAGGCGCCACCTTTTTAATAGGGTGTCTTGGATCCGGTGGCTACCGGGAGGGCGGTAGCTTATATTTCGAATCCGATTATACTTATGAAGCTAGACATGAGGGGTGAGGGGATAACGGGAACGGAATCACTCGGGGTGCATTGGTATGCACTGAACACAAAAGCTAAACATGAGGGGCTGGTAGCTCAACAATTGGAGCGTATTGGAATAGAGTGTTTTTTTTCGTTGTTGGATGAACATCGGGTCAT
>WBZU01001689.1_pt1 | contig 16174 bp, 15 predicted proteins | sample 5204311 | NCBI WGS metagenome assembly WBZU01 (sample SAMN12344359, study PRJNA552823) | activated sludge metagenome | biome: Activated sludge suspended growth; feature: Nitrification reactor; material: Wastewater; isolation source: activated sludge from nitrification reactor of wastewater...
CCGACGATCCCGTGGGCGGCGTGCGCGTGCTCGAGGAGTCCGGACGCGGATCGGCGGTCGGCGAGCTCGGCCTCCTCACCGGCGAGCCGCGCGCGGCGACGATCGTCGCGGTGCGCGACAGCGACCTCGTGCGGCTTCCCAAGGCCGAGTTCGACGCGCTGCTGCACCGGCACCCGCAGGCGATGATGCAGCTCGCGCGCGCGGCGGCGGTCCGGCTGCGCCGCTCGGCGCAGCGCCCCGCGCGAGGCGGCTCGGCGCCGATCACGATCGCGCTGATCGCCGCCGGCCCCGGGGTTCCCCTGGGCTCGCTCGCCGAAAGGCTTACGTCGGCGCTCGCGCGCGAGGGGAGCGCCGTGCGCGTGGCGAGCGCCGACGTCGACCGGCGGCTCGGCCGGCCCGGCGCCGCGCAGTCGGCGGATGGCGATGCCTCCCATTCGGCGATCGTCGCGTGGCTCGCCGAGCTCGAGCGCGGGCACCGCCACGTCGTGCTCGAGGCCGATCCCGGGTGGACGCCGTGGACGCGCCGCTGCCTGCGGCAGGCCGACCGCGTGCTCGTCGTCGCGAACGCCGACGGCGAGCCGGCGCCCGGCGAGGTCGAGCGCTCGGCCGCCGCGATGGGGCTCGCGCCGCGCCGCGAGCTCGTGCTCGTGCAGCGCGACGACTGCGCGCGCCCGTCGCACACGGCGCGCTGGCTCGCCCCGCGCGAGGTCGCCGCGCACCACCACGTGCGCCTGTCGGACGACCGCGACGTCGGCCGGCTCGCGCGTCGCATCGGCGGACGGGCGGTGGGCGTCGTGCTGGGCGGCGGCGGCGCGCGCGGGTTCGCGCACATCGGGATGTTCCGCGCGCTCGCCGAGCAGGGGATCGAGGCCGACGTCGTCGGCGGCACGAGCATCGGCGCGGTGATCGCGGCCGCCTACGCGCACGGCCTTCGCGCCGACGACATGGTCGAGATCGCGCAGGTGTTCGCGTCGCGCCGCAAGCTCCTCGACCACACGCTGCCGCTCACGTCGCTGATGGCGGCGCGCAAGGTCACCTCGTTCTTCCAGAACCTGTTCGGCGAAGTGCGCGTCGAGGACCTCTGGACGCCGCTGTTCGCCGTGTCGTCGAGCCTGTCGCGCGCGCGGTCCGTGATCCACGACCGCGGCCCGGTCTGGCACTCGGTGCGCGCGAGCACGGCGATCCCGGCGATCTTCCCGCCGCTCCTGCACGACGACGGCGACGTGCTGGTCGACGGCAACGTGATGAACAACATGCCGCTCGACGTGATGCGCGAGCGCTGCGAGGGCGGCACGGTGATCGGTCTCAACCCGATGCCCACCGACGACAAGCAGAAGCGCTACCACTTCGGGCCGAGCCTGTCCGGCTGGGAGGCGCTCAAGGGGCGCTTCGGGCTCTTCGGTTCGAAGACGCGCGCGCCGTCGATCCTCGGCAGCGTGATGCGGGCGACCGAGATCAACAGCGCGAACCGGATGCGCCAGCCGGCTTTCCGTGCGCTCGCCGACCTGCTGATCGAGCCGAAGCTCGACGACTACCCGATCCTCGCGTTCGACCAGTACGCGCCGATCATCGGGATCGGCTACGAGCGCGCGCGCGAGGCGCTGGCGGCGTGGCAGGCCCGGGAGGCCGGCGCGTGACCTTGGCGCCGGGTTTCTGGTAGAATGCGCGCTGCGGCATTTGTTCCAGTCCCCTGCCGCAGTCGATTCCGACCTCCGCAGTCCCCTCCGTTTGGCTATGACTGGCCGCCCCCACCGGGCGACTGGCCGAGCGTATTTCGAAAGCACCTATGTCGTTCCAATCGCTCGGCCTGTCCGACGCGCTCGTTCGCGCCGTCGCCGAACACGGCTACACCACGCCCACCCCGATCCAGACGCAGGCCATCCCCGCGGTGCTCGCGGGCGGCGACCTGCTCGCCGGCGCGCAGACCGGCACCGGCAAGACCGCCGGCTTCGTGCTGCCGATGCTGCAGCGCCTGTCCACCGAGCCTTCGCCGCACGGCGCGCGGGGCCAGCGTGGCGCTCGCCGGCCGGTGCGCGTGCTCGTCGTCACGCCGACGCGCGAGCTCGCCGCGCAGGTCGAGGCCTCGATCCGCACCTACGGCAAGCACCTGAAGCACTCGTCGATGACGCTGTTCGGCGGCGTCGGCTTCGGCCCGCAGGCGGCCCAGCTGAAGCGCGGCGTCGACATCATCGTCGCGACGCCGGGCCGGCTGCTCGACCACGCGGGCGAGCGCAACGTCGACCTGTCGACGGTCGAGATCCTCGTGCTCGACGAGGCCGACCGGATGCTCGACATGGGCTTCCTTCCCGACATCCGCCGCGTGCTGGCGCTGCTGCCCGCGAAGCGCCAGAACCTGCTCTTCTCGGCGACGTTCTCCGACGAGATCAAGGCGCTCGCCGAGCGCCTGCTCGACCGGCCGCGCACGATCGAGGTGGCGCCGCGCAACTCGACCGTCGAGCTGATCTCCCAGAAGGTGATCTCCGTGGGCCGCGACCGCAAGCGCGAGCTGCTGTCGTGGATGATCGGCACGCACCGCTGGAACCAGGTGCTCGTGTTCACGCGCACCAAGCACGGCGCCGACAAGCTCGCGCAGGCGCTCGAGCGCGACGGCATCCGCGCGCAGGCGATCCACGGCAACAAGAGCCAGGGCGCGCGCACCAGGGCGCTGGCCGACTTCAAGAAGGGCGGCGTCGACGTGCTGGTCGCGACCGACATCGCCGCGCGCGGCATCGACATCGCCGAGCTGCCGCGCGTCGTCAACTACGACCTGCCGAACGTGCCCGAGGACTACGTGCACCGGATCGGCCGTACCGGCCGCGCGGGCGCGGACGGCGAGGCGATCTCGCTCGTCTGCGTCGACGAGCACGGCTTCCTGCGGGACATCGAACGGCTGATCCGGCGAGCGATTCCGCGCGAGACGATCGCGGGCTTCGAGCCCGATCCCGCCGAGCGCGCGCAGCCGGTGTTCAAGCAGCAGCGCGGGCAGCGTGCCGTGTCCGGTCCGCCGTCGTCGCGTGCGCGGGCTCGGCAGACGGCGGCGCCGCGGGGCAGCGGGCACGCGGACGCGCGCGGCCACGACCGCCGGCACGCGCAGCCGCACGGGGTGTCGCGCGGGCACGGCCAGCCGCAGGCTCACGGCGCGCACCGCGCCGGCGGCCAGGGCCGCGGAGCGGGCCACGGCCACGCCTTCGCCCGCGGAGGCGGAACGCACGCGACGACCTCGGCACCGCACGGCTCGCGCCGCACGCACGCGAAGCCGCGCTGATCAGGCCCGCTCGCCCGCGAGCGCGACGATCGCCGCGCCGTAGCGGTCGAGCTTCGCGGCGCCGATACCGCCGATGCGCGAGAGCTCGGTGAGCGAAGCCGGCCGCGCCTCGGCGATCGCCGCGAGCGTGCGGTCGTGCAGGATCACGTAGGCCGGCACGCCCTGCAGCTTCGCCTGCTCGAGACGCCACGCCTTCAGCGCATCGAACAGACCGCGCGCGCGCGCGCCGAGCGCCGCGGCCTCGCCGCGCACCTTCGGCGCCTTCGGGGCACGCGCGACCGTCCTCCGCATCGAGACCGTCGCGTCGCCGCGCAGCACGGCGCGGCTCGCCTCCGCGAGCCTGAGCGCGCCGTGCGCCTCGTGGTCGACGCGCACGAGCCCCTGCGCGACCAGCTGCCGGAACACGCTGCGCCAGGCGGCCTCGTCCAGGTCCGCGCCGATCCCGAACACGGTCAGCCGGTCGTGGCCCCAGCGCCCGACCTTGTCGCCGCCCCTGCCGCGCAGCACGTCGATCACGTGGGCGGCGCCGAAGCGCTGGCCGGTGCGGTAGATCGCCGACAGCGCCTTGCGCGCCGGGTCGGTCGCGTCGAAGGTCTCGGGCGGCGAGAGGCAGTTGTCGCAGTTGCCGCAGGGACCGCTCGCCTCGCCGAAGTAGTCGAGGAGCCGCACGCGCCGGCAGCCGGCGGTCTCCGCGAGGCCCAGCAGGGCGTCGAGCTTCGCGCTCGACACGCGCTTGAACGCGTCGTCCGCGTCCGACTGCTCGATCAGCCGCCGCTGCTGCACGACGTCGGCGAGGCCGTAGGCCATCCACGCGTCGGCGGGCAGCCCGTCGCGCCCGGCGCGCCCGGTCTCCTGGTAGTAGCCTTCGATGCTCTTCGGCAGGTCGAGGTGCGCGACGAAGCGCACGTCGGGCTTGTCGATGCCCATGCCGAAGGCGATCGTCGCGACGACGACCACGCCGTCCTCGCGCTGGAAGCGCGTCTGGTTCGCGCTGCGATCGGCCGCTTCCATCCCCGCGTGGTAGGGGACGGCGTCGACGCCCTTGCCGGCGAGCCACGCGGCGGTCTCGTCGACCTTGCGCCGAGACAGGCAGTAGACGATGCCGGCCTCGCCTTCGTGCTGCTCGCGGACGAAGGCGAGGAGCTGGGCCCGGCCGTCGTCCTTGTCGACGATCGTGTAGCGGATGTTCGGCCGGTCGAAGCTCGACACGAACACGCGCGCGTCGTGCAGCGCGAGGCGACCGGCGATCTCCTGCCGCGTGAGCGGGTCGGCGGTCGCCGTGAGCGCGATGCGCGGCACGCCGGGCCAGCGCTCGTGGAGGACCGACAGGCCGAGGTACTCGGGCCGGAAGTCGTGCCCCCACTGCGAGACGCAGTGCGCCTCGTCGATCGCGAAGAGCGCGACCTGCGCGCGGTCGACGAGATCGAGGCAGCGCGCCGTGAGCAACCGCTCGGGCGCGACGTAGAGGAGGTCGAGCTCGCCCGCGGCGAACGCGCGCTCGATGCGCGCGGCCTCGCGCGCGTCCAGCGTCGAATTGAGGTACGCCGCGCGCACGCCGAGCTGCGTCAGCGCGGCGACCTGGTCGGCCATCAGCGCGATCAGCGGCGAGACGACGACGGCGCACCCTTCGCGCAGCAGCGCCGGAATCTGGTAGCAGAGGCTCTTGCCGCCGCCCGTGGGCATCAGCACGAGCGCGTCGCCGCCGCCCGCGACGTGCAGCACGATCGCCTCCTGCGGCCCGCGGAACGCGTCGTGGCCGAAGACGCGCGCGAGCGTTGCGCGCGCGCTGGCGGCGAGGTGCGCGCGTGCGCCGGTCATCGCCGATCCTCCGGCCCGGACCGGCCCGGGAACTCGCACAACAGGCGGTGGAAGTGATGGACGCCGCGCTCGCGGGAGGGCGAATAGCGGCCGCCGCGGTAGAGGCGCGAGCGCACGCCGCGCTGCGCCGCCTCGACGATCGCCTCGTCCTCGCGCTCGACCCCGTCGAGATTGGCGCCAGCGCCGGTGTCGAGCTTCGACGCGTCTCCGACGTAGCTGCGGAACGCGACGCGCGTGCGACCGGGCGAGATCGGTTGCACCAGGTTGAACGAGAGGCCCCACGGGTACGCGTTCACCATCAGGTTCGGGAACACCCACCAGTAGCGCGCGGCGACCGGCGCGACCTCCGGATCCGCGGCCGGGAACGCGACCGTGCCGTGCGCCGCCCTCGCGACCTGCACGTTCGAGTACCGGTGGAGCACGGTCGCGTAGCTCGCGCAGTCGATCGCCGCGGAGAGCGACGGATGGACGAACGGGACGTGGAAGCCCTCGAGGTAGTTCTCGACGTAGAGCGCCCAGTGCGCCGCGACCTCGTAGTCGCGGTCGCGCGAGGGGTCGTGCGCGAGCGCATCGGGCAGGAGCCCCGCGAGGCCATCGGCCAGGTCTCCCAGGAACGCTTCGGACGGCGCTGCCGGATCGAGCGAGGCGAACGCGTGGCCCGACCACGTTGCGAGCGGCACCTCCGGCAGGTGATCGGACGGTCCCGGGAAGCCGTGGACGCCGGCGAACTCGGGCATGAACGTCATCCGGCCCGCGAGATCGAACCGGCGCGAGTGGTAGCCGCAACGGATCCCGTCCGCGCGGCACGCCTCGCGCACGAGCAGGTTGCCGCGGTGCGTGCAGACGTTCGACAGGCAGCGCAGCGCTCCCTCGCGGTCGCGCGCGAGCAGGAGCGGCTCGTCGAGCAGCCCCGGCAGCAGGTCGCGCGGCGCGAGCGATCCTGGCAGCGCGACGTCGGCGAGATCGCCCAGCCACTGCCAGCTGCGGGCGAACACCCGATCGCGGACCGCCTCCCACGCCGCGTCGTCGCGGTAGAACGCGGCGTCGAGCGTCGCGGCGCGCGCGATGTCGGCGTCGACGGCGTAGCGGGGCGTCATGGCGGCGATTGTAGGCGGGTCGGGGCCCGCAGGCGCCGACGCACGCACGCGGACGGCGCCGCGCTATAGTGCAAGATCGTCCTTCCGAAGGCCCCGCGCCATGCTCGCCCACCAGCTCTCCCGCGAGACCGGCGTCCTGACGCTCGCGCCGTCCGGCCCGCTCTCCGCCGCGGACTTCGAGGCGGTCGCGGCCGAGGTCGATCCCTGGATCGCCGAGCACGGCCGCCTCGCCGGCCTTTTGATCCACGCGAGGGCCTTCCCGGGCTGGGAGAGCTTCGCCGCGTTCCTCGGCCACGCCGCGTTCGTCCGCGCGCACCTCCCGAAGGTCCGGCGCGTCGCGATCGCGTCCGACAGCGCGTTCCTCGCGATCGCGCCGCAGATCGCGAAGCACTTCGTGCACGCCGAGGTCCGGCACTTCGGCTACGCCGAATGCGACGCGGCGGCCGCGTGGCTCGCGGGTCCATGACGGGCGGAGCGCCGGGCGCGGCCGACGCGTCCGCGCACCGCGAGCGCGGCCTCGCGGCGTGGCGGGAGTCGCGTCACGCGGACGCGCTCGCGCACGCGCGCGCCTGGATCGCCGCCGACCCGCGGTCGGCACAGGCGCATCAGCTCGCCGGGCAGGCCGCGGCGCGACTCGGCGATCCCGCCGCCGCGGCGCGTAGCTACGAGACCGCGGAGGCGCTGGGCGGCGGCGCCGCGTGCGCGTTCAACGCGGGCAACGCGTGGCAGTCGGCGGGCGAGCGCGATCTCGCGCTCGCCGCGTGGCGGCGCGCCGCCGCCGATGCGGGCGCGCTCGGCCGTCACGCCGTCACGCTCGGCAAGGCGCTGGCGGCCGCCGGCGAGGCGGCGCCGGCCGCGCGCGTGCTCGTCGCGCTCGTGCGGCGCGACCCGTCCGCCTACGCCGCGATGCAGGCGGTCGTCGAGATCGCCGCGGCCGATCGCGGGACGGCGTCGCCGCCGCTCCCGCTCGCGGACGCGGGCCCGCTGCCGCCTCCGTCGAGCTACTCGTTCGTCGTCTGCAGCGTCGACGACGCGAAGTTCGCGTCGCTCTCGCGCACGATCGCGGCGCGCTTCGCCGGGCTCGCGCACGAGGTGGTCCGGATCGCCGACGCGGCCTCGCTGTGCGAAGGCTACAACCGCGGCTACGCGCGCTCGCGCGGCGACGCGGTCGTGTTCTGCCACGACGACATCGACCTGCTGGCGCCGGACGCCGCGCGGAGGCTCACGCGCCATCTGACGCACGCGGATCTCGTCGGCGTCGCCGGCGCGACGCGCGTCACCGGCCCGGCGGTGTTCTGGGCCGGGCACCCGTGGCTGCACGGATGGGTCGCCTACCACCGGCCCGGCGACGCGGACTACGAGTCGACGGCGATGAGCCTCGAGTCGCCGTTCGTGACCGGCATCGCGGCGCTCGACGGCGTGTTCGTCGCGTGCCGCCGCGAAGCCGCGGCGGCGGTCCCGTTCGACGCGCAGGCCTTCGACGGGTTCCACCTGTACGACCTCGACTTCAGCCACCGCGCGCACGCGGCGGGCTTCCGGCTGGCGGTGGCCTGCGACCTCGGCCTCGTGCACGAGTCGAAAGGGGACTTCGGCGCCGACTGGTCGCGCTACGCCGCGCGGTTCCGGGCGAAGTTCCCCGCGCTCGCCGCTCCGCAGGGCTCGCCGCACTTCTACGCGGCGCGCGTGCCCGGCGCGGACGACGTGCTCGCGATGCAGCGGCGGCTCGCCGGGCTCGCCGCGTCCGCCGCGTAGAATGCGGGGCGACACGCCCGAAGGATCCCCGCATGGACGTCGCCTTCATCGTCGACCCGCTTCACGAGCTCAAGGCCTACAAGGACTCGAGCATCGCGATGATGCGCGCGCTCGCGCGGCGCGGCCACCGCGCGCATGCGATCCTGCAGCCGGACCTCTGCTGGGAGCGCGGCACGACCTCGGCGCTCGGTCGGGAGCTCGAGCTCTTCGAGGACGACCATCACTGGTATCGCGCGGGCGAGCCTTCGCGCAGGCCGCTCGCCGGGTACGACGCGGTCGTCATGCGCAAGGACCCGCCGTTCGACATGGAGTACGTGTACTCGACCTACCTGCTCGAGTGCGCCGAGCGCGAGGGCGCGCGCGTCTTCAACCGGCCGCGCGCGATCCGCGACCACAACGAGAAGATGGCGATCGCGAAGTTCGGCGACTACATCGCGCCGACGCTCGTGACGCGCGACGCCGCGCTGATCGACTCGTTCATCGACGAGCACGCGGACGCGATCGTGAAGCCGCTCGACGGCATGGGCGGCACGTCGATCTTCCGCGTGCGCTCCGACGACCCCAACCGCAACGTGATCGTCGAGACGGTGAGCCACCACGGCCGGCGGACCGTGATGGTCCAGCGCTTCATCCCCGAGGTCGTCGACGGCGACAAGCGCGTGATCCTGATCGCGGGCGAGCCGGTGCCCTACGCGCTCGCGCGGATCCCGAAGCCCGGCGAGACGCGGGGCAACCTGGCGGCGGGCGGCCGCGGCGTCGCCCGCCCGCTCGACGACCGCGACCGCGAGATCGCGAAGGCGCTGGGGCCCGCGCTGTGGGCCGAGGGGCTGCTGGTCGTGGGACTCGACGTGATCGGCCCGTTCCTCACCGAGGTCAACGTCACGAGCCCGACCTGCTTCGTCGAGATCGCCGAGCAGACCGGCTTCGACGTGGCCGGCATGTTCGCGGACGCGCTGGTCTCGGCGGTCGGCCGCTGACCGCGCGGCGGCGCATGTCGCAGAGCAGCATGACGGGCGCCGCGCCCGCGGCGGCGCGCCCGCGGGCGCGTGCTACCATCGACCGGCCCCCCTGCGGCAGCCTTCCGCCTCCACCACCGACCGCATGATCGGCATCCTGGTCATCGCCCACGACACGCTCGGCGACAGCCTCGTGCGGGCGGTCACGCACGTGCTCGGCGCGCGGCCGCCCCAGTTCGACTCGATCCCGGTCCGGGGGACCGACGACCCGCTCGACCTCGTGCCGGCGGCGCGGGCGATCCTCGCGAAGCTCGACACCGGGGAGGGCGTGCTGATCGTCACCGACATCTTCGGCGCGTCGCCGTCGAACCTCGCGCGGAAGCTCGTCGTGCCCGGCCGCGTCGAGGCGGTCGCCGGCGCCAGCCTGCCGATGCTCGTGCGCGCGTTCACCTACCGGACGCGGGACATGGAGACGATCGTGACGAAGGCGGTCTCGGGCGGGCGCGACGGCGTGACGCGCTTCCCGGCCGACCCGGTCTATGCCGCAACGCGAAATTGAGATCGTCAACAAGCTGGGCCTGCACGCGCGGGCGTCGGCCAAGCTGACGCAGCTCGCGTCGCGCTTCCAGAGCGACGTGCACATCGCCCGCAACGGCCGCCGCGTGAACGCGAAGAGCATCATGGGCGTGATGATGCTCGCGGCCGGCAAGGGCGCGAAGGTGACGCTCGAGACGAGCGGGCCGGACGAGGAGGAGGCGATGGGCGCGCTCTGCGCGCTCGTCGCCGACTGTTTCGGCGAAGGACAGTGAACGCTCACGCCGGCGCGTGTCGCCGGCCGGCGACGTAGGACGAGGCCGGAAAGTGTCATCGTTGCGGAACCCTCCCGCGGCAGAACGGATCCATAGGCGAAGCGCCGTCCGCGACGGGCGGCGCCGTGCCGATCCATGGAAGGAGGAGGTCGATGCAGATCCGCGAAATCAGGCTGCGCAACGCGAAGGGGCTCCATGCGCGCGTGGCGGCGCGCGTCGTGAAGGTCGCCGGCCGCTTCTCGAGCCGGGTGGTGCTGACGGTCGACGAGCGGCGCGCGAACGCGCGCAGCATCATGGCGGTGCTGATGCTCGCCGCCGCGATGGGCGCGACCGTGCGGCTCGAGACCGAGGGGCCGGACGAGCAGGCGGCGATCGACGCGGTGGTCGCGGTGCTCGTCGCGCCGGGCGATCGCAGTTGACGGGCCGGCGGCCGCGGCGCGCACGGCCCGGCCCGGCGCACGGGCGGCGGACGGGCCGCGGATGATCTCGTTCGCGCTCCACGGCGTCGGCGTCTCGGGCGGCATCGCGATCGGCCGCGCGCAGCTCGTCTCGCACGCGACGCTCGAGGTCGCCCACTACACGGTGCCGCCCTCGCGCGTCGACCAGGAGGTCGCGCGCCTCGCCTTCGCGATCGACGAAGTGCAGAAGGAGTTGACCGCGCTCCACGGAGCGATGACCCGCACGGGCGAGATGCCGGGCGAGTTCGGCGCGTTCCTCGACGTGCACTGGATGATCCTGAACGATCCGACGCTCGCCGAGGCGCCGAAGCGGATCATCGCCGAGCAGCGCTGCAACGCGGAGTGGGCGCTCACGCAGCAGATGAACGTGCTGATCGAGCAGTTCGAGCAGATCGAGGACCCGTACCTGCGCGAGCGCAAGGCCGACGTCGTGCAGGTCGTCGAGCGCGTGCTGAAGCGCCTGATGGGCAAGCCCGGCTCGCTGCCGACCTCGGTCGCCGAGGAGCGGACGATCCTCGTCGCGCACGACCTCTCGCCGGCGGACGTCATCCAGTTCAAGCAGCACCACTTCGCGGCGTTCCTGACCGACGTGGGCGGCGTGACCTCGCACACGGCGATCGTCGCGCGGAGCCTCGCGGTCCCGGCGGTCGTCGCCACGCACAACGCGCGGCAGCTGATCCACGACGGCGAGATGCTGATCGTCGACGGGACGCACCACGTCGTCATCGTCAATCCGGACCGCTCGGTGCTCGCCGAGTACCGGCTGAAGCAGAGCGAGCTCGACCTCGAGCGGCAGAAGCTCAAGCGGCTCAGGGGCAAGCCGGCCGAGACGATCGACGGCCATCGCGTCGAGCTGCACGCGAACATCGAGCTGCCCGGCGACCTCGCGCAGGTGCTCGAGAGCGGGGCGAGCGGCGTCGGATTGTTCCGGTCCGAGTTCCTCTACCTGAACCGCGAGGGGCTGCCGACCGAGGACGAGCAGTTCGAGGCGTACCGCGCGGTCGCGGCCGGCATGGCCGGCAAGCCGGTGACGATCCGCACGTTCGACCTCGGCGCGGACAAGCAGAAGGAGGAGCTCGACGGGCTCGCCCGCGTCGCGCCCAACCCGGCCCTCGGCCTGCGCGCGGTGCGCTTCTGCCTCGCCGAGCCGAAGCTGTTCCTGACCCAGCTTCGCGCGATCCTGCGCGCGTCGCACCACGGCAAGGTGCGCATCCTGATCCCGATGCTCGCCTCGGTCGCCGAGATCGACGCGACGCTCGCGATGATCGACCAGGCGAAGGAGGCGCTGCGCGAGCGCGGCGAGCCCTTCGACGAGGGCGTCGAGGTCGGCGGGATGATCGAGGTGCCCGCCGCGGTGCTCGCGATCGGCGGCTTCCTCGCGAAGCTCGACTTCCTGTCGATCGGCACGAACGACCTGATCCAGTACACGCTCGCGGTCGACCGCTCCGACGAGGCGGTGTCGCACCTCTACGATCCGCTGCACCCGGCGATCATCAAGCTGATCGCGCTCGCGATCACCGGCGCGAACAAGGCGAAGGTCCCGATCGCCGTGTGCGGCGAGATGGCGGGCGAGGTCGGGCTGACGCGCCTGCTGCTGGGCCTGGGGCTGCGGAACTTCTCGATGCACCCGGCGCACGTGCCCGCCGTCAAGCAGCGCGTGCTGACCTCCGACGTCGCGGCGGTGCGCCCGATCGTCGACCGGATGCGGCGCACCGACTCGCCGGCGAAGCTCGCGGCGCTCCTCGACCGGCTCAACGCCTGAACGACCGTCCGTCGGACCGGCGGGACGCGCATCCGGGCGGGGGCTCGCGCGAGGCCCGCGGCCGGGCCTATAATGACATTGGCATAGCTTCCCGGGTGCGCCCGATCAGGAACAACTCCGCTTCCCGCGTGTTCACGAGACCGATGAGACGCTTCGCCCTGACCGCCGCCGTTGCGGTCGCGCTCGCCGCGGCCCCCGCCCGGGCGCTCGCGCCGGGGGAGGCGGCGCCTGCCTTCGCGCTGCCCGACGGGAGCGGTGCGACCGTCTCGCTCGCGAAGCTCGAGGGGCGCGTCGTCTACGTGGACTTCTGGGCGTCGTGGTGCGCGCCGTGCCGCCGCTCGTTCCCGTGGATGGGCGAGATGCAGAAGAAATACGGCCCGCAGGGCTTCACGATCGTCGCGGTCAACGTCGACAAGAAGCGCGAGGACGCCGCGAAGTTCCTCGCGCTGACGCCCGCCGCGTTCACGGTCGTCTACGATCCGGTGGGCACCGTCCCCACCGCGTACGACGTCAAGGGCATGCCCACGTCCTACCTCGTCGACCGCAGCGGCAAGGTCGTCTTCGTGGAGGCGGGCTTCCGCGACGACATGAAGGCCGGCGCCGAGGCGCGCATCAAGGCGGCGCTGGAGGCCCGATGAGCCTCCCGCGCGGCGATCGGGGATCCTCGCGCGCGTCGCGCGTCGCGTTCGCGCTCGCACTCGCCGCTGCACTCGCGGGCTGCGCGTGGGCGCCGCCGAAGCCCTGGGAGAAGGGCGAGCTCGCGAAGCCGGCGATGCAGTTCGACGCCAACCGCCTCGAGGCGCGCACCCAGGAGCACGTCTACCAGAGCAAGGAGGCCGCGACCGGCGGCTACGGCGTCGGCGGAGGCGGCTGTGGCTGCAACTGACCGCGGGAGCGCGCGTGCGCTGATGGCGGCGGCGCTCGCGCTGCCCGGCATCGCGCCTGCCACGGCGCAGACCATGCCCGACGAAGGCGTCGTCTCGCTGCGCTACCTCGACTACCGCGACTGGCAGCCGGGCGCGAACCGGATGCACGTGCAGTCGCCGTCGCTCTACGTGATGAAGCCGTTCGGCGGAAGCTGGGTGGCCGAGGGCAGCCTCGTCTACGACGCGATGTCGGGCGCCTCGCCGCGCTACTACAACACGCTGTCGGGCGCCTCGGTCACCGACTACCGCACCGCCGGCGACGCCAAGGTCACGAAGTACTTCGACCGCTACGCGATCGGCGTCTCCGGCGTCGTGTCGTCCGAGCGCGACTTCCTGTCGCGCGGCGGCGGCTTCGACGTGCGCTGGTGGACCGAGGACCGCAACACGACGCTCGCATTCGGGTTCGCGGGCACCGACGACACGATCAACCCGGTGAACGAGATCGTCGTCGACGCGAAGCGCTACACGCTCGATTTCCTCCTCGGCGTCACGCAGGCGGTCAACCCCGAAGCGATCGTGCAGTCGAACCTCACCTACTCGCAGGGGCACGGCTACTACGACGATCCGTACAAGCTGCTCGACACGCGGCCCGACCGGCGGCGGATCCTCGCGTGGCTCACGCGCTGGAACCAGGCGTACCCGACGGCCGACGGGACCCTGAGGCTCGCGTTCCGCCTGCTTCGCGACTCGTTCGGCACGAACTCGATGATGGCGGGCGCCGAGTGGGCGCAGGCGCTGCCCTGGGGGTTCACGGTGACGCCCGGCGTGCGCTACTACACGCAGAGCGCCGCGGACTTCTACAAGAACCCGCCGTTCCCGTCCGGCTACGCGCCGGGGCAGGACTACACGGCCGACACGCGCCTCTCGGCGTTCGGCGCGCTCACCGGCACGCTCTCGATCGGCAAGACGTTCGCCGACGGCTGGAGCGCCGACCTCAGGATCGACATGTACCGCCAACGCTCGTCGTGGCGGCTGGGCGGCGACGGCAGCCCCGGGCTCGAGCCGTTCTCGGCGCGCTGGATCCAGGGCGGCGTCTCGAAGACGTTCTGACGAGCGCCCACGCCGCGGCGATGCGGCTCCACCGGTTCGAGTTCCGGGCGATGGCCTCGACGCACGAGCTGTGGCTCGCGGCGCGCGAGCGCGCGCAGGCAGCGCGGGTCGCGCGCGCGGCGATCTCCGACGTCGGGCGCATCGAGGCGAAGTACTCGCGTTACCGCGACGGGAGCGTCGTGTCGGCGATCAACCGCGCCGCGGGCGGCGCGCCGGTCGCGATCGACGAAGAGACCGCCGCGCTCCTCGCGTACGCGGACGCGTGCCACCGCGCGTCCGGCGGGCGCTTCGACGTTACGTCCGGCGCGCTGCGCCGCGCCTGGGACTTCCGCCGCTCACCGCCGCGCGTGCCCGAGCCCGGCGAGGTCGAGGCGCTGCTCGCGTTCGTCGACTGGCGCGCGGTCGAGCGGGACGAGCGCTCGGTGCGCCTGCCCCGCGCCGGGATGGAGATCGACCTGGGCGGCATCGGCAAGGAATACGCGGCCGATCGCGTCGCGGCGATCGCGCTCGAGGCCGGCATCGCGCACGGCTTCGTCAACCTCGCGGGCGACGTCCGCGCGTGGGGCGGACGGCCGGATGGCGCGCCCTGGCGCGTCGGGATCCGCGATCCGCGGATCGAAGGCGCCGTGATCGGCGGACTCGAGATCGTCGACGGCGGGGTGGCGACCTCCGGCGACTACGAGCGCCATTTCGAGGCCGGCGGGCGCCGCTACTGCCACATCCTCGACGCGACGACCGGCTGGCCGGTGCAGGGCTGGCGATCGGTGTCGGTCGCCGCACCCCTGTGCGTCGTCGCGGGCAGCGCGGCGACCGTCGGCATGATGCTGGGCGACGCGACGCCCGGCTGGCTCGACGCGCAGGGCGTCGAGTGGCTGGGCGTCGATGCGGAGGGCGAACTCAGGGGCTCGGCTGCCGAGCGTCGCGCGTGAGGTACGCGGTACGCTCCCGGTTCCCATTCAAATCTCGGACCGACGGCGACCCGATTGCGGTGATCGCTCTCCGCGTCCGGGCCACCTTCTACGACTGGTTAGTTCTGGTCTGCGCGCCCGGCTTTTCGTCTCGAATGCGCGCTTCTTCGCGAATCGAGTTCTCGATCAGAAGCTGCGATAACTGAATCTGCGACTGCCAGTATGCGCGCTTCACGACCTCGAGTTGTGCCTTCAGCGATAGGACTTCGGACGTGTCCTCCATGAGCCAGCCTCAATTGAGGTAGTAGGCGAGCTTGTAGGCAGCTCCATCAATCTTGATCTTGATGTAGCCGGCCGGCGCCACGTGCGTCGCCGCGCCGGCAGTTGCCGATGAAGCGATTCTGCTGGAGCTCTTGAAATTCAGGAGGCTCGTCGGATTGGCCGCGCCGATCACATCAATGAACCAGCTGTTCGCCGGTTCGCCCGAGGCGCTTATGTACACGCAGCCGTTGTCCTTGTTCACGCCCAGTCGCTGATTTCCAGTGTTCGTAAACTCGATGTTCCCCGTCGTCGCGTTCAATCGCAGTTGGGCAGAGACATAGTCTGTGGAAAGCGTGATCGGCATCCCGGTGGGCAGCGCCAACCCGCTCTTCACTCGGTCGGCGTATGTGCCACTCTGGAAACCGGCGGCAAGCGGAGTCAGATCGATGCCGACCGCCTTCCCATCGCTGCCTGCGGAATCAAGCGACTTCGAGTCGAAGTAGATGCCGGTCTGCCACCCACATTCGATTGCAGGATTCCCCGCGTTGGGATCGCCGATCTTGCCGATGCGCCCCACTGAGTCGATGTAGATTGCCCGGGTCTTCTTGTTGTATGCGTTGCCAGCGGCAGGAATTCCCGCCGCGGGCGTGTCTTGGTCGTCGCTGCGATTTTTGAAGACAGCGAGAACACCGGCGTGACGTGGTGCGCTCGAGGTTGTAATTCGATTGATCACGGCCAACTCCGCGCCAAACAGTTGCGTTGGAGAGTTTGCCTGCTTGGAGGTCTTGTTCTCCGCCTCAGTAACGACTCCCCACGCATTTTGCGCGAACCCGCCGTCGGTCATTGCATGCGAGCGAAACGGTGCGAGCGATCTGTCGCCAGACGAGTACGTAATGTCCGCCGCGAAAGCGTTGTACTCGAAGGTCTGCGGGTTGTAGGGTAGATTGTTCGACCGAAAAATGTAGAAGTCGCCGTAGGCAGGATCAAAGCGGGCGACATACGATGCTGACGGCGTGCCGAAGTTGTGTACGCCTGTCCAGGTGAAGCTCGTCGCCTGGTTGACTCCGATAGTGTTCGTGTCGGTGCCTAGCGAGACCGTGATGCCGGTCGCG
>WBZU01001690.1_pt1 | contig 16172 bp, 18 predicted proteins | sample 5204311 | NCBI WGS metagenome assembly WBZU01 (sample SAMN12344359, study PRJNA552823) | activated sludge metagenome | biome: Activated sludge suspended growth; feature: Nitrification reactor; material: Wastewater; isolation source: activated sludge from nitrification reactor of wastewater...
TATGTGTGAGGGCGGCGGCGGGAGCTTCTCTAGATCTGCGTCACCGAGTCTTCCGCCCCTTCAAGAAGGCGTTGCACCTCCTCTACGTAAATCTCCGTGGTTGCATAGTGCTGATGGCGCATCATCTTTTGGACCCGCGTGGGATTCGCATCATTGAGCAAGGCAAAGGTGGGGGTCGAGTGGCGCAGACTATGGACCACAATGCCGGGTTTTTTCACACCCGCTAAGAGTAGTCCTTCCGTGATGATCCGGTGAATGGCACGTGTGGAGAGTCGCTTCCCGGCGGGCGTCACCACATTCCCGCCGCGATCGTAACAGGCCGTCGTCGCAAACAACGGCTCACTCCCCTGCAGCGAACCCGGTCGCAGCGCCAGATACGCCTGAATCCGCTCATAGACTTCCTTCAACACCTGCACCGACTCATCGGCTGAGCTTCTCCCCTTCCCATGCACCCAGAGCCGCCACTTTTCACCGGGCACCAATTCCTGCAGATGTTCGATCTTGGCGCGACTGACTTCTATCGTTCGTAATCCGGTCTTGAGCATGAGATACGCCATCGCGACGTTGCGCGCACGCTGCAGCTCCGTCTTCCGGGGATCGGATTCCAACACCGCGAGCAACGCCTTCGCATCCTCCACCGGCAGATGCCGGCGCGTGTGCTGCCGACTGCAGCTCCAACCTTGCACAAAGTCTGCAGGGTTCACTAATCCTGGATGGAGTGGCACAAGCCAGCTCAAAAACTGCCGCACCGCCGTCAGATAGCCGTTCTTCGTGCGGAGGTTGGAAAAGCGGTGGTCGAGAAATGCACGGTAGGCTTCGAGACAGGTGCGATCGAGACGACGCAGCTGGTGATCTCGCCCCTGCTCGAGCCAGGCGATGAACGACCGGCCACGTTTGAGATAGGTGCGAGCGGTGGTCGACAGTGGCTTCTTCGCCGCGAGCTGCCGTGCGAACTCGTTGAGATAGACGCGAAGCCCAATGAACGTCGAGGAGGAGAGCTGGAGACAGACCGGTGGGAGTTCTCCGCCTGTTCGTCGGAGCGCCGTCGTGGCCAAGGGGACCAGCGCCGTGGAGGCGCTCTGATCGGGCGGCGCGTGCTCAGGGGTCAGCAGTACGAGGTCCATGATCTCCGTCCCTTCTCTCTCCCCGCTCCATCCCTCTCTCTTATCTATATATATGGAGTGCTCGCTGAAGACTGGGTCTCACTCCCCGTCCAGCCCGGGACTCCTCTTTCTAAAAGGTTAGAGGTGGACCGTGCACCGCGTCGGGGTGTCCCGCTCAATGATCCCTGCCTAAAACACCAGGAGGCGATTGCCTTCCGAGCCGATGTTCCGGTCTTTCCCCTACCCGTCCCCACCCTACCCCATCCCATCCGAAAGTACAAGGCCTCCGAGAAGGACACCATCCCGGATGCCATAACGATTCCGTGGTGATATTTTCTTGACTGACTACCCCACTAAGAGTAGACCTCTAATCCATCATGCCAAATCCTTTCGAGGTACCGCCGTCCCAACCGTTTGATGAAGAAGCGGAAGTCGCCGACTTCCTCCCACCAGAATTCGCCCTCGAGGGTCGAGCGACGCTCTCGGTGGACTGGCGACTGGAGTATCTTGAGAAGGTCCATTTGACGATGGAAGACGCTCGGTTTCTAACCATGCCGCCGACCGCACAGCTGTTGTATCTCCATTTGCTTAAGAAGACGTATGGCGTCGGAGGGCGCGAGGTCGCGGTCTCGATTGATCGGTTAGTTAAGGGGACGAAGCTGGCCTGGATGACCGTGCAAAAGCAACTCAAGGCCCTGACGGCCAGCGGACTTGTGACGACAACCCAGCCAGCCAGACAACGAATCGCCCCAACCTACCTAGTACACTGGCTGCCGCAGCTAGAGAAGCGAGAAGAATTGAGAGACATCGTGACACGCTATGATCAGTTCGATCAGGAGGATCTCGCTGAACTGTCGCGCCTGACTCCCCTCCTCTCTCCGGGAGAGCGAGACGAAATGGCTCAGGATATTCTGATCAACTTTCGAGGTGATGGTATGATTCCTAGTCCCGATCTCGTGCGGAAGATTCTTAACTATCGGCTGCTCACCACCTACCCTTATCGGCGGAGATTACTCCTGAAACACCCTGAGTGGTTCGGTTCCCCATCGGATGAGTAGCTGGGTCTATTCAAAACGCAGTTGCTGATGCTTTTGGGTGCATCCCTTCAAGTGAACTCTCTCCCCCTCTGCATTTGGGAAAGAAGGCCGATTGTTCTTGGAGTCGCCACCTGGTTTTTCTTAGCGCATTCGTCGTCATGAATTCCGATGCCTTTAGAGGTGTGGTTCTCCATGGAGTACGAGCCGTACCCGTCCTGTTTTCCAGGATCTGCCTCACTCGAGACTTTACAGACGTGGAGCTCCGTTGGAATAGATAGGGCATTAAGATGGTAGTTCTTGGATATCTAAATAGTAGCTTATAGATATCTGGTAGCCATCTAGTATCTATTAGATTGCTTATAGATATCAGAAAGCTGACTGGTATCCGATGTCATTATGTGTACTAATTGCGGTTATGTAAAACACATAGTCTATATACTGTGGCTAGCTTTTTGGTCCCATTTAGCAATCTGGTAGCTTCCAGATGGCTTTAATATAGCTTCTTGGAATCTGATAGCCACCTGGAACTAATTCGCTAGACAACAGCTTCCAACTCAAGTAAGGTACAATTTGTTCAATGCATACTATTGCTGCTCGTGTCTGATAAGGAGGGAAGGGGATGCCCGTTATTGCTCTGGCTAGTCCGAAGGGTGGATGCGGAAAGACAACGGCGGCGCTCCTCCTCGCGACCGAGTTAGCCCAAAAGGGAATAGGCGTGACCGTCCTCGATGCGGATCCCGAAACCTACATCGACACCTGGGCCAAACTACCAGATAAGCCACCAAGTCTCACTGTCAAGAAATCCCCGACGGAACAGACCATCCTTGATGATATCGATAAAGCCAAACAAGAATCTCCTTTCGTGATCATCGACCTTGAAGGCACGGCCAATATGCTGGTCGCTTACGCCATTAGCAGAGCGGATCTCGTTATTATCCCGTTACAACCTTCTGATTTGGATGCCCGTGGCGCAGCGAAAGCCCTCCAGTTAGTCCGACAGCAACAGAAAGCCTTCAATCGCACCATACCTCACGCTATTCTCTTCACGAGAACGAAGGCTGCAATTCGTACAAGGACCTTCACCCATATTTCTCAACAGCTGACTCAAAATAAGATCACAATCTTTAAGACCCACCTCATGGAGCGTGAAGTATACCGCGCACTCTTTTCCTATGGCGGTTGTCTTGAGAACCTCGATCCTAAGGACGTTTATCACCTCCAAGATGCGATCAACAACGCTCGGGCCTTTGCTGGAGAAGTCATTTCAATGGTTAATTCACCCCATGCCCCTTCTACTCGGCCGACTCAGGAACTTGAAGGAGTCTTGACATGAGTAAATCCAGAGCCGAAATTCCTTTTGACGAGGATTTTTCTCAGACTTCGGATTTCACTAAGACTTTTGAGAACGTTTCTCCACAGACTTTTCGCCCGGAAGCGGTCGCTACCACCGCTCCCGTTTCCGTGGCGAAATTGACGCAAGTGGCGGCCGCCAGTGGCTTTCAGAGTCGCGAACCGAACGCGGCGGCCCCGCACTTGAGCTCTGTACCAGGGGAGGGGAGAAGCCGGCGACCACGACGCATTTATCGAACCGGCCGAAATACACCGCTCAATATCAAAGCGCGTCCACACGACGTCGACAAGTTTAATTGGATCTGTACTCAGAAGAACTGGGTACAAGGAGTGACCCTCCAGAACGCACTACTAGCCTTAGAAGAGAAGTTAGGCCTTACGTATCCTGTCGAGGATCCTGGGCCACCATCATGATCTTCAATTGTCCTCAAGAACTGTGACAAACCAACTCCGCAGAAAGATCTGTGCATGACAAACACTTTTCTCCGCGCTGAAGGACCAGAGGTGATTACCCCTTCTCACGATTTCCAGTCACGATTGACTAGGTACGCATGACGAAGAAACCCAGCCTTCCTCAGACGGAAACCAGCGTCGCGATTACAACTAAACAATACGATCTTTTTACTACATTTTTTGGAAATCCCAATAACCTCTCAAATACAATTGAACTCTGGGATGCAATCCCGAAATATGCGGTCAACGAACGGGCACAGAGCCAGGTCCGGGATGAAAAAGGGAATTTGCCTGTCAGCACCCAAGAATTTCTCTATCGTCCTACCGTGCGAGGGTTGCCGAAGGAAATCACCTGCAAGCTGACCATTCAGCCAGCCAGCATTAAGAACACGGACGGCACCTATACGCAGTATTACCCTTCAAACGACGAAGAACTGCTCGAGGAAGTCCTCAAGAAATTCTTCACCGATCAGAATTTTGGGCAACACAGGGCGAATGGCTCTGAAAGCTGGGTCCGGTTTACCCTGGGGATGGTTCAACAAGAGTTGAAACGAAGAGGTAAATCACGCAGTTTGGATGAAATCAAACACTCTTTAGAAATCCTTTCAAAGGCTGTCCTAACAGTAGAATTCGATAGTCAACAGCAACTCGGCGTTGCAAAGCGACTTGTATACACCAATCCGATTCTTTCCGAGGTAACGGGCGTCACGCGACTCCATTATCTTCAGGATCCCAAAGCGATGTGGTTGGCCAAACTCCCGTCTTTGATCAGCAAAAGTGTCAACGAACTCAGCTATCGACAATTCAATTATGGAACGTTGATGAGCCTATCCTCCCAACTGGCTCGATGGTTCCATAAACGATTGTCACACCAATATACCCAAGCAAGCATTACCGATCCCTATCATATTAAGTACTCATCGATCCGTCGTGACAGTGGATTGCTACGCCATTCTCGCCAGTCGGTTCATGTCAAACAGATTGATGCGGCGCTCAATGAGCTCATCGATAAAAGTGTGTTGCTGTCCTTCAAGAAGGATGTTCGAAAAAGGGGCAACGCTATCACCGAGATCGTCTATAGTATGCTTCCAACTTCCACCTTCCAGGAAGAAATCAAAACTGCCAACGCTCGACAATCGGCCCACAATGTAGAACTTGGCATTTCCCGCCGGCACCCATCGTTGATAAGTAAACTTCAAGGATCCTTTGGAACTTCGCGCTCCGAAGAACCTTCCTAGATTTCAGTAAACGACATATTCGATCCAGAGTTCTAGGTGGATCGTGCATGTTCCATAAGTCCTTCATTACTCCCTGAGATACAGTTATAGGTGTTTCGTGCAGATGTCGCGGCATGAAGCTTGTCCTCTTCTTGTAAGTGTCCAGACATCTCACTAGGAAGTGAGGAATATTTAAAGAGAACCATTATAGGTGAAGCGTGCAGTTTATCATTTGGCCTACGGTCAAACTTATAGGCAGAATGTGCAGGGAGTTATAGGTGGACTGTGCAGCATCCTATTTCACACAGGTTTATCGCACGTGAACCTAGATAAGACCTTCAACTTTCTGCGATTTCTAGCGTTATAGGTCCACGGTGCAATTGTCATTTCACGTTGTTCGTTACGTATAGGCGGATCGTGCAGCTCGCTTTTCATACATCTCTTCGGCAGGTTATAGGTTTACCGTGCATGCCATATTGGCGGACCGTGCAATACGTTATAGGCGGACGCGACCCTATGTTCTAGGTGGTCCGCGCAGTCCATGCTTTTTGCCTCTCTGTTCGACTGAAGAACAGGCCTGACACATGCCTCAAGATCTAGGTGGTCTGTGCAGACCACACTGAAACTTATAGGTAGACCATCCAATTGTTCTCTCGACATATAGGTGGATTGTGCAGCTCGGTAAGGAAACTTCTAGGTGCATGATGCAGCAGTTGGTCTTCTTCTAGGTAAACCGTGCAGTATATTTTCGCAACACATTGTTTTTACAAATCATTCTTCTCGTTTTTTCGCCTTATCCTTTTACCTTTATTAACCTTCTCTTATAAGAGTAACTCTTTTTCTCACGATCTCCGGAATACTCGGAAAACTGCATCCTAAGGACCGAAGCCCACATTCGTATAACGAAAATCATATTGATAAGCCAACATTTCCCAAAGGCCAGCCACATTTTTCCTGCACGATGCACCTACAGGTTAGAGCCGTCTCCGAATAGCCATGTCACACTTGAAGCCAAAACCAATATCTGCCGGCATGGATCCACTCGGCCTCCTCTGCGATCACGAGTCGACACCGAGTCCACAGAGTCAGAGGCCCCACGTGAGCTCGGGTCATGTTTGGGGATTGAGCCTGGCCAACTCCTGTGTAGGCTATCATCAGATAGGTCATTGACCTCGAGGTGGACTCGCCGCCAGCAACTCGGTCAGGCAGTGGGACTCACGGATCATCCGACCGTGATCGTGACCGGACCACCACAGGTCAGTGTCACTGCGAGCGAAGACGGTACGGAGGAGGAACGGAACCGCTACGCGTTCCGCACTCATCATGGGTTGCCGTCGGGTGGATCACACGGTGTTTTTTCAATCTTGAATCGCGGGACATCGATCGCAATAAGACAGCAGTCAGGTTTGCTCGATAGAACACTGGCTGTGGCCAATGTCAAAAGCATAACAAGAACCAGTATAAGAGGAAGATGTGTCAGATACCTTGAAGGCGGACGCTTTCGGTAGGTGTGACAGACTGTCTCAGTTCGACCCCAAAGCAGAAGTACATGACTGACCGCTATCAGAGGGGGGCTTACGTCGATCCGCATAAGAACCTGTGATGCATGGTCCCATTGCTGCAATTCCTTGGACAAGCGTCGAGCATGGCGTATTCTTCACGAACAGAAATGGCAAATCAGGCTCTTACGCGGATCGGCCTAAACATTGTTGGGCCGCAAAAAAGAGTAACTGAATGAGTAGTGATCTTGCGAAATTCGAAGATGATTTCTCATTTGTCAGAGATCACGTCAGCGATTTCTTTGACAGAGGATCCGTCAAGCGCGCACTCGATCTCATCTACGATGTCGGTATAACTGGATGGGAAAAATGGTGGCAGGTTGAATTCTGCTCGTGGCTCGCAGAACATGACGGAATTGGGGATTGGGTTATGGAGGAAGCTTTCTTTACTGATTTAAGGCGCAACTTGGCCAAGGACACCATCGCTATTGACATTGGCTTTCGATTAAAAGGCTTTTCGAAATCTGAAATGCTCTTCTTGGAGCTGAAGCAGAACGGCGACTGGCGTCGTTGCATTGAGAACATGCTGTTGGATGTAGAAAAGGTCGATTGTGCGCAGACCTATTCGATAGAGAACAAGATCATGATTCGAAACTTCTTCGTTGTTGGAATTTATCCGACTGGCGAAACGCCCAAGAAGGAAGTTCATGATTACATTCAAGAGCGCGCTGAAGATTTTGGAGTCGACGTGGATCGTGGGCATGTTTTTACGAAGTTCATCCAGAACACTCCATTTAGCGTCACTATGTTCTAAAATACGCCCAACAAATCATTCGAGCCGACGTGCGAGGGCGCACGCGGCTCGAATGATGGCGTTAAAGCGACAGGGCTAAGGACCGCTTTCGGTGCGATCTCAGCGACGAACTTCCGCTCTTGGCCGCTAGCGGACGGTGCGTGCGGGTGACGACATTCAACACCCAACATGATCCTTGGTGATCGTTCATGCCCCACACCAAGCTGCGCGGCATCAGCGTCGAGGAACCCTTCTGCCGCAGTCCTTTAAGATCGTTGTGGCGTCTCGCCTGCGGCGACCGCGCTGCTCCTGGTTCGCTTCGCTCATCCCGCCAGACGGCAGGACTCACGCCCTGCGTATCGCTGACGCATCACCCCCAATCACACAGACCGATGGACGGCACCGCGCAGGCGCCGTGCCGCACCCGTATTCGAGTGGCACCGTCCATCCGCGCCGCGCAGATGGACCGTGCAAAGACGCCTCCTCAATCCGGTCTCGGCACTCGCATCGGTGGGAAGAAAGACCGCTGACAGACAGGAGGGGAGGGGACGTGCGTGCCTGTGTGTCGTGAGGCTATCACACCGTTCTCGCGGTCAAGGCCTCCGCGCGTGTCGTAGACACGTGCTCGCAAGCGTGTGTCACACGGCCCTGACGGCTGCGCGTGCGGTGTGACCAAGACCCTCCACTCAGGCAATTCCGCCTGGGACAACTCGGAGGGAATGACATGAAACCATTCAACAACGAACAACCAGCGATCGTGGCGACCGTGGTGCCGGAAGAGGACCGGCTCACGTTCCTGCCGCGCCACTTTGGGAAACACATGCTGACCGTGGAGAATTATCTCTACGCGCAGTTCGCCAAGCTGTGTCCCACGTACACCGGAGGGTATTGGCACTTTTACGACTTGAGCAACGGCGGGTGTTATTTCGCCCCGAGTCGTGAGACCTATCCACTCGTGCATGCGGACAACTTCTTTGACGCCACGGTCTCGGGCGATGCCGCCGGGATAATCGTGTCCCTGTTCACGTTCAGCCACGGGTCCTTCCTGTTGGAGGACGATCCACTCGGTCCTCGGATCGCCGACTACTTCCATCTGCTGCGTGATTTCGCAGGCGATCATCCTGAGGCCGGCCTGATCTTTCGCGCGATCGACTGATTCGCTCAACAGGGCCGGCGGGGCTCTCTCGCTCGTCGGCCTTGTCTGATCAGGCCAGTTCTCCCTTCCTTCTCCCACATTGATCTCTCCGATCCTGACCCACGAGTGTGTTGGCACGTTCCACCAGCACGGTGGCACCGCGCCCGCGCCGTGCCGTCCTTCACGCACCGTCGCGTCGCCTGCGGCGGCCCGACCGTGCGGACTGTTCTCCCACTCCATCCATTCCCTCGCTCCCAACGGTGTGGGGCCCGTCCGGGTGCAACCGCGCCAGCCAACGGCCCGGAGGGCTGTCACGCTCGCAGCCGGCCGGGACCCCAGACTCGGACGTTCTGTTGCGCCTCCTGCTGTGCGTGAGAGGCGCAACACATGTTCGTGAAAGAGACCGGTGGGCCGGTCGACGCGCTGTGGCCGCTGTTCTCGTGTCTGGCTGTTCTCATGGAGAGACAGTCCAACAGAAAGGAACGAACGATGAACACAACAACGATGTATCGGGCGAATGTTCGACGAGTGAAGCGGCATCCGAATGCGATCCGGGCCGATCGAGCCGCGCAGGCGCTGGCCTACTATCGCGTCGCCGCCTTACGGGAGCCTGGCGCTGCAGTCGAAACAGTCCTGTCCGATTTCCTCACGGATCTCCGTCATTACTGTGAGCGCATGCGCCAGGATCTGGCATCGATCGAGCGTGTGGCCCAGCTGAATTACGTGAATGAAACGAATCGACGCTAAACACACAAGCGGGAGTCGGAACGGCTGCCACCGTTCCGACTCCCTGACCATGGCTCACACAGAAGGGAAAGGCGAGAAGATGACGAAGAAGATCGTATCAGCAAACCAGAATCAGCATGACACCACGTCGGTCTGTATCCCCCTCTATCGGCTGCAGGTGGTGAAAGAACCCCATTCGGCCCTGTACGGCGCACCACGGCTCTCACAATCGAGTGAGGTGTGCCGCTTTCTCCGGGCCCACTTCGATGGACGACCGCATGAGGAATTCCTCGCGCTGTTCCTCGACGCGAAAAATACCCCCGTCGGCTATCAGGTCGTGTCGGTCGGGAGCCTCACGCTCTCGATCGTGCATCCACGTGAGGCCTTTAAAGCCGCTGTGTGCATGAGCGCGGCGGCCGTGATTTTTTCGCATAACCACCCGAGTGGGGATCCCACACCGAGCCTTGAGGACCGCACCTTGACGAAACGACTCGTCAGCGCGGGGGAATTGCTGGGTATTCGTGTGCTCGACCATATCGTGATGGGGGAAGGGCGGCACGTGTCCTTCGCCGATGAAGGCTGGCTGGACGGGGAGGGGTGAGACGGCAGGTCAAAATAGTGATGACGGATGAATGGGAAGAAAGATGCTGACAGACATGGACAGAAAGAGAGGACAACGCAATGACTCCAAACCAGATCGACGAATCACCGAATAGGAATGAAGGCGAGGACTGGCACTGTCCGGACTGCCAGAGCTGGGGGCCGTTTACGGTTGACGTGACCAGGCGCGTGATTCTCAGCGAGGATGAGACGCCCTTCCTTTATGACAAGGGCGGCACGGACTACGACAACACAGCCTTTGCGAGGTGTCCAGACTGCGAGCGCCAGGCACCCGTGTCTTCCTTTCGCCATGCAGGAGCGTGACTCATGACAAAACGAGACCAACGGCGATTTGTGAGCGATCTACTGAGAAGCATCCGTCATGACATCCATGCCGCCATCAACCAGGACCGTATTCCCCCCTCATGGGACGGCATCGAGTTACGTGAATACATCGCGGACAAAGCCCAGCGCTCCCGAGCACATCGGGTACTCGTTGGACAACGGGCACGGAACTATCACAACCACCTCACGATCACGAGAGGTTTGTAAGAGGAGAGAGGAGACAAGCATGGACGAAGCCGAACGACAGGCACGAGCCTACTGGACACAACAGGGCGTTGATCCAGTCATGCAAGACTGGATCTTGGCCGATATCACCGCAAAGGCCCAACCAGGCGTATGGGTTGGCCCGTTTCAGATTCCAGACGAGACCCTGGTTACCGGACATAGAAAGGACGACATCATGACGACATCAGCGGAGACCATCTTTGTCACCCCTGACGGGGACGCAGGACCACAGCACGAACTCATTCCAAGTGTGAGCATTGCCAATCTGTTGCAGCAACGTGAAGCAGTCATGGCGCTCTTTCGCGAGGCGCTGGACACACTGGAGCAGGCCCACACCCTGGCAACGGCGGCACGGCTCGGATTTCCTGATCTTTCGTTAGCCCGTGGATGGCGAGGGAACAGTATCCGCATGACAGGTGATGATGCTCACAGAACCACGCTGTTGGAGACGTTTCAAGCCTGTGTGGATGCTGGAGGATGGACGACGCTGCTCAACGAATCCGGTATGCGCTCGATCATGTGCGCGTCGAAGCGAAAGGAGGTGGATGAGCAAATCGGAGCAGAGAAGGTGCCGGAACTCACGCGCGAGGCGATTCGCGCCACCTTTGCCACGCTCCATGACTCACGGGTGGACATGTTCGAGCAGGGGGTGATTGAGTGCTTTCGCCGTCTCTCGTGGGATTACAAGACGAATCTGCCGCAGAAATTTGGGAAGCGCATCGTGATGAGGTACGTGACCTCCTACGGCAGCGCCAACCATACGCAAACCGATCATCTCGACGACCTCTTGCGCGTCTTTCACCTCTGCGATGGAAAACCCGAGGCTGATCATCGGAGCGCGTCCTATGGTCTCATTTCTTCGGCGATGCAGGCGTCGTCCTTGTGGCCGAAGAGGGCAGAGAATGAGTACGTTGCGGTCCGGCTCTTTAAGAATCAGAACGGGCATGTCACTTTCAAAAGATCCGATCTGATTCAGCGGCTGAACCGGATCATCGCCAAGCACTATCCTGATGCGTTGCCCGCGCCGAAAGACTGAGGAAAAATGGAGCGGGTGGATGGGACAGCAGGTGGGAGGGGAGGGGACCAGGACTCCCTCTCCTTCTTTCTATCGCGTTTCCCACCCCTCACCCACCACGGGGCGGGGAGGCCCGATTCTGAGATCGGCGGATGGGACGCTGCAGGCGTGCCAGCGTCCGTCCTGGCGCGCTTGCTCGCCCCATGGGCCGCCCCGTCGGCAGCTGCTTCACGGGGCCTGAACCCATCTTCATCGGAGGGGAATCGGGGGGTGTCTCAAGGAGAGGGCGGACTAGTGTGCGGACATGAGTTCGAAACGTCTCATAGCCGAACTGAATTGTGCCTTCCTCCTGCAGCGTGTTCCAAATCATCGCCAGCGAGCAGCCATCCTTCAGCGCGTGCTCGATCTCATGGCGAAGGGCGACGATCTGCGCTCGATTTCGTGCGGCAGGCGAGACCCGTTGCGCCCGTTCTTGCACCCTGGCCGATAAACTTTTCTTCGCTCCCATGTTTCGTCCTCAGTCGTGCCTGGGATTTTGTTAGACACGGATGATCCAGTAGATCACGACCGCTGCAGAAAATGTGACCACTGCTGCGAGGAGATTCAAGTACCCCACTGTGGTGGCCCTGCGCATCCGCGTCTCGGTCGTTTCCAATACACCGGTGACTTCGTTCCGGATCGCGCGGGCCACGTCCATGGTGTGGGTCGCCATCTCCGCCTTCATGGTCTCCGTGCTGGCGGTCAGCGACGCTATGACGATCCGCTCCGCTTTGGCTTTGGTCTCGACGCCCCATCGGTCCAACAGGGCGTTGAGCGTGGTGCGATAGTCCTCGAGCATCGCCTGTTGCGCGGACCGGCTCTCAGCCAACAACCGAGCATGCATCGTCTGCACCATCAAAATCGGGTCCGCTCGGTCCAACGCCACGCCATGCTTCGAGGCAATTTCCTTGAGCAAGTCATCGGTGGGATCCTCGTCCATCACAACACCGGCACGGCAGAGAACTGTTCAAAGAGCTGCTTCTTGATGATCGACAACCGTTGCCGCGCCATGATCGTGAGCGAGGGGAGGGCGATGGCCTCATCAAAGGTCAGATGGGCTTGGAGCATGTCGCTGAGATCGCGCCCAAACGTTTCCTTTTTCAAATCCGGGAGCGGGATGATGGCCGAGATCCGATCTTTGTGCTCCCGATAGGCCTTCATCTGTTCAAAGGATTTTCCCTCCAACTCGATCGGCCCCCAGTACGGATTCAACCAGACGACGAAGGGAACGTCAGCCGGGAACTGACGGATGAGCTGCGTCATCCCGGTGAGCGTATCGAGCAAGGCTTGTCCACCGGTGACTACCGTATGCACGATGAGCTGATGGCCCATGTCGCGCAGCAAGGTCGGCACGTGATTCGACAGCACATAGGCCGAGAGCGGCACGAAGGAACTCGCGCCATTATCAATAATCACATCGGTTTTCGCTTTCGCGATCTGTTCGATCAACTGATCAAACCGGCGCGGATCGATCTCCTCGTGCTGCAGAATGCTCAGCCGGGACACCTTCAAGCTCTTGTAGGCCTCAAACGACGCATTGACCGGATCAGTATCGAGACACAGCGGGAGTTTGCCTTTGCCCAGTTTGTACTGCGCGATGAACGCCGCAATCATGGATTTGCCGACACCGCCTTTGCCTTGCAAGATCAGATGAATGGATGCCATTAGATGAGTTCCTCCTTGTTGGGAACGGGATTAAACGTAAAACCGGTGGTCCCTTGCGTGGCGAGCCGCTCACGCGGCAGGGATGGGGTGCTGGGTCTGGCTCTCCCGGGTGCCACGATCAACTTTTTCACGTACAGACGAAAGGCCTGATAGCTGAAGGTCACCTTCTGTTCCGCGTGCAGGGTCCGCCAAATCGTAATCACAGACCAGCCCTCGTCCAAGGCCTGGCGAATCTCTGGGAGCAACGCGAGAAAGACGGCGCGATTGCGTTCACGGGGGGACGCCGGGTGCTTGCTGACACGCTCCGCAATCCGCGCCGACAGACTGTGTGCCATTCGTGCTGCCTGCCTCCCCACTCGACGCTCACCACCTACATGGGCCAACAACGTCCAAACAACGCTATAAGAACACGCTGTCTAGAGAAATGAAGCCTATCACTACCAGAATCAACGCTTGCAGTACAATGCTTAATGTTGTTATAGGAAGAAAGAACGAGAGTAGGCAGGGCAGGATAGGTGAAGGGGGCCCACCAGTAAACTGTGAGCCACCCTTCACGATTCCCTTCTTCGCGCCTTCGCGCTCAACGGGGTTTCTATCGTTCGAGGTTGAAGACCACAGACGACGCATGACACCACGGCAGAAAACCAATCGCAAAGACTACCAACCGATCAAAGTCTATTGTTTTCCGGACGAGCGGGAGTCCATCGAGAAGCAAGCCCGTTCGACCGGATTGAGCAAGTCGTCCTATCTGTTGCACGTCGGCATGGGTTATCCCATTCGGAGCATCGTGGACAACCATCAAGTAGAAGAGTTGGTCAAGGTCAATGGGGATCTTGGGCGGCTCGGCGGACTCTTAAAATTGTGGCTCTCGAACGGGAAGCCCATCCCGGGGATCGATGCCCGCACCATCCGCGAGACGTTGAAGAAGATCGACCGGACACAGGATCAGATGCTCGCGCTGATGCAGAAGGTCCTTCGGCCACAGGCCGAACCCATTTCAAGTATAGGCACGAGCCCACGCACACAGAAGGACGACGGCACATGATCATCAAGCATGTGCCGATGCGATCACTGCGGAAGAGCAATGTCGTGTCTCTCGTAGACTATCTGACGAACACTCAGGGGAGACAGGAACGGGTCGGGGAGATCACGCTGACGAACTGCCAGAGTGACCGGCACGAAGCTGCGTCACTCGAAATGTTGAATACCCAATCGCTCAACACCCGGGCTCAATCGGATAAGACCTATCATCTCATCATCAGTTTCCGGCCTGGTGAGCTGCCATCGGCGGCGACCGTGCGAGCGATCGAAGCCCGAGTCTGTCACCGACTGGGATTTGGTGAGCATCAACGGGTGAGTGTCTTGCACCATGACACCAACAACGTGCATCTTCATCTGGCGATCAATAAAATCCATCCGACCCGCTACACCCTGCATGAGCCGTACAAGGCCTACCGGGCTTTTGGAGAACTCTGCGACAGCTTAGAGGAGGCGTTTCATCTCGAACGGGACCATCACCAGATCAGGAAAACCGGTGGGGAGAATCGGGCGTCAGATATGGAGCGGCATGCGGGCACCGAGAGCCTCATCGGGTGGATGCAACGGGAGTGCCTGGACGAACTTCGGTCCGCGCAATCATGGTCAGCATTGCATCAGGTGCTGCATCAGCATGGCTTGGCCATCCAACCACGGGGACAGGGGCTCGTCATCACGGACGGCCAAGGGACCTATGTTCGCGCGAGTTCGGTTGCGCGGGATCTCTCGAAGGTCTCGCTCGAACGGCGTCTTGGCCGGTTCCAGCCACCCGGTCCCGCCCAGACCATGAAGCCCGCACGCCGGTACGAACCGAAGCCGGTTCAGAGCCGCATGGACACCCAGGCGCTCTATGAGCGGTATCAACAAGACCGGCTGGCCCGCGCTCACGGGAGAGCGGTGGCCATGCACGAGGCGCGGAAGAGGAAAACGCGGCTCATTGATGCGGCGAAGCGAGCCGGACAGATCAAACGGGACACGATCAAACTGACCATGAGCGGACGGATCACAAAGAAGCTCCTCTACATGCGTGTGTCTCAGTCGCTTCGATCCGATCTCCGTCAGATTGTCGATCGGCATCGACGAGACTGTGTGACGATCACGGAACGCTACAAGCGATTGACGTGGGCCGATTGGTTGCGACAGCAGGCGCTCGCCGGTCATACAGAGGCGCTGCATGCCTTACGCGCCCGAGGCGCTGTCCAAGGCCTCACCGGTGACACGATCGCAGCGGTTGGAACCAGACTCGTTGACGCAGTGGTGGGAGCGAATCAGGACCACATTACGAAACAGGGCACGATCATTTATCGGGTCGGGCTGTCGGCCGTCCGCGACGACGGGACACGCTTGCAGGTCTCGCGTGAAGTCACGAATGAGGGGATCGACGCGGCGCTCCGGCTCGCCGTCCAGAAATACGGCACCACGATTGCGGTCTCCGGGTCCGATGCATTCAAAACTCGTGTGGCACAGGTGGCGGCCCACTCGCGTCTCACCATTCGCTTCGATGACCCGAGACTGGAGCATCAGCGCCAACGTCTGGCTCAGGCATCCCGACGTTCCTCCACACAGGATACCCCCTCGGCCACAGGTCCGACGCAGACCTCGCCGGCACCACTGACCCCGCCGAGTGATGCTGTGCTCCGCCATCTTGCGGAACAGGAACGAAAGCGGTTACAAGTCATTCGGACGCCGACCCTCAGACGGTTCGAGGAGCGAGACCAGGGGATGGTGCGATTTGGGGCTGTAGAGAAGATCGAGGGGAAACCTTTTGCCCTCGTGCACCGTCAGGATGACACGTTAGTGCTCTCCATCGATGACGCGACCTACGGACAGCTCGCCTCTTTGAAACGGGGGCAGTCCATACGGGTGTCTTCAAGAGGAGCGATCACGCTTGGGAGAGGACGCAGGCGATGAACACTACCTACACCAACGCGGTGG
>WBZU01001692.1_pt1 | contig 16161 bp, 17 predicted proteins | sample 5204311 | NCBI WGS metagenome assembly WBZU01 (sample SAMN12344359, study PRJNA552823) | activated sludge metagenome | biome: Activated sludge suspended growth; feature: Nitrification reactor; material: Wastewater; isolation source: activated sludge from nitrification reactor of wastewater...
ATTCGGTTCGGCTGCCAGTGCGTCCCGGAGGGACGGCACGACATCTTCTATTGGAAGTGTCGACATGACGTGATAGGGTCAGGCCTCGAGATGGATACTGTACCAGACTATGAAGACGGGGAGAAATGACAAACCCGTTCAAGACCTGAGGATATTCCAATGTCACCTTATCGCTGGAGCCACACGCCGCCGACAAGGCCAGGATGGTACTGGTTCCGTGGGCTTGCTCACGAAGCTGACCCGTTTATCGTACTTGTCGATCACGCAGGGGAGTTTCAATGGCCGGACGGTGGATTTCAAGAGGTCACGCTGGCCAAGGGTGAATGGGCTGGCCCGATCGAGGACCCAGAGGATTAGTGCGAGGGTGTGCTGACCCTAATCAAAGTATTAGATCGATGAAGGAAAGAAGCGTTGAGCCGCATCTATTCATTATTCTGGGAGCCACAGGCGATCTCACCAGGAGGAAACTCTTACCCGCACTCTTTCACTTGCGTACCTACGGCGAACTGGAGCGACAGAACACCCTCATCGTCGGTGCGGCATTACCGGAGCTCAGTCAAGAAGCCTTCCGCTTATGGGCCTATGAGGGGCTGACCAGCTCTGGGGCTCGTAACGCGACCGATCTTCGTCAATGGTGCGACGAGCATGTGCACTATCACACCGTACGAGAAGGCGGAGTTGCGGACTACGAAGCCTTGGCCAAGTTTATCGCGCACCTCGAAGTGGCAAGGAACCTGCCTCAGAACAGAATCTTTTATCTGGCACTTCCCCCGACGATAGTGCCTGCTACCCTAGAGCTGCTGCATCAAGCAGGCTTACTCAAGAGCCATGGGTGGGTGCGAGTGGTCTTTGAAAAGCCGTTCGGTCATGAGTTTCACTCGGCTCGCGCGCTCAATACGTTATTGCATCGCTATTTAGAGGAATCTCAGATCTATCGCATCGACCATTATCTGGGCAAAGAGACGGTGCAAAACCTGTTGGCATTTCGCTTCGCAAACCCCATTTTTGAATCGCTGTGGAATCGCGATACGGTGGAGAGTATCGAAATCACCGTTGCCGAAGATCTCGGTGTCGAACATCGTGGGGCCTATTATCAAGAATCCGGCGCGTTGCGCGACATGGTGCAGAATCATTTGATGCAACTTCTGACTGTTGTGGGTATGGAAGTGCCGACGTCGTTCGAGGCTTCCGAGATTCAAGCCGAGAAATTGAAAGTCCTGCGCTCAATTTCACCGATCCGACCTGAGGATGTGGTCTTCGGACAATACAGGGGGTGGGATATCGCCGGCCAGAGGATCCCCGGCTATCTGGAAGAGCGAGGGGTGCCTTCCGATTCGAGAACCGAGACGTACGTGGCCTTAAAGTTAGACATTCACAACTGGCGTTGGAGAGGTGTGCCGTTTTTTCTGAGAACCGGCAAGCGGCTCCCGCGCAAGATTACGCAAGTAGCGGTCACCTTCCGTTCGGCCCCTATTCAAGTCTTTCGCTCATTGGAGCCGAGCAGTCTGAACCCCAATCGGTTGCTGATCACGCTGCAACCGAGCGAAGGGTTTTCTCTCTGCTTCTCCGTGAAAACTCCCGGACGGCCGTTCAGGTTCAGCGATCGGGCGCTGAGGTTCGACTACGGTCAGGCGTTCGGCGGCGATCTGCCAGAGGCGTATGAGACGTTGTTGCGGGACATCATGATCGGCGATCAGACGCTATTCGTCACTGCGGACTTTACGGAAACGGCATGGCGGCTCTACGACCCGATTTTGTCGGGGCCTCGCACGGTGCATTCTTATACGGCTGGTTCTTGGGGACCCAAAGAGGCCGATGTTCTCGTGGAACGAGATGGTCAGAGCTGGCAATTGGGTTGGTAGCACGTCGTTGGTAAGTATTCTCCATGCTGTCATGCTACGATGGTGAATGCCTGCCGATCATGGTCACCCGCTGACGACACGTATCCCGCAACGGCTGGATCGGTTGCCCTGGTCACGTTGGCATTGGCGAATCGTCGGGGCACTCGGAGTGACCTGGTTGCTCGATGGACTGGAAGTCTCTATCGTGGCCGCACTCGGCCCCATGTTGACTCACCCCGACACCTTACATCTCACACAGTCAGAAGTCGGACTCACAGCCTCTGCCTATTTGGCAGGATCGGTCGCTGGAGCACTCTTCTTCTCGTATCTCACTGATCGGCAAGGTCGAAAAAAATGGTTCATGATCACCCTGGCGCTGTATCTGACGGCGACGATCTTCACGGCGTTCGCGTGGGACCTCATGAGCTTCATGGTGTTCAGATTTTTGACCGGTGCCGGCATCGGCGGCGAGTATGCGGCCATCAATTCGGCCATCGATGAATTGATTCCCGCCCGAAGCCGAGGGCATACCGATTTGGCGATCAATGGGACGTGGTGGCTTGGTTCTGCGGCGGGTGGATTGCTGACGATTCTCTTGCTCAATCCGACAGTCTTTCCGGAATCCATCGGCTGGCGGCTGTGCTTTGTATTCGGTGCAGTGCTGGGAGTGGCGATCATCATCGTCCGGCGTGTGATTCCTGAAAGCCCGCGGTGGCTGATGACTCACGGTCGTGTGCGCGATGCAGAAGCCGTTGTGTCGCAGATTGAGCGACAGGTATCCCAAGACCACGGAACGACACTCGCAGAACCCGATGACCATCTGACTATCCATCCTCGCCCTCATGCAACAATGTTGACCGTGGCTCGGGAACTCTTCCAGTTATATCCTCGACGAACCGCTCTCGGCATCGGACTGATGGTGACGCAGTCGTTCATGTACAACGCGGTCTCGTTCACTTATCCGCTGCTGCTCACCAAGTACTACGGTGTTCTCGACAACCGCATCGGTTTCTATATCTTGCCGTTCGCATTCGGGAATTTCTTGGGGCCGCTCCTCTTGGGTCGATACTTTGATACGGTCGGTCGTAAGCCGATGATCAGCCTCACCTACGGGATATCCGGTCTCCTCTTGGGCCTGACGGGCTATCTATTCTGGTTGGGCTCTTTGACTCTGTCGACACACATGCTGATCTGGTCATCGATTTTCTTTTTTGCCTCGGCTGGCGCCAGTGCCGCCTATTTGACGGTGAGTGAAGTGTTTCCGATGGAAATCCGTGCGATGGCGATCGCTTTTTTCTTCGTCGTGGCGCAAGGAGCCGGCATTGCGGCGCCGTGGCTCTATGGAATCATGATTGAAACGTCAGTAACCAGCGTCTTCTACGGTTATCTGCTCGGGGGGGCCATGATGCTGCTCGGGGCGGTGATCGAGTTGTGGCTTGGTGTAAAGGCGGAGGGACGATCGCTCGAGCAGATCGCGCCGCCACTCTCGGTGAGGACTCCTGGTTCCCTATGAAGGTATAAAAGACGTACTCCGGTATCAGCCGTCCTCTTTCGATGCACCTTGCTGCTTGCCTGAATATCGATGGTGTAGCTTCACCGGTGGTCTATGGCGCGCACGGATCCGTAGGTTGATCATCTCCACCGCGACTGAAAATGCCATCGCAAAGTAGATATAGCCTTTAGGAACGTGCACATCAAAACCCTCAACCATCAAGGTCACTCCGACCAAAATAAGGAACGACAGAGCCAAGATTTTGATCGTCGGATGGGTGTCGACAAAATCACCGATGGGGCGAGCCGCAAACATCATGACGAGGACGGACAGGATGATGGCCGTCGCCATGACTGATATTTCGTTCACCAGGCCAACGGCGGTGATGACAGAATCCAAGGAGAACACAAGGTCTAAGATGGCGATCTGTAGAAGCATCATGCCCAGACTGACCGGAACGGATGTGTCCGCTTGTTCGGTCTCTCCTTCCAGACTATTGTGGATCTCATGTGTGGCCTTGGCGAGGAGAAAAAGGCCGCCGACGATCAGAATGACGTCACGGCCGGAGATCGCTTGATTCAGGACAGTGAACAACGGTGTCGTCAGCCCCATCACGAGCGAAATAGAGAAGAGAAGTCCCAGCCTCGCCAACATCGCCAGCCCCAATCCCAGCCGGCGAGCGAGGTCACGCTGGTGTTTGGGAAGGCGAGCGACGAGCACCGAGATGAAAATGATGTTGTCGATACCGAGCACAATCTCAAGCGCTGCAAGAGTTCCCAATGCAATCCACATTTCAGGATTCGTCAGCCAGTCGAACATCTCATCCTCCCAATCACAATGGCGCTGTGGCGAAACGCATACTCACCGATCGTACTAGCCAAGGGGCAATGACCGATCAAGAACGTGTGAGATTAGCATAGTTGATCGGGTGGCCGTTGTCGTGTTGGTTAGATCCATTGTAAAGGGGTTTGGGACCCCTCCACGTACAGTCTGAAGTCAGTCCTGGTCATCTATCTCAATCCTTCCACGAGTCTCTCAGCCACTCACGGTCATGTATGAAGCCAGAACAGCATGAAACATGACTTGAATGGGCGTAGATCCATTAAGCCCTACAGCTCTGCCCTGGGACGGATAGACACCCTGATGTTCCGTGTTGCAATGTGCGATCGTCATTATGAATCGGCTTCAGATGCTGAGGAAAGCGCAAGCCATACACATTTCCTGACTGGAGCCGTTATGCGTAATTGTGCTATAAGGTAGAGCCGAATGTCGTAGGTGTACTAGTCAGAGGCGGTCGCTGATTCGACATTCAAAGATTGAGTGAGGATTATTGTCCGTATGTCGAGTGAGGCCTTTCAGGCCTGGTACGTTTTTAAATAGATAGCCTCGTCATGAGGTTATCACTTATGTCGATAAATACTGCTTTCGATTCCATGGACAGGACGACTTGAAGTCCACGCTTTTATGAGGAAGAGATGTTCTGGTTGAAGCGGTGGTCTGGCCGGAGTTAGATGCACAGGTGAGTCGAAGGGGAGCGACTTATCTATGGTACACATCGTGACTGCACTGAGCATGAGGCGTGAGAGCGGACGTATCCGATAGTATCCCAAGACCTTCGGGAAGAGAGGGGTGAGCGGTGGACGATATGGTTGGTTCGAGTCCGGCCATTTGTGGAGTATTCGATAAGATCTCAAAAGTTGCGGCGACTGAGATGCCAGTCCTGCTGACCGGGGAAACCGGCACAGGAAAGGAGCTGACGGCACAGGCCATTCATGCGCGAAGCGTTCGGAAGCAAGGCCCCTTTGTGCCGATTAATTGTGCGGCTATTCCTGAAACCTTGCTGGAGTCCGAACTGTTCGGCCACGAACGAGGAGCCTTTACCGGAGCGGTACATCAAAAAAAAGGTAAGCTTGAAGCTGCAGACGGCGGAACCTTGTTTCTAGACGAAGTCGGTGATCTTCTTCCTTCCTTACAGGTCAAACTGCTGAGATTTCTCCAGGAGGGAACCTTTGAACGGGTGGGGGGACAGGAGACCCTTCATGTCGATACGCGAGTGATTGCAGCGACAAATGTCGATCTCAAAGCCGCGATAGGCCACAATCGATTTCGGGAAGATCTGTATTATCGGCTTGGAGTCTTGCATATTCATCTTCCGCCGCTTCGAGAACGAGGGGAAGACACATTACTGATGGCTATGGTGTTTCTTCAGCAGGCAGCCGCAACGACGCACAAGTTGATCCGTGGATTTTCAGCTCAGGCCATCGATGCACTCCGTACGCATCCTTGGCCGGGGAATGTACGGGAATTAAGTAATCGAGTCCGACGGGCCGTTGTCATGAGCGAAGGGCAGGAGATCACTCGTCAGGATCTTGATCTGGCCGGCGAAGACCTGCCTGCCACGGATTCATTGGACTCACTACGAGCGGCCCACCAGAGAATTGAGACCGAATTACTCGTCAAGGCACTCACGCTCCATCGTGGAAACATGAGTCGGATTGCTCGTGATCTCCAGGTGAGCCGCTCGACACTCTATCGAAAACTGAAACAGTATGGACTTGAAAAAATTTCCCCGATGCTCACACCGTCTACGGTGCCGGCAAAAACGAGGCGCAAGTCGCGTGGGCACTCAAGTCCAGGTGAGAATGGTTCCGTGATGATGAACGAGTCTTCAATTGGAGTCTCGCTTGAGCCAGTCTCTCAAGTTCCCTAGCAGGCTGTTGAAAACCCCTCTGATCATCCTTCGAGAGCCTCAGGATGAGCGGGGAGAGCATTGAAACTATGAGGGTTTCCCGTTCGTCCTGAGATTGTCGAAGCACGCATGTTGAGTTTTCAGCAGGCTGCTAGTGAACGTCGGAAGTAGTTTTCTTGAATCATGCACGCGGTTTAACTCATCGGTTCAACAATCTGGCCTACCCCTTCGGTCTCCACAGGGCTGAGCAATCCATCAATAAAGATCGAACAAGTGTTTCATAAGTGAGACGCTCGCCTTGGTCGATCGGTACACTATATGTAGATGACATAAATAGAATATCTGTAGTTACTGTGTGTGAGACCTACCATTCCACATCACTATGCAAATGAAATCATATGAGATGGAAGGAAATACTGTTCCAAGATAGAACACTTCTCGTGAGTGATATTGGAGGCTACAGAGAAAACAGTTCACCTGACATATTCTGAAACGTGAGTAAAATTGGAGTGCGGTTCAGTTTGAGATGCGTACTGGGGTGGGTTCATGAATCAATCGTGTGTCCGAAAATAATACACTGTGTGTGAAATCAGTCACTCTCTACCTGGCAATAACAGCACATTGTTCAAAATTATTAGCAAAAATAAATATTAGTATTATGGCACTTGATTTGCTTAATGAAAATCGTCGGCCTATGAGGGATGGCGATAGACCGGTTTGTGAAATCAGTGGATAACTTAATGCGATAAAAGATCTGCGGTCTTTTTTATATGATTCATCCAAGATTGTTGTCCTGCCCCCACGAGAATGAAGAGATATCTAAAGCTTCAGTTACACTCGTTCAGGCCAAGACCGTACGAATGTCGGCGAGATATTCTATGGATGGATTGGCTCCTGGATGGTGGTTTCAGAACTTTAATCCTCTCTGGAAGCCGTTGGTACATTGGATCAGACGGCAACGGCATATGACCCTGTCGGAGTTTCAACTGATTACGTCTCGCATCTCTGGCTTAACTGCGATTGAGAAGGCCATAGTCATCTCTGCCTTTATTGCCTGTAAGAACATGCAGCCATGATCGGTCACCATTCTATCTGACTCCCACTGAGCCCTCATTCACTGGTCTTCCTGGTTCACATTTTCACGAAGCACAGTCAAATAGGTGACCCATGTGCTGAGTGGGTTCAATTCCTGTCGTTACGATATTCAATGGTAGAACGTTTCGTAGCGCTCTATCTTTTTGAGGTCCGATCCTCTGAACGTGAAATCACAAGTCGATGGAAGCAACGGCGGGAGATCTATATGCAGATTGCTTACACTCACGAATGGTTCGAGCTTTCAGGGAATCAATCAGCGCCACTCGTAGGGTACGACCAAGACGTAACCGCGACTGCAGCGATAGTTCTATAAACTCCACCCCGCACTCAGTACCCTGAGTCCAGATGACTCGGCCCACCTCAATCGGTAATGCGCGAGGCTGATCAGGCAAGAGGAGGCTTGTACGTACCATGCTGCCTAGTGCCAGTTCACGGTCGGATAGGATTGAACAACCGTGCAAAGAAAGGTTTTGAAGTATTCCTTCACACACGAAGGACTCCCCTCCAAGAATGAGCGGCGAATCGAACGGGAACCGCACGTACGTACGAGTATGAGAAAAGATGGCCATATGGTGTGACGGATTGTACCCGAGGCTGTCAGAAGTCTGGTATTCCGCATTGGGTGGGGTTAGAGTCGAGGCTGGCAGAAGCGGAGAGAGGATGTCTCTCAACCGTGGCTCAAGTGTCGTGGCGGATTTTCTTGTTTGTCATCACATAGACTTCGTGCAGAGCCCGGAGGACTGTCATTTCGGCAGGTCTAGCATTCAGCGTATCCGGACGGCTGTCCCCGAAGCGCCACAGAGATACTGAGAGACACTGCCTCCAGAGCTGGTTACTATTTCCTGCTCAGCAGGGATGGGACCACTAAGCATTATGACAGAGCCTTGTGCATCGATCTGTCCGATCATCCGTGCACCGGTGATGTTATAGGAATGATCTACGGCGACAAATGTTCCCTGTTGAACAAAGCTCCCATTTTGCTTCAGGACATAGTTCAATTGAGCGCTTTCTTCGAACGATGTAGCAATCGGGCCGGGAAGGACCACTATTCCCTGTTGAGTCAGCTTCGCGGAACCAGTTCCGTCATAGACGATGGCCCCGCTGAAGTAGAAATGGACCGTAGAGCCGAGTACAGCTTCCGTGCAGGTTTTGACTACACTAAACCGGAACAGGCCTTTGAGAGCGTTATTGAGCTCGCCAGGCCCGTCCTCGGCCCGTGCCACCCCCGTCAATAGCAGAACGAGTCCTAGTGCGATTGCCGCTATGCTCCTATTCGTTCCCCGCGTCATGAGCCCTCCTTGTTGCACGAATCCCTGGAGATAACCAGGCTCCCCACTCACCAGTTACGGTGAACCTCTCTTACACGCTGCCCATTGATGAAAGCAATAGAATTACCTGCAATTACACTAGTGCTTTGGTACGGGGTGCCTTAGAGCGTTGCTATGTAGGGTGAGGGTGTTCGGCTTGATCCTGAATGAAATTATCGAATCGAGGCAGGAGTGATTTGTCCGGCTGTACAAGCCAGAGATGAGGGAATCTCCAGCTGACCGGATGGACGATAGCCCCAGGCCGTAGCAAGAGCTTGGCAGGTCAGGCTCTTTATGACCTCGTGAGTATGTTCAACACAATGTGGGTAATAGGCGCTGCCTCGAAATGTCCTTTCACGGCCCGATAGCGAGAGGCCACGCACTGTCACGTTAATATTGAAGCGGTCGCCGCAGTACGACTCGAGCAGTGCTCCAGTCTTCAGTTCCTCCCGTTCAAGAATGATCACAAATTGAGCCTGCCGCTCCGTTGCCAGCTTGAGTGCTGCTTCACGATCCCATACAGGTCCGACATTCTGTGGAATGCTCATGATGTCTGCGTAGTGATGAGACTGAAGCCATTCTTCAGCCACGCTGGTCAGGGGAGGCTCTCCTAGGATCAGGATGCGCTGCTGCTCAGTGGGCAAGCGAATATGAAAACCATTGGTGATCGGGAAGTGAACACCGACGGGTGGAGGCTTGGAGACGCAGCCTGCCAGCAAGAGGATGATGGCAAGAAGACAGGTTGGCGGAAGCGTCCAGGTGATGAACCGTCGTGGCACCATAAGAATAAATTATAACAAACGCGCGTAGTCTGGACGGTGAGAGACAGATCGAGGGAAGACCATTTTCAGTGTGGGTCACTTCATCTTGTCACAGATCGGGGCAAACTGTTCGAGGTCTATCACCTGTTGTCCCATGAGTCGTGGTTCAGGCTTATCGGTTAAACTCTTAAGGAAGCCGATCAGCATGTGGTTTGGGTGGGGCTGTCCTTCCGCCTTGGCTATGTAGCGGTAGGGGCCGCGCTGTTGGGCCAAGTCGCGCACGCTGCATAAGAGGAAGAATGAAGAGCCTACCGAGGAACCGATGGCCTTGATGTGAATGTGTACGACCGACGTTCGCTGAGAACGCTCCGTCTCGGTTATCACGATATCCATGTTGGTATTCTTCAACCGTTTCGAATCCGATCGAAAGGTCTCCGCACTGACAGGAGCGATCATTACTATCACTAGAAGAATCATTCCGAAGAATCCATGCGCGGCCATACCAATTGCTCCCAATGGAAACAGCGAGCATCTCTGTCGCAATACGTATTGCCCGGTATTGGTGAGATAAGTGTACCACCTGGGCGGAGAACGAGAAGTTTTTCTGAGAACGGGCCTGGGATAGGATAGTCAGGAATGGATTGTCGGTGATGGCGCTGGAACTTGTCCCAGATTTCGCGAGGATATTCGAGCAACTTTGGTCAAAGGGTGGAAGACTCTACCGTGGCCGACCTTTCTCCAAGGGCTGTTGGTAGCCATCTATCAGATATTCGTCCCTGTCAATGTGATGAGAGCGATTCCACAGTAGGCAGATCTTTCCAAGTACCCACAATGCTTCAAGGCGTAGTCCGGCGACCTTTCTGCTCCTCTCTGCGTCGTGATCGTGGATTCGTAGGCTTATTGACTGGCCCAGGGTTGGATCGGTACGGTGGAGATAGCATTTTGTGGTGAACCCTCGATGACGCGGTCACTATAGGCGAGATAGATATAGGTCTGCCGTTTCTTGTCGAAAAAGCGAACAACTTGCAGTTTCTTGAAAACCAGCGATCGACTCTCGCTAAAGACTCGTTCTCCTTCTTTCAACTCACCTGTCTGGTGAATGGGACCAACCTGACGACAGGACAATGCGGCATCCGAGGTTTCCTCCGCCAAGCCGACCATGCCTTTCAGGCCACCCTTTTTGGATCGGCTCAGATAGCAGGTGATCCCTTCAATCTTAGGGTCGTCAAACGCCTCAATCACGATTTTGTGATCGGGCCCGAACATTTTAAATTTAGTATCGACGCTGCCGACTTCCTCTGCATAGCTGATCGACACGACCATGGCACAACCGAGCCATGTGCTTAGGAATATGTTTGTTCTCATCTGCTGATTCTCCTGTCATTGTTAGGCCTGATGTACATGTCACATATAACTCGTGGTAGGCACGAACACAAGGGCGACTGTGTGAGACTCGCTTCGACGCGCATAGAGCGAATCATGCGAGTGCACTTTCATCGGCGAACTCAGGATAGGTGATGCAAGCCTTCCACGATTTTATTCGCAGTCTGTGAAGTGGGTCTGCTGACAACGGCGCACCATCTCCTGCGCCTGCTCGATCTGCGAGGCGTTCATTTGTGAGGTGAGATAGTCTCGACGACTCATCGCGGTTTTTTGCTCATTACCACTCAGCATGGTCGCAGCAATCGTGTACCACATCAACGCACGAACGACGTCTTTTCTGACACCGCGGCCTCGTTCATAGATCAACCCCAGGTAATTCTGCGGGCCGGCATACCCCTGCGCGGCGGCCTTGCGAAACCACAACTGCGCCGCAGAGTGGTCTTGCCGGACGCCTCGTCCCTGTTCATGCATCAGTCCTAGATAGTACTGAGCCGATGCGATGCCTTGCTCTGCGAGTGGACTGAAAATCCTGGCAGCTTGGGTATAGTCGCCACGCTCATAGGCAAATTCAGCTTCTTCAAGAGGCTGCGCGGCACCAACGGATTCAGGTCTCGCTCCTGATGTGCAGGCTACAAGGAACAGTATCGTTACGACACAACGCCACATCGACATCATCCTTTCGCCGACCTACTCACAATAGGAACATATTGTCTCTACAGGCTGAAGATAAGCAGAGAAACAGCATATTGTACTTTGTGTGACTCGCCGGGTCTATGGATTTGAAAAGGGGAGAATTGCGAGGCAAGATGAGACGTTGAGGCGCACGCATCGCAAGTTCAACTGGTCGACCAACGAACCTTCCCATAAGAGCGGGAACACCTCAAGGCGTACAGATAGCCCATGGAATACGGATCATGTCAAGTTTGCGGCAGGAGCGGGCATCAAGCAGATGAAAGTCACCGGATGCGATTTGATCGACTAAATTTGCCGATACGTTGTGCGAGAGCGGGTAGACAGCACCAAGTCATGGGCCTTGTCGCTCAAATGGGTTGGGGCTTGGAGGTGGCGTCCCAAGAGAAAAAGAAGCACTGCCAGCAGAATCATTCAGATAATTACTAGATGGCGCATCGGTGCTGGACGCTTATTGGCGAGTTGTGGCCGCTCCACAGGCCACTTCCCAGAGCGCTTGGTTGATACTCCCTGGTTCTAACGGTTGTCCATGATCTTGGTTAACCAATACCGCATTGTGAGGTCCAGTGCCCATATGCTGAGAGAATTCAGAAGAGGCCAATAGCCGAACCGTCTTGTGTGTGCAATCCAATTCCTTGTGCGTTTTGGTCGAGAAAAACCGGTGCGGGCTCATCATGAACATCCCAAACGGCGCATTTCCTTGCATCACCTTGTAATCGATTAACTGCCACAGTGTGACGCGTTCTTCGTGTCGGTAAATTGTTTTAGGATCGTAGTACACCATTTCGCGCGACGGCGATTGATAGGCGCGATCGATGGCGACCCAGGTTTCACCAGGCGGTATTTCGCCATATTCCTGTGGTTGATGGGTCCGATACTGATGGTCTCCACAGGACGAAAAGATGAGAAAGCAGAGACAGAGGCAAGGGCCAATAGCAATACGGTTAGGCATAAATCCAGCGCCAGACAAGACATGCTAACAAAGGTGCCTGAGACGTTCGATCCTCTGATCGACATCATTCATTTCGCGGCGAAGATGGGCGATCACGATTTCGACAGTGTTGTCTGCCTGATGGTAAAGGTACCCACCCCTCTGGTGATGACCACCTGCCCATTACGGCTCAACCGACTCACTTCAATGTAGAGCTCATTCCAACTAAATTCAGGGTGGTGAGCCACGAGGTCCTCAAAGGCACATTCCGGAGTAGAGCGGAGTGATTCTAGGATTCGCTCGGTGATGGGCATCGGAAGTGACATAGCTGCTCTCCCTTGTGGTGGGTCGGTTGGTCAGTATTCAAGTAGATGGGCTTGAATACGATCTGTGGCGTTGGAGCGGCGAAAACCGTGACGTCAGTCGCGTGAGGAGAGAAGAGGGCGCGCGAGAGATAACACGGTCGGCGTGGCTGAAACGTCTACGGACATGCTACGTGCGGAGGAGCTGTTGGGTCAAGCAGGCCGCAGCGCGTCAGTCGATTGGGTGCAGGATAGCTGCACAACGCTGCCGGCGTGCAATCTGCGCATTGTACAGCTCGCTCGGTCTGACTCGAAGAGGCGACTGTATGCAGGCCAATTATCTCTACATGGGTTTCCCTCGTCAAAAAGGTTTCGGTCGGTACCCATGATCATGACCGGACTCATCCTCATGTCGGCTCCTCTCACGCAGCTCCCTTTCAGCCTCCACACGATGCCGCTCTGCCACAATCATTCGGTCGAGCTCTGCAAGGTGCTGTTCGGCAAACGATTTGACCACCGATCGTCCGTCTGTCAGCCAGTTCGTCAGCGACTCTTTCTTGACCCGCCAGGCTTCCGCTAGCGCGAATTCACCGGAGACGGAGGCCATGTTGGGGCTATTGATGATGGTCCGAACCCCACCTATGATGCGATCGTCGTCAGAAAAGCGAGACACAATCTCTTTCAAGACACTGTCGGTCGAGGTCGAACCAAGATAGTTCTGGAGAAGCGCCAGAGAGAAATCTGCTTCCTTGTCGCCGCCAGCCTTCACCAACTCGCCAAGCGCAGCCGCCAACTCAGGCGTGCAGGTGGGGAAAGCTCTACCGATGAGGCTCCCTCCTCGAAAACGGAATTCCGCCCGGTCTTGAGAGAACCAGGCCAGTCCCTTGCTGACGGTAAGCTCAGGATCTTTCGCCAGCACCGCGTCCAGCCCTTGGAACTCAAATGGGATCAGCTCGCCCTGTGCATCGTTGCCGGTATCAGCCTCCTTTGCGAGTCGAGCCGCCACGACCTCATTCAATCGCTGCCGTTCCGTCTCTCTGACGCGAACAAATGCCAGGCCGGCGCGGTCCTCGTCCGCCCACTGCACATCGGCCCCATCAATCATCAGGGCCCACTCCAGGCCAGGCACCGCGATGCGCAGTTCTAGTGAGAGGCCAGGCAACATGAGGAGTTGGCTTTCCAGTCGGCACCCATTCTGTGAGAGATCGAGAATGGTTCCCGTCCCTTCAGACTCCACGGATCCGGACACCATAGTATGAAATTGCACCGCAACTCGGGGCTCAGTTCGCTGTTCCTCGACCTTCAGATCCATGACTGATCGATGCTCCTCTTTTCCATCAAGGAGAGTCAGCACTTCCCCCTCAAAAAGAAATAGGGGAGAGGAGACTTATTCTCCTTCTCTGATTGATCTCCGGTGGGTTGTTTGTTCAGGGACACATTATCTCTCGCAAATCTGTCACTCGGCAACAGCCCTTCGAGCTGAACGAAAGGGTGGGAGGTTCTGTGTAAGACGGCGATTCAAGACGTGGCAGGCGTCATCTCCGGCTGCTTGACTTGGTCACATTTTCGAGTCTACTCTGCGCCACGTTTTGCATTTATTGGCGTAGCAAGAGAGAAGGGTGTGAGTTTCTAGCGGTCTCCTGAAACACTCGGTTTCTGCTTCGCGTACGGTTGTACGATGAGCGCCTGAGTGATGCGAGAACGCCGCTGGAGGACTTTTTCAGCATTCTGCTAGGGCACTGGGTCACGTGTCTTGGTAGGGGTCATCAATGGTCACGACATCACGGTCATGAGATATTCGATATGATGAACATCTTCCTCGTAACGATCGTCCTTCTCCTGGTCCTCCTGCTGATCGGAATCGTGCTGTACGTGCGAGCCCCCCGCAAATATCAGTCTGCCGATTCTGTCGCCACTTCCTATGATGACTGGACGAATGACGGCATTCTCGAGTTCTACTGGGGCGAACATATCCATCTGGGGCACTATGGCTCTCCACCCTGCAAAAAGGATTTTCTCCAAGCCAAGTCAGACTTTGTGCATGAAATGGTGCGTTGGGGTGGGTTAGACAAGCTGCCCTCCGGTACGACGGTGTTAGATGTGGGCTGCGGCATAGGCGGCAGCAGTCGCATGCTGGCGCGGGAGTATGGCTTTGCGGTCACCGGAGTCACCCTCAGCCCTCAGCAAGTCAGACGGGCTCAAGAACTAACCGCCCCAGAGGTGAATGCCCACTTTCAGGTCGATGATGCGTTGGCACTGTCGTTCCCCGATGCCAGTTTTGATGTGGTCTGGTCGGTCGAGGCGGGACCGCACATGCCGGATAAAGCACAGTTTGCTCGAGAGCTCATGCGCGTGCTGAAACCTGGTGGAATTCTGGTTGTGGCCGATTGGAATCAGCGGGACGATCGCCAGGTTCCACTCAACTGGTGGGAAAAGCCGGTGATGCGGCAACTGCTGGATCAGTGGTCTCATCCGGCCTTTTCCAGCATTGAAGAGTTTTCAGAAGTACTGGAGGCAACGGGACTGGTGGCGGGTAACGTCACCACCGCGGATTGGACCGCTGAAACCTTACCGTCATGGCTCGACTCGATCTGGCAGGGCGTCATTCGTCCAGCAGGGCTTGTTCGGTTCGGCATGACTGGGTTTATGAAATCCTTGCGAGAAGTGCCCACAATTCTATTGATGCGTCTGGCGTTTGGGACAGGGCTCTGTCGTTTTGGCATGTTTCGAGCCGTGCATGCCACTGTCCCGACGAGTGAGCGGTTGTCCGCGCTGATCGATGGCAGGCTTGTGCGGTCATGAATATGAAGACACTATGAGGTGGGATCTATGAACCTCTACGACATTGACGTCGTCACGATCGACGGCACGCAGCAGAAGATGGCTGTCTACCGTGGCAAGACATTGCTCATTGTGAATGTCGCGAGCGAGTGCGGCTTCACGCCGCAATATGAGGGCCTCCAGGCGCTCTACGAAAAATTCAAAGATCGGGGGTTCGTGGTGCTCGGGTTCCCCTGTAACCAGTTCGGACAGCAGGAACCGAGCGGCGAAGCAGAGATTGAGCAGTTCTGCACCAAGAACTTCAGCGTCACATTTCCGATGTTCGCCAAGATCGACGTCAACGGCGCGAACGCACACCCTCTCTACCAATACCTCAAATCGGAGAAGCCCGGGATTCTCGGTACCGAGGCGATCAAATGGAACTTTACCAAGTTCCTCGTCGGTGCCGACGGCACGGTCCTGAAACGCTACGCGCCGAGTGATAAGCCGGAGCTGATTCAAGCCGACCTAGCCACGAAGCTCTAATAGCGCGGGAGTTCCCCACCTGGGAGGGTGGGGGTGAGAGCTGGGCGCCGTCTGTTGCTCGCCTGGTGCTATGATGGCCGCTGATGAAACTCCAGCGACAGGCTCATGTGGTGTACAAGACTCAGTACCATTTAGTGTGGGTGACGCGGTATCGGCGGAAAATTCTCGTACCCGGAATAGCAGAATATCTGAAGAAGGTCCTCCGGGCAGTGCGGGAATTTCACCCCGATTGGTTTCTGGAGGAGATTGGAGTGGAACGGGACCATGTTCATCTGCACATGGTGATTCCACCCAAGTACGCGGTCTCAAAAGTCGTGGAGACCTTGAAAAGTGTGACGAGTCGGCGGCTGAAAGAGAAATTCCC
>WBZU01001694.1_pt1 | contig 16156 bp, 6 predicted proteins | sample 5204311 | NCBI WGS metagenome assembly WBZU01 (sample SAMN12344359, study PRJNA552823) | activated sludge metagenome | biome: Activated sludge suspended growth; feature: Nitrification reactor; material: Wastewater; isolation source: activated sludge from nitrification reactor of wastewater treatment...
CGATTGGCTGTTTTTCGCGGTCGACTCCAAACGCGATACCCACCACAATGATCGACTTCAGTCTGATATCCGCAATCGCGCTGAAGGCTGTAGACATAGATCCACCGGATGTTTCGGAACCCGCCTGCACGGTGCTTACTCGGTACACATGAGCGCCTCCGATCTCAGCCCAAGGCGCCGTTCGACGCGATATCGCAAAGGCACTGCGCATAGAGCGCGAATATGTCGAATTGGAGGAAGTGTGAGCTCACGGTAGGTCAAGACGCTGGGGCTGCTTCGCTTGCTTCAGGCGTAAGCGGCACGAGCTCAATATCACCATTCGTCAGAGTGCCAATCCATTCCCATGTGCGCGGCGCGGATTTTTCGCTATCTGCAATGAATTGCCGTATCGATGGCTCGATCCAACGTGTCAGCCTGCACAACCATATGAATGCCAGAGCCTTGCTGTGGAGTAACGAATCGAGCGTCTTGCGTCGCATGAGCAGGACCCTGCTTGATACCTCATTTGCGCTAGCTGTACCGGGTGTGGACGTGTAGATCGCTTGGAGCTGGGAGTTACGATCCAACAAGCGCCACGCATCACCATGTGGGCGAGCGTCAAGCAGGGGAATTGCGCTTCGAATCCAGCCTGCTGGAAGTACGAGATAACGCTCCTCAGTTTTCGAACGGGTCTCTCCATAGCTCTCCCAATAGGTTTGTGCAGTGGTTGCCTTCACGACGCAATTTGAAACTTTATTTGAACGAGTTTTGAGCGAAATGGATTGCTCGCTATTTTCGCCGATACCCCATGGAGCCCACACGATTTCTCGCGGATCCTTATATGTCCGCCCCTTGATTGATTCAACGAAATCATTGGGGTAGCGGGGAAAGATGCGCTGAGGCCAAACCCGCAGAGCATTCGCGTCGTTCTTGATTAATTCTACGCAGTTGGGGGGTACGACGGCGCTCCAAACCTGGAGATAAGATACCGTTGCCGCATCTCGCTCCTGGGCTCGAAATGTTCCATGAAGTGTGAGCCAGTCACCGCTATCCAAATATCTCAGCGAATCCCGAGATGGCAAGAGCCATGGCTCTAGCGACGGTAGCGGCGCGCGTTCCATCCATTCAAGGCTTCTCTGAACCTGATGCGCCGCGTCGAGCCTTGTCGGGGGGTTGAGTCCCTCATCAGCCCAGAGCCACCAGGGTTCAGGTTCGAGTTTCCCCGAATCTGGCACGTCGAATGCGGGGTTCGAAGGCAAGTGCGCGACCTCAACGGGATCAAGCTTCGGATCCATGTGTGCTGCCAGAAATGCCTGTAGGGCATGGCAGCCTGTCCAGACGTACTTTTCGACTGGCGCACACACAGGGCTTCGCTCCCCCTGTGTGGCAAGAAAATAGCGCCGGATAATGGCAATATCCATTCCGATGCGCTCGTCATCGTTGCCGAGGCGTCCGTAAAATTCGTTGTCATTCCACCCTGCATTCTGCAGGTGTGCAGCTACAGCACCGAATGCAAATGCGGTCGGACTGATTGGCTTGACGTTCGAGCTTACCCTATATTTGTCTGCGATTGATGCCGCGACTTGATCGTGGAATGCATTGCCCCTTAAGAATGACCGAATCGAACTAGGAACAACGTACCAGGCAAGGTCGTTTCTGATAGGATGGATGCCGTGGTGGGAATCCGATTTCGCTGCGGCGTCAATGTCCAATGGGAAGTCGAAGTTTGTCGTCCGATAAAGTGATTTTGTGCGGGAAACTGTTTCAGGGGACAACGAAATACCCGCTGCATTCGCTCTCTCGATTACTCCCCGAGCGGCATGAAGCACGACAATATCTTCCCGCCGTCGTGAACTCTCTTGCTTCAGCCAATTCGTGTCGACCCAACGAGCAACCTCTTTCAGCAACGGATCCCTTCCCGCGAGGATCGCCGCGCCAAACGCCACCATCGCGACGTCTTCCAGCATCTGCGGATCGTTGCTTTCCGTCACAATGTCGAGCCACCGTACAAGTTCGGTGACATTTCGCCCGCCCCACCGAGAAAGCTCTGCCCGCAGCTGCGCTCGCCAGCGGTTGTCGACCGACGTCAAGGCCCAAGCGAGCAACAATGGCGGGCCGTCGGCGACGTCATCATCACGGAGCGACAGATGCTCCAAGGCTTCGTCCCCCACACCTTCCCAGGGTTGCCCCGCGTTCCCAGGCAAAATGTGCGGCCCCGACCAAAAAAGATCGCGCTTCGCAGGTAGAAACGGGACAAGCACTTCGTGGACGAATCGCGGCCCCAAGGGATGCGATGGATCCCTTGCGACGGGCATACATAGCTCTTTCAGCACCCGACGACACGAGGGCATGCTCGCGCAAAGCTGCTGACGCACCCAATCGGCATAGGAAAATGCTTCATTGTTATCGAGTGCCGCGATAGCCCGCAATTCGAGGCGTTCGCGCTCCTCATCGCGGAGTTCCGATTGAAACAATTCCGCCCGCAGAATGCTGATCCCATGCTTGGAAAGGAGAATGATCGCCATCTGCGTGATTGCGTCGTGTCGATATCGCAGCGAGGCCGGTAGCTTAATGGCTCCAGCCGTGGAAGGATTGACTTTCGCAACGTCCGCAATGCGATCGCTCGCTTGTTTCGCAATGAGGTATTCTAGCAGCGGTTCGTAGGCTGCCTCGACGTGAATGATTGCCCGCTCCAGCCGATCTGAAGACTTGGGCTCGACCCACAGCAGAATACCCTGCTCAGACGCCAGATCCAGAACAGCGCTCCACTGTTGAAACCCTGGGAGCTTTTCCGCCGCAAGCTCGATGATCTGTTCTCTGCGCGGCGAGCGTCCGTCTACGGCAGCGTCCGTAATCTGTTTGAGGATTACCTGGAGCGGGTCGTCATACCGGCTGTGGCCAAGCCTTTCGCGGATCTCCTGCTCGCAAAGTTTGATTCTTGTAGCGATCAGTTGTGGTAGAGAGAGTGCGGATCGATCGAACGCCGAGTTCGGCAATTGCTGTTTCAGTTCGCAATACAGACGAACGCTCAGGCGATCCCGCAATGCCCAACGGAGGCGATGATCAGGGGGATCTATCCGGTAATACCTGCAATATCCTTCGAGAAGCTGGTCGATTTCATTGTCATCCACCTCAAGCTTGAGGGTTTGAAATCGATCTTTGCGCATTCTGTCGAGGATTTCGTCTGCGCTTGTCGCTCGCAGGGTGACCGCGGCACGAATCCGGGGATGTTCATCGAGGTGCTGAGTAAGCTCACCGAGGCGATCGGCCCACGCACGACGATGGTGGAATGACTCGTCGAGCCCATCAATGGCGAGAAGAAAATACGTTGGCCCAGGCCCGATGTCGTCGCCTTCTCCACGGGCTTCCCGTGAGCGTCGCACGTCCGCGCGTATGGCCGTCGCCTCCATTGCTTGGAACGCCTCTTTGAGAGACATCGTCGGGCGGTCCAGCGCTTTTTGGAAAATGGCACCCCAATCCTCCTCGACTGGGCAATCCCGCGCCCGCAAGAGCAACGCTGGGCATCCTTCTTTGAAGCACTGTTCTACCGCGCGCGCCAAACCATGCGTTTTCCCAACACCGGGAGGGCCTTGGTACGCGACGAGCAGATGAGCACCCCTCAGCCAATTCCAGCGCTCCCAAATCTGGAAGGTTACGCGGCTCGCGAGATACCTGGAGAGCTGCCGCAAGACGTCATGTGTGGGGGACACGGCGTGATGGGTCTTCGCGTCGAGATCCTTTAATGCCCGCTCAAGCAGTCGCAACGATTGCTGTACTGCATTGTTGTCGGTAGACCAGTCATTCGGGAGCATACGACCATTGCGCAGTGCCTCACGCAGCTCCTCCCCTCGGCACTCCACTTCGCCCAGGACCCGCAAGGCCCCCTCGAGCATTTTCGGGGCATCCGGGAGGTCTCCCCAAGTCGGGTAACGTGGCAAGCGCGCGAGATCGTTTCGTGTTTGCCGCAGTAGAGCCAGCGCGAGATCAACTTCATCAAGTAGCTTCTTGCGTATGGCGGGAGCACCGAGGCGAAATGCGAGGTCTTGTTCGAGATACATCGGCGCATGAAGCGCGGGGAAATAACGATTTCTGAGCCACCCGCCCTTTGCACGGTGGAAGCGCTTTTCGAGGTCATTGGATGTGAAGATCGAGCTGGTAAACCAGTAGGCATGCAACCCCTCGTTTTCAGGCTCAGCGAGTTCTTGCGCGAGGCTTGCCTCATCCCAACGCTCGACGAAGCTGTCGATATGGCGTGCCCACAGATCGCGCTCGGTGACTTTGGTTCCCCGACGCTTGTCGCCCAGCTTCCGCGGGATCGCGACGATGTAGCGCTTCAGCGGACGATGGGTGTCCTTCGCAGTTTCAAAGGATCGATTGATCTGCTTCAGTTGCGTGTCACTCAGCGAATCGCGAAACCACTTTGCCTGCATGCCGACAACATCCGGTTGGGACGCGTCAGCACGGCGGATGAGCGCGTAGGCCTCGACCCCTCCATCGCCGCCGCTGCCGTTGACGTAGCGAACTTCTTGCAGAGCGCTGCCGAATGTACGACGGCAATACCGCTCGAAGAGCTGACATACGAATGCCTCGAATGCCTCGTGCTTGTCCTCTCCACGTGTGTCGAAACGCTCCCAGTCCATTGGCAACTGCGAGCAGCATGCCCGGCAAGCCCCCAGATGCGCAAGTGCAGCCTTTACTTTTTTCATTGCTCCTGGCGCTGTCGATCATCCGATACCGCTCGAGTTGCGAATACCTTGAGCAGATTCGCGCTGAACACGGGCAGCCGCGATTACGCAGTGTTCGCCTTCCTAGAACGATATTCGAGCAAGGTTGTGCCGTGACGGCACCCATCTTTTCGACGCGGTGCCATCGCTTGACGCTCGCCATGCGTGCTACCTTTGACCGGTGCATGGTACGCAACGATGGCTTGCTTGCCCATACGCATACGTCTAGACTACGCGATTAGTTCACCGCTGTACGATTCACCGGGACGAATACAATGAACCCAACAGGCACCTGCGCACTTTGCCGCACTCCCAATACCCTCCTTATCAACAGCCATATCGTGTCGAAGTGGGTATACCGTCGCATCATCGCATACGACCCTGCCGAAGGCACCGTCCCCGTCGTGGTTGATGCTGGACGCGTGGGTCTCTCGTCCAAGCAAGCTACCGAGTACCTACTTTGCAGGCCGTGTGAAGACATACTCGGTATTCGAGAAAACTACGTTGCTCAGTCTGGGCTTCAACCAGACAGCACGACATTCCCGGCACTTGCTCAGGCACGGATTGTTCAAGGCCAGGGCGATCTTGCGATTGCTGAGCTCAGTGGTATCGACGTCGATATGATTACGCATTTTGCAGTCAGCGTCATTTGGCGAGCCGACCTCGCACAGATCGAGCCAATTGTCACCTTGGGTGAGTGGCGCGAGCCTATTCGCCAATACCTTCTAGGAGGACCGCTACCAGAAAATGTAAATATCGTGCTCACACTCATTCGGCCCCAACCCCACTTTCCTCGCATCGATCGCATCGTGGCGTTTCCGGCCACTTCGGACGATGGAAGACGTCACGACTTCATGGCATGCGGCATGCGATTCATGGTATTCACGTCTACCGAAGCACCTCCCCCTTTGGATGAAGTTTCCCTCCCGAGAACCAAGCGTGCATTAATCTCCGACGGCCGTTCACTACTTGACGCCGTTGCTGAGGAAGTTCAGACAAGCACGGCTTCAGGTAGGCTCGCCACCAAGGGTTAACTGCAACGCGTAGTTCGATGCCAGGCCCAGGTTCGGCAACATGATCGCACATTATTTCTCTCGAGACGATTACTCTGGTCGCACCCCCCCAAACCGCGCTCACTGAGACTCGGGCCGCTAATGTCTTCAAACCACCTGCCACAGCTATTTCCAGACCGTGAAGCTGCCGCTGTTGTGCGTGGGTTCTTGACGCAGGCCTATTGGACCGTCCTGCGCTGGTTCGACCTTCGCTCCGATGAAGTGCTCATTTGCGAGGGTGACGATGATATCGTTCGACTGCTTCTCGATCACCAGGGCATCGTAAAGGACATCACGCAAGAACAGATCAAGGATGTCCACGCTCGTCTCAGCGCCCGAACCCCGATCGTCCACGATACTCTGTTCGCTTTCGCAGTGGCGTTTCATGAGCACGCTATTGCGGGCCGCACCTGCCGCTTCGTCTTTACAACCAGCGCCGCAATCGCTGCCCAACGCGTGAACGAAGCCACGATAGAGGCGAAGGCTCCGCCTCCACTTGGCGTCGATATTCTCAAGAGCTGGTGTGCTTGGGCGAACCACAGGGGTGTCGAGCAGACTTCCATGCTCGTGCTCGCATTTCGGCAACTCGTTGCCGGCTATGCAACTGAAAAGTCCAGCGAATCTCATCACCAGTCGAGCAAATCCGGGCGAACCTCCAGTCTTACCCCTCAACGAATCAGGAACGCACTCAAATATCTTGATGAGACAACCGACGCTTGGGAGGCTTTCCTTGGCGCAGTGCAGTGGAACTTCGAACAACCTTCTGAGGAACTTCTACGCCAGCAGATCGTGGACCGCGTTTGTCGCGATCCACGGACAACCAATTTACCCTCGGCTATTTTCGCGTGCCGTTTGATTATTACCGTTTTGATCACAAGCGCGAAGCGCGATATTCATGAGCGCAGCCTTCGCAAGAGCGACCTCGACGCCCTCACAAGCGAAAGCAGCGAAGAACTCGCCCGTTGGACCGACCGCACAAGAGCGAAACGGATCGACTCGTGGCGTCAATTGATTGAAGATACGATAGCCGAACACAAAAACGACATCGCCGACATCAAGCAGCGTCTCGCGGTGATCGAGAAGCCGAGCGAACCGGTCCTCTCTGCGGATGCTCGCGACCAGTACCGCACGTGGGCATTGAGTGCGATATCCACCTTCCGGATCGTCGGTGCTGTGCGTCCGTTGGACATTGAGCACGCATGGCCACTCCAGGCGAAATGGGTGGGTACATCGAAAACGTCCTTCGAGGGGCATCGTCTTCTAGAGGCAGAAGAGAGTCGCGTCTTTCTTGTCGGTACTGGTGGAGCTGGCAAGACCACCTTGCTAAAGAGGCTCGCGCGAACGGAACTGATGGCGGGCGGCATCGCCGTGCTTGTTTCCCTCCGACTCGTGGGTACAATGTTGGCGCAGGGGGCAACCTTTCTGAGCGCTACGGCGCGTTGCGTTGCAGACGTGCGTGGATGCGATGAACACGAAGCCCGCGCAATCGTCACGGGAGCAAGTGTCCTTCTGTTTGATGGACTCGACGAGGTGCGCGAAAGCCTCGAAACCATAAGGCAAGCGCTTGAGACCTACGCAGCAGATCGAAAGAATCTCCGCATTGTCGTCACTGCGCGTCGAGCCGAAGATTCCAATGACATACTGCGAGGGTTCCGGGTGGCGGAGCTTGAGCCGATTCGACAATACGAAGCTGAGGAGCATGTACGGCGAATCCTGCCCCTCCTCTTGTCCGCGGGCGAGTCAGTTGAAGAGGCGCTCAGTGGGTTTCGGGCTCTTGATCGGCGGCGACGTATCGAATCCACGCCGCTCAATCTGACAATTCTCGTCCAAATCGCGCGCAATGGTATTACCACTGTTGGAACCCGCGCACAGATGTACGATCTGCTCGTTCGGAAAATGCAGCAGCGGCGTACGGAGGATCGTGTGCCTCCTTCGGTGTCCCCCAGTGTTGCTCGCGCCGTACTAGATGCGACAGCGTGGGTGCTTTCCACCGAACCGAATTCCGAACTAACACCGCTAGTTGAGCGCGTTCTCGGCTACGGCCGCCGCTACCAATGGCTGGAAGGCAACGCCAAGGAGGTGGAAGCCGCATTCCGGTTCTGGGAGGATCGCGCTGTACTGTTGCGAAGCTGGGAGCGCGACCAAGAGCAGATCTCGTTCATTCATGAATCCTTTCGGGAGTTCTGCGCCGGCACATACCTTGGTCGACTTCCTTGTGACATTCGACGAGATTGGTTTACCCAACACGTTTACGATCGCCGCTTTCGAGAGGTTATTCTCTTCGCGCATGCCATGGGCGGCAACGATGTGCGCGACGATCTTGTCTCAATGACGAGGCCGGAGGAGCCGGCTGGGCTACTCCTTCTTGCTGAAGCTGCTCAGCAGGGGGAATCAATCGACGCCTCCTTGGCCCGCACCGTTGCGGAGCGTGTCGCGCCTCATCTAACGTCGAGCGTTCCCATCGTTGCCTGGAAGGTTGCCGAGGCAATCGTCCCGCTCGTGGCACTTGCATCGGACGCATTTGTGGGTGCGGCGAAAGCAGCCCTGAATGGCCCCGGAAGCCACGGAAGCTGGAACGAGTTGGCGGCGCTTCATGTCCTTCTCGCCGCCAACGACCCAGACGTTCCGGTTGCACGTCTTCTTGATATCATTTCCGGTGTTACAAATGGTAGCTTGCCCTTCGACGGCCCACGTGACTGGGGAGTCGAGCAGACTGCAGTAAACACCATAATAGTTGCAGCGTTTGACTTTTTGCTCCGCCGTGGACCTCGCGATAGAGTCATATCTCTTATAAGTGAGCTCGTACTGAGCGAACGGCATATTAGTGCTGCTGCGCATTTCGACCTATGGATCGCGCTAAAGGGGTGGGGCCTAGACGAACTGAACGAGCAGTATCGGTCAAAACAACGCGCGCGTTCTCCTTCGGAGCGCCTTTTCAGAGAAAAACTTCAATCGTGGCTGGCTGACATCGCTTTCTTGGGGCGGCTAGCACGAATTGTGGGCCCTTCAAACACTACCGTGGGCGATGTACCAAGAACAGAATCGATCGGGCGTCTGATCGGCGGGATGAAATGGCTTGAGGCGCCAGATCCCGAGTGGACCCCGGGGATCTTCATCGACCCACGCGCCGCCGTTGACGAAGTCCTTCGAGGAATGATTGGAGCGCTAGGCATTGATCCACAGCAGCTTGCGACGGAAGTAGAGGCAGCGTTCGGACATGTCGTGCCCCGAAAACCTCCCTCTGCCGACGCCATAATCTACCGTGGCCTGCGCTGGACTCAAGTAGCGTCACCCAACGAGCCTGATTGGTATCGTGCCTTGTCCCCACCTCCTGCAATTGATCCACTCCTCGACGCGCTGGACCTTGGATCTACCGTTTTTCCGACGTGCGCGGCGCAGCTTCTCGCACACCATCCGGATCAAGCGGGCGTGCTTGAAGGCCTCCGACGTGCCCTACGGCAGCCGCGTGAGGGACTGGTCTGGTTTGCGGGCATTGCGGCTCCTTCTCTATGGCCAGATCAGGCCGAGGACCTCTTGGTCGAAGTCTTGACGGAAAACCTTGACGAAACGACCGCCACTCTTTTGGAGCCACTAACCACCATTGCTCGGAATGAATTGCGGGCGTGCAAGCTTATTGCGGCCGCGCTCGCCTCGAATTGCGGAAATATCGTGCAAGCTGGCGCTACCGCGGCGCAAGAGTATCGGGGGGCCGAGGCTGCAATTTTCGACGAAGTATTGCGAGAACGATTCTGGCACTGGCTGGCGTGGGGAGAGGACGCCAGTTCGCCACTTGTTCCGAAGCGGGAGGGCTTTATCCTCTGTGGCACGACGTCGCATGCTGAAATGGTAGCTGAAACCCTTCTGAAGGTTCTCGTAGCCCGTTCGCGAATCTCCACCGAAGAGGTGATGGAGCTGGCTTGCCGCCGATCCGTCGGTCGAACTGCGGCAGGCCTTCTGGCAAAGCTAGCCGGCTCGTCGCCCGAGGTTTTGCGAACGCTCGTCACCAGACTGAATAAAGGAGGTTTTTCAAGCCGGGTGCTTTGGGAGCTTCTTGAGCTTCCTGCATCAGTGCTTTCGACGGTACACAATGAACTTTTTCGATTACACATTCATCCCGAGCCAGCTATCCGGAAGATGCTCGTGTGCAGCTTCGCGCGACCGACGTGGCTGTCGAGTGAACTTGCAATTGCGGCGCTCAATGCGCGTTTGGAGGACGAGGATCCCGAAGTCCGAAGTGCCGCTGCCCAAGCACTCGCGGGGGATGTCGAACACCTCGCCCGGCGCCTCCGAACGTTCGGAGAGTGATAAGATGGCACCAGAGTTCATCAGGCTACCCTGTAGACTGAACAACACCAGAATGGAACGCAGAATTCTGAAGGTAATCGTGCGATTTTCTTGTACAGAATGCGACGCACGTGGAATAACCTGTATCTGCGGAGAGGCGTGATGGAGTGGGTCTACAAGGCAACAGAAACGAAACTCGACCATGTTGGCACATTGTTCCTTGCCGATCGGGACTGTTTTCTTTGCCGGTCGGCATACGAAAAGAATCTTTCTTGGGCCGATAATGTTCGTCGAGTCAACACAGGCGATACCATACACTTCTATTTCCGCAAAAAGGACGGGAAGATTGCCCCCATTGGCTCCTTTGTCGTTGTTGAGCCGCACGTCGATCATCCACATGTGGGTGCCTTTGGTTCGCGCGTTGCCGGAACCGCATTGTTCAGAGTCACGGATCCGACGTTCATCAAGCGGCGTGACACCGATGGTGCGTACGAGGTAGATCCAGTCATCGGCGAATTTACCGGATGGCCATTACGACGCACTGGGGCACCGCCGAAGTATGACGACAGAATGTTCAAAAATATGGCCACGCTTCAGGAGTACGTTTAGTCAACGAGCAATACTCATATTGAATGAGGACAAACTTCGACGAGTTGGCATGCGCCTGAATCAGCATTCGATTTTGGCGAGGAGTCAATTCTTCCACAAGGAATTGCGCAGCTATGATCTATATTGAGCGAGGCCCTGCTCCACTACCGCCGAATCAGCTCCGCCAAATCGAAATTGCACGAGAGCGGTTGCTGGCTGAAGTCCACTCGCTGAAGCAACAGCAACGCGTTCAGTTCAAGGCTCATGCCTGGCAACTGTACCGACCGGCTTTGAATCAAGTTTTCCAAGGAAAATGCGCATTCTGCGAATCACCCGTTGGGATCACGTCACCAGGTACCATCGAGCAGTTCTATCCCAAGGCATTATATCCCGAAAGGGCGTACGACTGGACGAACCTATATCTCGCCTGCCAACTCTGTAATGTGAATAAGGGAGCAACGGATCCCATTGATCGAGTTACTCAAGAGTTATGGTTACTTGATCCATGTGCTGACCGCCCCGAAGAATTCCTGTTCTTCGCCATAGACGGCACTGTGATGCCGCGGCCAGAGGCAGCCAAGGATAAGCAGCGCCGCGCAGACCGAACAATTGCCATATTGGGGTTGAATCGAATAGATTTGGTATTGGAGCGGAGACGCACCATAGAAAGCGTACTCCGTATTGCAGACGAATCGCCGACCTCGAGTGAACTCAAGTCGCTGTTGTCGCCGGCATCGCGCTACTCTGCTGCCGCGCAATCCGCGTTCAGCGCTATCAAATCCGAAAAAAGCGTGCCTAGGCTTGAGCCGGTGTTGCGCCACCGAACGCCGGTTCTTCCACGCCTGCACCCAACTTTCATTCGGCGGATCGAGATTGAGGGCTTCCGCCTCGCAAAGAGTATCGATCTTCAACTCGAACTCGGAACTTCACGGGGGCCTGACGATGCACCTGAGCCGGGCTGGCTGGTGCTTCTCGGTGAGAACGCGACAGGCAAAACTACGGTATTGCAGGCGGTTGCCTTGGCGCTGATGGGAAACCGTTACACGAAAAAATGGCCAAAGCGTCTATTGAGTATTGGGAATTTTTCAGAAGGATACGTTCGTGTACATCTGAGCACGGACCAGATGCCAATAGAAGTCGTTTTCGACGACAATGGTCCACGCTTCGTTTCGGGACACGAAGGGGCACGCACCGTCATTCGTGGTTATGGCGCGGTGCGAATCACGTCACGCCGTCAACAACGCCGAGCACATCCCGCTCAATGGGTTGATAATCTATTTGATGAGCGCGCCGAGCTTGCGGACCCAAACGCATGGGCAGCGTCTCTCGACCAGAAGTCACTCAATGCATTTGGGTATGCAAGTAAAGACCTCCTCGCTCTCCCCAATGATGCGGCGGTCGAGGTGAGGAACGGCCGCCTGGAGATCCAGACCCAAGATGGACCTGTTCCCTACGAGGACCACAGTTCAGGCTACAGGGACATGGTGTCATTGCTTGCGGATTTGACAGCAGCCGCGCGAAATGCAGGCATTAACGATCCATCATACGCCCATGGCATCGTTCTGCTCGACGAACTTGGAACCCACCTTCATCCCCGATGGCGCATGGAGATTGTCGTACGGCTCAGGCGTGCGTTCAGGGGGATGCAGTTTCTTGCCACAACACATGAGCCGCTGTGTCTTCGTGGCCTGAAGCAGAATGAGGTTGCTCTTCTACGGCGTGAACGCGATGACGTGCATGTGGAAACAGATCTACCGGATCCGGCCGGCCTTCGGGTAGATCAACTCCTGACTTCCCGCTTGTTCGGATTGCACAGCACAATTGATCAAGCTATCGACCGACAGTTTCAGCGCTATTACGCGCTGCTTGCAACCCATGAACCTACCGAAGCCGACAAGGCGGAGATCACCCAGTTGCGACAGGAACTTCGCAAGTATACGGTGCTTGGCTATACGCGGCGAGACCAATTAGCATATGAATTCATTGACGACTTTCTGGCACGAGAACCAGCGCTTGACGTTAGAGCCCGCCAAGAACTGAAAGAGGAGACGCGGCGTAAGGTGCAAGATCTGTGGGCAATGGCTTCCTTCGCAGTGAAGGGTGGGAAATGATTCGTAGAGATCGAAGCAAAGTCGAAGCCCCCCAAATTCTCACGGACCCAACCAAGGCCGGCCACAGTGAGCGAGGGGCAGCCGAGGCGTTTTTTAATGATCCGAAAAACGCCAATGACAAATTCAATTTCGAAGCATACAAGCATCCCAGCATCAAAGCGGCGCTCGGGATTTTGTTCGAGCATAAGTGCGCCTATTGCGAGAGTCGTTACGGCGCCACCCAGCCGATGGACGTCGAGCACTGGAAACCGAAGGCTGCTGTGGAGCTTGCGGATGGGCGGAAGATCACCCCTGGATTTTACAAGCTGGCTGCCGCATGGGAAAATTTATTCCCGTCATGCATTGACTGCAACCGACGCCGTGAACAGGACGATGGTAGTGGACAGCGACGAAATCTCGGAAAAGGAAACCAGTTTCCCGTGGATGCTGCCACGCCTCTTTTAACGATCGATGACGTTGACGCCGCAATGCCATTGCTGTTGAATCCGTGCCAGGATGAACCATCTGAGCATCTAGAGTTTCTAGATGAGGGAGCCGTACGCGCAAAGCAGGTTGCAGGCGAGACGAGCCGGAAGGGCAGCGCATCCATTGAAACATACGCGCTAAATAGGAGCGAGCTTGCTGCGGCGCGACGGGAGCACGCCTTAGTAATACTCCGTCAAATCAACATAATATATAATTTGTCGCTTATGCTCGAGCGTGGGGACACCGCGTCTATTCGAGGATTGCTCGAGGAGTTGATCCATTACGAGTTCCGGGAGCTTGAGCGGGCAAAACTTGATAATCAACCATACGCACAGCTCACCCGCCAAATTGTCGATCGTTTCGCAAGCCTCTTGCGCGGGGGCGACACCACTTGACCCGATCTTACTCGCCATCCAACGCTATTCTTCTTTCATGACGAGACGCTCTAATGCTTGCCATCGCGCACCTGCCACAACATTTTTACGGATACGGATATGCTCCTCGATATAGCCGCGCACCTCGGCGGAAATTTTCGGATCCACCAGCATGCGAGCGAAATCTGCTCGCACCGCGGCGAAAGAGCGCTTCGCTGCAGCTTCCACGACGAGACAACCGAGCTCCGCAGGTATGCGCGGTATGAGCGATAGCATGGCGCTAGCAGCGCCTTCCGATGCTTCCCCCATCCACTTTCGGACCGGCACACGAAGCGTGCTACGCAAATTGCGGAGACCCTGCCGGCCCAAACTCTCCAACGTTTTGGATAGGAAAATCTCCTCGAGAACACGACGAGCGGTGTCCATATGGCCAGGCACAAGATCCTCGACAATCCACCCGGCGTCCCGCAGGCGTCCGGAATCTGTGGGTGATGTCGTGGCTGCCTGAACCACATCGAGCGCCTTGGGTGGCATGACGCCATTTCTACGCAAGAAGCGGATCCACGCTGGTAGTGCCTTATTCCGCAAATTGACGTCCTCCGCGATTGCCGCGCACTGAAGCGCGGCGTCGATGCCTGGATCGCTCCCCCCAATCTCCCCGAGCATCACTGCCATCCAAGCGCGAGCAATCGGATCCCGCTCTTTGTCGAAGTAATATCGCGGATCAGTATTTTCGAGATACTGCGACAAATCTACCGAAAGCCGTACAAGCTCTACCCATATCCTGGCGGCACTCGAGCGGCTCTTGGGTTGATCCGACCGAAACCCTTCCCGCACCAGCTTGCCTAACATTGTTGAGCAGGAGACCAACGAGTCCCTTTCCGCCATTGGGATTTCCGAGAGCACAGCGGCGACTGCCTCCACACTCTCAACGGCGCCTACCAACGCGATAAAGGTCTCGAGGTTTCTCACCGACGGATGCGCGCGCATTGCGCCCACCACGCCGATCGCCGTTTTCCCGTGGCCGTGCGGCTCCAAGACAAGGCGCCTCATCGCCACCTGCGCGGCCTCATGTCCGAATGCGTAGGCTGCCGGAAGTAGAGGCCCAAGATCGTCGTCGTTCAACCACCGTTCCGAGACTTGAGTGAGTGGATCCACACAAAGACGTTCGAGCAGGAACGGGGGACAACCTGCTTTGCTCAGCTGCGTCGACAGCCTTTTCGTCGCGGCAAGGTCTTCTCCGCGGGCGAGGTACGTAGCAATGAGTTCAGCGGCAGCGAGAGCAGCGTCCGGAAGGGGCGACGAAGAATCTCTCATAAGTGCAGCCCACACGATATTGTTCCACTCGGATGATCTTCGGATATCGGGCTCGCTCAGATATGCCTCCCAAGCTGCATGCCCGTCAGCCTCGGAACCTTGCCGCAGGAACCTGGCGAGCCCATTCAAGAGTCGTCGATGTTTGTGTGCATTGCGCTCTTCCGCCACCTCCTGAAGCATAGTACCGATTGGGGCGCGGCGAAGCTGCCATTCGGCATCCCATAATTCGCCCCACGCCCAATTCACCTCCGTGTCATTGTGGTTAATATCGGCGAGTTCGGTCGCTAGCGCGTGTGCTGGACGCTCTTGGCGGAGATGTGCAGCAACGCGCGACATTGCCGATAGGATCCGAGCGAAAAAGTCTTTCTTGGATCCCCGTGCGAGAAAGACGAAATCGTCCCACACCTTGACGTCGTGAGGCGCTAGCGCAACAAGCACAGCGAGGAGAGGCCTCTTGGCGTCCGCATCATTCTGCTTTTCGAGGGTCAATTCGCGAACTTGGTGCTGATCTACGAAGCGTCGAGTATGCTCCGCGTATGCTCCGCCGCGTGTCGCGAGACGAGAAAGTTCGTCGAGGACGTGCTGGCAGCTTCGCCATGCATCCCGCCGCCCTACGGACGCCCTCCAGATGCTGTCGAAACGCGCGAAAAGGTCGTCCGCGCGCGCCTCTACCATGCTTGGCGCAAGAGAAATCATGCGCCTAGCCAAAACCGTTTCTACGAGCGCAGCATCTACCAGCTCTTTCAATTCATCCGATGGGCTCGGAATTCGGCAATATGACGCCACTGCGATACTCTGAAGTGACAATCGGCCGCTTTCCAACAGGTCGCGCATCGTGCGTTCGGCTGCCGGTCGGATAGAGCGTGCAATTGCTGACCCGATGATGAGGCTTTGCTCCAGTACCGCGGCGACCAGAAGATCCTCGGGGTGCTCGTTCATGCGGGTCGCAAGGAGACTGATACCTGCCGCGGGTCCGAACTCGATAAACCCGCGTGCTGCAGAGTGCTCGAAGAACGTCTGGTGAAAGAATTCGACCGTGCCGTCACCACGTCTCAAGATGCCACGATCCACAAGGGCATTCAGGTGCGCAACCGGCACTTGATGGCGCCGTAGCACGAGCCCCCCCATCTGCTCATTGAGCGCGGGGTCGCCTTCCTGCAACATTGCGAGCGCCAGCCAGCCAGCAGCGGGGCCGAGATCTGTGCAGTCGGTGGGACAGTGATTCCCCGGCCGAGTGTCGGTACATACGCGTCGCTGCCAGT
>WBZU01001695.1_pt1 | contig 16152 bp, 14 predicted proteins | sample 5204311 | NCBI WGS metagenome assembly WBZU01 (sample SAMN12344359, study PRJNA552823) | activated sludge metagenome | biome: Activated sludge suspended growth; feature: Nitrification reactor; material: Wastewater; isolation source: activated sludge from nitrification reactor of wastewater...
CCGCGGCATCCGCGTTCTTGATCTCATTGAACTTGTAGTATCCGAGGCCGGCCGCGATCCCCGCCATCAGCGTCAAGACCACCAACCATGCCACCAATCGTTTCAGCATTTGTTCCTCTGGAACTGATCGACGTGCGCGAAGTCTAGTTCGATTATGACATAAAGGGAATGATACGCCCGGTGCTCACCTTGCGGGTTTGGATGCCAACGGGCTTACCGGCCTTAGAGATGCCGCGTGATCAGCCAAATAGCGCCCATAGATGGCCGGAAGAAGGGCGAATATCGAACGCAGCGACGGCCCAGCAGTCTTTATCCCCGGTTGCGAGTCGTGTGCCGGACGACTACTCTTCCGTCGCCGGAAAATTACAATCTCCCAGGCGGTCAGCGTACTGGAGTTCGATGTTGGTGATCTGGTCGGCGCCGTCTTTGACTTCAATGCGGCCGCGGAAGTTGTCTGGCTCTAGGGCAAACATGCCGATTGCGGATGTCGCCGACGAGGGTGTGCATTGAGCCATGAAGCCAGTTCGGGTTTCGCCGGCGCAGATTTCATACTTGACGCACTTGCTGGCGGGGGTGTCGCTCAACATCTCGAAGACCTTGTGATTGGTAATCGCTGCAGCGTCTATACAGCGCTCGACACTGGTAACGGTCTGCTGTCGGCCGGTGTGGGGGTTCTCTACAATGACGTCAATTTTATAGCGGCCTGGTTTGAGGACGTGGTCAAAGCCGGTCGCAAATGCGGGCGGCTCCACAAGGATTATGAGCAGCGCCGCGCAGATCACTTGTCGAAATCCGCTCACGTGTTTCAGCCTTTCATATGTTTTAATCACCGGGCGTTGGATGCCAAAAAGTGCGGGGCCTTGAGTGTGCGACAGGCCCCGCGTCAGTTGGACAAGTTAGCGTTTCGGTGGCGGTTCTGGAAAGTAACTGATGTCGAAGGGGCGCGAGTATTTGAGGTAGAGCACGCACGGAGAATTGTCGCCACATACCAAGCCATGCGGCGGGGCGTTGCCAGGAAAGCTGATATAGACGGGGCCTGAAAACTCGGTACGTGTGCCGTCGTGGGCAATCAGTGCGAAGGCGCCGCTCAGCCACATATAGAGCTCATCTGAAGTGTGGCTGTGATTGGGAACGACGTAGCCGGGCGGCAAGCGCAACAGGATTTCGGCTTCGCCCTTTGCAAGATCGCCACGCAGGACGGCGACGTCCGCGCCTTGGGGAAGGCCTTCGACTTTGAGCGGACTCCACACCGCTTTCGTCACATCAATGATCGTCTGATCCTTTCCGAACGAAAGTGGATTGACGTTTGTGCCGGGCGCGGCGGTGTTTGCTGCGGTCTCCTCTGCGTTTGCCGGAGCGATCGCTGGCAACATACCCATGAATAGCGTGGTGGCGATGATGCCCAATTTGTTCATGCGGTCTTTCCTCCCTTGCTGACGACTGAAAATGAAATTGCAGGAGGTGTGCCAAAGATCGAGGGGTAACAAAAATTGTGTTGGAGCAAAGCGTTGCTGTGTCGGATGTCAGTCTCGACGAGGTTCTTTTACGAAATGTCACAGGCAGCAATTTTGGAAATTTCGGAACGTCTTGTGAAATTTAGCAACAGCCTGGCCGGCATCCTCGACAGCGCCGTTTCCGGCTCTCCGTCACTGCTTGTCCTTGAACGGCCCAGCACGACTTCGGCATGACGTGGTGTCATACGGCAAGGTGCCCGCGCCATCGCCCAGCGTTTCAAGATCCAATCCAACGAGCTCCGAGCGCCGCAAACCGATTACGTACCCGAGCGCGAGCAAGGCTGCATCGCACCGATCAATCGGAGCGAACCCCAGCGCATCGATGATTTCGAGAAGATCGATCCCGCGCAGCGGTTCGGCTTGACGCGCCAGGCGAGCCGTCATGGTGCCGATGCCGCGCAACGCTCGAGCGATGGCCGGCGCACTCGCATCAAGCAACATCACGCCGCAGAAGGCGTCCTGCGTTTTGCCGTCTTCCGTACCTGCCATAGATCGAAGTTGCTTTGCAGGTTGAGCCAGAATTCGGCCGACGAACCGACCTCCCGCTCCAGCGCTACGGCCATCTGGGCGGTGATGCCGGTCGTGCCTGCAAGGATGTCATAGAGGGCCTTGCGCGTAACGCCGAGGCGATCGGCGAGATCCGTCTTCTTCACTTCCATCGCCTCAATCGCTTCGGCAAGGATGGCACCCGGATGCGACACCGGGAAATTTGCATGGGGTCTAAGAGCCATCTTTCCAACTCCCGTTCCTAAATCGCTCTGCCGCTCGCGCCAGGGAAGCTCAATGATAGTCCTCGTGATCAACATCGACAGCGGCGGCACTATCTTCTTCCCAGGCGAAGGTGATGCGCCAATTGCCCGAGACAGAAACCGCGAAGCGCCCGGCCATGTCGCCTTTCAAGGCGTGGAACTTATAGCCCGGCAGGTTCATGTCTTCTGGCTTTGTCGCGGCGTGTAATGCTGTCAGGCGATCCGCGATCCGCGACACCTGGCTTTGTGGCAATCCCTTCGACTTCCCTTCGAGAAAGAAGCGTTCCAGCGCTTTCGACTTGAAGCTCTTGACTGCCATCTCGGCCCGTCCGCTATTGATGGTATATGTATAGCGACACTATACATCAATGTCAAGCGTTACTATACAGAGCGGCGCTAACCATGGATTACGGTCTCCCAGCCATCACCTCCTGCCAGACTGCCATGGCCTCCTGGCTCGTCATCGACGAATCGATCGTCCGGACCGCAAGGGGCCCGCCGGCAGGACGTGATACGACGCGGTCATTGGTGAAGGCGTTGCCGACTTCCCTCACAGCCTGCTCGAGGAGTGATGCCGCCAGCGCATATTGCTTCTTTGCCTCGTCCGCGTCGGTCAGTAGGGACCTAGTTTAGCCTTGGAGGCTGAGACGAGGGTCAAAGCACAAGCACGCCGTAATAAATAGATATTTCAATAAGTTATATCAAAATGATGGCGGAGAGAGTGTCCGGAGAACTGGACTCCGTATGCGTCCAGATATGACCGCATAACGACCGATTTTACTGCACAAATTTGCCATCGCTCATCCGTATTCGTCCTTTACGTTCCGCCCAAATCCGAGGATTCTGTTAGGGCAAATGTTAGGGCAGAAGTCGACGGGGAAGTTATGGCGCGGGAACTCCATAAGCTCACCAACTTGCAGATCACGAAGACAACCAAACCGGGTTTGCTTTCGGACGGCGGAGGCCTTTATCTGCGGATCTCAGGTGCCGAGACTGTCAGCCGGCGCTGGGTGTTCCTCTTTCGCAGACCGAGCGACGGCAAGCGCTGCGAGATTGGTCTAGGGGGCTTGAATGCCGTACCTCTGGCCAAAGCGCGTAAGAAGGCTTCGGGCCTTCGGACGCAGGTTGCGGACGGCATCGATCCGCTAGCCATCAAACAAGCAGAGCGCCGCATTCCCACCTTTGGCGAACTTGCCGACGATCTAATTAGGCAGCTTGAGCCCACTTGGCGGAACGACAAGCACAAAGCCCAATGGACGATGACGATGCGGGAGTATGCCAAGCCGCTGCGCAGCAAGCCCGTCGATGCGATCGAAACGAGCGACGTTCTGAATGTTTTACAGCCTATTTGGCAGACGAAACCTGAAACTGCGGCCCGAGTGAGGGGGCGGATTGAGAAGGTGTTGGATTCTGCCAAGGTGAAGGGCTTCCGGAGAGGGGAGAACCCTGCAGCTTGGCGCGGGCATCTGGCGCTGGTGTTGCCGAAGCGCCCAGCTTTGTCGCGCGGCCATCATCAGCGGATGCCCATCGATGATGTTCCGGAGTTTATGGCGAAGTTGCGGGAGCGCGAAGGAATCGCATGCCGCTGTCTTGAGTTTGCAATTCTCACAGCCGCGCGTTCAGGTGAGGCGCTGGGTGCGTTGTGGGCTGAGATCGATCTGGACGCAAAGGTATGGACGTTGCCTCCACACCGGATGAAGCCAGGGCGCGAGCATCGTGTTCCGCTGTCTGCTCGCTCTATTGAGATCCTGAAAGAGATGGCGCAGCTTCGCGATGGCGATTTTGTTTTTCCAGGCATGCGGCGCGGCAAATCTCTTTCGAACATGGCGCTGGAAATGGTGCTGCGGCGGATGCGCATCGATGACGCGACGGTTCACGGATTCCGCTCATGCTTCCGCGACTGGACGGGCAACCGGACGTTATATCCCCGCGAGTTGGCAGAACACGCACTCTCTCACACCATTGGCGACAAAGCAGAGCAAGCCTATCGCCGTGACACTGCCGTCGAGCGCCGCCGCCCGTTGATGGAAGCGTGGGCGAATTTCTGCCGATCTCATGACGCTGGCGTGATTGTCTTCCCAGTATTGAGATCGTCCCAGCCGAGCGCATAACTTGAAGAGCCGTTATGTCCCTTCCGGCTTGCAGAATGTAGTCCGCGAAATGCTCTGTGGAAGCGAAGGACTTTACGCGGAAAGAGGCCGCGAGCGCACACGCGCAACAGAAGCAAAAGCAGAGATCCACCATTGGACAGTTTGCGAGCCGCAAAAGGGCTTTGGCCCTGGCGACCCCTACTATGATCATCTCACTACAGAAATCGAGCTTGCGGCCAGGGCTGCTGAGATTTTCGAGAGTTACATAGCATTCCACGAACGCCTCATCGAGCCAGAACTAATGTACGAAGTGTATGATTGGCTTCGGCACTTTGGCCAAGCCGATTGGTCTATATTTGTCATATCGGCCCGACAAGCACGCTTTGACCAGGAACCATTTCGGGAGCTACAGCGAAAGGCTCGCAAAACCGCAACAGAGATCGAGGCTACTGCAAACAAGCTGGCGAAGCTCATCTTGGACCTACGCGATGCGGCTGTCATCCTGCCGCCGGTCTTTTGGGAACCATCAGACAACGGCTCTTTTGTTTCTCTAGGCTCAGGTGAGGTTCGGCGTGCGAAACTGCGTAGGATTGTTTTGGAGATGCGAGGAGCCCCCCCTGATGCCGAGAAAGATGCAGTGCAATGGCTTCGTAGTATGGCGGCAGCGGCAGCTTCAATGGATGCTCGGTTTGCTTGTCCTGCCATAAATGCAGCGCTCCAAAAGCGGCAGAATAGTAAGAAATCAGCATATCTTCGTGCGTTTGCGGCGCTATTAGAAGAGGCACATATCGATATGACTTCTACCGTCATGAAAGCGATGGCGGTGACTGCAAACATCGTGTTTGACGACCCTGAATTTGACGCTTGTGAAGACGATGTGCGAAAGGCCATCCGCCGCGCTCGACCAGCGCCGGACGACTCGGAGTGAGAATACGACCTGAGTTGTCTTTGACGTAGGCCCATTGCTCGCCCTAGTTCAACTCGTCCAATAACGGAGGAGTGTGGACGAGGATGCAAAGCCTTCCAGAAACGGGGTTCCTTAGGCTATCCCAGATCATAGGAGATCCGCGAGCGAAGCCGCCTGTCCCGCCAATCATTCCGGTCAAGAAATCATGCTGGTGGGATGGCGTGCGCGCAGGCCGCTTCCCCAGACCCATCAAGCTCGGTCCTAAAATCACAGTCTGGCGCGTCGAAGATATTCGGCGGCTGATCGATTCGGCCTGATGCGGAGGTTTCAATGTCCGCAATCGATGCAGACCGCATTAGACAGGCCCTCGCATACATTCCTGCTCATGATCGGGATACGTGGCTGCGCATGGGCATGGCGTTGAAGTCAGAGCTAGCAGAGGACGGCCTTCCTGCATGGGATGAGTGGAGCCAGGGCGCGGAGAACTACAACACGCGCGATACTTTGGTTGCGTGGCGAAGCCTCAAGGCAGAGGGAGGCGTTACGATCGGTTCGCTGTTTTTCTTGGCAAAACAGAATGGCTGGCTTGATGACCGAACGCATAGACGACCCGAATCCGAGCAAATAGCGCGGAAGACTGCCAAAAGGCAGCTCGTTGCCTTGAAAAGTTTCAACGACAAGACCGCCCTTCTTGCTGCAAAACTCTGGAATCTAGCGAAGCCAACATCGGCGGACCATGCCTACCTGATCCGTAAAGGCGTCGCGCCTTGTGAAACACTTCGCGAGATCAATTCCGGCGATGCTGTAAGACTGCTTGGTTACGTTCCGAAGTGCGACGGGGAAGTTCTGGCGGGCCGCCTTCTGCTCGTGCCGATTCAGATCGAAGGGGAACTGCGCTCAATAGAGCTGATAGATGCATCTGGCAACAAGTACTCGCTGCCGGGGCGCGGCACAAAGGAGGGAGGCGTCTGGAGCAATCGTCCGCTGCCTGCAAGGTCTGATGCAACCGATACGCTCATCTTGGGTGAGGGCGTTGCGACCGTCCTGTCAGCCGCAACGGGAAGCGATCACACTGGAGTTGCGGCACTCTCAAACACGAATCTGCCCAAAGCCGCTCAATCCCTGCGCCAACGCTATCCCCGCGCCCAAATCATCGTCTTGGCAGATCTGGATAAGGCGAGCGGCAAACCGGATCGCTTCGCCGTAGAGGCCGCGCGGTGCTGCGCTGGGAAGCTTACCTTTCCAACTTTCGGTTCAGACCGGAAACCTCATCAAAAGGACTTCAACGACATGGCTATTGCCAACGGGCATGCGGCTGTCGCGGAGCGCATCGGCGCAGCAAAGCCGGTCAATCATGGCGCTAATCTCGACTCAGAAAAGAGGGGCGAGGTCGTTGTCGAACTCTTATGTGCCGCCGATCTGAAGCCGGAAGCGATCACCTGGCTGTGGCCTGGCTTCATTGCGCAAGGCAAGCTCTCGATGCTGGCTGGCGCACCGGGTACCGGAAAGACCACGATAGCTCTGAGTTTAGCGGCGACGGTATCGAGCGCCGGCTTATGGCCAGATGGCGTGCGTTCGCAAATTGGGGACGTGCTCATTTGGAGCGGAGAAGACGGAACGAAAGATGTGCTAGTACCGCGTCTTCTGGCGTGCGGCGCAGATTCTTCGCGCATTCGTTTTATTGGCCCCGTAACCCAGGCGGGACTAACACGCGAATTCGATCCAGCGAAAGACATTGGGGCTCTAGCAGATGCGTTGGGGCAACACACGAACGCAGCACTCCTCATTATCGATCCAATCGTTTCAGCGGTCGCGGGCGACAGTCACAAAAACGCGGAAGTCCGGCGATCGCTTCAACCAATAGTGAATCTAGCGACGGATACGGGCTGCGCAGTTATCGGCATCACGCATTTTTCGAAAGGGACCGCGGGGCGAGACCCGCTCGAAAGGCTGACGGGAAGCCTTGCTTTTGGTGCGCTGGCCCGCTGTGTATTGGTCACCGTCAAGCCGAACCCAGCAGAAGCTGAAGTTCCCAAACCACGAACGCTCGTCAGAGCAAAATCCAACATCGGAGAAGATGGTGGCGGTTTTGAATACTCCCTCAAGGCCATCGCCCTAGCAGGTTATCAAGGCATCACAGCCACCCAAGTCGTATGGGGGCAAGCTGTTAGCGGAACCGCACAAGCACTGCTTGCTAAAGTCGAAGGCGAAGCGGGCGCGGAACGTGCGTCGGCGCTTTCAGAGGCCAAACGCTTTCTTGTCGAGACCCTTTCTGACGGTCCGCTCGCTTTCGTAGACGTCAAGGCTGCAGCAGAGGCGGCCGGGATTCCAACAACGACCGTCCGCCGCGCAAAGAATGCGCTGGGCGTAGAGGCGCGCAAGAATGGCATGAAAGGCGGTTGGGCTTGGTCGCTGCCGCGAAGGTGCTCAGTCTCTGCCGAAGATGACCAACAAGGAAACTTGAGCATCTTCGCAAAGGTTGAGCATCTTCGAAACGAGGATGAAGGCAATTCTGGTCAAGAGGGTGTCTGATGGCAAAGATCCAGCGACCGGGCAGCGCTTCGCCCGCGCCTGAAAAAGCCCGCTATCAGCAAACCGTCGAAGAGCGACGCGCGACCGATCGCGTCCGGGAGCGGATGAAGGGGGATGCGCCTGCGCCTCGTTTCAAGATCGAAAACATCAAAGGCACAGCCCAGATAAGCGCCGACCATGAAGATCCAGCGACGGCTTTGATCCTCTTAGCCGACGCAATGGGGACTGGCGACATGGCTTTTGCGGAGGGACTGCTCTACCAACTGGCCAAGGCATCGCGCACGAGTGACGAATTTTCCTCCCGCGAGATCAACTTGGCACTAGCAACTATGCACGCCTTGGAACCGAGGGATTCAACCGAAGCGCTCCTTGCCGCTCAGATGGCTGTTGTGCATCAGGCCACCCTTATCGCGGGTCGAAGACTACAAGCCGTCGAAACGATCGATCAGCAAAACTCAGCGAGCAATATGTTCAACAAGCTCGCCCGCACGTTTGCGATGCAGCTGGACACTTTGAAGCGTTACCGTTCTTGCGGCGAGCAGAAGGTTACAGTCAATCATCAGCACGTCAGTGTGACGGCCCAGCAAGCCGTTGTAGGGGTCCGTCAAGGGGGAGGGGGTCCACATGAAAACGAAAGCCAATCCCATGCACTTGAAGAAAATGCAGCTCCAGGCTCGTCTGATGCACGCAGCCAAGCGCTGCTCAGCCAAGAGCAAACGGTCGGGATGCCAATGCAGAGCGCCCGCTGTGAGAGGGAAGAATGTGTGCCGGATGCACGGCGCCCGCGCCGGGGCACCGAAGGGCAAGGCTAACGGCTCTTGGCGGCACGGCGGAGCAACGGAAGAGGTGATCGCCGCGGTACGTTACTTGCGTGAAGTCGCAAAATTTGCTCGACAAAAAGGTATTCTCTAAGCTACCCGTCTCAATATAAATGTCTCGCCGTTGTCTGTTGAGGACAGGTGGCCAAGGCGTGCAAGGGCAAGGATCGTGAGGGCGACGCGCTTTTCGATCTGCTTGCCCTGAGAGAAGGTGCGTGCGATCTGTGCGATTGTCATCGCATCGGATGCGCTGGCAAGTACGCCCATCACAGCGGCAGTCTCGGCTAGTTCGTTGCCCGTGGGGAACTTGGGCTTCAGTTCTTGCAGATCGTCGTCAAGATCGAGCGCCGATTGCCGGGCCGCCGCCTTCTCTTCATCACGCGCGCGGCGCCGCTCTTCTTCGAGACGTGCCCGCTCAACGTCTGAACCAAAGCGCGGAATCTGGTAGTCGGGGCGCAGCCACTTCACCTTGCCCGCCTTCTCCTCTTCGGCGCGCTGCTTATTCAGCGCCACGAGGCGTTCAAGGATTTCCTCATCAGAGAGCGTCGCGGGCCAGCCGTAGGCCTTGAACACTTTGGCATCCAGCTTGTCGTGAAGCTCTTTGAGAATGAGAACCAGGCCTTCCTGCTTGATGCGCTCGTCATCGGAGCTTAGAGGCTCATTCGCGCGAAGCTTCTCAAGCACGTTGTACATCTGCGTCATCGTCAGACGCGGGTGTTCGGCTTGGCGCTTCTTGCGATGCGCATCAAGTTCTTCGGCTATTGCGCGAACTTTGGACTTGGCTTCGTCCGCACAGTCTGGAAACGGAAACGGGTCGAAGCACCTTGACTTCACGTAGACTGAGTCATTTCCAACGCCTAACCAACCGCCCGAGCGGATGGACCAAACAACGTGGGAACGACTTGAAACGACGCCCAACTTGTATGCATCGTCGTCGGCGATTATCACGAGCTTGTTGTCTGGGACAACGGCAGCTTCCAAGAATTGAAAAATTCTGTGCTTAGCGGTTTCTACAGTCACAATGTATCTTGCGAGACCGACAAGCGCAGGACGTATTTCATCGCGAGTTCGGCCAAAAAGCCACCATCTAGTTCTGATATCTGCGTCACGGTTTACGTCACGCTCTGGCTTTACGGTTTCGAGCACGTGCTGGTAAGCGCTAGGATATTTTTGTCGAGCGTCGTCTGCTGTCAGGCCGAAAAAGTCTATAACGAAAACTCCTCGTGGGGTTGCAAGCAGGTCGCGCCCGTTTCGGTATGGTCGAATGACTTTGTCGAGACCCGGCACTTTACCGAACCCAAGCGCCGTGGCCACGGACGGGGCTAAAATAAAGCCTCTGCCGAAAAGCATCATTCCACGCGAACACAAGCCCGAAACGGCCTGCAAAGGGACCGCTGTTGACAAATCAACGCCCACGCTTAGGTCTGCATTTATCCTTCCTAAGCGCGATGAAAATGATAGCACCGGCTGATCAGTATCTAGTCCGGCTTCATAGGTGAGTTCTCGAAGCACTCCGGCTCTCTGACCTGCACTGCAAACCGTCATAGCTATACGGACAGCGGCAGCATCGGCGGTCGCTTTCGTCCAAGGATGATCCGGTATCGCCATCAAGAGTGAGATTGGCTTACCTGCTTCAAGTCTACTCGCAACGACGCGACGACTAAAAGTCTGAGTAATAGAGTTCGTGGTGACGAAGCCGAAACGCTGCGTTATCTTTCCATCGGCAACGATTTCAGCAGCACGGTCCCACCAGTACATCACGAAGTCGGCGCTATCGTTGATGTGATCGTGTACGCGCCATAGGGCCTCGGTGTAGGCGTTACCTAGCGCCGAACGTAGGTTCGCTGCACCAATGAACGGTGGATTGCCAACGATGAATTCCGCTTCCGGCCACGCGGGGCGCTTCGCGTTCGGATACGTCTCGACTGCTTGCCCGTCACGCCGTTCGATCTTCGGCAGCGGATAGCCGTCCCATGTCAGCACGGCATCCATGACCTTGATGTTCTGGAAGTCGCGCAAGATCGGCTCGTTCGGCACGCCGCCCTTCGTGCGGAAGTGCCATTGCAGATAGCCAAGCCAGATGACGAGTTCCGCAATCGCCGCCGCGCGCGGATTGAGTTCGAGGCCTAGGAACTGGTGCGGGTCTACTGAATGCTTGTCGAGCGCCAGCGCTTCCTGCCCGCCAAGGTCGGCAAGCGCTTCGAGCACTTCGCCTTCCAGGCGTTTCATCAGTTCCATGGAGACGTAGAGGAAGTTGCCGGTGCCGCACGCGGGGTCCAGCACGCGCGTGTTGCACAGCTTCTCGTGATAGCCGCTGACAACCGCGATGGCTTCCTTCTGCTTGCCCTCTTCCTTCAAGCGCTCAGCAGTCGCCTGCACCTGTGCCCACTCCTGGCGCAGTGGTTCCATGACCGTGACCACCACGAGCCGTTCAACGTAAGCGCGCGGCGTGTAGTGTGCGCCAAGGCGAGCGCGTTCCTTCTCGTTCAACGCTTGCTCTAGCAGCGTGCCAAAAATCGCAGGCTCAACCTCTTTCCAGTTGTATTTGGCAGCGGCGGCAAGTTCCCCAATCTCTTCGCGGCGAAGTTCGAGCGCCTTAGCATTCTTGAAGAGCTTGCCGTTGAATCGCTTCACCTGCTTGCGCAGCGCATAGGCGAAGTCGCCCTTATCCATGGCGGTCCAAAGCTGTTCCACCATCGGCACGAACTGATTGGCGTCGCGCGCGGCCTCTTCTAGCAATCCCTGAAAGCTCTCAGCCGGTAGAAGCTCAACGTCTTCCGCGAACATCGTGAAAAGGCAGCGCATGAGGAAGAGCGCCACGTCTTCCGCATTGTGCCCGCGCTTTTCGAGCCCCTTCGAGACTTCGGCAAGCCGGGCCGCAATCTCCCGCGTGACCTTGGCGGACTGGCGCGCGGGGTCTAGCGCTGTCGGGTTTTCCCAGATCAGCTTGAGGCGTTCGCGTATCTTGGGGTCTTCCAAATCCTTCAGATAGATTCGAAAGCCTTGCCGGTCTGGGAACTGCGCATAGTTTTTTCCCTGCCCTGAGAAGTCGGCATAGACTTCGATGCAGTGGCCCACGTCGCAGACGAGCACGAACGGCGGCCAACCGTGACTGGTGGGCAGCGCACGCGCGTATTCTTGCGCCTGATGCCGCGCGCTGATCATGAGTTGATCCCAAGCGCGGTTGGCGCTGCGCTCGCCGCGCGGCTTGTAGTCGGGCACAAATAGATCGGGCTGCCCGGCAAGTTTCAGTTCTTTGGGACGGCCCTTCTCGCGGCTCTGCTTTGCTTCCATGACGAAAGCGCCGCGCTTGTAAAGATCGATGCGCCCCGCTGCCGTGGTGCCGTCGTGTTCCTTGAACTGCACCCCGCGCTCGAAGCAGTAGTCATTCAACTCGGCATCTTCGCCCTTCGAGGGGTGCGGCGGGGGCACTTCGAGAAGGCGGCAGAGTTCCATCGCGAACATCTGGAAGTTCGCGCGCTCAGCCCCGCTGGACGCGGCCCAGCGCTTGATGAAGTCGTCTATCGGGGATGCGTCTGCGGTCGTGATCATGGCTGCACATTAGCCAAGTTCAGCAAGCCGAAAAGCGCAAAAAACGATCCTGTGGATCGAGGGCTGTCAGCCCTCGTCATTCAGGCCGCCAAGTCTTGGATCACCCAGTGGCGTGGCCAACGGACAATGTGGTTTGTTTCAGGGCGTTCAGATGAGGGCGGCAGTCAGCCAAGCTCATCGCCAGCTTCCGCATCATACAGCCCGGTCGCCATATTGATCGCTGCCGCCGCAAAGTTCCAAACTTCGGCTGGATTGTCTACGGCGACATCATCATAGAAGGACGCGTCAAGCAAAGCGCGAGCGCAGAAATACCCGGTCTGGTGGACGGAATCGATTTCCGGGAGATGAGCGTAGAATTTCGAAGTCGAAGCGTGGGCGCTGGCGCCATATGCGCACGAATGAAGCACGGGCATTGGCAACGGTGCTCCTGCCGCCCGGCAACGAACTGCATCCGCTGCGCCGATCCTGTGCTGCGCCGCAGCCGGCGCAACTACGCCGCTCGCGACATCGGCCGCCATCTGCTCAAAACCGGCACGGCGCAATGCACGCGGGGCAATGTATTCGACCGCCAGCCGGGCAAAAAACCTAGCGCGGCGACGCTCGATCTTGTCAGCCTCGCTGTCTTTCGGAATCGGCCCCGTCGTCGGCCGATAGTTCCAAGAATAGCCGTTTGGCATGTCTGTTCGAACAAGCTCCGCATCGATCATCTGACGCAACGGCGGGCGATCGGCCTCATCCGCAAAGTGCCAGTGACCGTACAACCCTTGGGCGAAGGTTGTAATGGTGGGGCTATGCGCAAATGGCTTGAGAACAATTGCCCCACCAAACGTAGCCGGTTGGGCACCGAATCCGGCCAGCGCACAAAGCCCGCCGGCAGAACCGGAGGTCAGAAATGTCCGGCGGTCCACCGTTGGTGGAATCATGTCGAATCTCCTGAAGTGGGAGATTAAAATCTATCATTTCTGGCGCCGGAACACACGCGAAAACCACCGTATCAAGGCCGCCTGGGGCATCTATAATATATTGATATATATTAGAAAAATTCGCACGAATGGGCCCTTCGGTGAGCTTTGGCTTGAGTATTATTCGAAGCTGGACAAACCAAGCGGGTGAGCGGCTGCTGATGCCGATCTATTTTCTGAGAACGAAGGAAAAATCAGATTTTTTAAGTTAGGGCATGAGTTAGGGCAAGCTGCCGGAAACATAAAATAATTGAATTATTTCAGTGATGTTATGGCGGAGAGAGTGGGATTCGAACCCACGAGACCCTTACGAGCCTACACGCGTTCCAGGCGTGCGCCTTCAACCACTCGGCCATCTCTCCTGATGAAGGGAACGGCGCGCACTATACCCAGGCCGGGCCCAAGCGCAACCACTTGACCGCCATCCCCACGACCCGGCGCGCCGAGCCCTTGACGGACTGGGCTCATACGCCGCAATGGTGGCCTGTTCCGGCGCGAGTATGGCGTCGATTTGCGACATGACCGCGAGCCACCATGACCGCGCAACGCCTTCTCAAGTTTCTTGCCTTCATCGCCATCGCCGCCGGGCTTGCTGCGCTATGGGAGTGGCGCGCCGACGGCTTTGTGACCGATTCCTGGCTCATACAGGTCTGCGCTGGCGCCCTCCTCGCCGCCCTGGTGGTCGGCCTCACCGGCCAGGAGACCCGGCCCCGCGCCATGCTGCGGTTTCTTGCCGGCGTTGCGGCGCTTATCGCCGTCATTGCCCTGGTGGCGGATTTCTCCCGGTCCGGTTCCGGCTTCACCTCGCTCAGCGGCCATCTTTCTCAGCTGGCGCCCTCCGTGCTCGCCGCCGTGCGGTCCGGTGTCGCCCAGACGCTCGGCAACTCAGCCTGGGACAACTGGGGCGCCGCGCTGTTCGCAATGCCGACCTTCATCGTGTTTTTTCTGATCAGCGCGATTTGCGGCTACGCCTCCCGCCGCCGTCATAAGGTCCGCGTTTTCGTCAACTGACGCGTGCGAGGGCAGCGCAAACACTCTAGGATCGTCCCGCAAGTTCCGCCAGCAGCCCAAGCAGAACGATTGCCGCCAGCGCACTGCTCAAGCCAAGCATGATCCTGCTGTGCGCGGTGTTGAGCCGCTCAGCCTCCGCCGGATCGAGAATGTAGGTCTGCGTATCGTACTGCGAAATATACTCCAGCGCGCGATCGGCGCGGCTGCGCAGCCATATCGTGCGCTGATCCACAAAAGGGACAGCCGCGCGCGCAGCGATCTGCTCGCCAATAATGCCATAGGGAAAGGCGGGATCGTCAAACCCCTCCAGGGTGTGCCCGGCGACGATCTCCTTATTGTCCTTGGTTTTGATGACGAGCCCGCGCAGCAGCACGGGCGCGATCCTGCCGCCGAACACTTCCCGGCGCAGCTCCACGCCTTTGATCGTGTGATAGGGAATATCGTGACTGGCATAGCTCCACAGCGGCACGGCTGCTCCATTCTTCGGCAGCGTGAACCGCACAGCCATCTTGCCGAGCACCAGGCGGGAGCGCACGCAGAAGAGCAGTTCGAGCATGAGCATCGTCATCACCGCGCCCAGCCCCACCGCAAGCACGCCGAGCGCGGGAAGGTCGTACCAAAGCCCATCGCCGGCGCGACGCCCGATCATGACGGTCAATCCGATGGCGAAGGGTGTTAATGCCAGCAGACACAAGGCGAAGAATGTCTGGCGCAGTGCGCTCACGCCGTAATCGGTGCGATCGCGGCGCTGCTGGGCTTGCGCGGCACGCCGGTTGGCCAGATCCTGGGCCCGGCCGCGCGGCGCCTGCCCGCTAAGCTCGTCTGCCGATGCGGAGCGGGCCTCCTCCCCCAGCTGCGAAATCTCCATGCTGCCCGTTTCGCCAGCCATTCGCGTGCTCTTGCCCCGCTTTGCGCAAAACCATCACTTGGCGGCTCTGGTCTTTCAGACCGGAGCCCGCCCATTGCGCCACTATGCACGAACTTTTGAACAAGACAGCGGCTTTTGCGTGTAACTTCAAGTCCCGTGGCACGTAATTCAGGCACGAGACAAGTCCTTGAATCACAGCAGGAACCTTCAGCCATGTTGTTTTCCAGCCGCCCGCCCGTGATGCCAACGCCAGCCGAGGCTTTGCCCGGCCGCACCACGCCGATCCCCACGGCGGCGGAGCATTTCGTGCTTCATCGTCCTTTGAAGCCCCCTTACCCGATGGGCTTCGAACAGGTCTATTTCGCACTAGGTTGTTTCTGGGGCGCGGAGCGCGCCTTCTGGACACTGGGAGACGGCATCTGGATCACGGCCGTTGGCTACCAGGGCGGCTCCACGCCTAATCCGGCCTATGAGGAGGTCTGCACGGGCAGAACCGGACATACCGAGTCGGTGCTGGCCGTCTACGATCCGGCGAAGATTGCGTTCGAGGCGCTGCTCAAGACGTTCTGGGAATCGCACGATCCCACCCAAGGCTATCGCCAGGGCAACGACGTCGGCACTCAGTACCGCTCGGCCATCTACACGACGACGCCCGCGCAATTGAAGGCGGCTCGGACGTCGCGTGACATGTATGCGGCCGCTCTGGGCAAAGCAGGACATGGCGCGATCACCACCGAGATCGCACCCGCCCCGTCGTTCTATTTCGCCGAAGACTACCACCAGCAATATCTCGCCAAGGTTCCCGGCGGCTACTGCGGGCTCGGCGGAACCGGCATCACCTGCCCACTGCCGCAAAAGGTGGCGTAGGGCTTGCGCCGCCGATGTTGAGACTCAATGCGCCGACGCCTTGGCTTCGCGCTTCACGTGCGGCCTGCGCTCCTTTGCGGGCTTCAGGACCACGCTGGCCGCTTTGGCGTCGGTGTGCTGGCCGGCCGATTTCTTCGGCGGCTCAATCAGCGCTTCCGCCGGAATATCGATCCCGTCGGCGCCGCTTTGCAGGACCATCTTACAGTCTGGAGGTAATTGCGAGAGCATGAGCGGCAGCTTCGGGGGCGGCTTCTTGGCGCCCGGCACCGGCGGCTTGGGCGG
>WBZU01001696.1_pt1 | contig 16148 bp, 15 predicted proteins | sample 5204311 | NCBI WGS metagenome assembly WBZU01 (sample SAMN12344359, study PRJNA552823) | activated sludge metagenome | biome: Activated sludge suspended growth; feature: Nitrification reactor; material: Wastewater; isolation source: activated sludge from nitrification reactor of wastewater...
GTGCCGGAGCGTAACTCGCCGGCCAGTTCGGCCAGGCTGGCAACCATCTCGTTGAGCTGCTGGGCAAGCTGGGAGAGGTCGCCCTGGAAGTGATCGTCGACGTGGGCGGTGAGGTCGCCGTGCGCCACGCGATCCGTGAACGCGCTGTACGCGCTGACGGCCGCCTGCAAGGTCTCCCGCGCCTGCTGTTCGGCAGCAACCCGCGCCTGGAGGTTGTCGGCCATGGTGTTGAAGGCGGTCGCCAGCGTCTCGATCTCGTCGCCGGTATGCACGGTGACCCGCTGTGACAGGTCGCCCTGGGCGAGGCGCGTGGCTGCTTCGGTCACCTTGCTTAGGTTGCCAGCGATGCGCCGCCCCAGGAAGTAGCCAAGCCCTACGGCAAGCAGGACCGCGCCCACGCCCACGACGATCAGGATGGCAATCGTCTGGTCGAGCCGGGCGTCGGATGCCTCGTGTGTATCGTCGGCCAGCGATTCGGTGAAGACGAGCAAGTCGGCGATCGCCGTGTCGAGCGCGCCGCGACCGGCCGCAAAGCCGGTGTTCGTGAGCAGGTCGCCCACCGCGCCGGCCGGCGCCGCGCCTGTCGCCTGCCGTATGACCTGTCCGGCCGCCTGTTCGTAGGTGTGCCACGCCGTCTGCACCGTGGCGAAGCGCTGCTCCTGTTCGCGCGTCATGGGGATGGCGGCATAGCGCGCCAGATCGGCGTCGATGCTGGCCAGCCCTGCGTCGATCGAGGCCTTGAGGCGCGGGCGCTCATCCGGGTACAGGGAATAGTCGTACAGCCAACTGCTGATTTCGTGGGCGACACTGTTGGCATCCCCCAGCGCGTGCATGGGGATCAGGCGCTCGCTGTAGATCACGTTGACGCTGCTGTCGATGGCGTTGACGGCAACATAGGTGTAGACCCCAAGCCCGACAATTGCAATGGCCAGGAGCAGAAAGCTGACCGTCAGCCGTGTCCCTACCCGCATCTCTCTCATGTGTACCATCCTTCGCCTTCCTTTGCGATCCGTGCGCGATACGCCTGCAATTACGCTGCTTCCGGCTGGACGGCCGGCGCCGCGTTGCGAAATAAGCTATCTACGTCGAGCAGCACGACCAGGTCGTCAGTCATGCCGATGACGGGCGAACGCTCCGCCTCCAGGTGGCCGGAGACGGAAGGCAGCAGGGTAGCGCGCGCCACCTGGCGGACCGTCTCGACGCTGTCCACGTGCAGGGCGAGCGTGAGGCCGGCTCCTGCTGCCAGCACCAACTGCCCCGGGCCGCGCATGCCTGCCGGCGGCGCATGCAGGTGAAGTTGCGCCAGCAGGCGACCGAGATCGAGCACCGGGTAGAGCCGGCCGCGCAGATTGACCAGGCCGAGCCAAATGGCGGCAACGCCGGGAATGGCGACGATGTGACCGCCCGTCTGCACCTCAATTGCTGCGCTGCTATCGATCGCAAAGCGCTCGCCGTCTACGGCCATGACCAGCACGCGGTGGCACTCCTCACGTGCCTCCGGCGCGGCGAGCGGCTGGGCCAGCTTGCGCGCCCGTGCGGCCAGGATCGCCTGCACGAGGTCGCTCTGCGTGGCGCCTGCGGTTGAGATGGAATGGTCTGGGAATGCCCCATTTGGTACGTTCGTTTCCATCGGTCAGGCCTCGTAACGATTCGCCAGTGCCAGAAGGTCGCGCGAGAGGTCATTGAGCCCCTGCGCAGCCGACTCCGACTGCCGCGCGCCGGCCACAAATTGCACGGTTGCCTGGTTGATCTCGCGCATGGCCTGGACGATCTGGTCCATGGCGATGCTTTGCTGCCGTGATGCTGCCGCAATCTGCTGCGAGGACTGTGCGGCGCTGCGGATCGTCGTGGTGAGCTGCGTGATGACCTTGCCGGCGCTTTGCGTCAGGCCGACGCCGCTCTCCACCCCGCGCGTGCCCTGTTCGGTCGCCAGCACGGCCGAGTTGGTGGCCTTCTGGATGTCGACCAGGATCGAGCGCACCTTGGCCGTCGCCTGCTTGGATTGCTCGGCGAGATTGCGCACTTCGCCGGCGACGACGGCAAAGCCGCGGCCCTGCTCGCCGGCCTTGGCAGCTTCGATGGCCGCATTGATGGCCAGAATGTTCGACTGGTCGGCGATGTCGGTCACGCTGGCGATGATGTCGCCGATCTGCTGCGTCTGTTCCGAAAGGGCGAGGATATTCTCGGCGATGCTCTCCACCTTGCTGCGAATGTCCTGCATGCCGTGCAGGATGGCATCGACCGAATCGGCGCCGTCCTGGCCGACGCGCATGGCGTCGGTGGCGAGTTCGGCGACCTCGGCCGCTTTGGCGGCGGCTTGCTGCGAGGAAGCCTGCGCCTCGCTCACCGTGGCGCTTACCTGGTTGATGGCGGCCGACTGCTCGTTGGCGCTGGCCGTGTGCTGGCTGACCGCGGCAAGGATTTCGGTGGAGGCGGCGTTGATCTCCTCGGTGCCTTTTTCCAGCGTCTGCCGCGCATCACGTTGTGTCTCGATCTGCTGCTGGATGCGATCGGCCATCTGGTTGAAGCTGTTACCCAGCGCTTCCAACTCGTCGCCCGAGTGAATCTCGACGCGCCGGGCCAGATCGCCGGCGGCAAAGGCCTGGGCCGCGTCGTTGACGGTGTTGACCGAACGGACTACGTTGCGGCTGATTGCCAGCGCAATGCCCACCGCCACCAGCAGCGCGACCAGGGTCACCACTGCCAGCAGCCAGGTGGCCTGGGCCATCGTCTGTTGTGACTGCTGATTCGTGGCCGCAGCCATGGACTCGGTGTGGTCCAGCAGGGCTTCGAGCGCCGTATCAACCGCCGCACGCCGATCTTCAGCGGCGCTGTCGTGCAGCACGGCGCCGGAATCGGCCTGCGCGCTGGCGTCGATGCGGTCGAAGGCTTTGGCCAGTTCGGGGGAATAGGCGGCCCACAGTGAAGCAACCTCCGCGATCCCGTCACGCTCCTGTGACGACAGCGGGCGCTTCTGGTAGTCGGCAAGTATCTGGCCGATCGCGGCCTGCTCGGCATCAAACGCGGCGCGGGTTGCCGAGCGCTCTTCCGGCAGCAGCGCGTAGCGGAGGAGCAGATTCTCGAGCTGGTGCAGCCCCGTGTCGATGTCACCCAGGGTGTGGAGCGGCTGCAAGCGATTAGTGTAGAGATCGTTGACGCCGTTATCGATCGATCGCATGGAGACATAGCTGTAGGCAGCCAGGCCAATGACGACGACCCCGACCAGCAGCGACCCCAGTGCCATCTTGGTCGAAATAGTGATCCCTTTCATCGTAAACCTGCTTTCTCCTGCGTAGATGAAACTGACGTCTGCGCTGTGCGACCAGTGCCCGCCAGCGATTGTTGGGCGTCCACAAAGGCCAGCAACTGGCTGGCTGTTGCGCCGCCGGTGTCGGGGATCACGGCGTCGGGTGCGTAGCGTTCGAGCAGCTTGCGGGCGTGGTTCAACGCGGCAGCCGTCCGGCGCGCATCGCCGCCGCGGCGATACAACTGGGCGAGCAGCAGGTGGCCGGCAACATAGGCTGAACTGGCATAGGTGCAGCGCCGTGCGGCGGTCAAGGCGGCGTCGCCGTGCCCCGCTTCGAGCAGGAGCAGCGCGTGCAGATAATGCGCCTCTGCCAGCAGTGGCCGCCGCTCGATCGCACGCTCGATCCACTGTTCGGCTTCGATCCACAGACCGCGGCCGGCCAGCGTCCGGGCTTGCTCGTATTCGGCCATCCCGTCCGGCATCGTGCCGCACGAACCGGTGGCTGCATCGACGACGCCGGGCGGCGCCGGTTCGTCCAGCGCCGTACCCGCACCAGCCTGCGCACTCGACTCTTCGCACTCGAAGCTCGGTGGGAGGTCTCTACCTGTGCGATGACGCGGGTTGTGCATTGTGGTTGCACCGGCCAGGCACCCGCTGGCGGCTACGACTGGTGCCGGCGCAACCGTCGGGTCCGACGCCAGCGCGCGCCGGTAGACAACAGTTTCCGGCAGATTGATCGTCTGGTAGCGTGCAAAGATTTCCTGTGACGGTTCCGTATGGCCGACCAGCAGCCAGCCGCCGTCGCTCAACGCGGTGTGGAGGCGATTGGCGACGGCCTGTGTCGTGGCGGGCGCAAAATAGATCATCACGTTGCGGCAGAGAATCAAGTCCATCTCAGCAGTGTGATTCACCGGTGACGGATAGCTGTCTTCCGCAAGGTTGAGACGGGCAAAAGTAACCCGGCGGCGAATTGCGGCGTCGAGCACAAAGAAGCGTCCTTGCTGCTCGAAGTAGCGCGCGCGGATCGCGTCATCGGTCTGGCGGAACGACCACGCCCCGTAGACGGCGCGCTCCGCCCGGTCGAGTGCCTGCTGGTCGATGTCGGTCGCCAGGATCGACACGTCCCAAGCGTCATAGTCGGGCAGCAAGGTGCCGAGCAGGATTGCCAGCGAGTAGGGCTCCTCGCCCGTGGCACAGGCCGCGCTCCAGATGCGCAGGCGCCGCTGCAACCGGCGCCGCTCGATGATCTCGGGCAGGATCTCCTGGGCGAGCGCGGCAAATTGCGGCTGGTTGCGGAAGAAATGCGTTTCGCCGATCGTCAGGTGCGAGATGAACGATCGAATGATCGGGGCGTCGTTCGCTGCGCCGGTGAGCCGGTCGTATAGCTCTGCACAGCTTGCTACGCCGACCTGCCATGTGCTCTCGCGCACGGCGCGGGCCAGGTCCGGCAGGCGGCTTTCGCCAAAGACCATGCCGGTCAACGCCGTCGCCAGGTGCGCAAAGCGCAGTAGGAGGGTGTCATCGAGATGCAGCGCAATCGCGCGCTCGCCGGCGATGCTCATGGCGCCCTCACCCAATCACCGGAATGGACGCGGCCAGGCTGTGTGGGTCGAGGATTTTCACCACGCGGTCGTCGAGGTGGGCGAAAGCGAGCAGTGCGGAGTGGCCGGCCTGCGGATCGGCAATTGGCTCCACGACGCCGTCTGGCAGATCGATGACCGCTTCCAGCGCATCGACGATCGCGCCAAATTGCTGCTTCCCGGCGTGCACGATGATGATCGGCGTGTTGAGGTCAGGCGCCGGGGCCGGCAGATGCAGGCGGCGGCGCAGGTCGATCACGGGCATGATGTGGCCGCGCATGTTGACGACACCGGCCAGCCAGTCGGGCGCATCGGGCAGGGTCGCCAGCGCTACCATGCGCACGGCCTCGCTGACCGCCGACACCTCGAGCGCGTATTCGTCAGCCTGAAGACGAAACATGATTGCTTGCATGGGTCACGCTTCCACGGACATGGCCGCTTCCGCAGGCGCCTTTGCGTGCGGGCCTTGCGGGATACGGAGCGTGAAAACCGATCCTTTGCCCGGCACGCCTTCGGATTGGGCCGTGATCGTGCCGCCGTGCGCCTCCACAATCTCCTTGACGACGTAGAGTCCCAGCCCCGTCCCGCGGATCGCACGCACCGAGCGGCTGGTCCCGCGGTGATACTTGGCGAAGAGTTCGCTCATCTGGGCGGCCGAGATGCCAAGCCCATTGTCCTGCACGTCCACCGTGATCCAGTCGCCGTCGCCCGCCAGCGAGACGTCGATCGCCCCGCCTTCCGGCGTGTACTTGATGGCGTTGGAAATCAGGTTTTCGAGAACCTGTTTGAGCCGCTGGGCGTCGACCCAGGCGTAGAGCGGCGCGGGTGGCGAATGCAGCGTCAGGCGCTGCCGCCGCGATTCGGCCTGGACGGTGGCGAGGCGAGCGGCGCTTTCGAGCAGATCCGTCATCTCTGCCTTGGCCGGCTCGATGCGCAGGAAGCCGGCATCGATCTTGGCAAAGTCCAGGTAGTCGTTGATCAGGTTGTTGAGTTGTTCCGCCGCCTGTCTGGCCAGGGATAGCAATTGTACCTGGCCCGCACTAAAGCTCTCCATATTGCCACCGGCGAGCAACTCCAACGCGAGTTGCACGCTGCCGGCTGGATTGCGCAGATCATGCGTGATCATAGAGTAGAAGTCGGTTTTGAATTGCTGCAACTGGCGCTGCGCCACGAGGCCGGCGCGATGCTCGATGGCCTGCTGCAGCGCATAGTAGAACTCGGTGTGGTCGCTGCCGAGCGCCAGGTCGCGCTTCTCCATGTAGCCGTCGGCGCCCTCGCGCACGGCCGCCGTGGCCGACTTGATCCCGCCCATGCCGGTCAACACCACGACCGCCGAGTTCTCGTCGATCTTGCGCAGTTGGTGCAGGACCTCGATGCCGTCCAGATCAGGCAGGATCAGATCGAGCAGAATGAGATCGTAGGAAAGGTTGCTCCGGATCATCTGGAGCGCTTCTTCCCCGCAGGTGGCCTCTTGGGTGATGGCCCCGCCCTGCGCCAACACGGCTCGCAGGTACAGCCGGATTGTCGACGAGTCATCAACGATGAGGACGCGTTTTGCATCCAACATGCTTGTCTCCCTGAATCATGCAGACAAAATGGTGGCCGCGGGGATGATGGCTTGCTGCGCACACCTTAAGTCTAGCAATTGTGAGGAGAAAAGAACGCGTCTTTTGATGGAAAATGGGGTTTCGAAAATGACGGGTTGTCGCGTAAGGGAACGGTCGGGGCCGGACAGCGTCAGAGCAGGATTGACTCTTCCGGGTAGCCGACGCGGTCGGGGACGCGCGGTTGTGCCAGCGCCACGATGATCGTGAGCGCGCCCAGCCGGCCCCAGAACATGATCAGCATGATCAGGACCTGGCCGAGAAAGTCGAGCCGGCCGGTCAGCCCTAGGCTGAAGCCGACCGTACCGAACGCCGAGACGGTCTCGAACAGCGCTTCGCTGAAGGTGGCCTCCTGGGTCAGCAACAGGAGCCACGTCACGGTGAAGATGACGAGAAAAGACGCGACGATCACGATGGATGCCTTGTGCAGCGCCTCCTCGGGAATGACGCGGCGCCCGGCGCGCAGGTCGTTGCGTCCGCGCGCATAGTTCCACACGCTGAGCAACTGCACGGCCAGCACGCTCGTCGTGATGCCGCCGCCCATGCCGGCCGGCGACGCGCCGACAAACATGAGCGCCGTCGCCACGATGATGTTCGCCTGCGAGAGGTTGATGTAGGCGGGATGCAGCACCAGCCCCGCCGACCGCGCGGCAATGGAGAAGTAGACGCTGCCGAAAAAGAGATCGAAGCGTGACACGCCGGCGAAGTTGGAGTCCGCCTGCAACTCGCCGGCAAAGAAGGCCAGCGCGCCAAATGCGATCAATCCCGCCGAAATCCAGAGCGTCACCCGCGAGTGGAGCGAGAGCCGGCGCCGGCGGCGCAACTGCAGCAGATCGCTGACCACCGGCAGGCCGATGCTGCCCAGAAAGATCAACACGGCGATGACCGTCAGCGTGCCGAGATCTTGCGGCGGCCCATTGGGCGCCAGCGGCGAGCCGGAGAAGAGATCGAAGCCGGCGTTGGTGAAGGCAGCCACGGCGTGAAAGATGGCCAGCCACACACCCTCCGGCCCCGGAAAGTGGCTCGCCCACAGCAGCCAAAGCAACAGCGCGCCGGCCAACTCGATGATGACCACGCCGGCGAGAACGAGCACGCTCAACGTTGCCAGATTGCGGTTGTTGGGCAGCCCCAGCGAATCGCGCAGCGTCAGCCGTTCGGCCAGCGTCACCCGGCGTCCCAGCAGCCGAAAGACGATGATGGAGGTCATCACAAAGCCGAGACCGCCGATCTGCATAAGCAGCATGAGGATAACTTGCCCGAACACCGACAGGTCGGTCGCCGGGGTAATGATGCTCAGCCCCGTGCCGGTTACGGCCGACACCGTCGTGAAGAGTGCCTGGTCGAAGGAGAGCCCCTGGCCTTGGGGACCGCTGACGGGCAGCAGCAATATGGCGGTGCCGACAACGATCAGCAGCAGCAGGCCGCCGAGGATCGACAGTGCGCGCCGGGCGGCGGGCAGGCGCGCACGTGCCATGCGTCGCTGCATCCGCCCACCCGTCGATGACCAGCGAATGAGCGGCGACGTACCCGAGGGTGCCTTCTCTGGCGGGGGGCGATCGCTCATTGCGCGTGCTGCTTGAATGCCTGGATGGCGTGAAAGGCGCCGGCTTCACCTAACAACCAGATCGTGTCGCCGGCAATCAGCCGCAGGGCTGGCGGCGGCATGGGCGTCGTCCGATCGCCGCCGCTGACGAGCAATACCGTGATCGCCTTGGGCAGGTTGAGTTCTTCCAACGTGCGGCCGGCCAGCTCTGCCGGGCACGCGATCGCGCCGAGCAGCACCCCCGGCTCGACTTCCTGGATGGCCTTGAGCGAGCCGAGCACCATGCGCTCCGCCACCCAGCGGCCGAACTGGAATTCAGGCATCACGACCTCGTCGGCGCCGATGCGCAGCAGTACCTGCTTCGCATGGTCGTCCAGCGCCTTGCTGATGACGTAGCGCACCCCCATCTCCTTGAGCGCCAACGTGATCAGGATCGCCCGTGCCAGGTCGGTGCCGACGGCCACCAGCGCGGTGTCGAAGCTCTGGATGTCGATATCGCGCAGCGCATCTTCGTCGGTGGCATCGAGGACGACGACGTCGGGCAGGTCGTCGGCCAGTTGCTGGACGACGGCACGGCTGCGATCGACGCCCAGCACGCCGTGGCCCAGCTCGTGTAGCCGGTGTGCCACGCTCGCGCCGAACTCGCCCAGGCCAATAACGACAAACTCACGTTGGTTCCCCTTGAAGAGCATGGTGCTTCTTTCCTGCGGCTGGGTGATGATGGTCAGTCGAGTGTTACAAGACGCTGTTGAGCGGATAATAGACGCGGCCCGGATTGCTGTCAATTGGTCGCCTGACTGCGTCGTCCACGCCGGGTTGCGGGAGTCGACGCCTTGCCCTATGATCCAGCAACAATAGGATCAACCGTGGCAGCCATTTCCCCGCGCTGCCCCCAAATTTCAGTGAGGAACAGATGATGAACGCCAGCACCGACGCACGCAGCGAACGGGGTCACATGCCCGGCATAGTCGACATGCACTTCGATCTGCCGCTCGGCCTCTTCGACCGGCGCACCCAGCACGGGCTCATCCGCGACGAATTCGTGCCGGAGTTGCGGGCCGGCGGCGTCAGTCTGGTCGGCGCCGCGCTCTTTGTGGAGGACAAGTATCTGCCTGAAATGGGGCTGCGCGTCGCGCTCGACGAGGTGGCGCGCCTCTATGACGAGGTGGCCCTGGCCGCGGACGACGTAATGATCTGCCGCGACTATGCCGCCATCGAGGAGGCGCGGCGCGCCGGCAAGATCGGCGTGCTCATCACCATGGAGGGCGTCGAGCCGCTCGGCACCGACCTGCACCTGCTGCGCGCCTTCTACGAGCTGGGCGTGCGCAGCGTCGGCCTGACGCATGCACGGCGCAACGCGGCCGGCGACGGCGGCGTCTTTGCCGCGTCAGGCTCGTCGCCGGCCGGGCTGAGCAGCTTTGGCAAGGCGGTCGTGCGCGAGTGCCGGCGCCTGGGCATCCTGCTCGACCTGGCGCATCTCAACGCCGCCGGCGTCGACGACGTGCTGGCCCTGACCGACGGCCCGCTCATCATCTCGCACACGAACCCGCGCTACTTTCACGACATCGAGCGCAATTCCTCCGACGCCCAGATCAAAGCCGTGGCGGCACGCGGCGGCGTCGTGGGCATCAACGCGGTGCTGCTCACCGCCGACCCGGCCAAGGCGACGCTCGATCACTTTGTCGATCACGTCGCCTACGTGGCGGATCTAGCCGGCATCGACGCCGTGGGCATCGGCTTCGACTTCATCGAATTCATCTTCCGCCACTGGACACCCGAACAGCAAGCCGCACTCTCTGCAAGCATGATCGAGGCGCACCACGTCCCTGGCCTCACCAACCACAGCCACGCCGCCAATGTGACGCGCCAGCTCATCGCGCGCGGTTTCCGCGACGATGAAATCGAGAAGGTGCTCTACGGCAACTGGCTGCGCGTGTTGAAAGAGACGATTGGCTAGCGACGGAGCCGCCGCGCCGCGCAGGTCATCTGGTCACAGATCCAGGTGGGCGGGCGCCTCGCCGCGCCAGACCTGGAAGACGTGCGGGATGCGCGTGCGGTGGCCGGGATCGAGATCGGCGGGCAGATCGCCGGCAGCAAACCAGCCGCTCTCCAACACCTCGTGGGCGTGGGAGGGCGGTCCGTCCGGCTGCTCCGCCAGCGGTCGGCAGAGCACGACGATCTGATAGAGATGGTGGCGCGTGACGCTGCCGCAATAGCGCGAGTCCCACACGCCGGCCAAAGCAACCGGCGCGCTGGCTACGCCGCTCTCTTCCAACGCCTCGCGCACGGCCCCCTCCGCCGCAGTTTCGCCCACGTCCAGCCCGCCGCCCGGCATGGCCCACAGCCCATTGTCGGCGCGGCGGATCAGTAGCAGCCGGCCGTCGTCGTCGATGATCGCGGCATCGGCCACGGCAAAGGGCGTGACATGCGAGAGCACGGACGCGCGCAACGGCTCCAACGTCTCCGGCGGGTCGCCGCCCGCATACGCCTGCATCTCCATGGCCAGATCTTGAAGCGCTGCGTATCGCTCGGTGTCATAGATGGTGGGCGCAAAGCGCAGACCCGACGCCGCCATGTGACGCAGGCGGTCGGCCCAGAGCGCGATCTGCTGCGCCGGTGATTGGGTCATCTCCCTATCCTTCCTTGTGCCGGCGCCGGTAGCGGCGCACCTTGGCGACATTGCCGCACTCTTGCATGTCACACCAGCGCCGGCTGCGATTCTTGCTGCGGTCGACGAAGAGCCAGCCGCAATGTTCGCCCGCACAGACGCGCACGCGATCCACCTCGCCCGCGGTCAGCAACTTGGCGGCCGAATCGACCACGGGCCACAGGATGCTGTCGAGGCGTTCCGGCGCATCCGCCCACCGCCACTCGAAGCCCGCTTCGGTGAGGACAAGGCGCCGGAGCGCGTAGCAGCCGGCAATCTCCCGGTTCAGGATCGCCAGGTCGGCCGCGTCGGGTGGATCCCCGCCGGCGTTGCGCGCAAAGATGCGAAAGAGCGCCTCACGCAGGGCGATGGCACGGGCAAAGACGGTCTCCGCTTCGGCCGGCTGCGCCTCGCCCGCCGCGCGCAGCCGGGCGCCTTCCTCGCCCGTGATGAGCGCGATGTGCACACCCCACTCGATCAGATGTGTATAGTTGAAGAGCCGCTCGTTTGGCGTGTCCGTATCGCGGCGGCTGACCGTGTTGGCAAAGTCCAGGCATGCCGGCCCGCCCACCGTTTTGAGATCCTCGATATGGTCATGCGCTTCGTGCAAGTCGTTCATCCAGTTCCTTCCACATGGGGCGAGGCGTTGCTGCATCTGTGCAGATGGCCCGGCCTGCCAAATTGAAGCACAAGAACGCGAGTGCCGGGCAGGTGCACACTCTCTATATTGGTGGTCGTACAACCCGGCAGACCCGCCGATCGGTGCATAGCTACAAGCATAATGGATTTTGATGTAACTATCAATATCCTATTGACTGGTTACGAGTGATCTGGTAGAATGTAACCAGTAAAACCAATTTAGAGGGTGTTGTTGGGTCCGGTACGTGTGGTCGAGAAGAGGCAGAAGGTGGAGGGAGCGATGTTGGACTGGGACTACGAAAAGGAACGCTATCGAGATCTCTTGCGCGAGGCCGAGCAGGAACGCCTGTTGCGGCAGATCCGGCGGGCGACCCGGGAGGACCGGCCGCGGCAGTCGCTGCGGGCGCGGCTCTTGCAGTACGCCGGACGTGGATTGATGCAGGCCGGCAGCCGTCTCGAAGCATTCGGGACACCGGCTGACGCGTGCGTAGACAATGTGGGGTAGGCGACTGCCAAGGAGGAGGGAGATGACCTTGCTGGTTGGATTGGTGATTGCGTTTGTGGCGTTCGAGTTGCTGGTGTGGGTCGGCGCGACCGATAGCGGCGACGGGCTCGACAGCCCGGAGTGGGAGCGGCGGCGCACGTGGCGGCGCGGCCGCTAGATCAAATAGGCCGTTCCGTGGCGACAGGGAACGGCCTATTTCTTTGCGATGCTGTCACGGCAAACGGCGGCGCATCAGGCTTGGCGGGACGTGTGCGCGCCGCGTGCCAGTTCGTCGCTCAGGGCGGCGACGCGCTCGATGCTGTCGCTGCCCGTGGCCGCCTTGACCAGCGCCGAGCCGACGATGACACCGTCGGCAATGCCGGCTACGGCCGCGGCCTGCTCGCCTGTGCCGATGCCAAAGCCCACGGCCAGCGGCAGGCTGGTATACCGGCGCACGCGTGCCACGAAGTCGGCCAGGTCCGGCGGCAGTTCCGTGCGCGCGCCGGTGATGCCGGTCACGCTGACCAGGTAGATGAAGCCCGTGCTGTGCGCGGCGACCGAACGGATGCGCTCGTCGGTGCTCGTCGGCGCGAGCAGGTAGATGGTCGCCAGCCCGGCCACTCGACAGGCCGCCTCCAACTCCTCGGCCTCTTCCGGCGGCAGGTCAGGCACGATGAGCCCGTCGATGCCGGCGGCTGCCGCATCGTCTACAAAGCGCTGTACGCCGTAAGCAAAGAGCGGGTTGTAATAGGTCATGGCGCAGAAGGGCTGCTCTATGCCGGCGGCGCGCAGTTCGCGCACCATGGCCAGGCAATCCTTGACCGTCGTGCCCTGCGTCAGCGCGGTGTAGGTGGCGGTTTGGATTGTGGGGCCGTCGGCCAGCGGGTCGCTGTGCGGGATGCCGATCTCGAAGAGTTCGGCGCCGTGCTCGCCCAGCGTGCGGACGATAGCCAGCGTCTGGTCGCGGTCGGGATAGCCCATGGCGTGGTACGGCATGAAGACGGCACGGCGTTCGGCGCGCGCGCGGCCAAAGATAGCTTCGATGCGTTGCAGCCCACTCATAGCGTGCCAAGCTCCTTCATGATGGTGCCGAGGTCCTTGTCGCCGCGGCCGCTGAGGTTGACCAGGATGACTTCGTCCTTGCCCATCTGCGGCGCCAGCGTGACGAGATGCGCCACGGCGTGCGCGCTCTCCAGCGCGGGGATGATGCCTTCCAGCCGGCTGAGCAGCCTGACGCCCTCCAACGCTGCCTCGTCGGTGGCATAGGTGTATTCCGTGCGTCCCTGATCGCGCAGCCAGGCGTGTTCCGGCCCAACGCTGGCATAGTCGAGGCCGGCACTGATGCTGTGTGTCAGCGCGATCTGGCCGTCGTCATCCTGCATGACGTAGCTCTTGGTACCCTGCAATACGCCGAGCCGGCCGAGCTTGGGGTCGGCAAAGCGTGCGGCGTGCTCGCCTCCCTCGATGCCGCGGCCGCCGGCTTCCACGCCGATGAGCCGCACCGTCTCGTACTCCAGGAAGGGGTGGAAGATGCCGATGGCGTTGCTGCCGCCGCCCACGCACGCGACGATGGCGTCGGGCAGGCGGCCCGGCCCGTCCTGCGGGTCGAGCATCTGGCGCAGCGCCTCGCGGCCGATGACGCTCTGAAAGTCGCGCACCATCGTCGGGTAGGGATGGGGGCCGAGTGCGCTGCCCAGCAGGTAGTGCGTCGAGCGCACATTGGTCACCCAGTCGCGGATGGCGTCGTTGATGGCATCCTTGAGCGTCTTGCTGCCCGATTCGACGCCGCGCACCTCGGTGCCCAGCAGGCGCATGCGGTAGACGTTGGGCTCCTGCCGCGCCATGTCGACGGTGCCCATGTAGACGACACACTCGATGCCGAGCATGGCCGCGGCCGTAGCCGTCGCAACACCGTGCTGGCCCGCTCCCGTCTCCGCCACGATGCGCGTCTTGGCCATCTTGCGCTTCATGAGCAGCGCCTGGCCGAGCGCGTTGTTGATCTTGTGTGCGCCGGTGTGGGCCAGATCCTCGCGCTTGATGTAGATGCGCGGCCCGCCAAAGTGCTCGGTCAACCGCCGCGCGTAGGTGATGGGCGTGGGCCGGCCCACAAAGGTGCGCAGCAGCCCGTCCAGTTCGGCCTGGAACTCCTTGTCGTGCTTGGACTTGAGGTAGACCTCCTCAAGCTCGTCGAGCGCAGGCATGAGCGTCTCTGGCACGAATTTGCCGCCGTAGTGGCCGAAATGGCCCGACTCGTCAGGCCAGGCGGCGTAGTTGACTTTTGCTTGTTGCGCGGATCGGTCGGTCATGGGCAGGCTCTCCAGTTTGCATGTCTGACTGCGGTGGCTATCATACATGATGTTGGCACAATCCAACAGATGTACGCCTCCAGGAATGCATTCATGAATCCCTTCAGGCACCTGTAACTGGCTTCGACCCCAAACGGGAGGTAGACATGCAATTCGGCATCGAGGTAGTGCCCTTTGGTCCATACAGCGACCCGCGCCCGGTGGTCGAGCTGGCGCAGGCGGCGGAGGCAGCCGGCTGGGAAGCGATCACGCTGTGGGATCACGTGCTCTTCCCCTACGGCGCCGGCGATCCGTGGGTGACGCTGGCCGCGGTCGCCGCATCGACTCGCACGCTCAAGCTCTGCACCGATGTGTCGCCGCTGCCGCGCTATGCCCCGCACGTGCTGGCGCGCACGCTCATTGCGCTCGACCACCTGAGCCATGGCCGCGTGATCTTGGGCGCTGGCGCCGGGGTGGACTTCGACTTCACGCCCTTCGATGCATCGAGCACGCCCAAGACACGCGCGGCCATGCTCGACGAGAGCCTGGAGATCCTGGGTGGATTCCTCGCCGGGCGGCCCGTGACCTTCCACGGCGCGCACTACACGGTCGAGAACACGCAACTCGTGCCCGGCCCTGTGCAGCAGCCGCGCATCCCCGTCTGGATCGGCGGCGACAGCAAGCCGGCCTATCGTCGCGCCGCGCGCTGGGATGGCTGGGTCATCGGCACCATCGACGAGCAGCAGACCATCACCCTGACACCGGAGCAGGTGGCCGAGCGCGTGGCGGCCATCCGCGCCCATCGCAAGGACGACGCACCCTATGCCGTCGCGGTCACCGGCGCCACCGCGCCCGACGATCATGCGCTGCCGCGCGCCTATGCCGCGGCCGGCGCCACGTGGTGGTTCGAGTGCCTCTTTGCCAGCCGCGGCTCGCACGCCGACATGCTCGCCCGCATCAAGTCCGGCCCGCCCGGCGCATGATTCGCGCTCTCGCGCATTGCCAATTGCGGGGCCACCACCGACAATTCATCACGCATCACGCATCACGCATCACGCATCACGCATCACGCATCACGCATCACGCATCATGTTTGACGTTTCACGCATGAATTGCTGATGGATGAATTGCAGATTGCTGATTGCTGACAGCGTAGCGTCACGCATTACGCATTACGCATTACGCATTACGCATTACGCATTACGCATTATGCTTGACGTTTGACGCATCGCGTATCCAATCACCTATTCCCCTCGCAGATCGATTACAATGCCCTGATGCCGACCTTCACGCGCGACCGCTTCACCTGGCTGGCCTATGCGTTGCTGGGTTACTTCGCCTATCTACAGGCTGCCCCTGGCCCGCTCATGCCCTTTATTCGCAGCGAGCTAAATCTGAGCTATGCGGCTGGCGGGCTGCACCTCAGCGCGTTTGCGCTGGGCATGATCGGCGGCGGATTGAGCGCGCCGCGCCTGGCTGCGCGCTGGGGGCGGCGCGCCGTGCTCTGGGGCGGCGCCGCCGGCATGGGGATGGGCGCGCTGCTCTTTGTGGCCGGGCGCCATCCCGCCGTCACCATCGCCGGCACGCTGGTCATGGGTGGCGTCGGCACGTTGCTGCTTGTCATGATCCAGGCGACGCTCTCCGATCGCCACGGCGCACAGCGGGCGACGGCGCTTACCGAGTCCAACATGCTGGCCATCCTGTGCGCGGGGTTGCTGCCGCTGCTCGTCGGTCTGTTTCAGGGCACGTCGCTTGGCTGGCGTGGCGCGATCTATGCGGGCCTTGCAGCGGGCGTCGTCCTCGCCATCACCAACTGGCGCACACCGATCCCACCGCGGCGGCCGCGCCCAGCCCAGGCGGGAACGGGCCGCCCGCCTGCGATCTTCTGGGCCTACTGGAGTGTGCTGCTGTTGAGCGTTTCCATGGAGTGGAGCTTGATTGGCTGGAGCGCCGACTTTCTCAACAGCGTCGTCGGCCTGAGCGTCACCAATGCGGCCATGCTGGTCAGCGTCTTCTTTTTCGGCGCCGTGCTTGGCCGCTTCGCCACCAGCCGGTGGACGCGCTTCGTCTCGTCGCGTACCCTGCTGGTGGCGATGCTCCTGGTCGTGGCGGTCGGCTT
>WBZU01001697.1_pt1 | contig 16146 bp, 14 predicted proteins | sample 5204311 | NCBI WGS metagenome assembly WBZU01 (sample SAMN12344359, study PRJNA552823) | activated sludge metagenome | biome: Activated sludge suspended growth; feature: Nitrification reactor; material: Wastewater; isolation source: activated sludge from nitrification reactor of wastewater...
GATCTTTTCTACAAGATTCTTTCTTATCTCATCTTTTACTGATAATACTTTATATCCCGAAGCTTTCAGTTCTCCGAGAGTTTTTATTTCTTCAAAATTCATTTTTTATAATTGTTTTAATGTGAGGTTAGCTTTTGTAACAAGATTATGTTTAAAAAAACCAGGTTCAGTTTTATGCTTTTTAGCTGACAGAAATTTTGTAATTCAAAACCAAATTTAACCACAAAGACTCAAAGACAAGTTCTTAAGTAATGAACAGGAACAAATGACTTTATTTTTTTTTAATTCAGAGTTCTTAATTTTTTAGTGTCTTTGTGTTTTTGTGGTTAAATTAAAAAATCAGGTAAGTTATCCGTTATACTGAATATATGAATTCAGAAGCTCGATCTTTTCCTCTTTCAGATTCATATCATAAAGCAAAAGATCCCTGATGGATATTATACCTTTCATGTCATTGTTTTCGATCACAGGCATGTGTCGTATGTTTTCCTGCTTCATTATCTGAATGCAGTATTCGGGAGTATCTTTTAATTCTACAACTATGACCTTCTCTGTCATCACTTCATCCACGGGGGTTTTGAAAAGATCTATCTCTTTAGCGATACATCTTCTGAGCAGATCCCTTTCGGAAAAGATCCCTTTGAGTGTCAGTTTATCGGATTGCTCAAGAACCGGTACTGCGCCGATGTTATGCAATCCCATAAATTTTGCTACATCTATGATCTTCATTCCCGTTCTTACAAAATGCAACGGTCTGTCTCCTAAAAGTTCTTTTAGAGTTTTCATTTTCACCTCCTGAATTTTATTTAAGATGAAAATAGATAATTATAATTGAATTTGCAATCATAACATTGGTTAGATTAGTAAGATTATAAAGTTGTCAGATCTGATGAAGGGTTTACAAGAATTGACAACTTTTCTTCACACCGGAAAATCCCTTGCGAACTGAATCCTCTTCTCAAGCGAAGGATGTGAATGAAACAGGTATTCAATTATTTTATTAGGTGTTTTGTCTGCAAGGTTCTGATCAGCAAGCTTTTCCATAGCGGAAATGAATGCACCTTTGTCTTTTGTTGTCTGCAGTGCAAATGTGTCTGCTTCCCATTCGTATTTTCTTGACTGTATATTTGAAATAGGTGTTGTTATGAGACCGTAAAGACTGAGATAAAGAAACAGCAATGGTAATGCGGCTATATCGGAAACCGAAGTAAATCCAAAATATCCGAGAGAAGCTTCATATAATTTTGCTGTTATGTAAAGTCCGAGGAAAGTCATGATGGTTGATACAGCCATCATTTTAAGTATATGTCTTTTCGTATAATGTCCAACTTCATGTGCAAACACCGTTTCGATCTCGCTCTCGGAAAAATTATTCATAAGCGTATCCCCGAGTATTATCCTTCTTGATTTTCCCATTCCCGTGAAAGCGGCATTCGCTTTCTTTGTATTCTTGCTCATGTCAAAAGTGAAAATTCCCTGTATCTTCACACCTGTCTTTTTGCAGAGCTCAAGTATCCTGTTTTTTATGTTTTCGTTTTCGATCGGCTTGAATTTATAAAACAATGGCATGATGAGTGTCGGTGCCAGTCTTCCGATTATCACCGATACTACGAACATGAATATGCCGAGTACCAGCCACCAGTTGCCTCCGAATTCTGAAAGTATATAGTAAAATGCAAACATAAGTGGAATTCCGATCACTATGCCGAGTATCATTCCCTTTATCTTTTCCTGAAAGTATTTTTTAAGAGTCTGATTCGACAGATCATACTTATGCTCGAGGATATATCCGGAATAAAAATTAAGAGGGAAATTTATTATGCTTTCTGAAATGCCGATTATTCCGAGAAAGATCAGCAATGCAAAATAATCATTAGAAGTATAGCTGTGAGCAAAAGCAAGAATGTTTTTCGAAAGTCCTGTGAACACAAGTATTATAAGCACCGCATAAAATAATATGCTTCCGGTCAGAGATAATATCTGATGGGTCTTCGAATATTTCTTGGCAAGCTTTGCCTTTTCTTCAGGTGATCTTTTACTTTCCGCCTTCAGATCATTTGTTAATTCAGTGTCCATAATAACATTTATAATTTAAATACTATACTATCAGAATATCAGGGAAGTAGCAACCACATAAAGCAAGAACAAACCGAAGACAATGGAAGCCGATCTGATCATATCTACCTTTGCTATTTTGCTCAGACCTATTGCGACAACTACGTAGAACCATATCGAGAATACATCAAGCTTTGTCAGCAGCATATGAACTTTCTCACCTACTGCTTTTTCACTCAGTACCAGTCCCAGTCCTATGCTCGACATTTCACCTTTCAGAACTGATATTACTATTGAAATAAGACTGCCTACTGCAGTTATCAGCATTGCCAGCCCGACAACATTAAGTATATTCACAAACTCAAAATCAGCTTTGAATATTTTTAAAAACACAAGATACAGTAAACTCAGAATAAACAAAACGATAAAAGGTCCTATCAGCGCTCCGCCATAGCCTATAATTTTAAAAAATGTACCGGCAGGATTCATGCTTTCCATTGCCTTGTCAACATCCTGCTGCGACATTTTTCCTTCCTTTACATTTTTCTCAAACTGTTCAGCCATTTTCTTCTTCTGCTTTTCCATCGTGCTGCTGACCAGCTCAGCATCCTGCATGAAAAGGAAAGTAGAGATCAGTCCGACTAATACAGTTATCAGAACCGGCATCAGCCAGTAATTTTTCTTCGGTGCAGCTGCTATGGTTTCATATGTTTCACCCGGTGCAGTAAATACACCTGCCATGGCTTCAGATTTTGAAAGCTCTTCGAACGGTTCCTGTGGCTCCTGTGGTTCTGAATTTAATTCCTGATTTGTGTAGTTTTCTTCGCTCATGTTTCTGTAGTTAAAAGTTAAAAATTAAAAGTTAAAAGTAGAAAAGTTGAAATTTGAAAGTTAGTTAAAGAATCTACGTTATATTGTAAATCATAGTTATTAAAATATTATTCAATCTCGCGTTAATGAAACCAGCAGCTATCATGAATAACATTCTTACTTAATCAAAAATACTAATTATGATTTTGATAAGTAATTACAATAAATAAAGTTTATTATCCTCTATATATTCCTCAACCTCTTTCGTCACCAGATATTTCACAGGTCTGCCAATCTTTACATATTCACGGATCATTGAAGAAGAGATTTCAAGATAAGGAACATCTATAAATTTCGCCTTTTCATAAAACTCCTGTTTGGAATTTTTCGGATCAAAGCCCGGACGGTTAATAACAACGATCTCTGCCAGTTGGAATAACTGTTCAGGATCTTTCCATCTGGGCAGGTCAAGTAAATTATCAGCTCCAATGATTAGGAAGAGTTTAATGCGTTCACCTTCATACTTGATTCTGAGTTTTCTTAAAGTATTCACAGTATAAGATTTTTCCGTTATATCTCTGATCTCAATATCACTGATCTCAAAATTTATGTCATCTCCGAAAGCAAGATTAGCCATTGCCAGCCTGTCTTCGGCAGGAATGGATTCTTTAAGCGGTGGATTTCCCGAAGGTATGAATATAATTTTATCAAGTATCAGCTGAGCTCTAACGCTTTCAGCTACTATAGAATGCGCAATATGCGGAGGATTGAATGTTCCCCCGAAGATTCCTATTCTTTTCATTCTTTTATGATTTTTATCATTTCAGTAAAATTTTGAAAAACTTCTTCAGCTGTTATTTCTTTCATGCAGATGTGAGTCCCTGTATGACAAATGAAGTAACCGTCCTTCCAGTATTTACTATTCTTTTTATCAATTGCGGTTTCAGGCGTATAACAGGGACTGCACACAGGTTTTTGCCAGATATACCTGTGAATGACTCTGATATCAGTCTGAGTATTCAACGGAGCCAGCAGCTTCGGATCTGTCGGACCGAATACAGAAAGAGTCGGAACATTGAATCCTGCAGCTATGTGCATTGCGCCGGTATCCCCGCTTACTAATATATTACAAACCGAAATCAGGCTGAAGTTTATTTCAAGTTTTAAAACGTTTCTGCTGTGCAAAGATTCACTTATCTTCTCATCCTTTTCAGAACCTTCAAATAATAATATAAGTGAATCAGGATATTCTTTCAATAATTTTTCAATGAGCTCAAAGTATTTATTTAATTCCCATCTTTTAATATTCATTCCCGTCCCGGGATTGATCCCTCCGAAAGGAAATACTCCGATTATGAATTTTCCGTCATCTATATTGAATTTGTTTTTGATCTCATCACGCTTGTACTTTCGTTTAAGTTCAAGCTGCCTGTTCTTCGGCTCTATTCCGATGGAATTCAGTATGCTGAGATATCTGTATACTTCATGCTGCTCATCATCAAACGGCTCGCCGTAATTAATGAACTTAGTCCCGCTGAATCCCAGTCTGTATTTTATGCGGCTTAGCTTTAGAATCAATCCGAAAATATTATTCCTGTGTCCGAGAAATGCCAGGTCAAATGAATGTTCTCTCAGAACGGAAATTATATTTAATACTCCTTTTATTTTGTCCGAAAATTTTTTCTTATAAAGATCATCGTTAATGATCACTGAATCCACATTCTTCAGATATCCTGTGATGCCTTTCACCCATGAACATACAATGACAGTTATGTGCGCGTCAGGAAAGTTTTCCTTAAGCGTATTGATCACAGGTGTGAGCATTACTATGTCACCGAGACAGCAAAGCTTAAAGATCAGTATCTTTTTAATTTTATCTTTATCTATGGTCATTTGTCTCAACACCTAAAGTTAATTTTATGATACTTAAATTTATTTTATTGAAAGTTAAAATATATTTTACTGAAAATTTAAAAAAAAGATATGAACGAAGAAGAATATTTTCAAAAATATTATTATGTTTTTTATAATATATAAGCTGTGATCTCTTTGAATTGTAATAATTAACTGAAACGAAATCCGCTCCCGCATTCTCTCCTTTTATATGTACAATATCAGAAAAGGGATAAAAATAATTCTTAAAGCCGGCGTCTTTTAATCTTTTGCATAAGTCGGAATCTTCATAATAAAGAAAATAAGTTTCATCAAATCCGCCGTATTTAATAAATTCTTCTTTTTTAATTATTATCGCTGCGCCGGTTACCCAGTCTGCTTCAGTGATCCGGCTCATTTCCTTTTCTTTCTCTTCGATGAACCGGATATCTCTTTCCCTGAATTTCAGTTCTTCTTTTTTGTTTTTTATTTCATTTAAAAAATTTATTTCTTTCCCTGAAGATAGCTGAAATGTTCCGTCAGTATTAAATAATTTTAATCCGGCAGCTCCGAATTCCCTGTTCCCAAACTCTTTTAAAAAATCTGCCGTGAAATCTGATCTTAATACTGTATCTGCATTGAGAAAAAATAAATACTTCCCGCCTGCATGCTTTGCACCAAGATTATTTGCCTGTGAGAATCCTTTGTTTGAATTTGGAATAATTCTTATTCCCTGAAATTCTTTTTCCAGTCCGCTCAGGTCGTCCTCAGGTGAATTATTAATTATTATTACTTCAAAATCTGAGGTCCTGATATTTTCAAAGACTGATTTTACACAATTCAGAGTAAATTCTTTCTGTCTGAAATTTATTATAATAATTGATAATACCGGAATCATTTAATCTCCATTATCTTAATTCCTGCAAGCCTGCAGTAGAGTACTGAAAATGAATTAACTGTTCTCTCAAATATATTATCTCCGTTGAATATCCTGCCGCTCAGATATCCAAGCACATAGTCATCATTCACAATCTTAATTTTTTTCAGCTCCGCCCTCTGCTCTCTTATCCACTTTATATTAATCAGCAGCCACCAGTATGCTTTTACAAGCTGTGAGGCGGAATACTTCGGGGATAAAACAGAAGCAGTCAGTTTCATAATAAAATTAAAGATCATATATGGAATATATTTTAAAATAAAACCATTAGAAAAAAGCAGAAGAAAATTAAGCAGTCTGTTTCTTTCCTGATAAAAATATAAAAAAGATGCTTTCTTGTTTTCTGAAGTGCCGCCTCCTCTGTGATTTACTTTTGACCGGGATGTGTGAACTATTTTCAATCCCCTGAACTTAACTTTGAAACATAGGAATGTATCTTCCGAGTATGCAAAATATTCATCTAAAAATAATCCGTTAAGTTCTCCGGCAAGTGACTTTCTGATTATCAGCGAGCAGCCGCTTGCAAGAAATATCTCTCCGTATCCTTTATTATCAATTTCAAATACTTCCATAATATTATGGCCAAGAAGGTTGACCGTACCGTTTTTCTCATAGTATTTAAGAGGGATTCCGTCAGTAAGTACAAGTGACTGAGCCATTCCGGTATTTTCATCTGAAGAGATGCAGTCAATCAGTTCTTTAAGCCAGTCTCTGTCCGCAACGGTATCATTGTTTAGAAGCACAATATATTCGCCTTTGCAATGCTTATATCCGTAATTATTTCCTCCTGCAAATCCGAGATTTCGTCCGGATACAAATATTTTTATTTTATCAGAGTGATAATTCTTTTTAAGATATTCAACGCTTCCGTCATCAGAGTTATTATCTACAAATATAATTTCGAAATCCGTAAAAGACTGACTCATCAGGGAATCAAAACATTCTTTTAGGAATCTTTTACCGTTGTAGTTTACTATGATTACCGAAGCTGTAATAATAACTTTATTTTAATTAGTTATTTCAGAATGTTTTCAAGATATTCACTGCTGACAGTTCTGCTCTTCTGAATAAATTTCCTCTTCCGGAGAGATTTCGGGATCTCCAGAAGTCCTTTGAAATATCCTTTCACTGCTGACATAAACAGTGATGATGAATGTTTTGTCAGAAAATTATAATATCTTTTGATCCTTACAATAATAAAATAAGGTGAGCATTTTAACAGCGTAAGGAACGGATAATTTTTAAGCCGGACTGCGATCAGGTTTTTCTCACAGAGCATTGTTTCGAATCCGGTCATTGTCTTCGTTGTAGCGCCCCGCTTATGATAGCAGACGGCTTTCGGATTATAATAGCATTTATATCCGGCGATCTGCATCCTGAAGCTCATATCCACATCTTCATAGTAAGCAAAGAAATCCTCATCAAAAAATCCCAGTTCATAAAATATTTCCCTTTTATACATTGCCGCACCGGCGCAGGCTCCGAAAATATATTTATGCCTGTCATACTGTCCGATGTCCTGCTCTCCGTGTCCTCTTGCATAAGGAGATCCTTTCAGCTTGATAAAATCTCCGGCGTCATCAATTATTGACCTGTCATAAAAATTGATCATTTTGCATGCTACACTGCCGGTATCTTTATCCCTGAATCCCTTCAACATTTCCTCCAGAAAGTCCTCTTTGCATTCAGTGTCGTTATTCAGAAGCAGGGTGTATTCACCGATGCTGATTTTTATTCCCCCGTTTACGGCTTTTGCAAATCCTGAATTATAATTTACTTTAAGTATTTTTATATCAGGATAATTTTTCTCGGTGAATTTTACCGAATCATCTGATGAATTATTATCGACTAATATTATTTCAAAGTCTTTGTAAGTCTGTTTACTCAGAGAATTATAGCACGTTTCAAGATGCTCCATTCCGTTAAAGTTGGGTATTACGATTGAGATCAAAATCTAAAGATTTGTTTTTTTTAATTCGTTTAGAAAATACTGATGTTTTCTTAACCTGTAATCATCTTCCGTTCTGAATATTTTTTTCAACTTTTCCGTCAGCACAATTAAATTTGAATTTAATATGGCAGTAATCTTTAATGTGACAGTTTTCCCCCTGGTATAATTTTTATTAAAAAAAGTAATCATACCGATGATAAACCTGCCGTAAAGCCAGTAATCATCGGATGTTTTAAAGCTCGAACCACCAAGATGCGTCACACTTAAAGATGTATCTACTCCGAGCTTACGCATTTTATTGATCTGATAGCTCAGGTCCACATCTTCAAAGAAAAGAAAATATCCGGCATCCATTTTTCCTGCTTTTTCAAATATTTCCTTTCCTGTCATAAAAAATGCGCAGGGGATCTGATCGGTGTCTTCAATTTTATTTGAGCCTGTATCTATGTCACCGTTCTCCTGATATTTATAAACCAGTTTTTTATTATTCTGAAAAATATTTCCTAATACAGAATAAAACAAAATGAACTGCATCAGAGAAGGGTATCTTTGAAAATATGCGCGCTGAAATTTACCGTCACTTCCTGTCAGCAGAGGACTTACAGCTCCGAGACCTTTGTTATCTCTCAGATCATCCGTTAATTTTTTAAGCACCGGTTCTGTGAAAATTATATCAGGGTTCATTATCAGTATATATTCACCTGAAGAAAGCTCATAGCCTTTATTATTTGCCGCTGAGAAGCTTATCTTTTCATTTAAAAAAAGAGTTTTAATATTATTTCGGGCTGAAGCAATATTTTCTATGATCGTCTTTGAATCATCCGAAGATGAATTGTCAACAATGATAATTTCAAACTTAATTTCCTTCTCAAATTCATATACCGATTCTAAACAGTCTTTCAGAATTTCGCCGGTGTTGTAATTTACTATGATAAAGGAAACAAGCATTTTGAATTTTAATATTATAACAATGATTCAAATTTATCAACGGCAATATCCCAGTTTAAAATCTTCCTGACATTTTCATATCCTGCAAGTGAGATCCGCATCAGCTCTTCTGCATTGTTTAGCAGATATTCAGCGCCTTTGAATAATTCCTCAGGATATTCCGGAGAAGTTAAAATTGCCGATTCCATGTTTTCAGCAAATTCAGGAACAGCAGCAACTGCATTACCTACAAGTGCGCATTTGCAGGCCATTGCTTCGGCTGGCGGTAATCCGAAACCCTCTGACCTGCTCGTAAACAAAAATATATCAGACTCTCTGTACAGGTCTGCTATTTGCTTATCATCAGGATCTTCTATGAAATCAATATAATCGGGAAGTGAATGATATTTTCTCATTCCGAAACATTTGATCCTGAGCGAAGGATATATTGTTTTAAGCTTCATTACAATTTCTATCGCAACTTCAGAGTTTTTGTTTTCAAGAAGATGATCCATGAATAAAATCTGTTTCTGTTCATTGAATATTTTATCCGGATTATTAAATATTCCGAAATCTATTCCGTTAAGTATGACATCTGAATCCGAATTGAATTTCTCCTGCAACAGTTCCTGTAAATATTTTGATACAGTTATTCTCTGCATCGGCAGCGAATAGCTTTTATCAACGTATTCAATATTCGAATTCCATTGTTCATAGTCCTGTATCAGATACACTTTTTTTCCTTTTGATCCGCTCAGCCTGTTTACCGCATATGAAGAGGTCCACGAAGTAGCAACAGTTGCATCTGCGTCTCTGACAGTAAGATTATTTATTAACCAAAGATATTTTACTTCAAATATTTTTCTGAATGAATTTTCCGGAAGTTTGTTTTTTTTTAACAATCTGTCCTTTGCATAATTGAACCTGTATTTTATAAAATAAGGTCTGAACATTCCCATGAAATTATTAAAAGGAATATTTGGAGAATAAAGAATGACATTATGACCTCTTTCGGTTAACCTGTTTGCATATTCGAATATGACTCTCATCCCGCCCGTTCTGGTAATTTCCGGAACTATAAAATTAATTTTCATTGGTTTTGCCTGGAAGCATATTCTTTGAGCTTTATAATATATCTTTTTAAGCTGAATGTTTTCAATAATGCTGTTTTCAATCTGTACAGCAAAGGTCCTTCATTGCTGTAATCCCTGTATTTCTCTTCATAAACTTCCTTAAATTTTTCATTGTGAATATCTCCTGTCGCATGGTAAACTTTCACACCGGACAGTATACCGTGTTTGAGACCACTGTTAGTGATCCTGCTTACATAATCTCCGTCTTCCGGATAGAAAATCCTGTTTTCGAATGTAATTAATTTTCCTGTTTTATTATAGACATCTCTTGAAATCATAAAACACCATCCTCCGGTAGGACCGACCTCAAGTACTACATTTCCATTATCGTAATATTCTTTATAGTATAATTCTGCGGGATGTTTAGCGCCGTTTGTAGTTTCATCCTGTATCACATCCAGAGCAAGATATCCTAATTTAGGGATAACTCTGAATGCTCTTACCATTTTTTCAACCCAGCCGTCAGGAAACATTATTACATCATCGTCAATTCCTATTATGTAATCCCCGCCTGAGGCTTCCGCTCCGAGACTTTTTGAATTAATACCTATGTTCTTCTCATTGGTAATTATTCTTATTCTTTCACAGGACTTTTTTATTTCTTCAAGAAAATCTTTTGTCCCGTCGTCAGAGGCATTGTCAATAATTATTAATTCGTAATTAATATTTTTCAGAGTTGGCAGAATGCTGTTGCAGCATTTCTTCAGCATTTCGAGCCGGTTATGAGTAACTATAAAAATACTGACCGGTTCATCTGAGTATTCTGCATTTTCGATATTCTGAATAACGGGATCTTTCTGAAAATATTTTTCCGGAAGTATTTTGATCAGCACTTTCGCAATGAGAACCTTATCTTTGCTGTTAATATAGCTGACATTTAAAATCATAACAGCATACATCAGCAGAAACAATACGCATAATAATATCAGATAAATTACTCCTGAAATTTTACCTGAAAATTTATATATGTATTTATCGGAAAGATAATAAACAGCTGCTGCAATTAACCCGCTTAATATGCTGGCCAAAACCGGTTTTAGATATTTTTCCGAAAACAGCTGCATTTTATTCTTGGAAAAAAATTTTGCTGATGAATAATAAAGATAGGATGCTGCAATGACAGTTGATAAGACACTTCCGATCGCTGCTCCTATTATTCCGTAATATTTAATCAGTAAAAAGCTGAGTATCAGATTTATCCCGAGATAGATGAGACCTTCTTTCATCTGATATTTCGGAATTCCCATATTGGGTATAATGGAATTTCCCGGTGCTGAGAATGTCATATTTATAAGCTGACCTATGACAAGGATCCTGAGCACACGAGAAGACAGCTCAAATCCTTCTCCGACCCAGGTTGTAATGATCAGATCCGAGAATATAAATGTGAATACAAACACAGGCGCAGAAATAAGGATAAGATATTTAGTAGTATCTAAAAACAGCTCAGCAAGTTTTTCCTTTTCGCCTTTTGCATTAAGCTCTGATGAGACGGGTGCCGCCTGATAAATTACCTGAAACGGAATAACTCTTCCTATCCGGGAAATTCTGTTTGCAATATTGAAATAAGTAACATTGTTCAGTACTGAAAAATACGCGAGCAAAAACTCATCATACTTCTCAGAGGCAAATGAAGCAAGCTTTGAGATCTGCATCTGGGCACCGAATTTTGACATCTCTTTAACAGGATTCTTTTCAAGATGTCCGAATCCTATTCTTATTTCCGGCAGGGATTTTTTTGCGTAAATAATACTGAGAATATTATTAACAGCTGCTGCTGCAAGCTGAACCCACATTATGCCGGTGAGCCCGTAACCGTAATTCAGGACTAAGATCGTTGCAATCAGATTAATGAGTCCGGTCAGAACACCTATAGCACTGGTGATATACATCTTCTGAAGGCTTATGAGAACGGATGAAAAAATGGTAAAAGCGCTTGAGATAAAAAATACTATGAGCCCGATATTATAAACATTTACAGATGTAATGAATAATTCCGGAGGAATATTCAGCAGAGATAAAAGCGGCTTTGAAAAAATAAACCCTGTCAGTACTATTATAAGTGAAAAGAAAATATAAAAGAACAATCCTGTATTCAGATATTTGTTAAGATTTACAAAATCCTTTTTTACATAATATCTTGAAATGAAAACAACAAAAGAAGAGGAGATGCTCAGGTCGAATAAGCTGAACATACCAATGAAGCCAAGCACCAGAGCATAAATGCCGAACTGCACTTCACCTATCTTTGAAATTATGAACGGGGTTAATATTAAAGGAAAGAGAAATCCAAACAGCTGAAATATTACATAATAAAATGTATTTTTTATTACTTTGTCAGCTAATGACATATTTTATTTCATAATGTCTGAATGAATGAATATTTGAAAAAATTTTACGGTTTGAAAATAAAAAGATCTTATACAGGAAACTATTCTCTACGTTGAATGAAATTTTTTCTTACTTAAAAGCCAATAATTTCCAGCTATGAACGGTTCATATTCTGATTATATGATACATTAGCATTGTAGAACATTACCTGCACCTGATATCTTAACTGTTCAACATCACGAAGATAGCTTTGCTGCATAGTTCCTTTCGTATTTCTGTACTGATTCTTTCGTAATGCGAGTGTTGTAACTGTTTTTACATAAATTTTCTGATCAACGCCGACAGGACACCAGCCGTATTTATGTCTTCTTGTTACATACGGAACATGATTCAGATGATCCGTAGGGATCAGGCCAAGATTCGCCTCATCCTGAAGCTCCTTTAAAATGGTCTTGCCTTCAAAATATACCGAGATCTGAAAAATAGCAAATGTGACAAACAGGTACAGAATAAGAAAAAGGAATCCGAAAATAGTTGTATCCTCAAAGCTGACCGAAAGATTCCAGGCAAAGTGAAGAAAGACAGCAAGGAAAAATCCTGTAGGTATCAGAATTATTTTAAATATCAGAGGTTTGAATTTGGCATAGCCCAGAAAAGCTCCGAATGTAGCTGTTGACAGACAATGCATAACAGCCGAAAATAATGTTCTTATGACCACAAGCATAAGCCATGAAGCAGGAGTAGTACCGTAAGACAGGAAGTACATGAAGTTTTCAGTCATTCCGAATCCAAGTCCTATTGCTCCTCCGAGCACAGCGCCATCAACTCCGCCGTCGAATTTTTTGCTGAGAGACATCAGAAGAAGGAATACTCCTTTGGTTGACTCCTCTACCAGCGGTGCCGTTATCACAGCTCCGGAAAGATTCACAAGCTCACTCGGATTTCCGTCTGCTACGGCATTTATTACTTCATTGAGCGGAATCTGAAAAATAATACTTCCGAGTATTCCCAGGAAAATTGCACCGGTAGCACCCCAGAAAAAATTAAGTAAAACGAACCAGAACGGTTCGCGCTCATATCTGTCAAGAAACCAGATGATCACAAGATATGTGAACATCGGCACGACAGCCGCAACCAATGAGGCAAAAGCGAGAAATAAAAACATTGATTAATTTAAATTAAGAAATAACTTATTAGTTTACTCCTATTCAAATTCAAGAAGAAGCTCGTTTTTTTCAACAGAGCTCATAACTTCCGCATTGACCTTTTTAATAATACCGTCTCTGACAGCTTTGATCTCATTCTCCATTTTCATTGCTTCAAGCACAAGCAGTACATCACCTTTTAATACCTGCTGTCCGGCTGTTACATTCATTGCCTTAATAATTCCGGGCATAGGTGACTTCACTTCTTTCTTTACATTACTATCGCTTTTACTTCCTGTCATTCCTTCCAGCAAAATATCAGTCTCACTTTTGCATTTAACTTTAAAATTTACGGAGTCGTCGCTGATGTCGAGTGAGTTGTCTTCTTCATCTTCGTTTATTAAAAGAAAATAATTACTATTATTAACTCTTAACAGAAGAGTGTCATCGTTAATAAATTTATAATCATAATCATAAATATTTCCGTTTAAAGATACTCTGTTGTCATCAAGTATCACCGCTTCATTTTTAATGACCGAATCGTTTATTGTTGTAAAATACTTTTTCATCTGTAATTCTCCGTTCGTTTAGCAGCCCAGTTACTTTTTGAATGATGGTTATTTGAGTTTGAATGAAGCCTGACTTTTGGCTTCTTATTTTCTCTGAACAATATGCCGGCAAGAGATAATGCAGCAATGGTCTCATCTGCCGGAATCGTACCGTCACTGTTTCTTTTTAAATATGTCTTTTCTATGAACTGAGTGTTATAATTTCCGTTAATGAATTCATCGCACTGAAGCAGCCGAAGCAGGAAATTAATATTAGTTTTTATTCCGATGATCTTATACTGCTGTAAAGCTCTTTTCATTTTCGCAATTGCAATTTCCCTGGTAGAGCCGTATGAGATCAGTTTTGATATCATCGGATCATAATATACCGAGATCACATCGCCCTGTTCAATTCCGGTATCTTCTCTCATGCCGCTTCCCAGGAATTTATTCATATAAAAAATCTTTCCTGTCGAAGGCATAAAATTATTTTCGGAATCCTCAGCGCATATCCTGCATTCAACGACATGGCCGTTGAATTTTACATCTTCCTGCGTGAAAGATAATTTCTCTCCGGAAGCGATAAGCAGCTGCTCACGGACAAGATCCAGTCCTGTCCTGATCTCAGTGATTGGATGTTCCACCTGCAGCCTTGTGTTAACTTCCAGGAAATAATATTTATTGCTTTTATCCACAATGAACTCAACCGTTCCGGCATTTGAATATCCTGCTGCTTTTATTATTTTCTTTGCGCATTCACCCATCTCATTTCTTAATTTCTCATCTACGACAACCGAAGGTGTTTCTTCGATTATTTTCTGATGGCGTCTCTGCATCGAACATTCTCTTTCTCCGAGATGAACAGTGTTCCCGAATTCATCAGCCAGCACCTGAATCTCAATATGTCTGGGTGATTCGATATACTTTTCAATAAATACACTGTCATCGCCGAATGATGACTTGGCTTCGCTTTGAGCTGTTCTCAATGAACTTTCAATGTCAGCTTCTTCAAGTACCACACGCATACCCTTACCGCCGCCGCCGGCAGAAGCTTTAATGAGTATCGGATAACCTATCTCTTTAGCAATACTTTTTATTTTGGAAAAATCCACTAAAGGCTTTTCCGTACCGGGTACTACTGGAACATTGTTTTTTATAGCAAGGATCTTTGCTTCTGTCTTACTTCCAAGAAGATCTATTGCTTTATGTCCGGGTCCGATGAATTTAATTCCATTATCTTCACACATTTTGGCAAAGAAACCTCTCTCGGATAAAAATCCGTATCCGGGATGAATTGCTTCTGCGCCTGTTTTCTTTGCAACTTCTATTATTTTTTCTGCCAGTAAATAACTTTTTGCTGAAGGAGATTCTCCTATATGATAAGCCTCATCGGCTAATTTTGTGAACAGTGAATGTTTGTCGAAGTCTGAATAAACAGCAACTGTCTTAATTCCCATTTCTTTTGCAGTTGTTATGATACGAACGGCAATCTCTCCTCTGTTAGCTATTAATATTTTCTTAAACATGTCGTCTTGATTTAATTTGTAGTTATGTAATTTACTAATTGTGAGTTGATTTAAAAAGGGAGATTGCAGTTCGTTAAGCAATGTTTTCTATTAGAGACAGTATTGAAACACTTGAAAATTATGCTTTAATAAAGAGAAGGTTAGTTGGTTATCTCATATATATGAGATTGAATTAAAAAAATGTTATTTATAACTTCAGGTATGAGAAATATATCATTCATAATTCTTACATCACTTTTCTTACTGATCAATATACCGGTAGTATTTTCACAATCAGGCAATACCGGCAAAAAAGTTGAACGCATTTCACCCGAGCAGGGATTTTCAAATGATCTCGTCTATTCCATTTATCAGGACAGCAGGGGTTTTATCTGGTTCGGGACTATGTTCGGACTGGTAAGGTACGACGGAGTGAATTACAAAACTTACAGAAATGATCCGCTTGATTCAAATTCTCTTTCTAATGATGACATAATATCTATTATTGAGGACAGAGACGGTAATATGTGGTTTGGCACTTACAACGGAGGTTTAAATAAATATGAGCCCAACTCAGGTAAATTCATAAGATATATCCATGATGCCGGTAATGCAAATTCTATTGGAAGCAATACTGTATGGGAAATATGTCAGGATATAAACGGAACAATGTGGTTCGCAACTGAAGGCGGAGGATTAAACAGATTTGAGGATGGAAAATTTTTTTCCTATAAAAAAGATTCACTTAACTACCGAGGAAGCATTAGCGGAAATTTTATTCAATCGGTTTATACAGACAAAGAAGGAAATATCTGGGCCGGAACTTTTGCCACCGGTTTAAATAAACTGGATAAAGAGAAAAATACTTTTATAAATTACCGGAACGATCCGGATAATGAATCCAGTCTCAGTAATAATTTTGTAACCTCTAT
>WBZU01001698.1_pt1 | contig 16144 bp, 17 predicted proteins | sample 5204311 | NCBI WGS metagenome assembly WBZU01 (sample SAMN12344359, study PRJNA552823) | activated sludge metagenome | biome: Activated sludge suspended growth; feature: Nitrification reactor; material: Wastewater; isolation source: activated sludge from nitrification reactor of wastewater...
CCGCTGCGGCGATGATCACGATGAACAAGGCGATGTCAACGTTCAACACCGTGTCGAAGCTCATCACGAAGTTGAACATCGTCTCGGTCTTCAGCGGGGTCGCAAGCAACGCCACCGCCGCCGCCGAAGGTGTCGACGCGGCGGCGGGCAGCACGGCACGAGGCGTCGGCCGTTTCCGCATGCTGACATCGTCGTTGTTGAGCGCGCAAGGCGCGGTCGCTGGCATCGTGATCGGTCTCGGCATCTACCAGCAGCGTCTTTCGGGCGCCGCGGCCGCCGGTTCATCCTGGGCGAAGGAGCTGACCGGAGGTTACGACCTCGCGTCGATGTCGGCCGAAGAACTCAACGCGCTAGTGGACAAGCTGTCCGAAGGGGCCAACGAGCTGCGTGGCGACAAGAATGAAAGTTTCTTCGGCCGAAACCTGTGGGACTCCGATCTCAACGCCGAACTCGAGGGTGGTGCCAAGGGCCTCGAGAATGTGCGCGAGCAGGCCGCGCAAATGGCACGACAGCTAGAACGTGATGCAGTCGAGAAGCGCTTCGGCGAGATCGCCGACTCGCTTGTCTCTGTGCAAAAGAACGTCGCCGGCCTGATCGAGACGCAGCCAGAGATCTCCGGCTACGTCCGTGGTATCCAGAACTTCACGTTCCCTGACATCTCGACGTTCGACATCGGCTCGACGCGTGATCTGTGGCTCGGGTTGGCACTGGCCATCGACGACACCAATCTCTCGTCCGAAGAGATGGAAGCAGTTGCCAGCTCGCTCGGCGTGTCAGTCGATGATCTCAGCACGTTCGTGTCGTCCGCGACCGACAGATTCAAGGACTTCGTGGACGGTGCGTTGAGCGAGTTGCCAGCGGTATCATCGGCGCTGCGTGACTTCAACGACGACAACAAGGTGTCGGCCAGCGAGTTCATCAAGGGGCTTGAAGAAGACACGGCGAAGTTCGCCGGCTTCATGGGCAACATCAAGGCGATCGCCGACGCCGGGTACGTCGACGTTGCAAGCGCACTGGCGGAGCAGGGCGCGGAGGCCGCTGGAGACGTCGCGCAGCAGCTCGCCAGTAATGCCAAGAAGGGCAACCTAGGCCTGCTCGATGATACGCGGAACGCGCTCAACGAGCAAGCCAACGTCATCTCGTACGCGACTGGGTACGTCGAGAACGTGCTCGCCCCTGCCTGGGCGAGCGCCACGGGTGTGATGAGCTCTGCCGGCGCCGAGGCGTTCAAGGACGGCTTCAACCCGCAGGCGTACGTCGAGGCGTCGATGGCGATCGCCGAATCCGGACTCGATTCGTCGGGTCAACGAGTGGCCGCGATCGCGTACCTCGAAGGAGAGGCCGCCGCGCGTGAGTTCGGGCGTGGTCTGAACCTTGAAGATCAGGCGATCAGCGCTGCGGTCACCGTGGGCAACGGTCTGGCCGAACGGTCGACCGACCTTCAGGATGCCGGCTACGTCGGCGGCACGCTCACCCGGCTCGGCTTCGAGGAGGGTTTCACGCTGAACCCCTCGATCACGGCGGCGATCGCCAACGGGTTCACGGACACCGAAGACGCCGCACGCACCGGCGGGTCAGGACTCGGTGCGGCCGCACGCGACGGGTTCTTCGGGACGTTCCAGATCCTGGATGCGGTGACCGGTCAGATGCGGATGTCGCTGGCGGCGGCGGAAGCCGAGCTCGGCATCCGCTCCCCATCGAAGAAGTTCGCCGAGATCGGACGACAGGTCGCCGCCGGATTCGCAATCGGTATCACGAACGGCGCGGATGAGGTCGCCGGCGCGTTCGCCGACATCGTCCCGACGACCTGGGCGCCAACGACGATCACAGGTCCTGGTGGGGGCAGCACCAACGCGGGGAACGCCCTCACTGGTACCAGCACGAGCCAACCCGGAGGGACGAGCAGCGTTGAGGGCACGCCCCCCTGGGCGGGTGAGCTCATCACCGCGATCCGCAGCATCCGTGGCGGCATCAACGTGGAGCGTGTCGACCTCGGTGGCAACCGCAGCAACGCGGGCCAGGCGATCGCCTTCCTGGACCGACTTGCGGTAGAGTCGTGGCTGTCAGGAGGTTGAGTTGGCCGAGTGCGACGGGCTCATCGACGTGGAGTACGCCAAGCGTGATGGCACGCTGACCATCAACTCGCTGGTCATGCAGTGCCCCGCGTGGGCCGTGTTCGATGTGACCCCGCTCTGGGAGCCACCCGACCTACGAGGCGTAGACCGACTGATCCCGGGGCGACCCGGCCGACGAGCGCTACCACGGCGCGTGGACGAGTCTGCGCGCTCGCTCCCGATGGTCATCGACGGATCCGTGGACTGGAACGGTGCCGTGTGGCCGAACGAGCGGGAAGGCCTGCGACGGAACCTCGAGCAGCTGCGGACCTTCGTCTTCACCGAGACGAACGCCCCGCTACCGCTGACGCTCACCAAGCCGGCAGGCGCCGGCATGCTGTCCGGCGGGGTGTACGCCAAGCTGTCGGTCGGCACCAAGATCGAGGGCCTGTGGCGCGCGGTCGTTGACCTCGAGCTACCCGACGGAGAGCTCGTCGAGACGTGAACATCACCATCTGCGAACCAGAACCGTTCGTCGACGAGATCCTCGCCGATGGCCCAGCGGCGTACTGGCCTTGCAACGACGGGTCGGGTTTCCCCCAGGACGTCAGCGGAAACGGCCTTCACGTCGTCTCCGGCTCGACCACGTACGCGGATGACGACGACCACGGCATCGTCCTCGACGGTCTCGGTCTGAACTCGACCGCCGCGGCGGTGTTGAACGCCACGACGTGGACGATCGAGTTCGACGTCTTGCTCGCTCCTGGTGGTGCGGTCTCGCTCACCATCCCGCTGACCACCGGCGGCCACGTGCGGTTGGCCGCAACGGACAGCGGAGGCAACACAAGCGCGGTAGGCACGGTCGACCTCGACGGCTCGACTCCGAACAACGCAAGCGGCGGCGGCTCTGGGCTGTTGTGGCGGCACGTTGCACTGACGCGATCGGGCAGTCAGCTCCGCATCTACACCGAAGGAGCGATGGACCACTTGGTGCCGGTGGACGCCGGGCCGATGTCGCCCAGCGGCGGGGTGTCCTTCACGACGACCACCGGGTCGTTCATCGCCCGCGTCGCGATGCACGACGTCGCGCTTGACGGCACCCGGCTCACGGCCCACTCGGATCAGATGTACGCGGGCGCTGATCCCGGCGACCCGGTCACCCTCGACGGCCCGGTGCTCGATGACTTCGATCGAGCCGACGGGCCGATCGGCAACACGTCGTTGCTCAGCGTTCCTTGGATCGTTCCGGACGGATCGACCTGGGTGATCGACACAAACCGCGCTCGCGCCGATTCGGTCGAGAACGTGCTTGCGGTCGCGTACCCCGACCTCGACGCGAGCATCCTCGTCGGGGTGCGTGCGGTGTCGTGCACGATCGAACGGACGTCTGGGTACGCGTTCGTCGGGTTCCAGTTTGGCACGGGTGAGAGCGTGACGCTCGTCATCGGCAACGATGAGGTGTTCTTCGCACTCGCCAGCGCGGGGAGCTGGCAGAGCGTCACAGGCCCGAACTACATTGACGCTTCGGTCCCGCTCACGTTGACTCTGCTCATCCGTGATGCGGACGAGCAGGATCAGATGATCGTGTCGGCCGACGTCAACGGCACCAACGTCGGCTGCTACATCCCGATCGAGTCTGGTGACGTACCACCGTTCTCGCTCGGCGACATCCTCCAGCCGATGATCGCGACGGACAGCACGACCACGACGTTCGACGACTTCACGATCTTGTCGCTCGCCGAGGTCGGCGGCGGGACGCCGGCGCCGTCGCTCGTCGGTGGCGTGCAGAACCTGTGGTACCCCACGGATGTGCAGTTCCTTGCATCGACGCCGGCGTCGCCCCTACACGGGGGGCTACTGCCGCCTTCGGTCGGTCCAGCGGTCGGCTACCTCGGATCGACGCCGGCCCCCAACTTGAACGGCGGCGTGCGCGTCAGCTGGTCGCTCGCGCCGATCGACCCCTCCCTCCCGCCGATCACCCCCGGGATCGGAGGACCGAACCTCCCACCCGGTGCCGGACCGCCGACCGCCGAGCTCTCGGTCGCCGGCTTCGCCAACCGTCTCGACGCGCAGTGCCAACCCGCCTTCAACGATGCCGGCACCGGTTCGTTCGTGACCGTGCCTCCCGGCCCGTCCGTGGGTCAGGGCATCACCTACCGATCCGGCGGCAGTGCCGTGTTCTTCGGCATCGCGGACCAGATCACGACGACGGTCGCGGCGGAGGGTGAGGAGCACGATCAGAATGTCGCGGTCACCACCCCCGGTGCGCTGGGGCTGGAGTGGGGCGACACGGTCGTGTGGCCGGACTTCGGCGCGATGGAGCCCGACCGCCTGGGCGCACCCGCCCAGGATGATCGAGAGTTCGGGTGGCCGATGAACGGGCTGATCCCGGTGAACCTCGCGCTAACCAAGTCCATCGCCGGCGACAACACGCGGTACGGTACACCGCTGGAGATCTTCCCACTCCCCGACAACTGGCCGGACGTGCAGGCGCGGTGGATGTGGGACCGGGACCCGGACCAGCTCCACGCGCCGAAGGGCTGGTGCTACTTCCGTGTGCCGTTCGGGTCGTGGACGACCAGCGAGTACGCCATGTTCGTGTGCGCGTACGATTACGCGGAGGTGTGGGTCGACGGGCAGAAGGTGGCCACGGCCGACAAGGCCGGCGCGACCGTCCGGGTCGACCTCACGCTCGACGGCGACTTCCACCTCGTCGCGATCGCCGCCTACAACGAGGGCGGCAAGGCGGGCGTCCTCTGGACGATGATGCCGAAGACCGAGGCGGGTCTGCACCCGGCGGTCATGAACTCGCGTCCGGGATGGCACTGTGCGGGGTACCCTAAGGAGCCGATCCGAGCGACCGTGGGGAAGACGCTACGTCGACTGCACCAAGAGGCCAAGATGCGCGGAGCGCCCGCGGGGAAGTGGTCGCTGGCGTTCTCGGACACGCTCGACTCGGCCGGCAACGCGTGGCCGACCGACGACTCGCTCATCACGATCCGCGTTGGGACAACGTACTGGGACGTGCTCATGCAGCTCGCCGAGGATCGGATCGACTTCCGGGCGTCACCGGGTGGCCGCACGCTGTACGCCTACGTGAAGGATCAGGGCGGCGTGTCACGTGGCATCCCGTGGACGCACGCGGTCGACGCCGACTCGATCGAGACGAGGACGAGGGGGCACTGATGCGCTCGATCGTCGACTGCGTGATCATCCGCTGGGAGCGTGGCCTCGTGTGCTGGCCGGAGGGCGCCGGCGGCAAGGAGAAGTACGTCGAGGCACGCGGCATCACGGTGCGTGATGAGGCGGTCAAGCTCGCCAAGTCGCTCATGGCGGCGTACCAGACGAGCGCATCAACGACCGGCATCTCGGGTCTCGTCTGGAACGCAAGTCAGCAGCCCGGATCGTTCAACCCGGGCGACCGGCTCGACGGTCTCCGGGTCCAGTCCATCGCGATCACGATGGATGAAGACGGTGAGACGGTCGTCACGCCGGCGCTCGGTGATCCGCTCGAGATCGCGCTCAAGGCGATGGACCGCAAGATCCAACGGACGGCCGCGCCGGTGACATCCGAGTGGGCATCACCGTTCCCGCCTGACGGACCGCGTGCACAGCCGATCGACAGCACGCCGCCGGACGCCACGTGGCGGGGCCAACGGCAGAAGCCAACGGAGTCGGCGTGACGCTCACACCCATCGTCGGCGGGCGGCTGATGCTTCCGCTCTGGCGCCCCACACGAGTCTTCGTCCTGTCGCGGATCGAGGTCACGCTCGATGCCGTCGAGGACGCGGCCGACTTCGTCTACTGGGGATCCGACCTCGTGGTCCAACTCTGGGAGGCGCAGGGGAAGGACCGGCCGGAGAGCTTCGTGCCACGTGCCGAGGTTCGCCTGCGACCCGGCGACCGTCGAGCCGTTGGCGGCGCGCAGGTCGACGGCTTCGGCCTCTGGGACACGGTCCGACTCGCCGCCGGCAGCTGGGTCGCGTTCGTGCACAATGACCCCCCGTGGGACGACTCGTCCGACGCACCACTGACGCCGTCGATCACCGCTCGACCGCACGGCACCTACGCCTGAGGAGGCAACCACTATGCAGAACCTGTGGCCCAGCGCCCGCACCGCCTTCGCTCTCGCCCAGCTCGACTGGGTGGGCGGGGACTTCGCCGCGATCATCCTCACCGACGACTACACGTTCGACGTCGGGCACACGGTCGTGGACGACCTCGACGGGATCGCCGGCACGGCGGCGCTGACGGGCAAGACGGTGACGGACGGCGCGTGCGACGCCGCCGACGTCACGATCACGCCGACCGGACCCGGGCTGCTCGTCACCCACTTCGTGATCGCCCAGGACGAGGGGAACACGGCCACGGACAAGCTGATCTGGTACGCGAACACCTACATCGACACCACCCCGATCAGCCGGCTCACGGACGGGAACGGGATGGTCTGGAGCTTCGACAACGGCGCCGATCGGATCTTCCGGATCTGACGACGAAGCATCACGCTCACGTGACGATGCGTCACGCCCACGTGACAACCGATGCGCGGCTCAAGAAACGATGCAAGAACCGATGCGCATCGTTTCTGTTCTAAGACAAGCGGGCCAAGAATCGGACAAATCGGACTACACGGTTTCGCATCGTTTCCCAAACCGTGTAGTCCGATGCAGGGCTCTGATCAGGAGAAACTACACGGTTTCACGGTTTGCACGCAGTTTGCGTAACTTTCGTATATACACTGACTACTACTTTCTCTAGCAAAGTTCTTAGATCAACCATGTAACCGTGCAAACCGTGTAGTTTCCCCTGGTCAGCCCGGGTTTCTGCGGTGGGCAAACCGTGCAGCAACCGTGTAAACCGTGTAGTGAAACCGATGAATCCCCTGTGTAGTGCCACAATCTTCGGTCGTAAGATCACGGTGACGACTCGACGGTCGGTAGCCTGATCCGGTGCTCATCATCCTCGAGGGCGTCGACGGCGCCGGCAAGTCGACGACGGCCGACGCGATCGCCCGTCTCCTCCCCGGCGCCACCCGACTCCACAAGGGGCCGATGACGGCCGACGCCATCACGGAGTACGAGGATCCACTCGCGTCCTACCGACCCGGCTCCGAGACCCACGTGATCTGCGACCGCTGGCACGTGGGCGAGCTCGTGTACGGACCGGTGCTGCGCGGCAAGGCACGGATGACGCTCGCCGAGCGGCGGCACATCGACCTCTTCCTCGCGGCGAGAGGCGCCGTGGTCGTTCACGTGACGGCGTCCATGTCCACGATCCGACAGCGACTCTCCACACGGGGCGATGATCTCGTCACGCTGGACCAGATCGACGAGCTCAACGGCCGGTACTTCGACGTGGTGCAACACCTGGACGTCGTGCACGGCCGGCTCTACGCCGAGGCCGACGAGAACATCTACGCGCAGCTCCAGGTGCTGGCCGGGACGGCGCTGGCGCACGAGATGCGGACGGCGCCGCTCGTCGAGTTCCCGACGTACATCGGGGCCGCCAACCCGACCCTCCTCCTCCTGGGCGAGCGACGGAACACGTTCGACCGGCCGTCCGCCTTCGTGCCAGCGCCGAACACGTCCGGGGCGTACCTTCTCGAGCACCTGCCGGAGGACATCTTCGCGACGTGGCTTGGCATCGCCAACGCCTGTGAGGAGGACATCGGGAAGCTCTGGGAGACGCTCGGCCGACCGGCCGTCGTCGCCCTGGGACGCGCGGCCGCCGAGCAGTGCCGGCAGGCCGAGCTGCCGCACGGCGTCGTGCCCCACCCGCAGTACGTGCGACGATTCCACCATCACCACGGGCGGCGCTACGGAGCCATGATCCGCGAGGCTGCCCAGTACCAGGAGGACCTAAGCGGTGCCCTACGCCATCCGAGTGCCTGACCTTCGCGGCGGCTACATCGACATCGTGGAGGCGGTGCTTCGCGACGGCCGAACGACCAGCCCCCGAGGTCAGGTGACGACCGAGCTGCTCGACGTCATCATCGAGGTCGAGGATCCGTACGACGTGCTGCCCGTGGGGGTCGGGCGCAAGTTGAACCTCGGGATCGCCGCGTACGAGGCGGCGCAGCTTGTGGCCGGTGTGTCTGAACCCGACGTGATCACCAAGATCGCCCCGCAGTTCGAGCGGTACATGGACAACGGCGCCTTCTGGGGCGCGTACGGTCGACGCGTCGGCGACCAGCTCGAGGCCGTCGTCCGCAAGCTCAGCGAGGACCCCGACTCACGTCAAGCGGTGGTAACGCTCTGGAACCCGGACATGGACAACACGCCGGGCAAGAGCGACTACCCCTGCACGGTCATGTTCCAGTTCTTGATCCGTGACGGCGAGCTGATCATGCACACGACCATGCGGTCCAACGACGTGTGGCTCGGCCTCGCCTACGACGCCTTCATGTTCACGCAGTGCCAGATCACGATCGCCGGTGCGCTCGGTGTGCCCGTCGGCTCGTATCACCACCACGCCGTCTCGCTTCACCTGTACGAACGCGACGTGCCCAAGGTCGACCGGCTCGTGCGACCCACACCCACCAGCATGCGGCCCATGCCTCGACTCGTCGGCTTCTCGGCACCGATCGCCGGCGACCCGGTGCGGAAGATGCAGTACGCCCGACGTGAAGCGGCGGCGACGATCACGCTGGCCTTGTCCGGCGCGGACGAGGCGCGCATGGACGAGCGGTACGCCGGGGCGGTGTCGGTCGACTGGTACATCCGTGCCATGCGGGAAGCTATCGCGCGAGGCGAGACGTGAGCGACGAGCGGCGTACACTGACAATCGGCTCATGGGTGAAGAAGCGGTACGCCGACGAACGCCCCTCATGGGACGAGTTGTGGATGGGAATGGCGTACATGATCGGGCAACGAGCTCGATGCGTCCGTGACCGTGTTGGCGCGGTTGTCGTCACCGACGACAACATCTTGCTCGGTGTCGGGTACAACGGGCCGCCGGCAGGCTTCCCGTTGGACGGGTGGTGCGACGAGTGGTGTCCACGCGCCACGAAGCAGCCGAACGACGAATCACTGTCAAGCACGTATGACGATTGTCATTCGATCCACGCGGAGACTAACTGCCTACTTCGACTTCAGTCACGCGTGGCAGGGCCAGCAACGATGTACGTCACGAGCACGACGTGCTGGAGCTGCGCCAAGATGATCGCATCATCGGGTGCGACACGACTGATCATGGCCGCACCTCCCGATGCGCGACGGCGGATGCCAGACGCTGTGTACGCCATGCTTTCTGAGTGCGGTGTCGAAGTCGCGTTCTGGGACGACTGCGTCGGCGGCTATCGACGAACGTTTCTCAATGAACACGGTCTTGGCCCGTACCCGTGTTATTTCTGCGGTGTCGAGATGCCTTGGGCCGAGGCGATCCATCATCTAGACGGCGATCATTCCAACGATGACATCTCGAACTTGGTGGCGGCCCACTCCGGGTGTCACTCTAAGCATCACACGACGCAGCGCGCCGCAGTCTATGTGTCCCCTAACCGAAGGCCGCAGTACACATCTGCGTGGACGCGTCGCAAGCCGGTGCTTAGGTGCGCTACATGCAACTTGGAGACGCTTCCGGGTTGGCTCCGACGGCACTGCGTGGAAACGGGGCATGACGACGGCGGCGCGATCGCCGCGTACGAGCATGAGGTTGCGCAACGCCGACTCACGTGTCCGGTGTGTGGTGAGATGTTCCCGGACGGACGACGTCGAGGCGCTCACGTGATGTGGCATCGTCGCCGCGGCGAGATCGACGAGAGGCCGAACGAACTCAGGGGCGAGGTTCCGCAATGATCGCAATCACGCTGTTCGCGGTGGCAGGCTGACGCCCGTGAACACCGCCACGGCCGATCGGCTGCTCGAGCGACTCGAGACGAACCGGCACCTTGCGCTGTTGCGATGCTGCTCGACGATCGAGCAGCGCACGACGAACGAGATCGCCGATGCCGCCGCCAAACTGACCGGCCTCAGCGGGCAGGCATCGTACCGCTCGGTCGGTCTGCGTCTCTCGCACCTCGCACGACGCGAACTCGTCGAAGGTCTCAAGCGCGACGGATCGCCGATCATGTGGCTGCTGACCGGGCGGGGTCTTGCCGTACTCCAACGAGCTCACGAGACCGGGCGCGTGTGAGCGCCACCAGCACTCCGCCTAAGCACGCGCTGCACGGGGTGCAGCTCAAGTTCGTTGACTCGATCGACGACGCGATGGCACTCAAGACGTGGCTCGGCGAGCGACGCGACGTGCTCGCGTTCGACACTGAAACAGAGGGTTTGCGCTGGACCCGCCACCGCGTGCGGCTCATCCAGCTCGGGGACGCCCTCACCGGCTGGGCGATCCCGTGGGATCTCTGGGGCGGGGTGGCGCTCGAGTGCCTCGACGCGTACGAGGGGCGGCTCGTCGGGCACAACGTCAAGTTCGACACGCACATGATCGAGCGCTGGTGCGACCGCGTCATCCCGAGGCACCGCACGGATGACACGATGTTGATGTCACAGGTCCTCGAGCCGCACCGCTCCGCGGCGCTGAAGTCGCTGACCTCGTACCACATCGACCCCCGAGCATCGGCGGCGCAGCGGCAGCTCGACGAGCTCATGACGGGCAACGGCTGGACCTGGGCGACGGTGCCCATCGACCTGCAAGCGTACTGGGCGTACGGCGCACTCGACACGGTCCTGACCGCGCAGCTGTGGGGCATCCTCAACCCGCGCGTGCAGGCCGAGGTCCCCGCGGCGTACGACCTCGAGCTGGCCCGGACCTGGGTGGTGCAGCGGCAGGAGCGGAACGGCTGCCACATCGACGTGCCGTACACCCGCGACCGGCTCGACGAGTTCGAGGCGTACGTCGCCGCGGCGGGCGCCTGGTGCAAGGAGCACTACGGTGTGGCACCCGGCTCGAACGCCGCGATCATCGAGCGCCTCGAGGCCGACGGCGTCACGGTGCTGGACAAGAGGACCGGCTCCGGCGCACGGTCGCTCGATCGCGAGGTGCTCGAGGACGCGATCGCGACGAGCCGCCACCCGCTGGCCGAGACCGTGCTGCAACGACGCCGGCTTCAGAAGCTCGCGTCGGCGTACCTCTCCAACTTCATCGCCGCCGCCGACGAGGACGGGATCATCCACCCGAACGTCCGCGTCATGGGCGCTCGCACCGGTCGCGAGTCGATCACCGAGCCGGCGCTCCAGACGCTGCCCCGGCGGTCGTCCGACAACCCGGCGGCGATCACGGTGCGCAACTGCATCACCGGTCGTACCGAGGATCACACCCTCGTCATGTGCGACTTCTCCCAGATCGAGATGCGGCTCCTCGCGCACCTCTCCAACGACGACGGGCTCCGGGCAGCGTTCGGCCAAGGCGACTTCTTCACGAACGTCGCCCGTGAACTCAACGGCGACCCGAACCTCGACAAGAGTGACCCGCGTCGGCAGCTCACCAAGAACGGCATGTACGCGCTGTCGTACGGCGCCGGAGCCGAGAAGATCGCCCTCACGGCCGGCGTGCCGCTGGCCGCCGTCCACGACTTCCTCGGCCAGCTCGACGCACGGTTCCCCGGCATCCGCCGACTGCAACACGACGTCGATCGTGTCGCCCGGGAGCGAGCCGAGGAGGAGGGCGAGGCGTACGTCCGCAGCCCTCTCACCCGCCGCCGCCACGTCGCCGACGAGCGACGCGAGTACGCGCTCGTGAACTTCCTCATCCAGGGGACGGCGGCCGAGGTCTTCAAGATGAAGACCGTCGAGCTCGCCGCGGCCGGGTTGGACGAGTACCTCGTGCTGGGCGTCCACGACGAGGTCGTCCTCGACGTGCCGAACGACGAGGTGGAGGCGGTCACGGAGACCGTGCATCGCATCATGAACGACGATCAGCTGCTCAGCGTTCCGATCGAGGCCGACGTCGTTCATGCCTACCGTTGGGGCGAGGCCGTGAAGTGACCTCGCTCCACGTCAGCGCCGACGGCCGATCACAGACGATCTTCGTCAACGAGCGCGTGATCCGCTACCGCAAGGATCAGGTCGGCAACGACCTCACGGCCGAACTCGGCTGGTGCGAGACGCATCAAGAGCCGGTCTGGGTCTTCAATGACGGGTCCCACGTGTGCCCCGTGGACTTGGCCGCCGGCTACACATCCCCCGAAGAACACATCATCGTTCCGCCTCCCTGGGAGACAGCATGAGAGAGACCACGCCCGCGGTGTTCATGATCGCCGAGCCGCACGTGAACTGGGAGGCGGTCGGCCGTTACCTCGACACCATCGGGGGGACGCACTGGGTCGATCGAGTGGCGCCGCCCACCGTGTCGGACCACTCGGCGGCCTGCGATCGCGTCGCGTTCGCGGAACGCAGCGGGAGCAACGACTGCACGTGCATGCGCGGCGTGAGTCGTCGTCCCGCGTCTGGCACGGACGCGGAGATGCTGATCGAGTTCGCCGGTCGTGGCTGCTACCGCTCCTCGGCGCCGGGGCTCAACGCCAACGTGACGGCGGTGCGTGAGGACTCGGGCGCGTACCTCCGCAACATCCTCTCGTCTGGGCACGGTTCGGTTCTCGAGCACGCGCAGTTCACGTTCATCTTCCACGACGTCAGCCGGGTGTTCACGCACGAGCTGGTCCGGCACCGCGTTGGGACGGCGATCTCGCAGGAGTCGCTGCGGTACGTCCGCCTCACGGACCTCGGCGTGCGCATCCCCGACGTGCTCAACCGGGACGACGTGCTGCTCCCCGACCGCACGGAGGAACCGTACGACTCGGATGGCGTGACCGTGCAGCCGCTCGTGATGCTGCCGAAGGCGATCGTGTCGCTCGTCGAGACGCTCGAGGAGTTCCAGCGGGACGCCGCCGAGGCGCTCGGTCTCGACTCCGAGCACGTGCCCTTCTCGGTGAAGAAGGAGGCCACGTCGGCCCTCCGGCGGCTGGCGCCGATCGGCCTCTCGACGATGATGACCTGGTCGGCGAACGTCCGCACGCTGCGCCACGTGATCGTGATGCGGACGTCCAAGCACGCCGAGGAGGAGATCCGGCTCGTCTTCCAGGAGGTCGCTCGTCAGCTCTCCTACGCGCACCCGCTGCTGTTCGGCGACCTCACGCCGAACGAGGACGGCGAGTGGACCAGTCCGCACCCGGTGTGACCGAGCGAGCGGTCATCATCACGACCGCATCCGGGAAGCGGCACCTGCGCATGCTGCCGCCGGAGTTCGTCGAGGTCTTGGAGTGGATCATCGACGAGCGCGGGTACCAGGTCGAGAAGTTCGGGTACGGCGACGATGACCTCGTGCACGCTCGCGAGGGACTCGCCGAGGACTCGTGGTTCTGGCAGAAGGGCGTCTTGAACTACGCGGGACGCGTGCGGCTGTTCGGCCTCGTCGGAGATGCGCGGCTGCTCGGCGCACAGGCGCTCCTCAAGTTGATCACGACGCTCATCTCGCAGGTCGAGCACCTGCGGCGAGGCGGTGACCTCGAGCGCCTGCCGAAGGCCGGCGTGTCGTCCGGCGAGATCGCGTGACGCTGATCATCGCCGTCGACCCGGGGAAGAAGACCGGCTGGGCATCCTACGACACGACGGTCAATGCGTTCGCGTCCCAGGAAGCGCCGGGCGACGAGTTCATCGACCGCGTCGTCCCGTGGCTCGGCCCGGCACACGCGCACGATCGTGCGGCCGCCGGGTCGGTGCGCATCGTCGTCGAGCGGTTCGTCATCACGGCTGGAACCATGCGCACGTCACGCGGCGACGAGAACTGGAGCATCGAGCAGATCGGCATCCTCCGCCACCATGCCCGCTGGGCGGGCGTCGCGTTCGAGCTACAGTCGGCGGGCGATGCCAAGAAGTTCTCACCCGACGATCGGCTGCGGACGATCGGGTGGTACACCCCCGGCCGAGGTCACGCCAACGACGCCGCCCGGCACGCGCTGCTCAACGTCGCTCGCCACCATCACGACGTGCTCGTGCGCCTGTTGAGGTCACAGTGACACGAACGGGCGTGGCAGGTTGTCAACATGGACAGCGACACCAGCGCACTGCGCTCGATGGTCACGGACCACGTTCGGTGCCGAACCTACGGACACTCGTGGGACGAGCACCGGCCGGCAGACGCGACACGCGATGCCGACCTCACGCTCCGGTGCGAGCGCTGCGGGACGATTCGGTACGATCGGATCGACGTGCACGGCGACGTGTACGGGCGCAGCTACGAGTACACGGAGGACTACCGGGTCGGCCGCCTGTCGCGACCGGACCTGCGCATCGAGCTGCTCCGGCGGCTCAAGCGGGGACGGCGGGCGTGACCGTGCCCGACGCGCCGACCGAGTTCCAGTGCGGCCACCCGGACTGCGGCAGGATGTTCTCGTCGCAGCGCGGGCTCTCGCGGCACGCACGCACGCACGAGGCACCCGCCGGAGCGTTCGATGAGGTGCTCACGGTGCTCGACGTGCTGCTTCCCGGCGGCGTCCCGGCCAGGCACCTGCCCGCCGCCGCAACCTGGGTCACCAGTACCCGCGCGTTCCTCCAGGAGGTCCGATCGTGAGGCAGGGACCCAAGTACATCGTGAAGCGAGACGCGGCGTACGCGTACATCCTCGAGCGCCAGCACGACGGTGCGTACACCGAGCTGTGTCGGTTCGACGGCTCGCCCGGCACGGCACGCGCGAACGCGGAGCGAGTTGCCGACGTGCTCAACCGAGCGGACCGAGGCTGACGAGTTGGCGTACGCGGACATCGTCGAGGGACAGCTCGTCGTGTACACGTCGTTCGTCGAGCGCGAGATCATCAAGGCAGCGCCCGGGTTCACGTGGCAACCGGCGCTCAAGGCGTGGCGCGGCCCGCTCTCGTGGGGTTCGTGTCAGATCCTCCGCGGTGTCTTCGGCGACGGGCTCAACCTGTCCGAGACGCTGACCGCCTGGGCGGTGAACGAGCGAGCGGTGCGCGTCGATCCGTGCGCGTACCTGCGTGACCAGCTCCAGCCGCCGTGGCCCGAGTGCGACGTGCAACAGGCGCTTTCATCCTGGGAGACCGAGCACGCCGCAGAACGTCGGCTCTACCCCTATCAGCGGGTCGGTGCCGAGATGCTGGTCCGTGGGCAGCAGGTGCTGCTCGCCGACGAGATGGGCGTTGGCAAGACGGTCACAACGATCGCGACGCTTGGCGCGATGGACCACCTTGGCATGAGCCCGTGGCCGGCGTGCGTCATCGCGCCGAACTCGGTGAAGGCCGTGTGGGCCGACGAGGTCGCGCGCTGGTACCCAGCCGTGCACGTCGAGGTCATCTCCTCCGGAGCCGGCAAGAAGAAGGCGTTCAAGCGTGCGGCGGAGGCCGCCGCTCGCGGTGAACGGTTGCTCGTGATCATCAACTGGGAGGCGGTGCGGCTGCACTCACGGCTCGCGTCGTACGGCTCGATTCGATTGCGTCGCTGCGCGGCGCACGGCGGGACGGTCGAGAAGGAGTCACAGTGCGAGGTGCACGCCAAGGAGCTGAATGGCATCCCGTTCCGGACCGTCATCACCGACGAAGCGCACAAGCAGAAGGATCCGAAGGCCAAGCAGACCCGCGCCGTGTGGGCGGTTCAGCACGGGGCGGCCTACCGCTACGCGCTGACCGGCACGCCGCTAGCGAACGACCCGAGCGACCTCTGGGCGATCATGCACGGCATCGCACCGGCGGACTACCCGTCCCGCACCCGTCACGTGGACCGGTACTGCATGCTCGCGTGGTCACCCTTCGGCGGCATGGACGTGATCGGCGTTCGCCCGGACACCCGTGCCGAGTACTTCCGCGTCCTGGACCCCAGGATGCGACGCATCACCAAGGACACCGTGCTGTCGTTCCTTCCGCCGAAGACGCGGAGTCGTCGCATCGCGGTGATGTCGCCGAAGCAGGCGAAGGCGTACCACGAGGTCGAGTCATCCATGCTCGCCGAGGTCGACGGCGGCGAGCTGGTCGTCGCTACGAACCACCTGGTGCAGAACTTGCGGCTCACGCAGTTCTCGTCGTCGTACGCCGAGGTCAACGAGCAGGGTGAGGTGCGGCTCACCGAGCCCTCGTCCAAGATCGACGCGCTGATCGAGATCATCGACGAGCTCGGCGGCAAGCAGCTGGTCGTCGC
>WBZU01001699.1_pt1 | contig 16135 bp, 7 predicted proteins | sample 5204311 | NCBI WGS metagenome assembly WBZU01 (sample SAMN12344359, study PRJNA552823) | activated sludge metagenome | biome: Activated sludge suspended growth; feature: Nitrification reactor; material: Wastewater; isolation source: activated sludge from nitrification reactor of wastewater treatment...
TCAGAGGTTCGACATAAGCGCAGGCGAGTGCTTCGTTGCAATCATTGGCTTGGACAACGCATTGAAGCAATGCACGCTGTACGTTGAGACCGAATCGATTCGAGGGCAACGGGCCGACAAACCAAGACAAACATGCGGAGAACGAATTGACGAGCGCGGGAACACCGGCGGATCGAGCGATCGCCGCCGATACCATGGGACAATCATGAACGAAGCGACAAGCCCGAACGCCGTCTTCCAATGACAAATAACCCGCAGAAAGAACGGATTGGGGTGGAACGGTCAATCCATCGAACACCGTGCATCCGTGGACGATAAGACCGAGAAAGACCATAGCGGCATAAAGCGTTCTTCGTTTCCGCCGACGAACGGTAGTGTAAGCATGGGTCATCGATAAGGATTTTCTTGTAACTCGGAACCTCGCCCCGTGTCCACTTTTTCGTGGGACGGCAAAGCGGGACGACTCGGCACGGGCGGAGATTTGGCGGTTGAAGATTTCGCCGGCAATGGCGCCGAATTCGAGTGCGTAGACGCGGGCGATTCCCCGCTCGACAATGCAGAAATGGTTTGTGGGGTATTCACGACGTCCCCCACGGACTTGCCGACGGAAAATGTCGGTACGCCGTGGACCAGCGCGCGATGGCTATCTCCACGTCGATCCGCAGCTGTCCGCGCCGCAATGGACAGCATCGCCACGACACCGAGCGAACCGGCGAGGACCTTCCAATTGTTGACAGTACGCTTGGATTGCGTCGTCCGCACGATTGCCGGCGACGTCTCCGTGTGCGTTCCAAGCGGCGCGGCCTCACTGACTTCACGGTCGATGGCCGTTCGAATAGTGGCTCGGCGTCGCACAAATTCGTCCTTGCCAAACCTGTTTACCCAAACACCGACGTCCGCAGGGGATGCCGGAGCGAGCGTCGTCCCAATCGCGTCGGCGAATGCATGCGCCGACGGAAAACGTTCGTCGCGATCACGAGCCAATGCGCGCGCGACGACACCATCGACGTCCGGACAAACCTCGGGGCATTGCGAAGATACCGCCGGCACTTCATCGGCGAGCACGCCGATCAAAATATCCGCTTCATCTTGGCCATCAAATAACCTTTGCCCCGTCAGGAGCTCATAAAGAACGGCACCCGCTGCAAATACATCGGCCCGGCGATCCAAATCGCGTCGCCGCAGCTGTTCGGGAGACATATACGCAATCGTGCCCTTCATATCGCGACTGTTCGTTTGGCATAACCGACTCGTCGCCCGAGCAATTCCGAAATCAATGATTCGACTCTGCCCTTCGGTCCCGACAAGGATATTGTTCGGACTCAGATCTCGATGCACGATATGAAGCGGTTCGCCTCTTATGTCTTTGGCTTCGTGCGCCGCATGCAATCCGGCCAAGACATCGATGAGAATTCGACTTGCAATGGCGGGCGGAATCCGCTCGCCAGCCTGGCGGACGGCTTTCAGCAATGCGGCAAGTGACAACGATTCGACATACGGCATGACGAGACAAACCTCGCCGTCGTGATTGATCACATCCTCGACATGCACGACGTGAGGGTGTTGAATCGCCCCGGCGAGCCGAGCTTCATCGCGCAGCATATCGCTCGATTTCGGATCCTGCAAAAGCCAAGGATGAATTCGCTTCAGGACCACGAGACGTTCAAAAAATGTCTCTCCCCGTTTACAAGCGACAAACGTCGTCGCCATTCCCCCGGCGGCCAACTCCATTACAATCTCGTACGGCCCGATTCGCACTGGAGCGTCACGCATTCAGAAACTCCCCACAACCGTCAATTGCATGGGCAAACCAACCACGGGTGGAACAACGGTCAACGCCGAATTCGTTTTGGTCGTTCCCCATCTCCACAACGACAAAAATGCTCCCGTTGCAATCAATGACCCGGCGGTGGCTCCCACGAACAGATTCGTTCGAAACTGTTTGTCTTTCCCCGCCTCGAGTTTGTCGACGGAGGGCGCAGCATCGAATTGCTCGCGGGCGGCCAGCGTGTCGAGTCCCGACCAGAGCAAAAGAGATGACGATACCAACGCCACACCTCCGGCCGCGATGGCTGCCGGACCATACCAATTCATTGTTTTTCGCTGAATGGACAATTTAGGCGGTTCCATCACGGACGCGATGGGCGCCGTCGCCTCGAGCTTCGGAGGTTCGATTGATTGCGACGGGACGGCTTCATCTTTTTTATCCGGCACGAGCGCAACAGCGCGAACCGCGCCACGTTCGAGATTCTCGGTGCGCCGAAGAACGGTTTGTCCAGATTGACCTTCGATCAGATGCGTGCCCGGATTGACGTAAATACTCGTTTCGTCAACAAGCTCATCGTCTACCCGAATGGTTTGCATCTCCGCCGCATAAATGTCGATTCGACCGAGAGACTCGGCCAGCACCGAAAGCGCCGCCGCCGCGGCATCTCGATCCGGCGCGTCCGACGGCGCAACTCGCAAGTATTTCGCATAAGCATTTGCCGCACGAGCCGGCTCGCGCGCGTGTTCCCACGATCGCGCACAATTCCAAAGTGACGCGTGATGGGGCGAAATTTTATACGCCTCGGCAAATGCCTTTGCGGCGAAAATGTAATCGCGCGCCTCGTACGCGCGTTCACCATCCTCGAATATCCGCCGAGCCACTTCTCGATCGGGCGACGTCGTTTCATTTTCTTGTGCGTTGGCACAGGGAATCGGGATCGACATCAAACTCAGCACCAAACTCAACGTCATGGACGAGCGCGCAGCAAAGTGCATGCCACCAGAATAACACAATCGTGTCGAGATCGCAGCATTCGTTGACAAAACAAATCGAGCCTCGGCCATATCCTGACCGTAGTCATTCGCACGAGCATACGATTTCGCGGGACAAGAATGGGCCGGATGGACTATGTTCGCCAATCCGATGAAGCCGCCGAATCACATTCACCCGGATCCCGATGCCGAACGAGTGGATCGCGCTCTGGCCGGTGATAAACTGGCATTCGACGCACTGGTCACCGAGCACCGCGACGCGATCACACGATTGTGTCAGCGTTATGTGCATCGTTTCGAGGACGCGGAAGACGTCACACAACGTGTATTTCTGAATGCGTTCGAGAAGTTGGCTGATTTTCGGCGTGAATCGACGTTTCGCACATGGATTCACCGCATTGCCGTCAATCTTGCGTTGAACCACGTGCGCCAAGCTGCTCACGAAGCCCCCATCGCCGACCTCGACGATTTGCCCACATTCACCAACGCGCTCGAAACGAAGCGGCTGGTGGCTGCGGAAGTGTGGAATCGCGCGGCAGCCCGCATTGCGGAATTGCCACCCAAACAGCGACTCGTGGTTGAACTGCGCCTTTTTCATGAACTGACATTCGGCGAAATCGCAGTTTTGGCCGATTGCAGTGAAGAAAGCGCCAAGGTGAATTTTCATCACGGAATCAAACGTCTGCGCGAGTGGATTCCCGATCCGACCAAATAGAACATTTATGAAGATTGGCGTGTCATAAAGCATTTTGCCGCACGTCCGGTCATTTCGATCAAAATTGCGCCGACCCCCACGACGAAAAACAACACGATCAGCCCGAGCTCCGGCATGGAAACAGCCGCCCGGCGCAAATTCGACGAAAACGTCCCTTTGCCCAATCCCGCTTCGTTCGTTATCGACACGATACCGGCCGCATCGTCTTCGTGTAATCGGCGTCGAGTTTGTCCCGGCTTTATTCCCGCCCGCATGGCCGCATCGTCGTGCGGTGAATGCGCCAGCCCCAAAGCATGGCCGAGCTCGTGCAAAAACACGCTCTCCAAGTCCACCGCATTCGCAGGTAGGTCGGGTGCGTCACTCCAATTTCGATGGGCGTCGATTTCGATCACCGCATGACGAATGTCGCCATGAAATGAATCACTTTCGACCGCCGTATGCGCGGCGATTGCCGAACCGAATTTCCAATTCTCCGACACCGCGACGATCTCAATTCCCACGTCAACGTCATCGTCTGTCAAGACCAACACCACGGACGAACTCGAACGAGCATTCCATGACGCAATCGCACGTAAAAGCGCGGCTCGACCTCCATCGGCAAACCCGGGCACGGGTGTGTCGAGACGCACCCGTGCCGGCAAGGAAGTCAAGCGAAGCCGAGCACCATATTCGCTTCTCGACATTTCAAAGGCCACGGCATCAGGCACGACCGCCACCTGGGCGACCACCATGAGCGACGCCACGACCCCGGCGAATCGGATGCTCCGACAAACCATTGCGTCAGATACCCGCGTCGTCCACGAGGTCCGCGTCCGTTTCGGAAATATCCATCGCGCCGGATTCCTGGAGCAATGCATCCAGCTCCGGATCGTTGTCACTTCCGTTTTCACTGACATTGGCAGCGTCGGGCGGCGCCTCTTCCGCAAAACCCGCGCACATCGTCAAATCGCCTTCGTTGGGGTTTGTCGCGTCATTGTTCGGATTGTCATCACGATAGGCCCTTCGCAACCCATCCTTATCCCAACATTCGTGCGCCGTGCCCAGCAACATCTTCGTACCGATCGATGCGACGGTCGCCGCGCCGCGTCCACCCTCGCCCGCCTTCCACAACACGCGCATACCCACGGCTTCAGGACCCGGCAACGTCGGAATGAAGTCCCCAATGCCAACCGATCGGAATCGACCACCGACACCCACGACACGCACAAGATCCGCACCATAATTCACGACGCGCATATCCGGATCGTCACGACGAACCACTTTGCGATAAGCGATTCGACGCCCGCGTTTGTCGCCCTTGTGATTGGCGAACCAAAAATGCACCGATCCGTCGGCTCCCGGAGCATTGAATGCATCGCTGATGTTCGTCAAATTGACGTGCAAACGACCTCCACCCGTACGTGGCCCTTTCTTGACGAAAATGCCGGTGAGCAGCGGCGTGTGCGTTCCGTCGGCATTATCGAGCGCCACGAGATACCGGAATCGACCGGTTTCGACGCGCACGAGCAACAACGAACAATCCTTGCCGGCCAATTGCTTCTTCCAAAGAGCGAATGCCTTGCCGTCGGCGCGAGCTCCCTTCCGTGCAGGCGCTTCCGCAGTCAATTGCTTTACGAAGTCCAAAACCGCCGCGACATCCATCCGCGCGCTTTCGCCTTGTCGCTTGGCCTCCTTCAAAAGCGTTGCCGGATCGCCAATCACTGCCGCCGCCGCAGCCGCATCGGCATCCTGCGTAATCAAATCACCGAGATCGACCACATCATCTTGCGTGATTTCATCCGCCGCAGGACCGGCAGGCTCGGGATCACCACCACAGGCGGCAAGAGCCATAGAAGACGAAATGACGAGCAGGGCCAACGTGGAACGAAGCAGTTTCATGCGAGCCTTCTCCCTCGATTCTCGTCATTTGCGAGAATCATGAACAAACCATGAGCTTTCGCACGGCACCTTGCCCGCGCGTCGCTCATGTCGGGGACTTCGACACGCCGGGGATTGAAGGGTTAAATCATCGGCAGAGAAAATCCGCCGCCGTCAATTGCCCTTCTTCTTACGCGCCATCGCCCGCTTGATCCAAAATGCTTTCGACTTCGCCGTCGAGCCGCCTTTGGTCTTCGCGCTCTTTTTCTTCTTCGTCGGAGCGTCATCGAGCGTCACGAACCTCGCCGCCGAAGCCTGCTCCCAAGACGCCGATGGAGAATCTTCCGCCAGCGTTACTCGCTGATACTCAATTTTTTCGCCGCCCTTTTGAAATGAATCCGTACGCACGCGCACGACACCCGCGCGGGACAAACCATTGACGATGTGCTCGAAAGACCGGCGATCGAGCGTATCACCAAATGTATCGCGATGCAGTCGTCCCATCGCCTGACCGTCTTCGCGGGCAAGAGCCGCCAAAATCTTATTGATTGCAGCCGTTTCCGCCGCCGTCGGCTCGCGAAACTTCTTCCCCACACACGCATCCGGTGCACAGACGTCGCACATTCCGCACGGACTTCCGTCATCTTCCTGATCACCGAAATGCCGAACGAGCAAAAGCATGCGGCATTCGCGGCCTTCAGCGTATTTCGCCATTTTGGCCAGGCTTTCTTGTTTGTGCCGCCGCTGATCTACGTAATCCGGCAAAAAATCGTCCGTACCCCGACGAACCTCGTCCTCGTGGTCCACGATAGCGCCCCCATGAATCCACAATTTTTCCAGGACTTTGTCGAATTCATCCCGATCGGTGGTGAGCCGCGGAGCCAGAGCGTCTTTGGTCTGCGGTCTCTCCGAAAGCAATGAATACAACGCGGAGAGCATTGCCGGATCGGGGTAGTCGCGTTCGAAAAAGTATTCGTGCGTGCGCCGATCGACGAAGGAATGCATCAAAATGGCGCGGGATGACAAACCGTCACGTCCCGCACGGCCAATCTCTTGATAATACGATTCAATGCTGCCCGGCAATGCCAAGTGCACGACGGTGCGTACGTTGGGTTTGTCCACGCCCATTCCAAAAGCAATCGTCGCGACCACGATATCGAGTTCCCCGCCCAAAAACGCCGTCTGAATCTTGTCGCGTACCGCCGTCTCCATACCCGCGTGATACGCGGCGGCGGCAAACTTGCGGGACAACACTTTCGCCGTTTCTTCCGCATGTTTACGCGTAGGAGCATAAACGATCGCCGGACGTCTGTCCGCAGGAGCAAGCAATTTCACCGCCGCATCGACCCGTCCCCCGGGCGTCAATTCCACGACTTGCACGGAAATGTTCGTCCGTCGAAACCCATGAATGAACCGTTCCCCATCGTCCAGACCGAGCTCGCGCACGATGTCGTCTTGTACGACCGGCGTCGCTGTCGCCGTGAGCGCAATGACGGGAGCGGGACGTAACGAAGGTATACGTTGGCCGATCATTCGATAATCGGGGCGGAAATCGTGACCCCATTGCGAGATACAATGCGCTTCATCCACGGCCACGAGCGTCGGTTTTCGTCGGGCGAGCATTTCCGGAAAACCCGGGACCCGCAATCGTTCCGGAGCGACAAACAAAAAGTCCAACCGGCCCGCCAAGTAATCAACGCACGCCGCGCGCGATTTCGTTCGGTCTCGCCCGGAATGAATTCGATCCGCCGAGAACCCTTGCGAACGAAGCTTGGCCACTTGATCTTCCATCAGCGCAATCAAGGGACTGATCACGAGTGTCGTTCCGCCGCGAGCAACGCCGGGTAGCTGATAACATAGCGACTTTCCCGCGCCCGTCGGCATGACGATGAGCACGTCTTTTCCTTCGGCAACGGCACGACAAACAGGTTCTTGATAACGTCGAAATGCCGGAAATCCAAATCGCTGCCGCAAAATCTCCACGAGAGGAGTTCCCTGCGCAATCGGCCTACGCTCGACCACGATGTCGGGGCGCACTTTCTCCGCCGCCGCCCGGAGTTTTTCCGGTGTAACCACGGATCCTTTGGTCGTCGTGGCGTTTTTCTTGGCCGCTTTCGGTTCTTTCGGCGCTGTCGCGGCATTGCCCACGGGGCTCGATTCGAACGCCGAAGCCGCGGCTCCATTTTTCCCGGTATCAATTTTGGCAGCAGAAAGCGGAAGCTGCGCCGAGTTTGTCGGTGCCGGTATGGGCGATACTTCGCCATCCTGAATGGCTCCGACGACATACTTCACATAACCCTCGATCGCCCGCAGAAATACATCGAGTTTTCCGTCACCTCGAGCCATTCGAGCCAATCGAGCTTCCCACTCGCCCGTCATGGCCACACTCTTGACATGCGGATGAACCGAATTGATCAACAAAATACCCTTGTCCGTGGCGACGAGGCTTTTTCCTTCACGCGTGATGTATTCGCGCTTCAAAAGCGTTTCAATGATCGCCGCTCGCGTCGCCGGAGTCCCGAGCCCCGTGTCTTTCATTGCGTCCGACAATTCTTTTTCGTCGAGCGTTTTTCCCGCCGTCTCCATGGCCGTCAAGAGGGTGGCTTCCGTAAAACGCTTGGGCGGTTTGGTCTTCTTCTTGTCAATACGCACATCATCGACACGCTGCTTTTGACCTTGCACGAGCCCCCGAGGTAAAACCTGATTTTCGGGCTCGTCTTCCGGCGCATCATCACCCAAATCGTTCTTTTTACGCTTCTTCGGGGGATCCTTGACGCCCCCCAAATCCAATATCTTCCACCCGGGTTGCTCGACGACCGTTCCCGTCGTTTTGAAGCGATCCGTAAAGGTTTGTCCCGATTCAACCGAATCGACCGCCGTCAAGATGGTCGTCGTTTTCTCGACGAGATCGTCATGCCATGCGCATAACAATCGCCTGCAAATCAAGTCGTACACGCGACGCTCGTCCGGGGACAAACTCTCCGGCGCCGCCCGAGTCGTCGTCGGAATGATGGCGTGGTGGTCGGTGACCTTGGTGTCGTCGACGAACCGTTTTCCCAAAGTGGTTTTTCCCGTCCCGGGAGCCAACAGGGCCAGGTACGGACCTTCAATGGCCGATACGATGGAATCCAGGTTTGTCGCGATATCCGTCGACAAATGGCGACTGTCGGTGCGAGGATAACTGATGAGCTTGTGCCGCTCATACAAACTCTGGGCGATATCCAGCGTTCGTTGCGCACTGAAACCCCACAATCGATTTGCGTGCCGCTGAAGTTCCGTCAAGTCATACAAAAGCGGAGGTGGCGTGCGACGAAGCTCCGATTTGATCTTTTCAATGATGGCCCGCCCCACCTCGACACGTCTCTTGATCCGCTCGGCTTCCACGCCATCGGCAGGCAGTCGCGCAGGGCGATCGGCTGTTTCCGGTTTTTCCGCATTACCCAATAAGACGCCGTCGTATTGCGAGTCTTCGTTTTTCTTGGCTGCCCCTTCGGGAGAAAACGTCGCTCGAATCTCGAGATAATCCTCGGGCACGAAAGCCCGGATGGCCAGCTCCCGTTCCGCGACCATGGCGAGCGTCGGAGTTTGCACGCGCCCCACCGAAAAGTCTTCGCGAAAAACCAACGAGTATGCTCGAGAAAGGTTCATCCCGACGAGCCAATCCGCGCGACTTCGAGCTCGAGCGGCATCGGCCAGCGGATCGTAGAGTTTTCCGTCGCGCAAGTGCCGAAAACCATGACGAATGGCGTCCGGTGTGAGCGACGAAATCCACAATCGACGAACGGATTTCGAACACGCCGCAGCATCGTAAATGTAACGGAATATCAGCTCGCCCTCGCGCCCGGCATCCGTCGCACACACAATGCTTTCGACATCGGGGCGGCGCAGAATTTTCTTGACGATGTCAAACTGCTTCTTCGTTTCTTCAATGACGACCAAGGGCCACGACGACGGAAGCATCGGCAAGATGCGCAGATCCCAGCGCTTCCAAGCAGGATCGACCTGATGCGGTTGAGCCAACGCTACAAGATGTCCGATAGCCCAAGTGACGACATACCCACCGCCCTCGATGGCCCCGTCGATCGACTGGGACGCACCGAGAACACGCGCAAGATCGCGTGCGACGGAGGGTTTTTCGGCAACGACGGCGATGGTCATGAGCGGATACCTGAACGTTGGGCGAGCGCATCATGACAAACGGCTGAACGTTTCGCAATTGTATAAATGCGCCGAGTCATGTACGACACAATAGGCCCGTCCATGTGCGGCAATCGGGCCACACGCGCGGTTCGTCTGACACGCGCATCCACAAGTAAACACCTGTAATCATTATATTTTCCAAGCGGCCCAAGGGTTGGATACACGTCCGCACCGAGGAGACTCGATCATGCCTGCTGTCCGTCGTCGTTCACTTCTTCTGCTGCCCGCACTCCTGCTTGCCTCTTCGTTTGGCGTCGTATGCAGCAGCACGCCGCCAACCCCGAACGTCGCGCCGCCGCAACCGGCTGCGGCGATTGCGATTGTCCGGGAAACGGATGTTTTGGACAAACCCGTCGTTTTTCCTCCGGCGATGACGCGCACGGGTCGATTGCCGTTGCGCGATTATGACGCAAACAACGACGCCTCGAAATTGAGCGTCACGTCGCCAAGTCTCAATGACGAGCGTGGATTTTCTTTTCATGGCACCTCGTTTCGCGTCACGTTGAATCAACCGGTGGCGCAAGGAGCGGCGGCGACCGTCAAAAAGCCGGTTTCGGCGCGCGAAGGCACCGTGAAAATTACGCCGACCGTCGAAGGCGAAGCCCGCTGGCTCGACGACCGGACGCTCGAATTTGCAGCCAAGCGGCCATTCGATACGCAAGTCTCTTATGAAGTCGAATTGAGCGGCATTGAAACGCCCGGCGGCATCAAGCTCGATACGGGATGGAAAGCAAAGTTCACGGCGACCCCCGGCGTCACCATTGCGGGCAAGGAACTCGGGTACATCCCGGTCCCGGGAAAACCGCGCACGATCGCCATGCATCCGTCGTATACATCCGAGGTCTCGGCGCTCGAAACGTTTGCGGTTTTGTATGACCAACCAATCGATCTCCCAACCGCTCGATCGCTCATTTTATTGACGGACAGCAAAAAAGAGCGCCCCATCGCCATTACGGTGTCGCACCCGAATTCACCGACATTTCAAGGCGTCAAGGTGGATCCGCGTTTCGTCGTTTTGGTTCGTCCCGTATCACCCGTTGCCGGAGGCACGGACCTGAAGCTCGAAGCAAAAGATTTCAAATCGGAGTCAAAACGCTCCATCGAAGCAACCGTGGCCATGCCGCTCGAGCTCGACGACATTTCCTGTGAATGGATCTGGGATGAAGACGGTCGGGACAGACCCTGCTCTTTCTACGGCAATACGCTGTCGTTGGCAGGTCGGGAAGTTCAGGTGCGCTTTAATCATCGCATTGCCACGCCCGACAAGAAACTGGAAAAACTCGTCCGCGTCAACCCTGCGGTGCGAAACTTCAGTGTTTACAACGAAAGTTGGGACAGCGTCGTGATTGTCCGCGGGGACTTCGAGCCCTCGAAGACGTACACGATAACCATCGATGGTATCGCCGATGGGTACGGAAGTCGTCTTGCCAAACCACTTTCATTCAATGTGGACAAGGCGCCTCTCGCAGCGAGCGTCACCATGGCCGACGGCAATTTGTGGCTCGATCCGGAAACGACGCACAAATTCAACATTACGACGCGCAACGTGTCCGAAGCGACATTGTTGGCTTGGCCGGTCCCGACAAACGATCGTGCGGCCGAAGAGGCAGCGGTCAAGCGAATGCGTGCGCATGAGTTGCCAAGCGAAAATGCCTCCGTTCGCATCGTCGTTCCGGTCAAAGCCGATCGCAACAAACTGGTGACGACGCCGGTGGACCTCTCCGCGCATTTTACACCCGGCCAAACCTATCTGACATCCATCGAAGCCACCGGGTTGGCGTTTGGATCAAAATTGCAAAAAATGCCTCGAGGCAGCGACGCGGCAAAACCCATCGTCGCCCTTTTGCGCGCCGGTGACCAACGTTCATTGGCGGTGCACACGCGCGCGACGCCCAATGGCACGATTGTCCATGTCGCGCGTTTGGCAAGCGGTCAGCCCGTTGCCGGAGCATCCATTCGATTGGCGGCGGACGAAAATTCGCAGGCAATCTCGACCGATCCTTTCGGTCTGGCCTTTCTACCCATTGACTTGCGAGACACCGACCACACGCTGCTGGATATCCGAACGAGCGATGCCCAGCTTCGTTTGCCCCTTGGAAGCACGGCCATTACAGATCGCCAAATGTTCCCGGATATCGCCGGCGATGAAGACGCCACTTCGAGCCTCGGTCGGGCGTTTGTCTTGACGGATCGAGGGATTTACCGACCGGGTTCGTCCGTTTTCGTCAAAGCAACCTTGCGAAAACCCAATGGCGCATTGATGCAGCCCGTCGCGAATACCGCCCTGCGATTGCGTGTCCTTGGTCCAACCGACGACGAAGTTTTCAACAAAACGTTGACGACCAACGATATGGGGAGTTTGTCCACGACGGTGAACCTGGCCGCGGATGCAAAAGTGGGTCGGCACCGAATCGTCGTCGAAACGCTCGAGGAAAAAGCCGTATCCATGGCCCAGTCGATGATTCAAGTGGCGGAGTTCGAACCGCCGCGGTTCGTCGTCGACGTCAATGCTCGAGCGGACGAGAAAAACACCCTGCGCGCGGACGTACACGCGCGATACCTTTTCGGTGCTCCCATGGACAAAGCCAATGCTTCGTGGACCGTGCGCCGTGATTCCGCGCCTTTTGCCGACGGCCCGATGACCAGTGCGGGTTTGTCCTTCCGACGAGTGCACCATTGGTATGACAACGACGAAAAGCCCTGGTCACGTGCGGGCGAAGGAACCCTCGCCGCCGATGGATCCCTCACCATTACGCAAGCGCTCGAAGTTGCGCCGAATGCAGGGCCTCAACGTTTTACCGTCGAAGCCGACGTAACGGACGCATCGCACCGACATATCGCGAATCGAGCGAATGTCGTGTTGCACCCGGCCAAACGATATGCAGGCGTAAAGGCGGCAGGTTCGTGGTTTGGCGTGGGCGATCATGTCCCGGTTGAACTGGGCGTCATCGATACCGAAGGCCATGCGGTGGACGGCGCAGCCATAACGGCGAAGCTCGAACGCATCGAATGGGTTTCGGTACGACGACGCACTGCCGGAGGATCGGTGGAATGGGATTGGACGGCCAAACGCATCGAGGAAGGTCGATGCGCGGTCACCAGCGAAAAACAGCCGGTCAAATGCACGCTCGATCTACGCAAGTCCGGAAGCTACGAAATCAAAGCGGAGGTCGACGGACGCGTGGGCGGCGCAGTTTCCCTTTGGGCTTATGGCAGTGAAGGGGAAGTCGAACCTGCCGGTCCGGAAAAACCGCACGTATTGGATTTGTCCTCGGACAAACCGCGGTACGCGCCCGGAGATACCGCCAAAATCCTGGTTCGCAATCCTTACCCGGAAGCGACGCTCATCACGACGGTGGAACAAGGGGAAGTTTTATCGAAAGAAGCGCGGCGAATCAAAGCCGGCGCGACGATTATAACCATTCCGCTGACGGCCGAACATGCTCCTTGGGTTCATGCAACCATGACGCTGCTGCCCATTGGTGTCAAAGGACGAACCGTCGCCGAATACAAAATGGGGGCCGTCCGTTTGCCGGTGGGAATGTCGGGGGTGAAACTCGACACGGTCGTTCGCAGTGCCAAACCGGAATATGCGCCGGGAGAAGAGGCGGAGATCGGCATCGACGTGATGGATGGCGGCAAACCGGAGGCCGATTGCGAGGTCGCCCTGGCGGTCGTCGACGAGGGCGTCTTGCGATTGACGGATTTCCACCCCATCGACCCGGCGGTCGCGTTGCGCCCGGGACGAGGTTTGTCCTTCCGCGTGCGCGATTCCCGCTCGGAGCTTGGGGATCTTTTCGGTCGGAGCCACGTGGGGGGTGACGGCGGCGGGGTTGCCCTCTCGACGATTACCGAAGCTCGAAAAAAGTTTGTCGAGACAGCCTTGTTCCGTCCCGACGTCCGCACGGACCAAAATGGTCATGCGACGGTCAAGTTCAAACTTCCGGATAACCTGACCGAATTCCGGATCATGGCGGTCGCGCTCGATCGGGAAGGCAAAGGCGCCCGCGCGGAGTCCAGCTTTACGGTCAAAAAGCCGGTGATGTTGGTGCCGGTGGTGCCTCGCTTCGCCCGCGTCGGCGATAAATTCGAGGCGGCGGCGATGTTGCACAACGAAACGAAATCGGCCATCTCGGCCACGGTGCGGCTTGGTGCACGATCGCAATCGGTGAATGTCCTGCCGCATGAAAAAACTCGAATTGGATTTGCCATGGATCCCTCCGGAGCGGGCACATTGCCGCTGACGTTCACGGCGGAAGATGAATCCGGCAAAGTCCTTGACCAAGTCGAAGCGAAACTCGACGTGAACGAGCCGGGGATCGAAGAGCATCCTCAAATCAGCGGAGCATTCGCCCGAAGCCGGGAAATTCTGCTGGACGTGCCTCAAAGCGTCATCGACCGAGGGGGCGCTATTTCCGTGAAAATGGGGCAACATCTTTGGCCCGAATTGGGATCGCGTCTCGAATACTTGCTCGGATATCCGCATGGTTGTGTCGAGCAAACGACGTCGAGCACGCTGCCACTCATCGCCGCCCGCACGATTTTGCCGCGTATTGGTTTGTCGTCGCTATCGCAAGCGGAGCTCGACAAACGCATTCGGGCGGGCATTCAGCGCTTGGCCACGATGCGCACGTACGATGGTGGATTGGCGTATTGGCCTGGTGGCGACGATTCCAACGTATATGGCACAGCGTACGCCATCCGTGCGGTCATTCTCGCTCAAAAAGCCGGAATCGAGCCGCCTCCGGGAATGCTCGAAGGAATGAAGCGGTATCTCGAAAAGCAGATGCTCGACCGCAACACGCAGCCGGAGGTCTCGGCCGCGATCGCGGAGAGTTTGGCGGATGCGGGAAGCCTCGACAAGAGCACGCTCGATGCGCTGTACGATCGCAGCGGAGGTCAAAGCGTATTTGGTTTGTCAAGCCTGGCCATTGCGCTGTCGTCGTCCTCGGGGCAAGAAGATCGCGTAAAAGAATTGCTCAATGCCGTCGAAGCTGGGTTCGACAACGATGGAAATCTGGTCAACGCGTACCGATTGAACGATTTTTCGTACTTCGGTTCTACGGATCGGACCCGTGCGCAAGCGGCCATTGCGCTGGCTCGTTTGCGTCGAGATTCGACGAAGCTGCCGTCGTTGCTCGGCAAAGCGGCGCGATCGATGGATAGTTACACCACCCAGGCGACTGCGTATTCGCTCTTGGCGTTGAGTACGCATTTGGAAATGACACCACCGATGGGATCGACCGTTCAAGCCAAACTCGACGGCGAAGCGCTCGCGCCGGCGCGGGAACTGGGAGCGGGCAGCAAAGAATTCATGATTCCGCTGTCTCGGGTCAAAGGTAAAAAGGTCAAACTCATTCTGGAAACGGATGGCAATGAAGCGATCGGTTACTCCATTGCGGCGAATTGGCAACGCACGATGACCTCTACGGACGCCCCCAATTCGACACGCGGGGCGCACGGTCCGTCTATTTATCGCGTCATCAGCGATCCTCGTGGCGGTGCGGTCGACTTGAACACGATCAAGGCCGGAACGCTGCTGCGCGTCGCCCTGTTTGCACGGTTGCCCGAACTCGACGAAGAACGGCGCGGTTATGTTGCGTTGACGGATCGTTTGCCGGCCGGGTTCGAGCCTGTACAGCCGGATTTGGCCACGGTGGCCAGCGCTCCGGAAATCGAAAGTCACCACCCGTTTGCCGACGCATTGCGGTGGCCGTCCTCCGAGGTAAACCATATCGAGATGCACGATGATCGGGTGAGCATTTATTTCGATCGGCCGTGGGGTGATTCGGTGGCCGCGACGTTCCTCGTGCGCGCCACGACGCCCGGGAAATTTGCGCTTCCCGCAGCGGTTGGCGAAATGATGTATGAGTCCGATGGTCTTGGATACAGCGACGCCGGCGAGGTCATCATTCAATGAATACCGCACGCAAAAAGCAATGGCGCATGGTCGCCGCGCTTGTCGGAACATTGACCCTCGCGTCGGGCGCGCTGGTATGCATCGACCAAACGCGCGCCCGGGCCGGCGAGCCATCCGAACAATTGGCGGAAACCTGGCACGAAGGTCTACGTGTCGAAGATCGTCATGGCAAACTCTTGCGGGAAATGGGGTCCGAGGCCAATCTCCGGGGTCGACCCATTCCGCTGTCGGATATGGGTGAACGAATCATTGCGGCGACGTTGGTAAGCGAAGACAAACACTTTTTCGAGCACGACGGCGTCAATGGCCTCGCCATTGCGCGGGCCATCGGACAAAACGTCCGGGAAGGGCGCTTGGTGAGTGGCGCGAGCACCATCACGCAGCAGCTTGTGAAATTGCTGGATGCCGAGGGAAAACCTGCAAAGCGAACTTTATGGAAGAAAATCCTGGAAGCCGCCCGAGCCCAAAACCTCGAACTCGTGGCGGATAAACAGACGATTCTCGAAGCCTACTTGAATCGGCTCGATTATGGGCATGGTTTGTCGGGACCGGAAGCCGCGGCCCAAGGGTATTTCGGTGTCTCCGCAAAAGATTTGAGTTTTGCCCAGGCTGCCTATTTGGCGGTTTTACCTCGCGCCCCGTCGTATTTGGACCCATACGAGCACAACGACCGCGTGCTGCTG
>WBZU01000599.1_pt2 | contig 16127 bp, 11 predicted proteins | sample 5204311 | NCBI WGS metagenome assembly WBZU01 (sample SAMN12344359, study PRJNA552823) | activated sludge metagenome | biome: Activated sludge suspended growth; feature: Nitrification reactor; material: Wastewater; isolation source: activated sludge from nitrification reactor of wastewater...
GAGCGATTTGTGAATGATCTTCATGATACGATGTGATTCAAACGCCGCAGTCGATGTCCAGCACTTCCACGAGCTTGTCCTTTTGGAGCTGGAACACTTTTAGTCCGCCGCCCTCGTAGTAGGCCGAGTTGACCAGCACTTCCAGCACGCCGTCGCCATCCAGATCGAGCACCCCTGAAAGCTCATGAATGCTAGGCGCCGCATCCTCCAGCTTCTTGGGATAGAACTCGCCGCTGATGATCTGCGTCTGCACATCGCCCTTCACCACGCGCCGGATGGCGACGAAGGAATAGTCACCGGACTCGGCGGTCATCAGCTCATCTTTATGCACATAGCGAGTGGCCGACAGCAGCACCTCATCCACGCCGTCGCCATCAAGATCGACACGCAGCAACTGGGTGATCTTCACGTCTGCCCTCATCACGCCCTTGCCGGCAAGCAGCTCACCGACGGCCTTCAAATAGACCTCTTGTGTGGTGCTGCTCTTCCGCGGCTTTCGCGGTTGTGGATTCCACGGCGCATGCACACCGATCGAGGGAGATTGCAAATCGGGTTCGGGCGAGATCTTCAGCATCCACACATCCGGGCATACATCCGCGTCAGGCGACGCCGCGCTGCCAGTGACCGTGCCCGCTTCGCCGTCGATGGTGAACACGCGATACGGCGTCGTCGCAGCGGACAGCTTTTTGCCTGCCGCTTCGCTTTTAAGCCACTTGCCATCAGCATGCCCGCCGATGACATACCGCCAGGGCAGCTCGATGAAGCTGGCAAAAGCAGCCTTGTCCTGAGCAGCGGCGAAACCGCCGGTCATAAGTCCCAATATACAAGCGATGCGAGTGATCATGAGAGGAGCGGAATGCAGTAACGCCGACAGTGGATTAGTTCCCACCGGGAGCATCCACGGACTCAACGATGACACCCTGGCCTTTGTCGTCAATGCGCACGCTGATCAACTTGTCGAAACCATCACTGTCGTCGCCGTTGGTGAATTCTCCAAAGTAGTGAACAACCAGGGTTCGGTCATCCTGCCAGTAAGCCGCATCGTTAATGTCCTCCCGCTCGCGGAAGCCGTTCGCAGCGATGGTCTTCCGCTCCTCGGCATAGAAGCGCGGCAAGGTCACGGGCATCCATTTTTCGTCCTTCAGGCGGTAAACCAGAGTGCTGGTGAAACGCGGATTGTCGCCAGGGCGCAGCGCCAGCATGCCACCATCGGGGCTCCAGATCAGCCACGTCGGAAAGGTGCAGGGCGCGTCCGCCTTGTCGCCAAACAAAACGACAGGCGAGGATCTGCCCTTGTTGTCGGTTATCGTCACGCGCTTGAGGTCGTCGCCTTCGCGCAGAAACGTCACACGCCATCTGCCATCGGGTGAAGTGTGGTCGTGGGACTCTTGAATGCCGCCGGGAAGCCGCCCGCGCAGCGTCCCGCCTCCCCCGAACGACCACTTTCCACCCATCAGGATTTCATTGACCAACCAGCGCTTGCCCTGGCGCATGAATACCAGCGTGTCGGTCCACGTCACCGGCTTTTGACCCGCCTCCACGTAAGACTGCAGCACTTTGACAGTGGCATCGACGGAAGGTGCGGTGAACACCTCGCCGAGTTCCCAACTGGTGACGCCTTCGAACGAGCTGCTGAAAAGATCGCCTTCGATCCAGTCAGGCTTGTCGTCGGGTCGCCGGCTCATTTGCTCTTTCTGGAGAGCACGCGCTCGTTCGATGGCGGCGTGGAGTTGGGGGGTGATGAACGAGGACAGGCGCCGCAGCTGCTCAGGCGCCGGCAGACCCTCGATGCGTTCTCGACGCACCTCGGTGCAGAAGCCAGCAGCGATTGCCTTGATGGCGTCAGACTCTGTGGCGACGGATTTTGCATCCTGGGCAAAGGCGGAAGTGAGTGATGCCAGACTGAGCAGCAGCATGAGTTTCATGGCGGCAGGCGTGTGGGTGAGTGTTTAGAGACCAGGAGCCTTGTAGTCTTTGGGCAACGCGAAGACATCGTCACTGACGGGCTTGTCTTCGAGGCTGATGAGCTTGGTGACGAACTTCACGCCGGAGGCTTCATATTCGCTCTTCAGCATCATGCCGGGAATCTCAGGGCCGCCAGGAGCGCTCGAGTTGGAGAGCTTGGCCATGGTCTTGAGTTCCGCCTTCAGCTTGTCCAGGCCAGGGTAGTTCAAGCACATCCACATCTTCATGACGGAGCCATAAGCTTCGCTCGTGTAGATTTCGCACTCGTAGCCATCGATGACTTCTTTCTGGCCGGTGGCGGTGATCTTCGGCAGGAGGCTCTTGGGATCAACTCCAGGCACGTCCGGCGCTTTCGGGATCTCCTTCGTATTAACTTTGATGATGAGTTTCTGCTCGTGCACCAGTGTGATCATGTCACCAGTGGCCGTGTTCATGATCGTGGTGGATGTGGTGTCGTTGTCCGAACGGACCATGTCTCCCTTGATGGTCATCTTCGTGACAGCAGGCGTTTTGACTGCGCCGGCGAAGGTGTGCTGCGTGAGGACAATGTCCGCGCGAACGACGGAAAGGAGACCCTGGGCGATGATGAGGCAGATGGCTACTGTGGATGCTTTCATAGTGTGATGATGAGTTGGGTTGAGGTTGTCGATCTGATCATTCACCGAATTCGCGATTCGCACCATTGGACCAAGGACCTAGAACTTTAGTCCGATCCGTCCACCCTCCTGGACAGCGCATCAAAAGCGCCCCTGATATACGATGCGGATGAGCGGACTGTCCGTATCAGATTCCAGCGCGATCAAATCAACCGGTCCACCTTTGGCGATCTGATAGGTGGAAGGTGAATTGGGCAACCTGAAGCGCCGCTTCTTCTCCAGCCCATGCCACGCATAGCGAATCGTGGCGACGTAAGTGCGCGTATACGATCGATCGAATGCGGGCGTCGTGTCGCTGTGACTGTTCTCCCGGGTGTAGGTGTCGATGTCTTCCACAGTCGCCCGGATGATAATGCCGTCGCTGAGCACCTTTCTCACCCAAAGATAACGTCTGATCAAAATCACAGCCGCCACGGCAGCGATGCCGACGGCCACGGATGGTCCCCATTGCGCAGCCCAGATTTCAAAGGGTGAGTTTTCGACCTTCACCACTGCTTCAACAGGTTGAGTCGCCCACTTGATGCCCGCGGCGGCGAAGAGGAAAAACCCCATCGTCCGTGCAGCACGCTGAATGGTGAGATCGCGAAAGTAGAGTTCCTTAAGTCCGGGGATGGAGGTGGTCGTGTTCATGATGATGGGTTTGAGGGGTGCATTGAATCGCGGAAAAATCACCAGGCGGCAGGTGACCAAACCCAGCCGGATCTGGTTACCGTGCCCGCAATCGGTGACTTCATTTCGTTGAGGTCGAACTTGTAGGTGTAACTCGCGACGGGCTTGAGGTGGCCGTCGTCATCAATCTGGAAGCCCAAAACTGTTTGCTGTTCCTTTGCAAAAAAGACGACTCCCTTTTCCATCCGCCAGTGAATGTCCGCACTGCTGCGGCTCGCAGACCAGTCCAGCTCGGCGGTGTAGTCTGCCGCCAGGACCCTGGCTTTTGCATGATCAAGCTTCAGCCGGATGCGAAACGTCTTTTTGATCCCGTGAGCGCGCACGAAATCGATCCAGCGAGCATCTGCGTAGCGCCAGTCTGCAATGAGTTCATCAGGCGAATCGCCCTGGTGGATTTCGAATGGAAGATCCAGGCCGTTGATCGCCAGCAGGCGCGCAACCAGCTCTTGCGGAGATACAGCAAGCACACCATCCGCTGGCCGCTCGCTGCCAGCCCAGCTGATGCCCTTGAAGAATCCGAACGCGTAGAGTCCGATCAAGAGCACTATCCCGATGATCTTGGCCAATGCTGGCGCAAAGAACTCGCCCAGCGGCTGTAGCGCAGGAATCAAAGGGGCTCGCGGTGCCGAAACGAGCGCTGGATAATGAGCAGCGAGCTTGCTCGCCGCGCGCCGCGAGGCTGCTGCCTCGGGCGTCAATCCCGTCCACACGAACAACTGGCGCTCGGTGCGCAGCATCTCGACGTAATCGCCTTGCATTCGGCGGCCGCGCCAGCCCTTCTCTTCATCTCCGCTGCTGCCGGTCAGACGAAAGCCACGATCGTAGGCACCGGCCGCACGTTTGGTTTCTGCATCACCAGGGAACTGCGCCACGAGGACCGTTTCGCCGGTCATCGTCATGCCGATCTCAGCCATTTCAGCTTCATCCAAAATGCCAGGCAATCCGCTCTTCGCCTCGCGAATCAACTCCGGAGCAATGCCCGGACCGAAAAGTTTGTCACGTTCAACGAAGCGCCCGTCCCTGACGTCGAGCGCGAACGCAGGGGTCGAAGGCGCAGGCATGCGAGCGCGCACCAGTTGCCCGACGACGAAAACGATCACGATGGGCAACATGAGTGCGCCGATGACTACGATGGGGCGTAGCGACGCACCCGCACGATGCGTCATGAGCCCGATAAGGCCCAGAACAAGCGGCGGCCCCACGCACAGTGCCAATGCGACAACAAGCCCGTCATGGGCACGCAGCGCGCTGACAGGCGAGACGAACGAAGCGTTCATGACGGACGAACGATCTGCCACACTAGGGCGACGAACATGATGGCGGAAGGCACCACGGCCACAGTTGCGGCGGTTGCGAAGCGTTTTCGCAAAAGAAGCGCAATTCCACTGACGATCCCGACGATTGAGAAGACCGAGAGCACAACGACCCACGACATCACTCGCTGATACGCTGACTGGTCAGATACGTTGGCCAGCGATGCGGCGGAGAACACCCACATCGTCAAAGTGCAGCCTGCGGTGCAAATCATCGCAGCAATCGCGCCGATGGATTGCAGGAAATTCATGCGCAGGCTGGCAATTCAAGGTTCGCTGGCAATCTCATGTCACTCGCGCGCCGGCTTCACAGCCGGCGATGCTGATCGGCTTTCAGATCGCTCCCGCCCGCCACCTCAGGCTCTCCCAACACCGTCTTGGCTGGCAGGAAAGGCGATGCGATGGCGGCGGAGCGCGTTCATGAACTTACTTTGCTGCGCTGCGAACGACGACGGCGCTGATGTCGCTGATGCTGACCGTGGCTTCATACATTTCCTTCCCGGTGAGCGAGGTGAGATGGACGACGTTGTCACCCACGAAAGCGACTTTGCCGGCAATGCTCTGGCCGGACTTGAGGATCAGTTCGACTTGTTTTCCGGACTGCGTTTCCAGCAGCGCAGCTTGGGTGCTGCCTTTGGCTGGCGTCAGGGTGTTTGCAGTCGCGGTGAGACTGATGGCGGTGGCGATGATAAGGAGCTGCAGTGTTTTCATGGTGTTATGTGGGTGGGATGGTTGGGTATTCGGAGTGCTCGATGGCATGTCGATTTTCGCCATTGATTCCGGTTCGTCCATGGACCTTCGGTAGTAGAACTTTAGTCCAATTGCGCTCATGCCAGTCACAGATCGTGACTCAGCCTGTAAATGACCGGAGACGCGCTGGTGAAGCTCACCCTGGCGGCTACATCGACAAATGTCTGGCTGCCGTTGACAAGGTTCGCGAGCCCTTTGCTTTGTCAAGCGCACCCGTTGCATCGCCGGTGCCAGGATGCGGGAAGTCGATCCTGCTTGGCCAGCCGCTGGTGATGAGAACCTCCCTGCCAAACGTGGCCTCGGGCGCAACTTCAAGCCCGGCAAGGCAGCGTGAATGCTGCAACTGAACGAGGTAATGGTGAGCACGATGCGGAGGAGTGATTTCATGCTCTGTCGCTATTGTTCGAGTGACGACCGAATCATGATGCCAAGTAACATCGCGCGAAATTGGACCGAGGGACTACAATTTGAGCCCGATCCGAAGGGCAACCCCTTGAAGGAGCAATGAGGCATCGTGCTCACTCATCGCCCCTGCGACTGTGCATGCCGTCAGTCCTGGTGATACTCGTAATCCGGCTCGCGAAACTCACTCTTGATGCGGGCGATGATTTCCGCCCGGCGATCGCGCGCCCACTCGGGATACCGCTTCCAGTCCTCCGGAGATTTGAAGTAAATGACATGATGCGCGCGGCCCATGAGCATCTCGCCATCGATGTCGATACGCTCCCAGGTTCCACCGATCTGCTCTTCATAATACATCATGTCGCGACCACGATGTCCGACCCTCCAGGTGCGTGATGGGAATGTCATGCGATTGAGATGAGAGATGTCAGGAGGCACGCCGCTCGGGATCGGGACGAGATGATCGTTGCTGCCGATGACGACATTGGTCTGCCGGGAGCTGCCTTTGAACGATGAAATCAGGCGCGGACCAAACGCAACCACTGTCGCCACCACGAGGCACATGCCCGCCAGACCGAGCACGATCCCAAATCGCAGCACCGGCCAGCGCCGCAGCAAACCGATTCCCGTCAGCACCATCAATGCAGGTCCAAACACGATGATCACATAGCCAATCGGATCGTTGTGCTCCGTGCCATAGCTGCGCACCATGATCATAAGGAACGTGATGACGCTGATCGGCAAGCCCAGCAGACCGGCGGCCATCATCACCCAGGCGAGCACGGTGACGATCACCGGACGCTCCGGCTTCTGCCGGTCGTCGCCGGGGCGTTCGAAATTGGGAGGCGAGGATGCAGCATTCATGTCCGGGACTTATCTAGCGGGAGAGATCTGCACTTCACCATCGCCCGTCCGCCCACGAGACAAAGGGTGCTGATTACGATGCCCACACTCATCGGCAGCCAGAGCTGTTTGGCAGAATAGATCTTCGCGGTCTCGGGCTTCGATGGCAGATAGATCATCGGGTGCAGATCCCCTTCCTTCGCCTCGGTGTTAAACGTGGCGAGCGTCTTCACCTGCATGGCTTGGCCGTCCTTCGTGGTGAAGTCGATATACATGAACATCAGATCGCTGGCGTATTTGCCACCAGCGCGCACCCCGCCACGCGAGTTGCCAGTGGAGCCGTAGCTGGTGGTGATCTTCTCGACCTTCGTTACGATGCCGGTGCTGCGCTCACCGTTTAGCGCCAGCGGAATTTCCTTCATGAAGAGCGAGACAACACCGGTGATGCCCATCGCGATCAGGCCGCCACCCAGGATTCGACGGAACAAGATGCGTTGTGAGCTGGAGAAGGTCATGGTCTCTGCGTCGTTGGTTCGGCAAACGAATAGTCATCTGGGCAAGTTCTTCAAAGCATCCTGGATCGCCCGTGCGGCTTCGGCGCCGATGTCATCAGCGGAGGGAATGCCTGCTGCTTTGGCGGGTGCCGGGCGCGTGCTGTCGGCGGATGCGCTCCAATCAAGGCCTTCGGTGAAGATTCTCACGGCGCATCCCCCGGCCACCGGCTGGATCATGATGGTCAGTTTGGCCGCGCCCAGCTCACGCTTAAGGATGGCGTTTTTGGCTCCCATGAGGCTGCCTGCACCGTCCTTCCATCCTTGCTCTTTCAGGTTCGCAGCGAACTCTTTGGCCACCTCGGCGACCGGGCGTGCGCAGGCGAACTCAATCATGTTCACGGTCTGCTTGTATTCCACATCGGTCGCATCCTTTGGCAGCAGCAGCGAGCGTGCCGCAATGGCCGGCGCAGCTTGAGACTTGGTCTGTTCGGCCGGGACATCGGCGGCCTTGTTGCCGCGGGGCATTGTTCTGGCTGAAGCAGCACGTTGCGCGGATGGATTCACTGGCACCGGCACAGGAATGAAGAGCTTGCCCTTGTGCTCGCCAACGGGAAGCCGGGAGGTGCTGGTGCCGCTGCCGTCTTTGGTAACGATTACCATCTGATGGGTGGGAATGAAGGGCATCTTGTAGAGCTGGCCATCGGGCATCTCGGTGGGTTCGTTATACTTCTTCATGTCGCTGTCGGACGGCTGGATGAGTTCGATGCTGTCGATCTTTCCTTCGGTGCCGGCGCTCTGCATCATGGTGAAGAACTCCACTGTGTCAGCCGTGGCTCCCTCGGTGTAAAGAAAGGCGGCCAGCGTCTTCGCGTCCTTCTCTTCCAATGCCTTCTTGTAGCGATCGATGAATGCCTTCTGCGCAGGGGTGAGCGATGCGCTTGCCGAGGACGCCGGGGCCTTGCTCTGACTCTTGGCCAGAGTCGCCGTAAAACTCAGATCGGCCTGATAGCGATCGCCGGCAAACTCGCATTCCTTCCCCGTGCTGACGCGTCCGGAGACCTTGCCGTCGGCGATCTTGAACTCGGTCATCTTGAACTCGCCGCTGGAACTGAAGCTGGGCTTCTTGAGCGCGGTGTGGGCCACCTGGCAGCTGAAGAGGTCGCCATCGTGAAACACTCGCAGGGTGAGTGTGGAGCCGAGTTTCCCAAACATCGCATCGCGCTCGGGTTCCTTCGAGCCGGCGGGATCCTTCTCGGAAAAGATGATCTCGATGGCCGGCTTGCCATCGAAGGGCTCGTCTTCTTTGGCGATGACAAACTTGAGCGCGGCGTTCTTGCCGTTGCCGAGGAACTTGCCGTCCACTGGCAGCTGCGCGGATGCGATGCCAATGAAGCACACCGCGCAGAGAGTTGTGGAGACCGGCTTGAGGTTGAGAATGCGATGGAAGTTCATGGTATGAAGAGTGTGGGCTGGCTGGATGTTGACTGTCGAGGACATCATGTGCTGGAACGCTGCATCGCGAAATTGGACTAAGGGCGTAGAACTTTCGTCCGATGCGCGCGTGGTTGACGGGCTCCCAAGAAATGAAGAACGCGGACCCCGTTGCCGGAGTCCGCGCCTTGTCAGTTCAACACGCGATCACGACTCGCATGAAGAAATCTTGCGACGGCAGTCTACTTCGCCAGCCAGTGCATCGCACCGCTCTCGCCGAGGTAGTTCAACGCGGTTGGCTTGGTGCTCATGAAGTAGCCGTGGCCGCCTTTGTTCGCGCCTTTCTGCATGAGCACGCCTTGCCACTTTGGTTTCGTGCCGTCGGTGTGCGCAAACGAGCCACCGATGAGGCCTGTGGCGAAGGCGGGTGCAAAATTGAAGCTCGCGTCTGTAACGGGCGCTTTGGCGAGCACGTTGGCCGTGGTGAGATTGACGAACTTCGTTTGCGTCGCGGCTAGCAGGCCTTCTGTGAAGATCAAATCAGTGTTGCCGGTGGTGGGATTCACTGGATTCAAACCTGGGAACACAGCAGCCGGAGGTGGTGTGTATTTGCTGGCGAGCATGTCCACGTAAATGCCGTCGTTCCAGCCATACGGATACCACTGCGCGTTCTGGAAGGGACGAAACCAAAGCATGTTCAGCGCAGTGGCGTCGGTGTCGGTCTGCGTGTCGTCGAGCATGGCATCGGCGGCGATGCAGCCTTTGTTGCCGTAGAGCGCCTGGAAGATCGGCCAGTGCTTCGCCTGGGAGAGATTGCCGCTCATCGTGATGGCGGTGTCGTCGGCGAGCTTGCCGGAGCCGGTGACGCTGCCATTGGCGAGCACCTTGAAGGTCATGTAGCCATCGCCTTGCGGGTAGTCATGCGAGGTGAAGCCAGCGCCTTGGGAAGCGCGGGCTTTGAGGCGGCTCGTGTAGCTCTTCACATACGTGGACGTCACCACGGTGGTGGTGCCGTTGAAGTGATGGCGATCGGCGTTGACGTCGGACTGTGCGATGACGTTGGTCTTATTGAACTCGGTGAGCGTGCCGGTGATGCGATTCGTCGCTCCGCTGAGATCAGCGGTGAGCACGAGCACGAGCCAGGGCTTGCCTGGTCGGAACAAGTTCATCGTCTTCGCGCGGGTGGTGCCGAAGCGCGCGACGCCGGTGTTGTCGCACTGCGCCGTGAAGGGCAGCGTGAGGCCGTCGATCTTGATGTTTCCGGTCAATGCGCCGGTGCCGGTGAGCTTGGCGGTGCAGAGTCCGGTGCTGGCATTGCTGATGACCGTGCCGCCACTGGGCTGTGACGCAGATGCGGTGACGAGTCCGCTGAAGTTGCCGATGACAGCAGGAGTGAAGGGATTGGAGATGAACTTCGCAGTAAGCGTGAGGCCAGGCTGCATAATGGAGCTCAGCGTGGGCAGTTCCAGCTTCGGCTCAGTGATGCCGGTGCCGGTGATGTCGTTGACGGTCCAGCCATCGAACACGAAGCCAGGCTTCGGCGTGGCGGTGATGGTGTAGCTCTTGCCAACCTGCCGACTCGACGTGGGCATGAAGCCTGCGCTCACAGTGCCGCTGTTCGTCGGGCCGTTGACTCCGACGGTGAGCGTGCGCAGATGCGTGAAGCTGCGCGCGGCGATAGCGGAGACGTTGCCTTTGAAATCGATCGCGCGAACGCGGACGTTGTTCACGCCGGGCGTGGGCTGCACATCGAGTGTGTAAGTGACGCTGGTGCCGCCGATGCTGGTGACGGCTGCATCGGTGAAACTGACGCCGCCGTTGATGGAGACCTGCACTTTGGCGATGCCGATGTTATCAGTCGCAGCACCGCCGATGGTTACGGGCAGTGTGTCCACGATGGTCGCGGCATTGACCGGGGCAGTGATGGTTGCCACGGGCTTCACGAGATCGGTGGCTGAAGCGGGCGGCAGGATGACGACGGTGGCGGTGGACGGCGAGCCGAGCGTCGCACCGCTGTTGATGTCAGCGAGCTTGATGGTGAATGCCTTCGCCGTCGTCGTGGTCGCGCCTGCGGTGATGGGGATGGAGATATGTGCCGTGGTGACGCCGTTCGCCAGCGACACGGGTGTGCTGCTTTGCGCGGCGTAGTGTGTGGGTGCGATGGCGGTGCCATCGGTGCTGCTGAGCGTGCAGGTGATCGCGCCCTCATTGCTCACGCTGCGTTGAACCACGATGTCTGCCGTGCTGCCGCTCGCGCTGCTAGCGACTGTAAAGACTGGGCTGTCGAACGCGACGGTTCCGCTGCCAGCGACGTCGGCGGTGATGGTGTAGGTCTTTGACGTGGCCTGATCTTCGGCAGTGACGACGACCGTAATTGTGTTCGCACCAAAGGTGAGCGGAATGCTGCCGCTGGCATTGCCGGAAGTGACGGCGTTGCCGTTCACGGTGACGGTTGCATTGGCATGCTCAGTCGTCAGCGTCACTGTCATCGAAGTCGTGCCGCCGGGCAGCGCGATGCTGTAGCTGGTGGTGGCCGCATCGAAGGCGGGCGAGAGCGTGCCGACACTGGGCGTGAGGCTGGCAAGGTTGGCGTTGTTGCCGGGAACTCCAAAGACCGCCACCGCACCTTGATCGCGTCCGGCCAGATCGGAGAACGGCATGCCAACCGCGATGCGGTCGCTCTCGATGGAGACCGCCGTGCCAAAGGCATCTGCCTGCGCCGGCGAGGGATTGCTCAGCGTGGCGATGGGTGTCTCGGGCGTGATGCTGGCGAGATCGAATACGTAAGCCAGGCCAGCATCCGTCGCGCCAGTGTTGTTGCCGGGCACACCGACAGCGAGCTTCGAGCCCTGAAGCGAGAGCGATGCACCGAAGAAGTCCGCACTCGTGGGCGAGGGACTGTTGATGGTGCGCACTGGCACCGTCGGCGTGGCGCTGCTGAGATCATACTCATAGATGCTGCCCGCCTGTGAAATACCGGACACTGTGTTCTTGCGGGCTGCAACGATGACGCGGTTGCCCGAGATGGCTACGGCATTGCCAAACTCCTCCTGGGCTCCAGGCGCGGGATTGTTCAGGGTATGCACCGGCACGGTGGGCGTGGCGCTGGTGAGATCATACACATAAGCACTGCCCGCATCGCCGGCACCCGTGTTGTCGTATGGTGCGCCCACCACCACGATGTTGCCTGAGATCGCAAGGGCCTTGCCGAACTCATCGCTGTTGGCAGGTGTTGGATTGTTAAGGGTATGCAGAGGCACCGTCGGCGTGGCACTACTGAGATCGAATACATAGGCGCTGCCGGCATTGTTCGCGCCGGTGTCCCCGGTCGGCGCGCCGACGACGATGAGCGAACCCGAGCTGGCGACGGTATCACCGAAGCGCTCCTCAGCCACTCCGGTGGGATTTGGAATGGTGAAGACCGGCACCTTGGGCGTGGCGCTGGCGAGATCGAACACATAGGCCTGACCAGCTCTGCTGTTGCTGGGCAGGAAGCTCAACGGAGAGCCCGCGACGAGACGCGAACCCTCAAGCGAGAGAGAGAACCCAAACTGGCTGTTGAGATCGGGCGTGATGGTGTCGATCTTGAGCACGGGTGTGCCAGGCGTGGCGCTGCTCATGTCGAAGATGGCTACCGTGCCAGCATTGAACCCTATCTGATCGTCGTCTGGCAGGCCCACGGCGATACGCGAGCCTGACACAGCCACGGCTTGGCCAAAGTGATTCTCCGAAGCGGGTCCGGCATGAGTGACGGTGCGCACGGGCACAGCGGGAGTGGCCGAGGTCATGTCGTAGAGGTAGCCTGTGCCGTTGTTGGGCGCGGCAGCATCATCCTGCATGGCGCCAATGAACACCCGCGTCCCCGAGATGGCCACCGATGAGCCGAAGTAGTCCTGGGTCGCTGGAGCGGGATTGTTCAGCGTGCGCACAGGCACGGTGGGTGTGGCACCTGCGAGGTCATACACATACGCGCTGCCTGCCTGAAAGGCACCGGTCTGGTCGCGGATCGCGGAGATGACAAGCATATTGCCGAGCAACCTCGTTTTTCTGCCAAAGAGATCACCGTTCGCTGGCGAAGGATTGTCGATGGTGTGAACGGGCACCGTCGGGGTGCCGCTGGTGAGATCATACACATAAGCGGAGCCCGCCGTGAAGCTGCCCACAAGATTGCTGCCTGAGCAGGCCACCACCTTCATGCCGTAAACCGTGATGCCAGCGCCAAAGAACTCGTTGGCTTGCGGATCAGGATTGTTCAGCGTGTGAATCGGCGTAGCCGGAGTCGCGCTGGAGAGATCGTAGATGTAGGCAATGCCCGCATCCGTCGCACCGGCGTCATCGCTGGAAGCGGTGACGGCGAGGATGTTGCCATCGAGAGCGACCGCATCGCCAAAGGCGTCGCCGACTGCGGGGGAGGGATTGTTGAGGGTGAGCACAGGCACGCTGGGAGTGGCGCTGCTCAGATCAAAAACATACGCCGCTCCAGCGTCCGTCGCGCCGATGTCGTTGTTGTAGGCACCCACTGCCAGGCGATTGCCAGACAGCGCCACGGACACGCCGAAGAAGTCGTTGTCCGCGGGCACGGGATTGGGGATGGTCAGTGCGGGCACCGTCGGTGTCGCGCCGCCGAGATCATACACATACACGGCGCCCTGGGCGATTTTGGTTCCATTGGCACGTCGTGCTCCGACCACCAGCCGGTTGCCCGCCAAGGCCACATCGTAACCGAACTCGTTGCTGGATTGCGGGGCAGGAGACGTGATCGTATGCAACAACGCGCCGGTGGTGGCATCAAACACCTTCACGGCCCCGCCCGTCGAGGCCACGGTGTCATCCGTCAGCGCACCGAGCACGAGGTAGTTGCCATCAATGGCACAGGAGTAACCATACTGTGCCCAGCTCATCAGATTGGCGGGAGCCCGCAAGGTTTGCTTCAAAGTATAAGCAGACTGAGCGAGTGCCGAGCAAAAGCTGAGCAGCGCGCATACCAGCGGGAGGAGTAGGGATGTGGATTTCATGGGCGTGTGTGTGTTTGCGGTGTCTTGCGCTAACACGCACATCCTGATGCTGAACCGCACATCGCGAAATTGGACCAAGGTTCTAAGACCTAAGTCCGATATGTCGATGCTCGATGCGCATCCAAAACAACACACGATCTGCAACTTGCCGGAATCGGGTCACGCCTGACCACCGGGCGATCACGAATCGCACATAGCCAGTTGCGCCACCCGGCATCGCGCTATTGAACTTTAGTCTGATACCCGATGGAATGAAGTCCGTGCTAGTCTTTGCCACTTAATGCCGCGTCTTCTTCAACTTCTGATCTGCGCTCTAGCGCCGGCCTTCATGGTCGCCGCGCAGGGACAGGGCACGACATCGCCGCTGACGACGGTCGAAGCCGTGAAGCGTGTCCGGTTTGTGGAAGCTGCCGCGCATGTGTTTCCGGTCCGAATGCACGGCATCATCGTAAGCGCGGGGCCAGTGCCCCAGCGCTTTGTCCTGCATGATGGCAAGGCCTCGATCATGGTGATCGCACCAGAGCCCATGCCTGACCTGCGTATCGGCCAGGAGGCCGATGTGGAGGGTTACGTGTCGAACTACGAGCTGGAGAAAAAGAAGTTCCACATGATCGCCGCGACCAACGTGAAGGCAGGCGACTTCAAGCCGCTGCCCGTCGCAACCACGGCGACCTACGCATCACTCACGGCGCTGGAGCACCGCGACCAATGGGTGAGCACGGAAGGCTGGGTGGTGAGCTGGCGTCGCTCGCCCACCAAATTCACCATCAAGCTCGCCTCCAAGGAAGGCTGGCTCACGGTTTTGCTCTCGGTGCCCGCGCAGCTCGGGCTGCCCGAGGACATCCTCGGCGCCCGAGTCCGCGTCACCGGTATCAACACCCAGCAGAACCATGTCGGTGAATCGATCCAGGTGGACTCCATGTCCCGCTTCGAGGTGCTGGAACCTGGAACCAAGGATCTATTCGCCGCACCGCTGGTGAGCATGAAGGATGTCAGTGCGCGCAAGATCACCCTGGGGAAGCGGCTCCGCGTGCGCGGCACGCTCATCACCCTGATGGAACAGCGCAAACTCATCGTGCAAGGCGATGGCGAAACCGCCGTGTTCGCTCTGACCGATCCTCGCGTGCCAGGCGACGACAAGACCCAATTCGGCGACGGCGGTGTGACGCCAGCTCTCACTCCTGGCGACACGGTGGAGATCGTCGGATCGGCGATCGACGTGGGCACGTTTGCCATGAAAACCTATGGCATGGTGGATTGCTACGTGCGCGTCACCGGAAAAGGCACGGTGCCGGAGCCGGAGCAGGTGACGATCGAGCAGTTCCTGAAGTATCGAAACGAAGGGCACTGGGTCACTTTCGAAGGCATCGTTCATGCGTGGATGCTGCAACCGACAGGCATGACCTACTCCATCGGCGATGACACGACGTGGACGACGGTGAGTGTGCGCAGCCCGGACGTGACGACTTTCCCAAAGAATCTGTTCGGCGCGCGCATGCGCTTCACGGGCCTGGCCACCGGTCTGGCCCTCAACTACCGCGGTGCCGAAATGATCGTTCCAAGTCCATCCTTCACGGCGGTCGTGAAGCCGGGAAAGGAGAGCCCGTTCGACGCACCTGAGTTCTCCACGGCTGACATTGCCGCAGGCCGCATCCCAAATGCAGAGCCAGTGAAGACCAAAGGCGTCCTGGTGGGACGCGAACCGTCCGTGCTCTACGTGCGTGGCGAGGGAGCGGCGATTTGCGTCAGTCTGCAGACACCCTGGTCACGGCCAGGCAATCCACCAGGAATCGGCTTCGCAGACTGCGGCCCTCTCCCCAGCCTGAAGGTGGGTGACGTAGTGGAAGTCTCCGGGCATCGAATGCCATCGCCACGCTACGCCGCGTATGATCTCGCCAGCGCATCAGTGCGCATCGTCGGTCATCAGGAGAAGGTGTCGCCCATGGAAACAACCGTGGAGCGCATCGCAGCAGGCGAACACACCAGCGACTTGGTTCAGGTCCGCGCGCGCTTGCTCACGATGCGTGTGGCTCCCGTCGAACGCAATCAGTGGCGCACCACGATGTTGCTCAAGGATCACGGCAAACGCATCACCGTGGTGCATCAGAGTTCGGTGCTCCATCCGTTCGACACTCTGAAGGCGGATGACGACCTCTTGCTGCAAGGTGTCGTTGATCGCGCGACGCCGGACAGCCCGAGACAGTTGTGGTTGTTCTCGCCATCGGATGTGAAGTCTCTCGGACTCTCCGCGGAATTGATCGAGCGGCGTGTGTGGTTCTGGGGAGGATCGGCGGTGCTGGTGGTCGGCGGCCTCGTCGCCTGGGTTTTGATGCTGCGCCGATCGCAGCATCGTCAGACCGCCGCTGCCATCGCGCTAAAAGAAGCGACCGACGCAGCACGAGCGAGCGAGCAGCGATGGAAGCTGCTCTTTGAACAAAGCCCGCTGAGCGTGCAGATCTTTGCGCCCGATGGCCAGACCAAGCGCTTCAATGAAGCCTGGCGCAAGCTCTTCAGGCTGACCGATGAGCAGGCATATGCATTCAATGTGCTCAAGGACCCGGATCTGAATGCCTCCGGCGCGGTGAACCT
>WBZU01001701.1_pt1 | contig 16123 bp, 15 predicted proteins | sample 5204311 | NCBI WGS metagenome assembly WBZU01 (sample SAMN12344359, study PRJNA552823) | activated sludge metagenome | biome: Activated sludge suspended growth; feature: Nitrification reactor; material: Wastewater; isolation source: activated sludge from nitrification reactor of wastewater...
GCGACTGCTTCGAAGCGATCCTCCATCGGCTCGTCACGGGCTGTTCGTGGGACGTCGCCGGGCGACTCGGCAAAGGATCTGAGACCACGCTGCGACGCCGATTCAACGAATGGGTCGACGCCGGGGTATTCGAGGGCCTCGTCGACGAGGCCCTCGAAGGCTACGACCGGATCGTGGGGCTCGACCTCTCCGAGGTCGCGGTCGATGGGTCCCAGCACAAGGCGCCCTTCGGTGGGGAAGGCACCGGCCCGAAACCCACCGACCGGGCCAAGTGCGGCTGGAAGTGGTCGATCGCGACCGACCGCCACGGCATCCCGGTCGGCTGGGAGCAAGCCGGCGCGAACCGCAACGACTGCATCTTGTTGGAACCGACCCTCGACGCCGTCGACGGGCGCGGACTCCTGACCGAGATCGAGACCCTCCACCTCGACCGCGGCTACGACAACAGCGTCGCCCGGGCATTGTGTGTCGAGTTGGGACTTGATGACGTCGTGTGCGCGAAGAAGCGCAAGCGAGGCACCGCCCACAAGAAGCTGCCGGTCCCGCTCGGGATGCGCTGGCCCGTCGAACGCACCAACAGTTGCCTATCGAACTTCGGGCAGCTCCGCCGCAACACCGACCGCTACATCCACCAGCGCCTCGCACAGTTCGCACTCGCCGTCACCGCGATCATCACCGTGAAACTCATCAAGTGGGCCGACCGCTGGAGCCCCACCCCGTGACCGATCGGCGCGCGCTCTAAGGGGGAAACCCCCGGAGTGGAGCTGATGGGACTCGAACCCACGACCCCCTGCTTGCAAAGCAGGTGCTCTAGCCAGCTGAGCTACAGCCCCGGAGCGGAGCACTCTAACCGGGATCGGGGCGGCGCTCCGTTCCGTCGCTCGACGCAGCATCACGTCGAGCAGCCGACGGGAGCTCGGGGTCGACCCCGCCTCAGCGAGTCGGGGCGGTCATCAACCAGGGGTCGTTGATGTCGAGGTACCGGTCCACCTTCATGACCGACTGCCACTCGGTGAACATCTCGGTGGCGCCCTCGGGCATCGGGGCGGCCTCGCCGTCCCGAGCGGCCCCTTCGGTGGTGAAGTACGCCACCTCGGTGAACTCGTCGTCGCCGTAGTAGGCGGTCAGCGCCCCCAAGAGGTCGGGCCGCAGTTGGGTGAGCATGTCGTCGGAGTCCCGCTCGAGCGCCTTGGCGCGGGCTTCGTCGGTCACGTGGCCGTCCATCACCTGCACGAACCGGGCGCTGTCGACGCCGCCGTGGGTCATCAGGTCCACGTCCTCGGTGTCGTGGAAGGTGACGGGACCGTCGAAGCACTTCTCGGTCTCAGCCCACCAGGCACCCTGCTCGGGCCGGTCGCTGTTGCGTCGGGCCGCCTCGCGGTCCTCGAACCGGGCGATCAGGATGCAGTCACCGTCCGACGTGCATCCACCGGTCGATCCCAGGTAGCCGACGGCGCCGGGCATCAACTCCGCCTCCCAGACCTCGAGTCGCCGGTGAAGCGCCTCGGGATCCGACGTCTTGCCGTGCATCACTTGTACGAACATCGGGCCACCTCCTCGGGTGTGCTGGTGGGCCACCTCTCACGCTCCGCCCGTGTCGCGACCGGGTCAAGGGTGCTCTCGGGTGAATGTCCGATCCGCCATCCCGACGACCGGGGGTCGACGTGGCGAACAGGGGCGACGATCATCGAGAGAGGAGGACGCCGTGGACGCCACCGAACTGCTCACCGACGCGATCGAGCGGATCCGACACGGCGTCCACGAGGTGATCGCGGACCTCGACCCCGAGCAGCTCTCCGCCCGGGTCGCTCCGGACGCGAACCCGATCGGCTGGCTGCTGTGGCACCTGACCCGTGTGCAGGACGCCCACGTGGCGGAGTTCCTCGACGCCGCTCAGCTCTACCTCGACGGAGGGTGGGCCGCCGAGCTCGGGCTCGACCCGGATCCGTCGGACTCGGGCTACGGGCACAGCGCGGCGCAGGTCACACGGGTTCGGATCGAACATCCGCAGCGGCTGATCGCCTACCACGACGCGGTCGCGGCCCGGTCCCTCGAGCTGCTCTCCGGCCTGAGCGACGACGATCTCGACCGGATCGTCGACGAGTCGTGGGATCCGCCGGTGACCGCCGGGGTGCGGTGGGTGAGCATCGTCGAGGACAGCATCGCCCACCTGGGCCAGGCCTCCTACGCCCGGGGGATCCTGGAGGCGCAGTCCGCGGGCGCCGGCTGAATCCCGGCTCGGATCCTCGTCCGGGCCCGGCGGATCAGCCGGGGTGTGGTAGTCCGTCGGGCCATGTCCGAGCAGCGGCGTGAGCGACGCACCGAACGGGGCCTCGATCGGCTCGTCGCCTTCAGCGACGGCGTCGTCGCGATCGCGATCACCCTGCTGGTCCTGCCGCTGCTCGACGTGGCCGACGACGTCTCCTCCTCGGACGTGTGGAGCGATGCCTGGCCCCGCATGCAGGGCTTCGCCATCACGTTCGCGGTCGTGGCCAGCTTCTGGGTCGTGCACCATCGGCTGTTCGAGTTGATCGACGGCTACAACGGTCGGCTGGTCTGGGCGAACATGCTCTGGCTCGCCACCATCGCGTTCCTCCCGTTCTCCTCCGAGGTGGTCGGCACCGGGGACCTCGACGACATGACCGTCCGGGCCCTCTACATCGGATCGCTGGTGGCGTGCAGCGTGGCGCTGGCGGTGATCGACGTCGCCATCCTCCGTTCTCCCGACACGTGGCCCGACGGCGAGCGCCCCGACATCGACGTGACCGCGGTCGTGGTCAGGCTCGGCGTGATGGCCGCCGCGTTCGTGATCGGCACCTTCGTCGCCCCCATCGGGCTGTGGGCCCTTCTTCTGTTGTTCCTGGCCCGTCCCATCACCGGTTGGATCGAGCGGGGCCGATCCGAGCCGGCGACGACCTGAGGCGACCCGGCGCCGGCGTCGCCGAGCGGCAGGTGACGCTCAGGTCCCGGCGTCCGGGACGGGTTCGGGAGCGGCCCCGATGCGGCGGATGCTACGAGCGGTCAGCGCGAGGACGACCGCGACGATCACGGTGCTGGTCTCGAGGTCGTAGGAGTCCACACCCAGCAGCACCGCCTCGGCGATCACGAGCGCGGCGGCGGCCCACAGGAAGACCCGGAGCCGCTGGCGGGCCAGCTCCCGGGGGGTCCCCCCGACGAGGCCGATGAGCCCGATCGCCAGCAGGATCGCCGCGACGGGGATCACGATGTACTGGATCGACCCGAACTCGAACTGGCCGGGATCGGTCTCGTCGGCCTCGGCCACCAGGGTGTGGGCCAGGGCGACCGCGGCGGCGACGAGCGACAGGTGCATCGGGAAGTGCAGGTACACCCAGGCCATCCGGCGACCATGTCGTTCCGACAGCCCCGAGGCGGGGACGTCGGTGAAGTAGAGCCACCAGATGCCGAACACCACCGCGGTGGCCAGCGGCAGCGCGAACAGGTCGACCTGGTCGAGCGGCTCGTGGGTTGCGGTGATGCCGAGCTTCACGAACACCTCGCCGAGCATGATGATGGTGAACTCGCCGAAGCGGTGGACGGTGTGATGCGAGTCCATCGGCAGGCGGCGCTGCTCGGAGCGGGTCGGGGCGACGAACAGCAGCAGGCCCGCGAGCCACAGCAGCGGGTACCACCACGGCCAGCCGATCGCCGCTGTCGCCACGAACACGGCGGCCGACAGCAGGCACCGCAGTCCGTAGCCGCGGTAGGCGACGTCGAGGTCGGGCCGGGCGCGACGGGCGGCACGGAAGAACAACGCGAGGGTCACCAGCACCGCGGCGAACAGCGGACCGACCGCCCGACTGTTGTCCTCATGCGAGTAGTCCGACGCGATGGCGACGGTGAGGACCAGCACCATCTGGGTGACCAACAGTGTGCGGGTCCACGTCGTGGTGACCAGACCGGTGCCCAGCAGCAGGGTCGTGGTCAGCCACGTGAACCAGATCATCGAGAACACCAGGGCGAGCCAGATCACCCCGTCGAGGCCGGCGTAGTTCGAGTACGTGGTCGACATCACCACGATGGCGGCGACGAACACCAGGTCGTAGAACAGCTCGAGCCACGACTGCTCGGGGGCCGCGGGGATCAGCCGGGGCGGAGCCCCCGGTCCGGCGGGGGCGGGTGCCCCGTTCACGGTTCGGTGCGGAGTCGGGGCGGCGGGAACACGAGGCCGTCGCGGGTGGCGACGGTGCCGGTTCGGGCCAGGGAGCGGTACGAACGCTCCGCGAACCGCCACTTCCCGCCCCGACGCACGACGACGTCCTGGTACAGGCCGAACGCGGTCGACCAGCAGCCGGCGTCGGGGTCGTCGGGCCCGTGGCGTCGGACCTCGCACATGTGCGTGCGGATCCGGGCTCCCGACCCGTCGGCCACCGGGCCGTCACCCCGACGGCGCGCTCCGTCCGGGTCGGTGCTCAGCACCCCGAGGACGTTGAGGGCGACGAACTCGAAGAAGTCGAACCGCTCGACGGCTCCGGCGATGAACCCGAGGATCTCGTCGGGGCCGTGCAGGGTGCGTGCCGGTCGGTCGATCAGGTCCAGGCGCAGCGCCGCGTTCGGCTCGAACAGATCGGCCAGCCCGGTCCAGTCGCGACGGCTCACGCCGTCCGCGTAGCGGGCGATCAGCCGCTCGAGCTCCCACTCGTCGAGTCGGGGGTCGGTCACTCTCCACCCCCGCCGACGGCCGACGCGGTGGGCGAGGTGAGGGTGCCGTCGTCACCGAGCGAGAAGAACCGGCCCGCCCGGGTGCCGAAGTAGATGCGTCCCTTCCACACCGTCGGGGTCGACTCGATGCAACCGCCGATCGCCACGTTCCAGATCTCGGTCGGCTGGGTGCGGGGGTCGCTGACGTCGTAGCCGTGCAGCACCCCGTTGCAGTCGCCTTGGATCAGCACGTCGTCGACCACCACCGGGGACTGCCAGGTGGGGCCGGCCAGCTTGAACGACCACAGCTCGGCGCCGGTCTGCTGGTCGAGACCGACGACCTTGCCGCTGTTGGCCGGGGCGATGACCACACCCTTGTGCAACGCCGGGGTGGCCCAGAACCCCGCCGGGTTGGCTCCCCGATCGTCGTACTTCCACACCAGCGGGTTGGTCGGGTTCTTCGGGTCGAGCTTCATCAGCTGACCGACCTCCGCGGCGCGCCGGTTGCCGCGCTCGTACTCGACCGCGACGTACAGGAAGCCCTCGGCATCGATGACGATCGACGCGTCGGTGTCGTCGCCGGCCCAGAACCGCAGTGTCTGGGTGGGCTTGCCTCCGGTGCGCAGCGGGCCCATGTCCCAGCCCATGACGAGCCCGCCCGAGTTGGCCCAGTAGGCGGTGTTGCCCGACATCGACACCGAGTTCTCGATCGAGAACTCCTTGGCGCGGTTGCCGGCCAGGTCGTTGATGAGCTGCTGGTCCCAACTCGGCGTGTTGAACACCAGCTCGGGGTCGACGGTCACCTTGCCCGCCGCGTCGTAACCACGGTTGAGCTTCACCACGTGGAACTGGCTGTTCTCGCCGCCCTCGAACAGGAAGTCGTCCGCCACGATGCCGGCGCCGTCCCAGTCGTTGTTCCACAGCGTCGGCGACACCGCGGTGGCCGACAGCTTCCAGAGCTCCTGGGCGACCGGACCCCGGTCGATGGCGATCACGTGGTAGTAGCTGTCGCGGCTGCCGGAGTAGACGAGCGGGTAGCCGTCGGGGTCGACGGTGACGGACCCCTTGATGATGTCGCCGGTGGGCAGCGGAGGGAGGATGTCCTCGCCGGTCTCGCCGTCCATGAAGTGCACGGCCTTGTCGTAGGCGCCGAACACCACCCAGGTGCGACCGTCGCGTTCGAACACCGCCGGTTGGCCGGTCCAGCCCGACCCGCACCAGGTCTTGGCGGTGTGGCCGACCGGGCTCGACGAGCACATGCCGCCGTCCTTCGGGTAGTACCAGCGCACCTTGGGGGCGGAGGGGACGTCGCCGCGCCCGTAGTAGGTGCGCGTCGGGTTGCCCCGGAACGTCAGGCTGCCGGGCACCTTTGCAGACCACATGCGACCGGAGCTGGCGGGGTTGACGAACTGGTCCGTCTGCTCCGCCGGAACCTGGGTCAGGTCCTTGGGCGTGTCCTTGTCGTTCGGAGCGTCCTTGCCGCCGCTCCCGTCCCCGGAGCCGGAGCCGGAGCCGGTCGAGTCGGCCGCGTCGGTCCGTCCGGGGTCGGAGCCGTCGACGACCCGGCTCACCAGCGCGGCGGTGCCGAGCAGGACGAGGAGGGCCAGGCCGGCCACGAGGAGGCGTCGCCGCCGGGCGACCTGCGGCGACGGCGGGGCGTAGCGGTCGGCGGACCGGGGGCGCTGGATCCGCGGCACGGGATCGTCGGAGGGCTCCACGCCGTCCATCATGGCCGCCCGGCGCCGGATCCCGAGCCACCGGGATGGGCCCGGGGACTCACTGCTGGCGCAGCTCGCCCTCGGCGACCAGCTTGTCGAGCGTCAGCTCCGGGTGCTCGCTCTCCAGGCGCTCCAGCCAGTACACCGACTCGAACACCGCGAGCAGCTCTCCGTCGGAGCGCTGCAGCACGTCGACGCCCTGCATGGCGCGCAGCTCGGCCCGCGATGCCTCATCGGTGCGACGGGCCACGCGGAACCGGGTGGGGGTGAGCTCGACCGGCGCGCCGAACTCGTTGATCAGGCGGTGGGTGGCGACCTCGAACTGCAGCGCGCCGACCGCGGCGAGGATCGGGGCCTGATCGCCGAACTCCGGGTCGCGCAGCACCTGCACCACGCCCTCCTCGTCGAGCTGCTGGATGCCGGTGCGGAACTGCTTGGACTTGCCGACGTCGGTGGTGCGGGCCACCGCGAAGTGCTCGGGGGCGAAGCTGGGGATCGGCGGGAACGCGACCGGCTGCTCCACGAAGAGCGTGTCGCCGACGCGGACGTCGGTGGCGTTGACCAGCCCGACCACGTCGCCGGGGAACGCCTCCTCGAGCGTCTCGCGCTCCTGGCCGAACACCGAGTGGGCGTACTTGGTGGCGAACGGCTTGCCGGTCCGGCCGTGGGTCACGACCATGCCCCGCTCGAACCGACCGGAGCAGACCCGCAGGAACGCGATGCGATCGCGGTGGGCCCGGTCCATGTTGGCCTGGACCTTGAACACGAAGCCCGAGAACGGGGATCCGAGCGGCCGGGGTTCGCCGGCGGCGTCGAGGCGGGCGGTGGGCGCGGGGACCTGCTCGATCACCGTGTCGAGCAGGAGTCGGACACCGAAGTTGGTCAGCGCGGAGCCGAAGAGCATGGGGGTGGTCTCGCCGGCCAGGAACAGCTCGGCGTCGTGCTCGGTGCCGGCGAGCAGTTCGAGCTCGTCGCGGGCGGCGAGCCAGGCGTCGGTCTCCTCGGCCTCGGCCCGGTCGGGGTCGACCAGCTCCTCGGGGGCTTCGGTCGCGCCGCGGGCGGTGCGGGTGAAGCGGATGAAGTCCCCGCTCGAGCGGTCGACGACACCACGGAAGTCACCCGCGATGCCGACCGGCCAGGTCATCGGGGTGCACATGATCGACAGGTGCGACTCGATGTCGTCGATCAGCTCCAACGGGCTGAGACCCGGTCGGTCCCACTTGTTGACGAAGGTGATCAGCGGCAGGCCGCGGTCGCGGCACACCTCGAACAGCTTCAGCGTCTGCGGTTCGATGCCCTTGGCGGCGTCGAGGACCATCACCGCGGCGTCGCACGCGGTGAGGACCCGGTAGGTGTCCTCGGAGAAGTCGCGGTGCCCGGGCGTGTCGAGCAGGTTGACCACCTGGTCCCGGTACGGGAACTGGAGCACCGTCGAGGTGATCGAGATGCCGCGCTGCTGCTCGAGCTCCATCCAGTCCGACGTGGCCGACCGGCGGTCGCCGCGGGCCTTGACCGCCCCGGCCTCGCGTCCGAGCGCGCCGCCGTAGAGCAGCAGCTTCTCGGTCAGCGTGGTCTTGCCGGCGTCGGGATGGGAGATGATGGCGAAGGTGCGCCGGTGGGCGGCTTCGTTCACGGGGTCCGCGGACATGAGGGTGTCAGTTCACCACCTGGTCGACCGCGGCGAGGAGTCCGAGGGTGCGGGCGTCGCCCGCGATCGCCAGCTGTGCCGCGTTCATGACGTACGCGCCGGCGACGCGGCGGTCCGGGTCGGCGAAGCCCAGGGAACCGCCGGCGCCGTAGTGGCCGAAGGACCGGCCGTTGAGCAGCGGCGACAGCGGCGAGTGGGTCATGAACCCGAGAGCGAACGGGATGTCGAGCAGCGGCACCGTGCTGGGTCCGCTGACCTGGGGGGTGATCGCCCGCTCCAGCGTGTCGGCGTCGAGCAGGCGGACGCCGTCGACCTCCGACACGAGCGCCGCGTACATGCGGGCCAGCGACGCCGCGTTGGTGACGCCGTTGGCGGCGGGGATCTGCGCCGATCGCACCCGGGCCTCGTTCCACACCTGGTCGTCGGTGAACGCGCCGCCGGGAGCGGTCAACGCCCGGCCGAGCAGGTTCCCCTCGCCGAGCAGCATGTCGAGCATGCCGACCAGCGACGGCGCGTCGGTCCGGCTGTCGGCGTCGCCCGCGGGTTCGGGGGTGGGCAGACCGGGCATGCCGGAGTTGATGAGCGGGGAGACCCGGTGCTGCTCGTCGTCGGGCAGGCCGACCCAGAGGTCGAGTCCGAGGGGTTCGGAGATCTCGCGGCGGACGAACTCGCCGAAGTCGACGCCGGCCACCCGGCGGACGACCTCGCCGACCAGCCACCCGTAGGTGACGGCGTGGTAGCCGTAGCCGGTTCCTGGCTCCCACAGCGGCGGGCTGTCGGCGAGGGCGTCACAGATCGTGGTCCAGTCGAGGGCCTCCTCGACGGTCATGGCCCGGTCGACGTCGACCAGGCCGGCCTGGTGGCTGAGCAGCCAGCGCACCGGGATGTCGGCCTTGCCCGCGGTGGAGAACTCGGGCCAGTAGTCCGCGACCGGCGCGTCGAGGTCGAGCTCGCCGCGTTGGGCGAGAAGGTGGGCGCAGGTGGCGGTGACGCCCTTGGTGGACGAGAACACCAGCTGGAGGGTGGTGTCGTCGTAGGCCGTGCCGTCGGTGTCGCGGACGCCGCCGGTCAGGTCGACGACCTTGGCGCCGTCGACGTACAGGCAGAACCCGGCGCCGATGTCGCCGTTCTCGACGAAGTTCCGTTCGAACGCCTCGCGAACCGGTTCGTAGCCGGCCTCGACCGTCCCTCTGATCTCCGACATCGGCACCTCACCGTCGATCGGGGGCGCACCGGTCGGTGGCCCCGCACCGACGCGACGGTAGCGGGGTGTCGGCTCAGCCGTTGTCGACCCGGAACCGGCTGACTCGCTGCACCGTCCGTCCGTCGGATCCGACAGCCTCGACCAGCACGGAGTGAGGCCCGTCTGTCAGCTCGGTGGTGTCGAAGACGGGACCTTCCGCGGTCTCCGGGTCTGGCGACGGCGAGGTGGTGAGGGTGAAGGGAGCCTGGCGGTCGACGTGTTCGGGGGGGCGGACGTCGTCGAGGTGGTCGACCCAGAAGCCGACCCTGACGACGGCGGCCGAGTCGACCGACGGCTCGAAGGCCACGACCACCCGTCCGTTGAGGGTGGCTCCCTCGAGCGGGTGAGATGCCGGGTCGCTCGCCGATCGCGACCATACGATCCGGTCGCCGGGTCGTTCCAGCTGGGTCGGCAGAACCCGGGTGGGCACGGTGCCCGGAACGCTCGACGCGGGTGGGGTCGCCGTCGTCGGTGCTGCTGTGGACGACGGGGCGACGGTGCTCGGGGTGACGGGAGCGGTGGCCGGGGTCCCCGACGATCCGTCGCGGGCCGACGCCGCCTGGTAGGCGAGCGGCACCGACACCGACGCGGTGGCCAGGACCGACGCGGCGAGCGCGAGCAGCATCCGGCCCCGGGGGGTCGGGGAGTCGGGTCGGGACGAGCGCGAGCCGCTCACCTCACCGTCCCCGTTCGCCATGGCCCGATTCTGTCCGGCCGGGAGCCGGCGCGACATGGGCAATTCGCCTGTGCATCGTCCTCCCTCCGGACGGCGGACCCGGAGCCCGCGTGGTGCCCGTCTCGTCCGTCAGGCCGCTTCTCCGTCGTCGGGTGCCGAGTGGAGGTCGATGATCCCCAGTCGCACGGCCGACAGCACGGCGTGGGTCAGGCTCTGGGTGTCGAGCCGGCGGTAGGTGGCGTTGAGGTGGTTGTGGACCGTCTTCTGCGTGATGCCGAGGGCGCGGGCGGCCTGCTTGGTCGACATCCCGTCCGCGATCATCTGCAGGATCTCGACCTGGCGGTCCGACAGCAGGTCGTTGCGCGTCGGCTCGGAGCCGAGGTGCTCGAGCATGGACGCGGCCAGCCGGGGGCTGAGTGTCTCCTCGCCTTCCTGGACCCGTCGCAGGGTGTCGAGCACGTCGGCGAACGAGGTGCCCTTGGTCAGGTACGCCGCCGCGCCCGCCTGCAGTGCGGCGCGGGTCATGGCGGGGTCGTCGTGCATGGTCAGCACGACGACCTTGGAGTCGGGAACCTCCTCGCGGATTCGGCGGGCGGCGCCGACCCCGTCGAGCACCGGCATCGACAGGTCCATCAGCACGATGTCGGGCCGGGTCTCGATCGCCAGGGCGACCGCCTCCTCGCCGTTGTCGGCCTCGCCGACCACGTCCTCTCCGGCGCTCTCGAGCCCGCGGCGGATGCCGTCGCGCAGGATCTGGTGGTCGTCGGCCAGCAGCACCCTCACGATGCCACCTCCCTGTTGGTGTCGATGTTCCGCTCGGAGCGAGCCGTGGTCCGGCTGTCCGTCGTATTGCTGTCGTTCGTGTGGCTGTCGTTCGTGTGGCTGTCGTTCACGCGACGGACCGGGGTGTCGGTCCTGGCCCGGTCACGTGGGGGCGTGGGGGTCGGGCCGGCGGTCACCGTCACCGTGGTGCCCCGACCCGGGGTCGAGTCGATGGTGAGACGGGCGCCGACCACGTCGGCCCGTTCGCGCATGCCGACGAGGCCGTACGCGGAGTCGCGCACGCCCCTGGCGGACTCGAAGCCCCGCCCGTCGTCGGTGACGACCAGCTCGAACTCGCTGCCGCGCACGTCCCAGATCACGTCCACGTGCTCCGCGTCGGCATGTCGGTCCACGTTCGTGAGGGCTTCCTGAAGGATTCGCAGCAGCTCGTTCTCGACCGGGACCGGGGCGCGGTCCTCCGGGTGCACGACGGTGAGGGTGGCGGCGACGTCGGCGCGCTCCGCGAACCGGTTGACCACGTCGAGGGCGATCACCGACAGAGGCTTGGCGTCGGTCACCCCGGAGCGGAGCTGGCGCAGGGTCTCGCGCAGCTCGTCGAGCGCGGACTGGACGTCGCCCTGGAGTCGCATCAGGTCAGCGGTGGCGGGGTCGTCCTCGGCCACGATGCGCTCGAGCTCCATCGACACGTAGGTGAGCCACTGGCCGAGGCGGTCATGCAGGTCGCGGGCGATGCGGATCCGCTCCTCCTGTGCGCCGAGGGTGCGGAGCCGGCCGAACCAGCGGGCGTTGTCGACGGTGAGGGCGAGCACCTCGGCAAGCCCCGACAGCAGCACCGCGTCGTGGGCGTCGTAGCGGGACTGCGACGGATGCTCCAGGCCGAGGACGCCGATGACCTGGCCCCGGGCGGTCAGCCGGACGTACAGGCCGGAACGGCTGGTCCGGACGATCGGCCGGAGCGCCTCGGAGTCGGGGTCGAGGCCCCCCTCGCGGATCACGCCGTCGTGGTTGAGGGCTCGACCGAGCAGGGGCGGCAGGTCGGAACGCGGATAGGAGGGTCGCAGAGCGCACCCGTCGGCGATCTTGGGCACCCACTCCTCGGAGTTGTCGTCGAAGGTCATCAGGCAGATGACCCGGGCGTCGAAGCTGTCCTGGAGCTGTTGGCGGATCCGCTCCAGGGCTTCGCGCAGCGACAGCGAGTCGGGGAGGGTGCGCGCCACCACGTTGAGCATCTCGAGGAGCTCGTTGGTCTCCGACAGGTGGTGGACCTCGCCGAGGAGTCCGATGCGACGGCGTTCGGCGTCCTTGATGCGGGACCGGACGTAGCCGGCGACCACCACGGCGAGGACCAGGGTGACGACGGCGGCGACGTCGCGCTGGTCGGTCACCATGTCGGGGACGGACCGTACCCCGACCGCGCCGGAGACGGCGACGGAGACCACGGCCACGACGAGGGCGACCCCACCGGTGACGAACCCCCATCCGAGGGCGACGACCGCCACCGCGATCAACAGGCAGAAGTAGAAGGGACTGGCCCACTCGCGCCCCACGCCCATGGCGACACCGAACAGGACGACGTCGATGAAGGGTTCGATGCGGCGCAGGGCGTGCGTCGATCCGAGCTGCACCGGCATCACCGTGCGCCAGGTCGTGACGAACACGCACACGGCGGTGGCGACGACCGCGGCGTAGGACCCTCGGAACGCGGCGGGGGCCGAGAATACGAGGCCGTAGCCGAGGGCGCACCAGCGCAGCACCGCGATCGACGGAGACACCGAGGCGCGCCACGTCGGCGGCAGTCCGAGCAGCCGCGTGGACTCGTCCAGGCCACCGTGGGGGAGGGCGCGCATGGCGGCGACGGCCTCCGACACGTCCGCGGTCGACACGGACGGGTGCGTGGGCGCTCCCGCGGTGACCGGACCCGTGGGGGTGAGTGCCGGTTCCGTGTCGTCACCCTATCGACGGCTCCGCGGAATCCGGCGGGACCTCGGGAAGCGATCGCGGGCCGATGCCCGGGCCGGGCCCCCACGGACGGCCGGGGGGATGGGGCCGGCGTGGGTGGCGGCTCCTAGTCTCGACGGCCGTGGCCGACCCCGACGAGACGACGTCCCATCCCGACCGGACGGTGTCCCCTCCCGAGGAGGCCGTGACCTTCCCCGGAGCGCGGCGCCCGGACCGACACCGGCGGGTCACGGCGTCCGGCATCGAGCTGCACGTGTGCGAGTGGGGTGACGCTGCGGCCCCTCCGTTGCTGCTGGCCCACGGCGGCTTCGACTTCACCGGGACCTTCGACGTCTTCGCGCCGATGCTGGCGGACGCCGGGTGGCGGGTGGTGAGCTGGGACCAGCGCGGCCACGGCGACTCGGATCGCGCCGCGCTCTACACCTGGGACTCCGACGTCCGCGACGCCGCCGCGGTGCTCGACACGCTCGGGCCGGATCCCCTGCCGTTCATCGGTCACTCCAAGGGCGGGGCGTTGATGCTGCACCTGGCCAACGCGCTGCCGCACCGGGTGTCGACCATGGTCAACCTCGACGGGCTGCCGTCGCACCAGGCCATGTCCGACGTCTCCGACACCGAGCGCACCCGTCTGCTGCGCGAGCAGCTCACCGGCTGGCTCGACTTCCGGCGGTCGCTGGTCGGTCGACAGCGTCGACCGGGGACCATCGACGAGCTGGCCGAACGGCGGGGCCGGATGAACCCGCGGATGACCCACGACTGGTTGCGCTACCTGGTCACCGTCGGGGCACGTCGCGACGACGACGGATGGCGCTGGAAGATCGACCCGACCATGCGCATGGGCGGGTTCGGGCCGTGGCGGCCGCAGTGGTCGATGCTGCGCCTGCCCGGCATCGGCGTGCCGTTCCTGGGCGTCCTCGGCCTGGAGCTCGAGGTGATGGGGTGGGGGACCACGCCGGCGGATGTGATCCCGAACCTGCCGCCGGGGGGTCGCCTCGAGGCGTTGGAAGGGGTGGGCCACTTCGTCCACATCGAGCAGCCGCGGCTGGTGGCCGACCTGGTGCTCGAGCACCTGACGGCGGGTGCGCCCGCAGGAGGCTGGTCATGAGCGGCATCCGCACCCTGCGTCACAACCGGATCGACCTGGCCCTGCACGAGCTGCGCGGCATCGATCCCGCCCATCCCGCCGCCCGGCCCCTGCTGCTGCTGCACGGCCTCGGCGAGCGCACCCCGGACCGGGTACCCACCCTCGTCGGGTGGACCGGGCCCGTGTTCGGACTGGACTTCACCGGTCACGGACGCTCGACCGTGCCGACCGGAGGCGGCTACTCCGCCGAGATCCTCGTCGGCGACGTGGACGCGGCGTTGGCCGAGTTGGGTCCGGTCACCGTGCTGGCCCGCGGCCTGGGCTCCTACATCGCCCTGCTGGCCGCGGCGGCCCGTCCCGAGCTGGTCCGGGGCGCGGTGCTGGCCGACGGCCCGGGCCTGGTCGGCGGCGGGGTGCACCCGGGCTCGCCGATCGTGCCGTATGTGCCCGAGGAGCGGGTGCCGGCCGGTGAGGCCCCCTCATCACCGGACCCGTTCGCCCTCGCGGAGCTGGCGCGGGACCCCCGGCCGCCGGACTACGTGCAGACCTTCGTCCGGTTCGTCCTCGAGGGATCGGACCTGGACCTGCCTCTGTGGGTGGCGGCGGTGGTCCGCCCGGAGTGGCTCGCGGCGGTGGCCGACGAGCCGGGCATCGGGCAGGGGACCATCGGCGACGGCCTCGCCCACTACGCGTCGGCGGCCTGACCCGGTCCGAACGATGCGGCCGCCGCGCCGCCGCGGTGTATCGCGCCGGGGAGCGCGCGCCGGGGAGCGGTCAGTCCATCTGCTCGAGGATCTCCTCGACGCGGAACCGGGTGCCGTCGATGCGGTCACGACACCACGCCACCAGCGCCCCGGCCCGCTCGACCCGATCGGCGAGCACGTCGACGTCGAGCGCGTCGGACTCGAGCTCGGCGACGATGGCGTCGAGCTCGGCCATGGCACCGGCGAATCCCAGCTCTTCGGGGTCGATCGGTGCGGTGGGCTCAGCCATGGGGTTCTCCTCCCGGATCGGCCCCCTCGGCCCGGACCGTGGGGTCTCCGGCGGCGGGGGTGATGCCGACCACGCTCGAGGTGACCGTCCCATCGGCCAACGTCGTGATCAGCTCCTGGTTCGTGGCCAGCTCGTCGACGGATCGGACGAGGCTGCCGTCGGCGCCGCGGGTGATCGACCACCCGCGGCGCATCGCCAACGCCGGGTCCAGCGCAGCGGTGCTCACCGCGATCAGCTCGGTCCGCGCGTCGGCGCGTTCGATCCGTCGGCGGGCTCCGGAGTGGATGCGTCTGACGCGGTGATCGAGCTCGAGGGCGCTGCGGTCCAGCCGGGCGACGGCGCGGGCGCCGGTGCGCTCCCGGATGCGGTCGAGGCGGACCTCGGCGCGGTCGAGGCCGCCGTGGGTTCCGGCGCGAGCGGCGGCCCACCGATCGAGGATCCGTCGCTCGGCGTCGCGCACGGTCCGGACCAGCATCTGGGCCGCCGCGGTCGGTGTCTTCTGGGCGGTGTGGGCTACCTCGTCGGCGACGCTCCGGTCGGTCTCGTGGCCGATGCCGGTGATGACCGCGACGTCGCTGGTGGCGATGGTCCGGGCGACGGCCTCGTCGTCGAACGCGACCAGGTCCGTGGTCGCTCCGCCGCCGCGCACCAGCAGCACCACCTCGACGCCGTGGGCGGCCGCGGCGCGGATCGCCCGGGTGATCGAGCCCGGGGCGTCCGAACCCTGGGTGCGGGCGTCGAACACCTGCACGTGGAACCCGATCCCCGAGGACTCGAGCTCGTGGAGGGCATCCGCGTGAGCAGCGCTGCCGACGCTGGTGACGAGACCGACCCGCAGCGCGACCGACGGGAGGTGCACCTCGGCGTTGGCGCGCAGCAGTCCTTCGCGGGTGAGGGCGGCGATCAACCGGGCCCGGTCCGCTCCGAGCAGCCCCAGGGTGAACGCCGGGTCGATCCGGTCCATCAGCAGCTGCAGCGACGACCGGGCCGCATACGTGCCCAGGCGTCCGCCGATGCGGATGCGCAGGCCGTCGGTCATCCGGATGGGGTCACCCTGGGCCTGCAGGAACCGGTTGACCTGCTGCCGCTGGCTGTCGAACAGCGTCACCGCCAACGACGGACGCGCTGCCGGGGACCGAGGTGTGCCCGAGTCCGGATCGTCGGGTTCCACCAGGCGGAAGTACACGTGGCCGGCCGCGGAGCGGGTCAGGTCGACGATCTCGCCCTCGACCCACACCACGTCGCCGAAGACGTGGGCGAGCACGTCGTTGACGGCGTCGTGGAGCGCACCGACGCTCCAGGTGGCGGTCTCGATGGGAGCTCAGTCCTTGCCGTCGGCCGGCTCGTTGCGGATGACGAG
>WBZU01001704.1_pt1 | contig 16104 bp, 15 predicted proteins | sample 5204311 | NCBI WGS metagenome assembly WBZU01 (sample SAMN12344359, study PRJNA552823) | activated sludge metagenome | biome: Activated sludge suspended growth; feature: Nitrification reactor; material: Wastewater; isolation source: activated sludge from nitrification reactor of wastewater...
TTTCTTGTGGCCATGACGGCCATCTTTCCAGGAATTGCCAATATCGGAACCACGCGTCTTGATACCGCCCTTTTTCTTGCCATCATCGGCGACGCGACCTTTGTCGCCCTTTTTGCCAACGGCATCCGGCTTTTTGTGCAGGGTCGTACCCTTGTCTGCGGGCGCTGGCGCAGCCCCTTCGGCCGATTTGGCGGCAGCAACCACTTGCTGCTTGGCCTGCTCTGCCACCTTGGCGGCAGCTGAGGCAGCTTCGGCCTGCTGGCGCATACGAACCAGTTCAGCCTCCTTGGCCTGCTTTTCGCGCAGTTCACGTTCCTGAATTTCGCGCAGCGTGGTGTAACGGCGAGACTCCGCCTCACGCGCCTTTAATTCTTTCTCACCAATGATTGCCGCACGATCCAGAATGACCGGCGCAGGCTTTGCGACTGGCTGATCAACCTCCGGCTCAATCGGTGCTTCCACGACCACCGGTTCCGGCTCGGGTTCCGGCTCGGGTTCCGGCACAACCTCGACGACTGGTTCTGGAACAGGCTCCGGTTCCGGAACAATCTCGACAACAGGCGGAAGCTCAACTTCGAGCTCGTCAGCAGGAACATCAAGTTCCGCTTCTGGCAGATGCTCACCGATTTCGCGCTTGACCAGCACACGTTTCTTGCGCACCTCAACCTGAACGGTCCGAGCGCGTCCATGAGAATCCGTGGCCTTGATTTCCGATGTTTGTTTGCGGGTCAAGGTAATTTTGGTCTGCGACTCATCGCCATGGGCACGGCGCAGATAATCGAGCAATTTAGCCTTATCCTGATCATTCAGGGCATCGTTGGCGCCCTCTTTGCCAACGCCGGCCTTACCCAATTGCTCGAGCAGGGCCACGACGGGCATTTTAAGTTCAACGGCAAATTGTGAAACTGTTGTTGCGGACATACTTTGCTACCTCCCGCTCACTCGAACCAGTGAGCCCGTGCCTTCAGAATAATTTCCTTGGCACGCTCGTCGTCGATGCCGGTCATTTCGGTCAGTTCATCCACCGCCAGTTCCGCGAGGTCGTCGCGGGTCTTGACGTTGTGACTAGCCAGTTTGGCGGCCAGCTCCTTGCTCATCCCCTCAAGATCCATCAGATCATCGGAGACCCCTTCCAGCTGTTCCTCAGTCGCAATCGCTTCCGTCAGCAGAATATTTCGGGCACGGTTACGCAGTTCATTGACAATGCCTTCGTCAAGACCGTCAATTTCCAGCATCTCGGCGAGCGGCACATAGGCCACTTCTTCGAGCGACGAAAACCCCTCTTCAATCAACAGATCAGCCAGCTCTTCATCGATGTCCAGCTTTTCCATGAAGGTCACGCGAGTGGCGGCGTATTCGGCTTCGGAACGCTTGGCCGATTCGTCCTGCGTCATCAGATTGATGGTCCAGCCGGTGAGTTCGGACGCAAGGCGAACATTCTGCCCATTGCGACCGATGGCGATGGCGAGATTATCCTCGTCAACCACCACGTCCATCGCATGCTTTTCTTCATCGACAACGATTGAAGATACCTCTGCCGGCGAGAGTGCACCGATCACGAACTGAGCAGGATCAGCGGACCACAAGACGATATCTATATTCTCGCCACCGATTTCATTACGCACGGCCGTCACGCGGGAACCACGCAAACCGACGCAGGTACCGATCGGGTCGACACGAGGATCATTGGACTTGACTGCAATCTTGGCGCGCAGACCGGGGTCGCGGGCACAGGCTTTCAGTTCCATCAGGCCATCAGAGATTTCCGGCACTTCCATGTCGAACAGTTTGATGACAAATTCAGGCGCGGTGCGTGACAGAATGATCTGCGGACCACGTGCATTACGGTCAATGCGCAGCAGGTAGGCCCGAATACGATCACCAATGCGCAGATTCTCTTTCGGGATCATCTGGTCACGGGGCAACATTGCCTCAATCTTGCCGGCTTCGACAATGGCGTTCCCGCGTTCCATACGTTTGATGGTGCCGGAAACAACATGCTCCTTGCGATCAAGAAAGTCCGCCAGAATCTGCTCACGCTCTGCATCGCGAATCTTTTGCAGGATCACCTGCTTGGCAGCCTGGGCGCCGATGCGACCGAAATCAACCGGTTCGATCGCTTCTTCCAGCGTATCGCCTGCCTCGATCTCCGGATCATCTTTCTGGGCCTCGGAAAGGGGCAACTCCAGATATTCATTGACGTATTCGTTATCCGGCACGACTTGCCAGCGACGGAAGGAGTCGTAGTTACCCGTATTGCGATCGATCGAGACACGCACTTCGGCCTCGTCATGGATGCGTTTTTTGGTCGCCGACGCAAGCGCGAGCTCAAGGGCACCGAACACGATTTCCTTGGCAACGTTCTTTTCGCGGGCCAATGCATCAACCAGCAGTAACAATTCACGGCTCATGGGCTAAAACCTCCTAGTCCTTCAGTCGAAACGAGGCACCAGACGTGCCTTCTCGATATTATTGAATTCCAGTTCCACATCATCTTTTTCGAGGCGAAGCCCGACCTTGCCATCCTTGCACCCAAGGAGCTCGCCCTGAAAATTGCGGCGGCCACCATGCGGAATGCGCAGCTTGATCTGGATATCATGGCCCGTAAAACGCTCGAAATCTTCTGCCTTCTTGACGACTCGATCCAATCCTGGAGACGATATTTCCAAACGATCAAAATCGAAATTTTCGACTTCAAACACCCGTGTCAGTTGATTGGAGACTTTCGCGCAATCCTCGACATCGATGCCGGTATCACGCCCCGGCGCATCGATAAAGACACGAATCGTGCGGCCACGCGGCGACATCTCGACATCAACGAGCTCATATCCCAGACCGACAACGGTCGTTTCAAGCAGTGCGTTTAAATCCATAGCCACAAATAAAAAATGGGCGAAACGCCCACCTCAGTAAAAAAGATGCCCGCCAAAAATGACGGGAGGAACAAACCCGTGAATTATAACGGATTTATTCCTCCCGGTAAATCGCTTTACGCGGCTTCAGGGCCTTTTCGCTGGCTCTGGGGCATGTTTTCAAGTTCTCGCATCAACGCCTTGATCTCGACTTCTTTCAACTCACGCGCCATCCCTCGCTTCAGTTGTGGCGGCAGCACGAACGGGCCATAGCGGACACGAATCAAGCGACTGACCGTGCAACCGACAGCTTCAAACATGCGACGCACTTCCCGGTTGCGGCCTTCGAAAATGGTGACGCGATACCAGTGGTTTGCTCCCTCACCACCACCATCCTGCAAGGAGCCAAAATTGGCCCGTCCATCGTCCAGTTCAACACCGTGCAACAGTTGTTGCTGCGCCTCCAGTGTCAGCTCACCCAACACACGCACGGCGTATTCTCTAACCAATTCCGAACTTGGGTGCATCAGCTTGTTGGCGAGGTCACCCGACGTGGTAAAAATCAACAGACCGGAGGTGTTGAAATCCAGACGACCCACATTGATCCAGCGGCCGCCACGCATGCGCGGCAACGCAGCAAATACGGAAGGACGGCCATCAGGATCGTCCCTTGAAACAATTTCACCTTCCGGCTTGTGGTACATCAGGACCCGCGGCGGGCGCGAACTCCCCGTGAATCGAATATTGATCAGACGGCCACCGATCTTGACCTTGTCGGTCGGCACCACCGACTGACCAATCGTCGCGACAACCCCATTGACGCTGACCTTGCCAGCGCTGATCCATTCTTCCATTTCACGACGCGATCCGACACCGGCCTGGGCAAGAATTTTCTGCAAACGCTCGGGCTTGGCTTCGACGACCAATTTGCCGCTCCGGGCGACCGTACCGCGACTGGCCCGGCCAGTGGCCGGCAGCGCCGGGCGACGCCGTGACTTTGGCGCAGGGGCTGCCGCAGCTTCCGGCAACTCGTCACGCCCCTCGATAGTGGGGCGACCGCGTGGCGCCGGCTTGCTGCGGTCAACTGGAAATTCGGGCCGTTTTTCAAATCCAGCCGGTTTGTTGGTCGAACGGAATGGGGTGCGTTTATTAGTTTTCATAGTTCAGCTCCAGTGTCTGGCTGATTTGTTCAAGCGGCGGCAGTTCGCTGACGCTTCTGAGTCCAAGATCATCCAGAAATTGTTTGGTCGTCGCAAACAAGGCAGGACGTCCCGGCGTTTCGCGATGACCCACAACGTCGATCCAGCCCCGCTCTTCGAGGGTTTTGACGACATTCGTGTTGACCGCAACGCCGCGGATTTCTTCAATATCCCCCCGCGTGACGGGTTGGCGATAGGCAATAATGGCGAGTGTTTCAAGCACAGCCCGCGAATATTTTGGCGGCCGCTCCGGATTCAGGCGTTCCAGATAGGGCAAATATTCAGCACGCGTCCTGAAACGCCAACCGGAAGCGAGCTGGATCAGTTCGACCGGGCGATCGGCCCACTCCTCACGCAACTGGTCGAGTAGCTTGCGCAGGATATCCGTCGACAGTTCCTCGTCGAACATTTTTTTCATGTCGGTCGTAGACATCGGCTCACGCGCAGCGAGCAATGCGGCCTCAAGCACGTTCTTGATCAGACTCGGTTCCACCTTGATGCACTCTGACGTAAATGGGCTGAAAAGGTTCGGTCTGGGTAATTTCAATCAGCTTCTCCCGACCCAATTCGAGCATGGCAAGAAAATGAACGACCAGTCCAGGCACGCCCATGGCCGCATCGAACAGATTCTCGAACTGAACAAAACCACCTTTTTCCTGCAACACCCGCAATATGATGGCCATATGTTCGCGCACAGACAGCTCTTCACGACCAATCTTGTGATTTCTATTCAAGCGCGCCTGCCGCACAACGGACATCCACGCGTCTTTCAAGTCACCGACTGACACTTCCGGGAGCCGTACATACAACGATTTTTCAACCAGCGTCTCGACCCAGAAAAAATCGCGCTCCGCCTGCGGGAGCTGATTCAGGTTCTGACCGGCAATTTTCATCTGCTCGTATTCCATCAGTCGGCGAACCAACTCGGCGCGGGGATCATCCGCCTCGTCACCCTCGCCCAACTTCGGCCGCGGCAGCAGCATGCGTGATTTGATTTCGATCAGCATCGCCGCCATCACCAGATATTCGGCCGCCAGTTCCAGATTGCTGGCGTGCATCGACTCGATGTAGTCGAGATATTGGCGGGTCAGCGGCGCCATCGGAATATCCAGGATATCGACATTCGCCTTGCGGATCAGGTAGAGCAACAGATCGAGCGGCCCCTCGAACGCGTCGAGCATGATCGCCAGGGCATCCGGCGGAATATAGAGATCCTGCGGCAAATGCGCCATCGGCTCACCATAGATGCGAGCAACCGGATGGAAGAGCTCCGCCGTTATGACCAAATCAGGCGCGTCGACTGCGAGCGTCATCTCAGGAGGCCGCAGCGCGGCCCTTGCCCTTGTAATGCAGATGCAGATTGCGGATATAGATGAACAGACTGAGCGCCTGACCAAAAATAAAGACCGGATCTTTGCGGTGAATCGCGTAAATGGTCAGGACAATCCCGCCGGCCAGACTGAAGTACCAGAACGAGACCGGAATGACGACCATCTTGGCCTTTTCGCTGCTCCACCATTGAATGACGAAACGCATCATGAACAGTGCCTGGCCACCAAAGCCGATGCCGATCCAGATCAGCGTTTCCCAATCCATATCAAACATCAGTTGTATTCCAGACCCATGGATTCACGCACATCGCGCATGGTCTCGCGGGCGTATTCGCGCGCCTTTTCACAGCCGTCAGCAATGATGTTCTTGACCAGCGTCGGATCGTCCAGATAAACCTGCGCCCTTTCGCGCATCGGCGCCTGCTCACGCAGGATGCCGTCGATGACCGGCTGCTTGCATTCGATACAACCGATGCCGGCCGTCTTGCAACCCTGCTGCACCCATGCCTTGCAGGCATCGTCAGAATAAACCTGATGCAATTGCCAGACCGGGCAGCGCTCCGGATCACCCGGATCCGTGCGCCGCACGCGATTGGTATCCGTCGGCATGCTCTTGATCTTCTTGGCCACCGACTCTTCAGACTCGCGCAGCGTAATCGTATTGTTATAGGACTTGGACATCTTCTGGCCATCCAGACCCGGCATCTTGGAGGCTTCGGTCAGCAGGTAGCCCGGCTCGACCAGGATCATCTTGCCGGTGCCTTCGAGGTAACCGAACAGGCGCTCGCGATCGGCCATGGACAAATGCTGTACTTCATCGAGCACTGCCTTCGCCTGCTCGATGGCATCGCGGTCACCGTTCTGCTGGAAGCGGGTCCGCATCTCTTCGTAGAGGCGAGCCTTTTTGCTGCCCAGCTTTTTGACGGCGTCGCGAGCCTTGTCTTCGAAGCCGGGTTCCCGGCCATACATGTGGTTGAAACGACGCGCCAATTCACGGGTGAACTCGACGTGAGGAATCTGGTCTTCACCCACTGGCACCTTGTCGGCACGATAAATCAGGATATCGGCACTCATCAGGAGCGGATAACCCAGGAAGCCATAGGTCGACAAATCCTTGTTGGCCAGCTTTTCCTGCTGGTCCTTGTAGGTTGGCACGCGTTCCAGCCAGCCAAGCGGCGTCATCATCGACAGCAATAAATGCAACTCGGCATGCTCAGGCACCTTGGACTGAATGAACAACGTCGCCTGATTAGGATCGACGCCAGCCGCCAACCAGTCAACAACCATGTCCATCGAAGCTTTCTCGATGCCGAGCGGATTGTCGTACTGCGTGGTCAATGCATGCCAGTCGGCCACAAAGAACAGGCAGGGATATTCATGCTGGAGATTCACCCAGTTCTTGAGGACCCCATGGTAGTGACCAAGATGGAGCGCCCCGGTCGGGCGCATGCCTGAGAGAACACGTTCTGCGTACATATTTATTTAGTAGAGACCAAAAATGAGTTCGATAGCCCACGTGGAGAGATTCACCAGCGGTGTCATGACAGCGCCAAGAACCCCAGTGAATAGCAGCACCAGCAATATTGGAAATCCCCAACGTTCGAGCTGGGCAAATTTATAAGACTGCGCATGTGGCAACAGGCTGACTGCGATCCTCCCGCCATCCAGCGGTGGCAATGGAATCAGATTGAGCACCATCAGCACGCAATTGATCTGGATTCCCATTTCAGCCATGCGCGCCAGCGGCGTGCTGAAAAACTGCGGCAATAACCAGGAAAGCTTGAACGCCAGCGCCCAGGCGCATGCCATAAAGAGATTGGCGCCAGGACCGGCTGCGGCCACCCAGAACATGTCCTTCTTGGGATTACGCAAGCGACTGAAATCCACGGGTACAGGCTTGGCATAGCCGAACAGGAAGCTCCCGCCGGAGAACAGCAGAATACTGAGCGGAATCAGGATGGTGCCCACCGGATCGATATGGCGCAGAGGATTCAGGCTGATCCGACCGGCCTGCCATGCCGTTGAATCGCCAAAATAGCGTGCCGCATAACCATGCGCGGCCTCATGGAGCGTAATGGCAAAAACCAGCGGCAGCGCGAGAATGGTGATCGATTGAACGATCGCGTTGATATCCGTCATCTCTTAACCCAGCCCGAAAGGTTCCAGCGAGCCGCGACCGGCACGGATCAATTCCGGCGTGGGACCGGTCAGGTCGATCACGCTTGTCGGCTCGGTGCCACAATGCCCGCCATCGAGGATCAATTCGAGATGGTCATCAAGACGATCCTGAATTTCCCAGCCCTCAGTCAGCGGAAACTCATCTCCCGGCAATTGCAGCGTGGTCGTCAATAGTGGCTCATTCAATTCCTGCAGCAGTGCCAACGCAACTGGATGATCCGGAACACGCAGGCCGATGGTCTTGCGTTTGGGATGCATGACCCGGCGCGGCAACTCCTTGGAGCCTTCGAGAATGAACGTATAGCTGCCGGGCGTGGTTGCCTTGAGCAGGCGGTACTGGGCGTTATCCACCCGGGCAAAGTGCGCAATTTCGGAAAGATCGCGAACCATCAGCGTCAGGTGGTGGCGATCATCGATCTGCCGAATCTGGCGAATGCGATCCAGCGCTTCCTTGTCGCCGAGATGGCAACCGATGGCGTAGCAGGAATCAGTTGGCAAGGCGACGATGGCGCCCTTGCGAATGAATTCGGCAGCCTGAACCAGCAGGCGTTGCTGTGGCGATTCGGGGTGAATATGAACGATACGTGCCACGATCAGACCACCAGGCGCCAGACCGGTTTCAAATCCTCGGGCAGTGGCGGCGCCTTGCCAAGATCGACATAACTTTCATCCGGACCATGAAAATCAGAACCACGCGAGGCGTGGAATGCATAGTGGCGTGCCAAGCGGGCAAAATGCAGGATATGGTCGGGCGAATGACTGCCACAGGTCACTTCAATCCCCTGCCCGCCTACATCCTTGAAGTCATCGAGAAAATGGCGCATTTCTGCCCCGGACATCTTGTAGCGACCGGGATGGGCCACTACCGCAACACCACCCGCGCCATTAATCCACTTGACCGCAGTTTCCAGACTGATCCAGCGATGATCGACATATCCGGGTTTGCCCGGCGTCAGATAATGCTGAAAAACACTCGACACATCACGTGCTATGCCGATCGACACCAGATAGCGGGCAAAGTGGGCACGGGAGATCAGGCTAGGATTGGTCACAAAGCACAAGGCCCCGTCGTAAACACCGGGAATACCAATCGCCGCCAGGGCGTCGCCCATGCGCCTGGCGCGCTCGACACGACCCGAGCGTAATTCTTCGAGGCCACCGGTCAATGCCGAATTTGCAGCGTCAAAGCCAAGTCCGACGATATGTATCGGAATTCCGCGCCACTCGATGGAAATCTCGACGCCATTGACAAATCGCATGCCCACTTCTTCAGCCGTAGCTTTCGCCTGTACCAAGCCACCGATATCGTCGTGGTCGGTCAGCGCCCAAAGATCGACGCCATTCGCCGCTGCGCGCCGTGCGACATCCTGCGGCGGCAAGAATCCGTCAGAAACAATCGAGTGGCAGTGAAAATCAAAATTGGCTGGTGTCACGGGTAAGCAATTGAAGGCAAACGAAGAGTTTAGCACGAAGGCGGCCCGGCTCGCCCCTCCTTGTGCAGTGCAGCAGGTTGATTAGACCCGTGCATCCCGTTATAGTGCCTTCCGTTCCGTGGGAGAGCGCAGATCCGTCTGCCGCCGAAGGCGCAATTTCACCCGAAAACGCTCAGGCAAAAGGACCATGGAACCGGACCCCGTCCGTTTTGCAGTGCATTTCATACGCGAAAGCAGCCCGCAGATCGTGCAATCAGCACGACGCGGCGCGTAGCCAACGACGTATTGGATTCAATGCAAAGCGGACTGGCCGAAACTCTGGAGAGCGGCGTTTACAGCGTCCACCGATGGGGCAAATCTCTCAGGTATCGAGGACAGAGGGGTGAAACGCAAGATGTGTGTCTTTCGTTTCACCCCTTTTTCGTTTCCAGAAATGGCTTTGATTAAAGCCTGTAAAGGATTGATATGCTGAAGAAAACGGTTTTGAATGCCGCTCACCGCGCGATGAATGCCCGGATGGTCGATTTCGGTGGCTGGGACATGCCGGTCAACTACGGCTCCCAGATCGAAGAGCACAACGCGGTCCGCAACAACTGCGGCATGTTCGACGTTTCGCACATGTGTCCGGTCGATGTCGTCGGCCACGATTGCCGCGCCTTCCTCTCCCGCCTTGTCGCCAATGATGTCGCCAAGCTCAAGGTTTCCGGCAAGGCGCTCTACGCCGCCATGCTCAACGAAGCCGGCGGCGTCATCGACGACCTGATCATCTATTTCCTCACCGACACGCGCTTCCGCATCGTCGTCAATGCCGGCACGGCTGAAAAAGATCTGGCCTGGATGCAGGCCAAGGTTGCCGAGTGGAAGTTGGACGTGACCATCACCCAGCGCCGCGACGGCGCCAACAACCTCGGCATCATCGCCGTGCAGGGCCCGAATGCCCGTGCCAAGGTGTGGCAAGTACTGCCCCAGGCCAAGGCGGCAACCGAAGGCCTGAAAGCTTTCTTTGCTGCGGAAGTCGATCAGTATTTCATCGCCAGCACTGGCTACACCGGTGAAGACGGTTACGAAATCATGCTGCCGGCCGATGAAGCCGAAGCCATGTGGAACAAGCTCAACGCCGCCGGCGTCGCCCCCTGCGGCCTCGGCGCCCGCGACACGCTGCGCCTCGAAGCCGGCATGAATCTTTATGGTCAGGACATGGACGAGACGGTCTCCCCTCTCGACGCCGGCCTGGCGTGGACCGTTTCGCTCAACACCGAGCGCGACTTCGTCGGCAAGGCTGCCCTTGTCGCCAACGGCCAGCAGAAGCAGTTCCTCGGCCTCATCCTGCTCGACAAGGGCGTGCTGCGCGGCCATCAGAAGGTCATGACCGCGCACGGCGACGGTGAAATCACCTCCGGTTCGTTCTCGCCGACCCTCCAGCAATCTATCGCCCTCGCCCGCCTGCCACTCGGTGTGCAGGTCGGCGACGAAGTCAGCGTCGATATCCGTGGCAAGGCGCTCAAGGCCAAGGTCACCAAACCCGTATTCGCCCGCAGCGGCAAAGCCGTCATCTAATCTCTTTTCAATAAATTCGCCCATTCAGGAGAAAACCATGTCCAACGTCCTCGCCAACCTCAAGTACGCCGCCTCCCACGAATGGATGCTGCTCAACGCCGACGGTACCGTCACCATCGGCATTACCGACCACGCTCAGGAAGCCCTTGGCGACCTGGTTTTCGTCGAACTGCCGGAAGTCGGCGCCCATTTCGATGCCGAGAAGGAAATCGCTGTTGTCGAATCCGTCAAGGCTGCTGCCGACGTTTATGCCCCGATCGCCGGTACGGTCACCGAAGTCAATCAGGCCGCTGCCGATGCGCCGGAATCCGTCAATCAGGACGCCTACGCCGCCTGGCTGTTCAAGATGACCCCGGACAATGTCGCCGACCTCGACCAGATGCTCGACGCCGCCGCCTATCAGGCCGTCGCTGACGCCGCCTAAACAAGGACAGCCCATGCCGCTCAATCAACCGCTCTCCGCCCTGGAGCAGCACGACGAGTTCATCGGTCGTCACATCGGCCCCTGCTCGACCGAAATCGCCGCCATGCTGGCCGCTATGGGCGCCGATAGCCTGGACGACCTGATCGACCAGACGGTTCCCGCCGCCATCCGCCTGCCGGCCGACCTGCCGCTGCCCGCCCCGCGCCGCGAGCACGAGGCGCTGGCCGACCTCAAGGCGCTGGCCAGCAAGAACATGGTCAACAAGTCCTGCATCGGCATGGGCTATTACGACACGCTGACCCCCAAGGTCATCCTGCGCAACGTCATGGAAAACCCGGGCTGGTACACCGCCTACACACCCTACCAGGCAGAAATCGCCCAGGGCCGCCTGGAAGCGCTGATGAACTTCCAGCAGATGGTCGTTGACCTGACCGGCCTGGAGATTGCCAACGCTTCGCTGCTCGACGAAGCCACCGCCGCCGCCGAAGCGATGACCATGGCGCGTCGTGTTTCGAAGTCCAAATCCAACCGTTTCCTGGTCGATGCGAACTGCTTTCCGCAGACCATCGACGTGGTCAAGACCCGCGCCGCCTATTTTGGCTTTGAATTGGTGATTGCTGCGGTCAACCCGGAAAATGACCCGAAAATCGAAAGTGACGATTTCTTCGGCGCTCTGCTCCAGTACCCGGGTGACAACGGTGAAGTCAGCGATCTGACCAGCCTGATCGGCAAACTGAAAGCCAAGGGCACCACGGTTGCCGTCGCCTCCGACCTGATGGCCTTGTTGCTGCTCAAGTCGCCCGGCGCGATGGGCGCCGATATTTCCCTCGGCTCCAGCCAGCGCTTCGGCATCCCGATGGGCTTTGGTGGTCCGCACGCCGCCTTCTTTGCCACCCGCGAAGCATTTGTTCGTTCGATGCCCGGTCGCATTATCGGTGTATCCAAGGATGCGCGCGGCAACACCGCCTACCGCATGACGCTGCAGACGCGCGAGCAACACATTCGTCGCGAAAAAGCCAATTCCAACATCTGCACCTCGCAGGTGCTGCTCGCCAACATGGCCGGCATGTATGCCGTCTATCACGGGGCCGAAGGTCTGCGCCTGATTGCCGGCCGCATTCACCGCCTGACCGCCATTCTGGCCGAAGGCTTGAAACGCGCCGGGGTCAAACTGCTGACCCGACAGTTCTACGACACCGTTCATTTCGACCTCGGCGCTCGCGCTGAAACGGTCTATCACGACACGCTGGCTGCCGGTTACAACCTGCGCCGCGTCTCGGCCGGCGTCCTCGGCATTTCCTTTGATGAAACAACCACGCGTGACGATGTGACCACCCTGTTCAAGCTGATCGCCCAGGTCACGCTCGACATGGACACCATCGACGCGCAGGTCGCTGCGGCCGACGCCGCCCTGCCGGATGCGCTGATCCGCAGCGACGCCGTGCTCCAGCATCCGGTCTTCAACACGCACCACACCGAACACGAGATGCTGCGCTACCTGAAGTCGCTGCAGAACAAGGATCTGGCCCTCGACCACTCGATGATTTCGCTCGGCTCCTGCACCATGAAGCTGAACGCCACCAGCGAGATGATCCCGGTCACCTGGCCGGAATTCGGCGGCATGCACCCCTTCGCCCCGCGCGATCAGGCCGTCGGCTATCTGGAAATGATCGCCGGCCTGACCGACTGGCTAAAGACTGTCACCGGCTTCGACGCCATCTGCATGCAGCCGAACTCCGGCGCCCAAGGCGAATATGCCGGCCTGGTCGCCATCGACCGCTACCACGCCAGCCGCGGCGAGGAACACCGCAACGTCTGCCTGATCCCCAAATCGGCCCATGGCACCAACCCGGCCACCGCCCAGATGGCCAACATGAAGGTCGTCGTCGTCGATTGCGATGAGCACGGCAATGTCGATGTCGCCGATCTGAAAGCGAAGGCTGAAGCGCACAAGGACGACCTGGCCTGCCTGATGATCACCTACCCGTCCACGCACGGCGTGTTCGAGGAAGCGATCAAGGACATCTGCGCCATCGTCCATGCCAACGGCGGCCAGGTGTACATGGACGGCGCCAACCTCAACGCCCAGGTCGGCCTGACTTCGCCCGGCTTCATCGGTGCCGATGTCAGCCACATGAACCTGCACAAGACCTTCGCCATCCCGCATGGCGGTGGCGGACCGGGCATGGGCCCGATCGGCCTCAAGGCCCATCTGGCGCCGTTCATGGCCGACCACGTCGTCCAGCCGACCGGCGACGTCAGCCGCGTCAATGCCGGCCAGGGCGCCGTTTCCGCCGCGCCGTTCGGCTCGGCCTCGATCCTGACCATTTCCTGGATGTACCTCGCCATGCTCGGCGGCGAAGGCGTCAAGAAAGCCACGCAAGTGGCCATCCTGAATGCCAACTACGTCGCGCAAAAGCTGACGGCGCACTACCCGGTGCTCTACGTCGGCAAGAACGGCCGCGTCGCCCACGAGTGCATCCTCGACATCCGCCCGATCAAGGCCGCCACCGGCATCGCCGAGATCGACATCGCCAAGCGCCTGATGGACTACGGTTTCCATGCACCGACAGTATCCTTCCCGGTCGCCGGCACGATCATGGTCGAGCCGACGGAATCCGAGTCGAAGGCCGAACTCGACCGCTTCATCGCGGCCATGATCAGCATCCGTGAGGAAATCCGCCAGATCGAAAATGGCGTGTGGACGGCCGACAACAACCCGCTGAAGAATGCCCCGCATTCCCAGGCGGACGTCATCGACGCCGACTGGCAGCACCCGTACAGCCGCCAGCAAGCTGTCTTCCCGCTGCCCTGGGTGGCCGCCAACAAGTTCTGGCCGAGCGTCAATCGCATCGACGATGTGTACGGCGACCGCAACCTGAACTGCGCCTGCCCGCCGATGGAGGCTTACGCCGACCTATGACCGTTGATCTCTCTGCCATCGCCAAGTGGCCCAACGTCCCTGCCTGTTACGACTGGTTGTCGCTTGACCGACGTGGTGACTGGCGATTGCAGGGAGAACGCGTCACCCATCACGGGTTTGTTGCCCTGCTCAACCGGCAATACGGGGTCGATGACCGCGGTTGCTGGTTTGTGCAGAACGGCCCGCAACGGGTATTTGTAGCGCTCGCTTATACCCCCTGGATTTTCCGGCGCGACGGTAACGCCATGGTCAGCCACACCGGCGAGCCAGCCGGTGAAATCCAGGCCATCTACCTCGATGAGGAAGGCAATATCCTGCTTGAAACAGCGCTCGGCATCGGCTTGCTCGACGACCGCGATCTGGCCCTGTTCATTTCCGAATGCCGGGATGGTCATGGCCAGCCGTGTGCCGACGAAGCCTTGGTCAGGCTGATGGAAAGCGGGGCCGGCGACATTCGCTGGCAAAATCACCCACTGCAATCCATTGCTGCGGTCGACGTGAAAAAACGCTTTAAATTCGAAACTACCCCAACGCCTTGAGCAGCGCTCAATCGATGCCGTAAGTCGCCAGCCAATCGGCGATCTCGGGCAAGGCCGCCGACGCATCGTCGAGCAGCGCCGCGTTGGCCTGCAATAACAGCTTGCGTTGACGCGCATTGAGCTGGCGCGGGAAAACCGGTTCCAACGCAACGACCAGATCGCCAGGCGCTTTTTTGCCGCGTCCCGGGTAGCCTTTGCCGGTCAGGCGCAAAGTCCGTTTCTCTGCCGCCCCGGCGTCCAGCGTATGGCAGAGCACCCCTGCCAATGACGGCACATTGATCTCGCTGCCGGCCATCATGGCCAGCGCGCTGACCGGCATCTGAAAATGGAGGTCGCGACCACGCAGGTCGTACAAGGCATGGGCATGAATGATCAGCGTGAGAAATAGGTCGCCGGCCTGACGTTCCTCATCCCCCAGTTCCCCCTGCCCGATCAGGCGCAATTCATCACCTTGCAGCATGCCGGGCGGAACACGAATCTCCAGGCTGACCTCAGCCAGTTGCCGGCCACTACCGCCGCAGTCCGCGCAAATCCGCTCCGTGAAAAACCCCTTCCCCGTACATGCCTTGCATCGCACCAGATTGCGCCTGGCATCGTGCACCCGACCGCTGCCATGACAGACATCGCAGAAACGCGTCTTGGACATGCCGTGCTCGCCGCTACCTTCACAGGTCGTGCAGTCGCTGCCGCGGGTGTAGTGAATCGTCTTGTGACAGCCGGCCGCCGCTTCTTCGAGGCTCACTTCAAGGTTCAAGCGAATATCCGATGCCTTCGCAACCGGCTCCTCGACATCGGATGTCGGCGCCTCACTGTCCGAATATTCCGTTTTTGGCTCATTTTCCGGGTCGACCGCAAGCAGCGCTTCGTAAGCTGCATTGATCTCCTTGAAACGCTCGGTTGCCTCGGGACTATCGTTGCGGTCGGGATGCCAGCGCATCGCCAGGCGACGATAGGCGCGCTTCCACTCGACGGGCCCGGAGTCGGTCGCGACCCCGAGGACAGTGTAGGGATCCGGTTTCATTGCCTACTGGTCAGCACGGATAGCCGTGTCCGGCAAAACCTGGCCGATCAGGTCTGATATCAGGCTGGCCGTCGCGCCATATTGGTCGCGGTCAGGGTTGTATTCCACAATTTCCAGCGCCTTGAAGCCTGGCATACCGGCGGCCAGATGAATGGCCATGAGCGCATCATGCGCCACCAGACCATCCGGCTCGGGACTGCCGACACCGGGTGCCAGTTGTGGGTCAATCGCATCCAGATCAAGGGTGACGCCAAAGCCGGCCGGTGCAGCCGAAACGATCCCGACGGCCTCCGCCAGGCAGTCGACAAAGCCGCGCTGATGCACCTCTTCGCTATCGATGATGCGAACACCCATGCGCTGCAAGAACGCGAATTCCTCCGGTTCGTAACTACGCGGCCCCAGCACGACCGTATGCGCGGCACTGATCTGCGCGCCGATCAGGCCCATATCGAGCAAGCGCTTGTCACCGCGTCCCAGCAGACACGCCAGGGGCATGCCGTGGATGGCCCCGGAATAGCTGGTCTCCGGCGTATGGCTATCGAGGTGGGCATCGATCCACAACAGTCCGAACGGCTCGCCCAGCACGCGCGCCACACCGCTCCAGGTTCCAATCGCAACCGAATGATCCCCGCCGATCACCACCGGAA
>WBZU01001705.1_pt1 | contig 16101 bp, 8 predicted proteins | sample 5204311 | NCBI WGS metagenome assembly WBZU01 (sample SAMN12344359, study PRJNA552823) | activated sludge metagenome | biome: Activated sludge suspended growth; feature: Nitrification reactor; material: Wastewater; isolation source: activated sludge from nitrification reactor of wastewater treatment...
ATCGGGGTAGGTTAGGCGCGCCAAACCCGCGGCGACCGTGATGTCGCCCGAGCCTTCCGCCTCGGCTCGTTCGAGAGCCAAGATCGCTTCGCTGCGATCACCCGTTTCACCGATGCCGACTTCCAGGCCAAACCTTTCGAGCGCGATGCTCGCCGGATCCGCTCCCGTTTCGAGCGCGGTTGCCAAAGCCCGACGTCGTCCGTCGAGGCTGTCCGGATCCGCGCCACGCAAGGCCCACGCAAGCACCGCCGCGGCTGCTTTCGGTGCACTGCCCCGCGCTTGTTCGAGCAGTTCGAGCGTCTTGTTTCGATCACCCGTTCGCCACGAAAGCAAGGCTGCTTCGATGTAGAGCGCCGCGCCGAGATCGATGTCTTCCGTCGCTGTTCCACACGCCGCGAGCACGGTGGACGCCGCGCCCAAGTTGCCTGCGCGATGCTCGAGGTCGGCCAGGAAGATCGCGACGACTTCATCACCCGGTGCCGCTTCGTGAAGCTCACGCAAACGCGTGCGAGCTCGTTCCACATCGCCCGTTCGCGCGCTGCGCAACGCCGCAACGACCCACAATCCTCGCGCCAAGTTCGCGTCCGTCTCGACGCTCGCCAAGGCTTCGATCGCACCCGGAAGTGCTCGATGTGCAGCTTCGCCCGGCGCTAGCTTCTTGATGCCCAGCGCGTACGCACCAAGCACCCGACCCAGCCAGGACGAACCCGCGTCGCTTTCACCTTCCAGTGACGCGAGTTTGGCGAACGCTTCTGCGGCTCCCGCCGTATCACCGCGAAGTGATCGGCCGCGACCAACCTCGAACCACAAGCTCGCGAGCTCACCCGGCTCGGCACCGGCGGCCAAGAGATCAACCGTTGCTTGTTCGTACCAAGCTGCGTCCTTGCGAATGGAGGCGAGCGTTCGCGCGACTCGCGCGATGACGACGGGGTTTGTCCCCAGGGACGCTGCTTTGGCCAAGGCTGTTTTCGCCGCCTCGGTCTCACCGGCATTCGAGGCCCACACGTACGCGGCGACGAGTGCCGAACGAATCTTGCTGTTTGTCGAGGGACACGAATCGCCGGCCGCTTCGAGCGACTTCGCCAGAGCTGCTGGATCTTGCGCATCGCTGAGCAGATCCAGTTCGAGCGCTCGCGCCATGATCGACGCGCAATCCGCCTCGAGCGCACTGCGCAACGCAGCAAGTGCTCCATCGCGATCGTTTTCGAGCATCGAGGCTTCGGCCACGCGGAGCCACAACGCCGCCGCACCGGGACCCGACGCACCGCGATCGAGTTCCGCTCGGGCCAACGCTGCCGCGCCCTTCGCATCACCCATCGTTTCGAGCGAGGACAAACGCGCGCGGGCAATCACCGACGACTGCGGCAATTGATCCGCCGCTCGTCCCAGCAACTTCACCCACGCATCATGATCACCCGATCGACGCTTGATCTCGGCACAACGCAGCCACGCATCGGCTGCACATTCGGGGCGCCGCGCCCACACGGGAACTCCATTGGAATCGCCACGTTCCGGCTCGGAAATCGCCTCTTCGATCATTTCCGCTTGACCTTCGAGCGCGCGTGACAGTGCGGAGGTGTTCTGGTCACGAAGCGCAATCGATTCCAAAGCGAGCTGCGTGCGGAAACGTCCTTTGCCGTCGAGCGCCGCTGCGGAATCGATGAGATCGTAGCCTCGTTGCGCATCGCCGGATTTCGCCGCGAGGTCGGCAAGCTCGATGAAGAGCAATGCTTTCCAAGTTGGATCCGCAGCGAGTTCCGCTCGCGCTTCGATCGCGCGCATGCGTCCGGCGACATCATTTTCTTTGGCGGCCAGAAGTTCGAGCTCGAGCCATGGAGTCGGATCTTCCGGATTCGCACTCACGGCTTCTTCGAGCGCTTCTTTCGCTCCCGCCAGGTCCTGCTCGTAATCTTGCAGGTAAGCGGCGCGTTCCCAGAATGCGCGTGTTCGTTCTTCCGGCGTCGCGGCAGCACGCGTGAGCGCGTCGAGCAGCTTGCCCAGGTTTTTAATCGACTTGCGTCGGGTCAGGATCCGAACGAGCGCTTCGAGCGGTTCACGGAATTGAGGGTCGGCATTAAACGCCGCGAGGTAGTCGCGAGCTGCCGATGGCTCCTCACCATGTCGTTCTTCCAGCACACCGCTTTCATGCAGGAGCAGCGCTTGCAACGCTTTGTCCTCCTGTGCAGCAGTTTCGGATCGTAGTCGGTTGAGCAAGGCCGCCGCATCGTCGGCGGGCCCCGTGGGAGTGGATGTCTCTACCGTCATTGGGCTCGCAGCGCCTCTCGCGAACACGGGTTGCTAATGAAGTGCATTCCGCGTCGCGCAGACTAGCGAACGGCAGCGTCGAGAGTAAAGCCTCGTCGGTATGGAATCGTGTGAGGTGGTATCTGCCGGTACTCGAAGGATGTTCAGCGCCGCAATCGTTACTCGATGCGTTGAACGATCCAATAGCCGCGCGGCGTATCGACAGGCTCGCTGACCGCGCCTTTGGCCAAGCTGAAGAGCACGTATTCAGGGGCGGGTTCGAGCACACCGCGAGGAATCCGGCCTGCGTTTTCCATCGACCCGGGTTTGTCCCCCTTGCCGACGGCGGCTTTGAAATCGGTCTTCGCCAGTTCCGCAAGCTGTTTTGCCAGCTCGAGAGCCGCTTCGCGTGAACGCACGGTCGCGGGCAACCTCGGTGCACCAGGCAGACCTTGCGCGCCACGGTAGGTCACGAGTACCACGCCAAACACCACGGATTTCGGAGCATCCGCAGGCAGTGTCGGCGCGGCTTCTCCCGACAACAAAAGTGTGCCGCCACCATCGGCCTGCTGCGTTGGATCCGGTTCGCCCACGGGTTCGCCGGGGACCGCGGCATCATCAGGTGGCGCGCCTGCATCCGTGATTTCGGATGCGCTCGCGTCGGCTGCTCCAGCATCACCGACGTTCGACGTTTTCGGAACATCACGACGGATGTTTGGCAACACAACCAACGCACCCGCCCCAATCACGAGCGCTGCGAACAAGATGGCGGTCCACTTATGCATGCGCCGAGCGCGTTAGCACATTTCCAAGAACGAGCGAAAGCATCCGGCGAATCGTCGCCCCGTATCCGTCGGCGGGCGGGCGTCGCAAAAGAGCCACAAGCACAAAACCCTGATAGAAGAGAGCGACCAGATTCAGGCCACGGGTGCGTCATTCCGAGTCACGAGCGACTCGAGCCGCTCGATCCATGCTCGTCTTGGAAAGACTCACCGAACTTCTCTCATTCAGGGCGCGAGCATGATCAACGTCCAGTGCGACGGCTGTAAATCTCCCTACCAGGTCGATGAACGTCGAGTTCCTGCAACGGGACTCAAAATGCGCTGCTCGAAGTGCGGCAATTCGATCTTGGTACAGAAACCGACGACGGATGTTGCAGGTCAAAGCGATCTGCCGAGTCCCGTATCGCAGCGATCCAAAGGCGTCGCGCCGGTTTTTCCTCGCGGTCCGGTGATGCCCAAGCCCGCGCCCGTCGTGCCGAAGGACGAGCCGCAGGGGGCTGAAAAAGCCGCGCTCGCGTTCGCGCGTGGTGAAGGCAGTCGCTTCGATTTGCCCGCCGTTTCGCTCGAAGACGATCCGCTCGGCGACCTCGACTTGCCCTCGCCCGCAACGCTGGTTTCAAAAGAGAAACCCGTCGCGGTACCCCCGCCGGTTGCTCCGGTAGAAGCCGATCGTCTCGCCCCCGCACCTCGCACAAGTGAGCCGGAGCGTTCGTCTGGACAATCCTCGCACGGCCCCGCCAAACGTCCCTCCGAGCGACCGACTGCGCCGCAGCTCCCCGCCGTCGCGGCGCCTCGAGCCGACGTCACCCAATTTGCTCCTCAAAACATCGAGTCGCTGCCGCGAGGCAAACCGACCGTTCGTCAAATGGCGGCGGTCGTCGCTCCCCGACCCGCCGACATGACGGTCATTGCTCCCTCAATGGAGATACCTCCGCAGGCCGGTCGATCGGTTGTCGACTTGCCCGCTGTTTCGAAACCTGCCGCGGGTGGACAACCGAGCGTCGCCGAACTTCCGTCTCCGGCGAAACCTGCGAAACCTCCGGCCCGACAAACGCTCGAGATCGATCTTGGCGAAGCCGACTTGCCTCAAGGCGAAGCGGCCAAGGCATTTGGCGAGATCGACTTGCCGGCTACCGTGCCGGCGCATGCGGCGGCCAAAGGTTTCGGCGCCATCGATCTGCCCACGGCGGCACCCGTCCGCGATCCGGCGCGCTCGTTTGGAGAGATAGACCTTCCAGCCATTCCCACAGCCCCCAGCAGCTCGCCGGGACCGTCGAGCGGTCGTCCGGCACAAGTGGATCTGCCGGTCGTTGCCAACGCGGGGTTTGGAGACATCGAACTGCCGGGGATTGGCGGCGAAGAGGGAGGGTTTGGCGAATTTGAACTGCCCGCACCGGAAGCCGACGCGTCGTTCGGTCTGCTCGATCTGCCGCTGCCGCCCGGAAAAAGTGGCGAAATCCCTGCGGTTGTTCTTCCCAAACCAGCTCCGAAGGTCGTCGCGAATCCCGTCCTCAGCAACACGGCGACGCGCGCGGCATCACCCTTCGGCGACTTGGATCTGCCGCTGACCAGCGAATCGTCCATGAACCTCAGCGCGGTCGTGCCCGCTGCAAATTCCAGCACGACGGGCATCAGTAACGCCCCTCTCGATTTTGCGCTCGATGATTTGTCCCTCGATGTTCCCGCGTCGAAACCCAAAGCCGGGGACGGGGCGCCGCAGGTTCGACCCACTGCGGCGTCGATGCCCGGCGAGGAGTTTTCCCTTGGTGTACAAACGAATAGTACACCTCCGCCGCCTCGTGCATCCGACATGACGGGAAGTATTGGGGACGAAGTCGAGCTTGGGGCGGGTGAAGCGAACGCTGCCGACGCGGCGAAGAAAGACAAACCCGGCAAGGCCGCACGTCCGGATGCTTCGCAGGCCCCGCAGCTCAGCCGCAAGGAACGTTTTCGGCGTCGCGCGCTCAGCATGGGCATCGCCACGGTTTTGATCGTGGGCGGTGGATCGCTTGCGCTTTTGCCGGACATCGGTCCGTTCGGCGTTTATGCCATCACGGACATCGTCCAGGCCGACGAACAAAAGCAGGCGCTTGCGCAGCTCGAGAAGAACATCCAGGCGCTTTTGGATGAAGACACGATGGGCTCGGCGGTCCGAGCGCTCGCCGCCGCCAAGAGTGGCCAAACGAATTTGCCGCGTCACCGGGCGGTGGCTGCATACACGGCGTATGTCGCTTATTGGAACAGCCTTCGCCATGGTCCTCGGGCGCAGGACGAAACCTTCGGCAAACAGATGCTCGAGTTTGTCGGGGACGCACCCAGTCGTGAACGTTCCTTGGCAACCGCGGCCAAGCACAAAACGGCGGGAAAAACGGATGCGGCGCGACGAACCGTCAAGGACATGGTTGCCGCTGCTTCTTCCAAAGACATCGATGCGCTTGCGCTGATGGGCGAAATCGAATTGGCGAGCGGTACGAAAGAAGATGCCGTTGCCATTTGGACTCGAGCGGTTGCAGCTCGTGAAAAAAGCGCCCGTGCACTCTTTGGGCTCGCGCGGGCGCAACATGCGGCTTCGGATGCGGCCAATGCGGAGAAAAATGCTCGGGCGGCGATCGAGGCATCACCCAATCATGCCGGTGCCCGCATTTTGCTCGCCACGATTTTGGCCAAAGGTGCGACGACGGAAGCCGAAGCGCTCGAATTGCTCAACAAGATCACGAGTGAAGGCGACGTTCGAACGGCAACGAGCGACGCGCAAATCGTTCAGGCGTACATCGAAGCCGGGCGCATTCACCTCGCGCGTTCTCGAATTTCCGCCGCGTCCGATTCGTATGCCGCGGCATTGAAATTGGATCCGCGCAACGTGCAGGCGCTCATGGGCGACGCCGAGCTGTTTTTCCGATCGGGCCGTAATTCCCAAGCGCTTTTGCGTTTTCAAGAAGCAATGGCCGCCGACGAAGCGAACGTTGCGCCCAAGATTGGGACCATCAAGACCCTGCTCGCGCTCGAAAAGAAAAAAGACGCGCAAACCTTGGCCAAGAAAGTTCGTGAAGCCAAACCGGATTCGGGGCTCGGAGCTTATTGGATGGGGCGGGTCGAAGAATCGCTCGGCAATAAAAAAGACGCCGAAACGTTGTACCTCGAATGCATCAAATCGGGGGCGACGGAGACCGAAGTCGTCGATGGTTACGTGGCGCTCGTGGCTCTGCTTTCCGCGAGCGGTCGAGGCGAGGATGCCCAAGCCAAACAGGCCGAAGCGAGCGCGAAATACCCGAACTTGGCGGCATTGCATCGGGCCAAAGGCGACGTATTTGCCGAAGCCGGGCGATTTGCCGAAGCGCGCACCGAATATGAAGCGGCGCTGGCCAAAGAAGACGACTTGGGCACGCGTTTCCGACTCGGCGAAACCTTGCGCAAGATGCGCGCCTTCGACGAGGCAATGGCTGTTCTGGACAAACTCCAGGCGGCCGACAAGGATTATCCGGGATTGGCGCTCGAGCGGGGTATTCTTTACGCCGAAATGGGCCAAAGCGAACGGGCGCTCGAAATGTACAATGCGGCGCTGCAAAAAGCGCCCAACGACGTGGACCTCAAATTGCGCGTAGGCGCAACGCAAGTCATTGCGGGACATCCCGACGAAGCGGAGAAAATTCTCCGCGAAGTGCTGAAAGATCGTGCCGCATCGGCGGATGCCAATCATTTCCTCGGTCGGGCGTTGCTTCTCAAAGGCGGCGCTACGGCCGAAGCGATTCGATTCCTCGATCGAGCCACCGAGATCGATGCCAATCGCGCCGAATATTATCTTTATGTCGGTTGGGCGGCAAACGAGCTCAATCAAGTCCAACGCGCCGAACAAGCCATTTCTCGATCGCTGGAGCTCGATCGGGAACTCGCCGATGCTTTCTGGCAACGCGGAGTGCTTCTTCATAAGCAGGGTCGGACACTCGATGCATTGGCGGATTTGCAGACGGCGCTGGAAAAACGCCCGTCACGTTTTGAAGCTTATGCCACGATGGCCTTGTGTTTCCAGGACCAAGCTCGCTGGCCCGACGCGGAAAAAGCATGGCAAAAAGCCATTGACGGCAATAGCTCCGTCGCCGAATGGCATTATCGATTGGGCAAGATTTACGAATCGCATGGCAACAAAGCCGGAGCCGCCCCCGAGCTCGATAAAACCATCGAATTGCTCGAAACGAGGCCCGGTATTTCCGCCGCTTGGCATATCGATGCGTATTTCCTGTACGGCGAAACGATGCAAGCGACGGGGCAAAAAGAAAAAGCGCTCAAAGGGTATCGACGGTACATGCAGATCGCCCCGATCAATCATGCCTATCGTGCCGATGCCGAACGAGCCATCAAAACGCTCGACCCGGCCGCCGCGCGTCGGCCCTGATTGTTTTCATCTGGTCAACCACGAACAAGCTCTGGTAACGTAGCGGCAATTCGTTTGTGTCGAACGTCAGCCTGCGTGGATTCGTCGCGACTTCAGGAGGAAGCATGGTTCGGAACGTGTCGTTTGTCTCGGTGATTGCCGTCGGTCTTGCCGCTTGTGCAAACGTGCCCGAACCGGCCATATCCAAGGCGCCGGTGCCGGTCGTTGCGGTCGCTGCGGTCGCGAATGCTCCGGCCGAGGCCGCGCCTGCGGCATGCGACGAACAAACCGCGCCCGTCGCGGCGCCAAATGTGGCTCCGCCCGCCGCGCCCGCCGTTGTTTCCACACTGGACAAACCCGCCGACGTCGGACCGAGCTGCAATGGTAATTCCGGCGCGACAAACGATTGTCAGGGCCATTCTTGTTGTGATCGACTCGGCGTCCCGGGAGGCGTCGTCGCCTATCGTCGCGACGGCAATGCTCCCGCCGAGTCGCGCGTGGTCAAACCGTTTGTCCTGGACAAGTTCGAAGTGACCGTGGGGCGATTTCGCGCGTGGGTCGACGCGGGACAACCGACGCCGAAACCGGGCGATGTTTTATTCGATGATCAATCCGGGCATATCGTGCGCTGGACGAAAGAGGCCAAGGTTCAGGATGCCAAACACCTTGCGGGGTGGAAGCGATACGATACGTGGACGGCCGGTGTCGATACGCGTCCGAAAAACTTCGTTTCTTGGTATACGGCCGCGGCATTTTGCGCGTGGGATGGCGGGCGATTGCCGACCGACGTCGAATGGATGTACGTCGCGCGCGGGGGCGAAGAAGATCGCCCGTATCCGTGGGGATCGGACGCGGCTACGCCCGAGCATGCTGTTTTCAATTGTATGGGCGACGGAACGGCCGCATGCGCGCTCGAGGATATTCTTCCCGTTGGATCTCGGCCCAAAGGCGTAGGTCGATGGGGCCATTTCGATCTGGCCGGAAGTATGTTCGAATGGACATTGCAAGGCGCGGTGGCCGCTGCCAGCAATGGTGAGCCTGTGGAAAAAGCTCGCGGCGGTGGCTTTTGTTATATCGGCGGCGTGGATCGTCGAGCCACGACGGAACTGCGTCCCACGGTATTTCGTCAAGAAAGCCCGGAGACCGTGAGTCACATGACGGGCTTCCGGTGTGCGTACGATATGCCCTCGAAGCAGCCCGCGGTTGCGTCGCGATAATTTGCTTTTCGCCCTCCCGCCCGGCGGGTTCGTCGTGTATAACGTCCGCGCGTGTCGTCCGGAGCACTTCCAGCATCCTTGAATCCAGCCGAGCGGGCGCTCGTGTGCATTCCCACGTACAACGAGCGGGAAAACATCGAAGCGATTACGGCGGCGGCGCTGGCCGTGGATCCTCGTATCGATGTGCTCATCGTGGACGACAATTCGCCGGATGGGACCGGGGCGCTCGCGGATGATATGGCGGCGCGTGAAAGACGGATTCGAGTATTGCATCGTCCGGAAAAACGAGGGCTTGGAAAGGCGTATTTGCACGCATTTCGCGAGGCGTTGACGTGGGGGTATGGGTTCGTCGTGGAAATGGACGCGGACTTCAGTCATGATCCGCGGTGTTTGCCCAAGATGATCGACGAAGCGGCGCGAGGGACCGATTTGGTGCTCGGTTCGCGCTATGTCGCCGGTGGTGGGACGGTGAATTGGGGAATCGGGCGGCGTTTGTTGAGTCGCGGGGGATCGTTGTATGCCCGAACGATTTTGGGCGTGAACGTCGCCGATTTGACGGGCGGATTCAAATGTTTTCGGCGCGAGGTGCTCGAAGCGATCGATATGGAGTCGATCGACAGCACGGGGTATGCATTTCAGATTGAAATGACGTACCGAGCGTTGTCGAGAGGGTTTGTCGTCAAAGAATTGCCCATTGTTTTCGAGGATCGTCGGGTGGGCCAATCCAAAATGAGCCGGGCGATTTTTTTGGAGGCGATCGTCGTGGTGTGGAAGCTGAGGTTGAGGATTTAGCCAATCAACGGCGGTAATGGCAATGGTGTGCAAATGGAGCGTTCACTTGCTCCACGGCCAATTCGGCATTTTCAGCGCTCGGACGAGCATCTCCACGGAAACGGCGACCAAGATCAATCCCATCAGCCGTTCCATCGCAATGACGAACCGCTCGCCCAACACGCGCTGAATGCGCTCCGCCAACGCCAGGATGCACGCGCCCACGAAAATAGCGATCGTTAATGCGGCGATCCATTCCAAACGTCGATGCGGCGCTTGACTCACGAGGAGCATCACGGTGGCCAACGCCGAGGGGCCCGCGATCATTGGAATAGCCAACGGAACAATCAGCGGCTCGCCCTCCGGCAAGGCTTGTTCCGTCTGCGGCGCCGGGAAAATCATGCGAATCGCAATCAGAAAGAGCACGATGCCCCCGGCGATTTGCAGCGATACGTCGGTCAAGCCCAAGAGGCGCATGAACTTGTCGCCCACGAACATGAACGACAATAAAATTCCAAAAGCAATCAGGTTTTCGCGCAAAATCACCCGAATGCGTCGCTCCGGCCGAACGACCTTCAACGCCGTCACGAAAACCGGGATATTGCCGAATGGATCCGTAATCAGCAAAAGCAGAATCGTCGCCGACGCGAGCGTATGATCCATGATTCAGCCCGCAGGAGCCGCTTCCGGTTCGGCGGCGACGGGCGTCTCCGCGGGCGCCGATTGCGCGGCGGCTTCCGCGTGTCGCGCCAGCGCTTCCGCTTGCTGCGCCAAGGCTGCGGCAATGGCTGCGTCCTCCGCGGCCAGCAATCGATCGCTCTCCGCAAGTGCGGCGTCGTGCTGGGCAATCACTCGAGCCGCACGTTGCCGCGCCAAACCCAGGAACATGAGGCCCAAAAGTCCCCACACGAGCGACATGAAAATCGAACCGACAATGAGAATCGATTCTTTGCCATGGTCGAGCGCATCAATGGCCAGCAACACGAAAAACGGCGACGGTGCCGCGACGACCAAAGCCGATCGATCGATACCCGACGACATGACGCCCGCAATCGCCGCCACGACCCAGGGCCCGATGGCGACCAGGAAATGCACCGCCAGAAGAATCAAACGCGCGCCGAGCGTCGTATTCGAGCGTGATCGCAAGAATGCGGCAAACCCCACGGAAAATACGAAAAAACCCGCCGCGTACGCGAGGAAAAGCAGAAGCAACTGTTCGGGCGTCGCGTGCGAAGTCGTTTTGGTTTTCGTGGGGATCGATATGAGCCCGACGAGGAGCGGCAAAAGCAGCGTCGCTGTTCCGATGACCAGCTGCAACGTGGATGTCTTGACAATACCCGGCCCCAAAAAGCGCTTTAGTTTCCCGACGCCGAGGCGATCCCAATGCAACATCACCCGGCGTGAAGGCCCAATCGAATCTCCCGCAAAGAGATACACGCCGAGCATCAAAAATGAGAAATGGACCGACATCGCCGCAATGCACGCGGGCAAACGGTCTCCCGGGCTGACTGCCGGCAAAGGCAGAGCGCAACCAATGCTGAAAATCGGCGTACAAACGGCATACCACCGCTTGAGGCCCGTGGAGCGATCATCCGTAATGCTGGTCAGGTTTGCGACCGTGACTTCATACAAAAGCCAGGCCGGCAACAAGGCCATCGCCAGGGGCAACGCAATCAACAGTCCGACGTACGTCAAGTCAAACGGCGCTCGCGCATAAGCCGTCGGCAGCCAGACGGGCGGACCGTCCGGTACACCCGGCCAAACGTAATGCGCCGCATCGGACATGGCCATGCCAAACGTGAAATACACGGTGATCGAAATGATGAACGCGCAAATGAGCGTCACGACGAGCGCCGCGCGCAAACTGTTCATCTTCGAACTGATGGACAAACCGAACGCGACGGCCAAACCGGCGATCAGAAATAAGAACGCAAACGCGACGATCGTTTCGGTCGCCGATACTCCGCCGAACAAGAACGGCAATGCTCCGACGGGCGCCAGCATCACGATGTACATGGCAATGGCGGTGTAAGCCGCCAAAAACTTTCCTCGCGCAATGACCGCCGGACGTAATCCCGTCAAGAGCACCGCTTCCCACGTGCGCCCTTCACGTTCCGCAGCAATGGCATTCGCAGCCACGCCCGGCCCGATGAACGTGACCACGAAATAAGCCAACGAGAAAAATACCTGAAAAATGACGTATCCCGTCGTCGCCGGACTTTCGTTGATCGAAACCAGGCCGCCCACGGACGCAATCAACAACGTCGCGAGCACCGCAAGGACGCACAAAATCACGGGCGTACGGACGAGCCGCGCCGATTGCTTCAATTCACGAATCCACAGCGGATTCGGATCGTTCAGCAAATGGTGCCACAAATATCGCACATAATCGAGCGGATGCTTCGGCGGCGGCGGCGTGGCATAAGCTGTTCCCGTTTGCGCACTCATTGCACGTCCCCCCGTGTCACTTCGAGGAAGATTCGTTCGAGCTCGTTACGTTCGGGCTCGACACCCACGATTCCAATGTTTCGATGCACCAAATGCTGGACCATTTCCGCAATTTTCGTGTCTGTCCCGGTATAACCCACGTAGACGATGCCGCCCGAGACGTTGACGTCGACGATTCCCGGGCCGCCTCGTAAATGATACGCCGCCGCTTCCGGATTGCCAATCACGCGAAGTTTTACGCGACGTACCGCCGGCGCGCCCGGTACGGCTGCCGCCACCGGTGCTACGGCCGGCGTCGCGGGATACGGTTGACGCGGTGGTCCCGCGGAATGAGCTGGATGATGCGGGCCCCCCGAATATGCTCCCGCAGGCACCGGCGCGGGACGCGCGGGCGGGACATACGCGGGCGGAGGCATGTGACCTTGCGCTTCCGCCGCGCGAATCGCTTCGAGCCGTGAAGAAATCTCGTGAATGGGACCGGCCACCACGAGACGCCCTTTTTCCAAAATGCCAATCGACGTACACACATCCGACAATTCCGTCAAAATGTGCGAAGAGAGCAAAATGGTTTTTCCCAAGCCCCGCAATTCGAGCAACAAATCACGAATTTCAATGCGGGCGCGCGGGTCGAGATCACTGGCGGGTTCGTCCAAAATGAGCACTTTCGGATCGTGGAGCAAAATGCGCGCGAGCTGCAATCGCTGCTTCATGCCTTTCGACATTTCCGCCACGAGTCGGTCCTGGAGTTTGCCCAAGTCCGTCAATTCGAGCACCGCATCGACGACGTTGATCGCGGGAACTCGAAATGCATCCGCGAAAAACTCGAGATACTCGCGCACGGTGATGCGATCGTACACGCCCGCGTGATCCGGCATGTATCCGATGATTCGCCGAACTTCTTCGGGATCCATCGTCACATCGATTCCATCGATTTCCACGCGACCCGCCATGGGTTCGAGCAACGTGGCCATGACGCGGATCGTGGTGGTTTTACCGGCACCGTTTGGCCCGATGAACCCGAAAATTTCCCCCGCGCCGACATCGAACGTCACATCGCGCAACACGTCGCGATTGCCATAACGATGCCACAAATGCCGCACGCGAATCGATGGCGGAGGCATAGGCGGCCCTGCCGGTTGCAATTCCACTTGCACGGCGTTCGATGTTTCGCTCACGGCCGACCTCCGTAACCGACGACGCGCACAAGGAGTCGATCTTGCTCGAGTTTCAATCCCGCATCCGAGGTTCGTCCTTCGCCGCCGTCGAGCTGACCCAAAAGGACCGGCACATCGTCCGGGAACCAATTCACGCCGTATCCGGCGCCCTCTTCAATGGCGATCCATGCCGCGCCGAGCCCGGCGGCGTCTTTTTCGAGAATCTTTTCCAATGTATTGGCGCGCAATGGAGTCAGGCGCATCGTTCCCGAGCGGCTGGGTGACCCGGAAATGGAGGTCAACCAAATCTTGCCCTCGGCAGTGCCGGTCAAATCCTTTCCTGCGCTCGCCAAGACTTTTTCGCCGTCTTTGATCTGCGGGAAATAATGCGCCGCACCTTTGGGCAGCATCAAGATCGCTCCGCGCAAATCGCGTCCCGAACGATTGATGACGGCCGTGTCCGTTTCATTTTCGGGAAGAATCGAAATGCCTTCGCCGAGGTCCGCAAACCCGTCTTCGCGAATGACCACGGTTTGCCAAGGCAATGCAGCGACATCGACCAAACGGGCGCCATCCCGATCCACGACCAAATGATCATTGATCGTCGCCGGTGACGAAACGAATGCGGTATTGACGACGGACGACGAATCCGTCGTACGAATGGTGAGTTCTTTTGCCCGTGGTGAAAAGAATCCGCGCCACCTTCGAGCCGTGGCTTTCGGCATTCCCGCGCCCGCTTCGACGAGCGTCAAATGGCGCGACCGACCGCTCGTTCCTTTCGCGACGAACCCGATCGCGACGATGGCGAAGAAAGTGACCGCCGAAAAAATGAGCAGCCAACCCAGGGCTCGCAATGGTTTTCCCTTATTGGCATTCAGCGTGAAATTCACCGGCCCCGCTAAAATTGCATACACGATCAGCAACAGCGCCGCGACGGCAATGGCCCAACGCGACCCTTCATTGGGATCCAATTGCTTGCGAATTCCATCCGACGAATACCCCCCGGGCAGCGAACCTTGGCGCTGAACCAGCGTGCTTTGCCGATCGAGCGCTCGACGCGCCATATCGAGGACGCGACTTTGGACCCACGGATCGTCCACCGCCGGCGCCCGCGTCGGATCAAAGGCCAAAAGGTGAAATTCCCCCAGGCCGTAAGGCGCCGATGCTCCATAACGACTTCCGTGCAAATTCCCCCCGGAATAACCCGTCAATGCTTTTCCCACGACTTCACTCGGCGATTCCGCGGACGCAATCACCTTCGTCGCATTGCTCGGAGCCGTGGGTAATCGCAATTCCCGCAGCGTCTCCGAATGCACCGACGCCGCCTTGATGTCGCCTCCGGCAAACGCCGTCAATACCGGGCTGCGCAGATCCTCGGGACGTGAAACCGCCACCGCCAACGTCCCGCCGCTCAGGACAAACCCGCTCAAAGCGTCGAGATCCGTCGCGGTCACTTTGGCCAGCAAATCCGATCGAATCACGACCGCCGTCGCGGGCGCATAAAGCGCCGCTCGATCGGGCAACATCGGATCCCCCGTCGCCGGATCGAAACGCACGGCTCCAACGCTCAAAGACGGCCCCGAACCGTACGAAGGCGAATGTCCCCAAGGAGCATACTGCGGCGAAATCCACGCGTCGTGAAGCGCTCCGCGCAATCGCGAAGTCTCGCTCACGTCCAGCAAAAATACGCCCGTCGTGTTCGCCACGCCGGACCGAAACTCACCCAGCTCCGCCCCCGTTTCGTCACGCGCCACGACTCGCAATTCGCCATACGACGTCGCATGCGCAGGCAGTCGAATCATCACCGACGCGCCCGCTCCCACCGTAAATGGCGCCGTCGCTCGATAACGAAAATCTTTTGAGTACAAACTTGTTTCGACTTCGACTTCGCCGCGAACCGGCTGCTGCTCGTTGTTCTGCAGGCGCACCAAGACGCCGTTGTAGCCCGGCGAAATCGGCGCTCCGGCGCCGAAGATCGGCGTGATCTCGACCGCCACCTTGAGCGTCGTCGGCGCGCCGCCCGCCGACGCAGCCGGAGCAGGTTCGTCCGCAAAAACCGACGACGCCATCAAGAACGTCGCCGCGGCAAACGTATACTTTGAACTCCAACGTTTCATCGACGCATCGCCTGCTCGACGTTGTCCGGGCGCGTTTGCACCACCTTCACGAGCTCGTCGATCACTTGATCCGTCGTGATCCCGTCCGCTTCTCCCTCGAATGAACGAATCAAGCGATGCCTGAGCACGGGTTTCGCCACGCGTTGCACATCGCCGAACGCCACGTGCGCTCGCCCCTCGAGCAAACTCACGGCTTTCGACGCGAGCACCAACGACTGCGCTCCGCGTACGCCCGCTCCATAACGAATCGCTCGCTTCACCAAGTCCGGTGCACCGCTCATCGTCGGATCACTCGCCCGCACCAAACGCGACGCGAAACGCATGATCGGCTCGGCCACCGCCACATCACGACACGCCGATCGCAGCGCCAAGACTTCATCGCGATCGAGCACCGGGGCCGGAGCGTCTTTGGGTTGTCCCGTCGTCCGCACCAAAATCTCCGTCATCTCGTCTTCGTCCGGGCTCGGAACAATTACTTTGAGCAGAAAACGATCGAGCTGTGCTTCGGGCAGCGGATACGTGCCTTCCATCTCGATCGGGTTCTCCGTCGCGAGCACGAAAAACGGCTGTTCCATCGCGTGACGTACGCCGCCGATCGTGCACGCGTGCTCCTGCATCGCTTCGAGCAGCGAGCTTTGCGTCTTGGGTGTGGCGCGGTTGATTTCGTCCGCGAGAACGATCTGTCCGAACACCGGACCTTTGTGCAGCGAGAAGTGACGACTGCCATCCGCAGCCGTGACCAGAATGTTCGTCCCCGTAACATCGCTCGGCATCAGATCCGGCGTGAACTGAATACGCGAGAATTTCAGCTCGAGCGCGCTGGCAATCGTACGAACCAAAAGTGTTTTACCAAGACCGGGCGCGCCTTCGAGGAGCACGTGGCCGCCCGACAAGATGCCCCAAAGCACCTGCTCGACGACCTCTTCTTGTCCCACGATCACTTGCCCGATCGTCTCTTTGAGTCGATTGCTCGCCTCACGTGCGCGATCGAGGCGCTTT
>WBZU01001706.1_pt1 | contig 16096 bp, 21 predicted proteins | sample 5204311 | NCBI WGS metagenome assembly WBZU01 (sample SAMN12344359, study PRJNA552823) | activated sludge metagenome | biome: Activated sludge suspended growth; feature: Nitrification reactor; material: Wastewater; isolation source: activated sludge from nitrification reactor of wastewater...
TTCGCGGTCCCGGAGCTCGTGAGCGTGAACGTCTGCGCGGCGGACTGGCTGCCGGTGAGCACGGAGCCGTACGCTTTCGACGCCGGGGCCAGGCTCGCGGCGGGGGCGATCCCGGTGCCGGTCAGGCTGGATGTGTCCGGGCTGGAGGCGGTGTTGGACGGAACCGTCAGGCTGGCGGCTTTCGCGCCCAGCGACGACGGCGCGAACTTCACATCGATCGTGCACGTGGCGGCGGGCGCGAGCGTCTGCCCGGTGCAGCCGTCGGCGGTGACCGTGAACTGGCCGGGATCTGCGCCGGCCAGCGACACCGAGCCCAGGATCAGGCTGCTGGTTCCGGTGCTGGTGACGGTGAACGTCTGCGCAGCGGACTGGCTGCCGGTGAGCACGGACCCGTAAGCCTTCGACGCCGGGGCGAGCGTCATCGCCGGGCTGACGCCGGTGCCGGTCAGGCTGGACGCGTCAGGGCTCGACGCGGCGTCGGACGGGACGCTCAGCGTGGCGGCTTTCGCACCGGGGGACCCCGGCGCGAACTTGACTTGCACGAGGCAGGTGCCGGCCGGGGCGATCGCCTGGCCGGAGCAGCCGTCCCCGGAGATCAGGTAGTCGCCGGGGTCGGCGCCGGCGAGCGTGACCGTGCCGACGTTCAAGGTGGCGGTCCCGGTGCTGGTGAGAGTGAACGTCTGCGCGGCCGACTGGCTGCCGACGGCCTGGGAGCCGTACGCCTTCGACGCCGGGGACAGGCTCGCGGCGGGGGTGATCCCCGTGCCGGTGAGGCTGGCGGTGTCGGGGCTTGACGCGGCGTTTGACGGGAACGACAGGGACGCGGATTTCGCGCCGGTGGCTGACGGCGCGAACTTTGCCTGCACGGTGCAGGTGGCGCTGGTGGCCAGCGTCTGCCCGGAGCAGGTGTCTGACTGGATCGCGAACTGGCCGGGGTCGGCGCCGGCGAGCGCGACCGTGCCCATGACGAGATTGCCGGCGCCGGAGTTGGTGACCGTGAACGTCTGCCAGGCCGAGCTTGCGCCGGTGAGCACGGACCCGTACGCCTTGCTGGAAGGGGCCAGCCCGAACACGGGGGCGTTCGCGGTCCCTGACAGCGTCACGGTGTCGGGCGTGGTCGGCGCGTCAGACGGGATGCTCAGGCTCGCGGCCTTGGCGCCGGCGGCCGTCGGGGAGAACCGGACGTCCAGCGTGCAGGTGCCGCCGCCGGCCGCGACCGCCTGCCCGGAGCAGGTGTCCGAGCTGACGGCGAACTGGGTCGGGTCCGAGCCGGCCTTGGTGATCGCGCCGATGTTCAGGGTGGCGGTGCCGGGGTTGGTGATCGTGAGCGTCTGATTGGCCGAGCTCGTGTTGATGGCCTGCGTTCCGAAGCTGAAGCTCGAGGACGACAGCGACACGGCTGACTGGGTGCCCGTGCCGGTCATCGGCACCGTTGACGGGGACGCCAGGGCGTCGGAGGGGATGCTCACGGACGCGGATTTCGCGCCGGTTGACGTCGGGCTGAACGTGATCTGGAACGTGCAGGTGAACCCGGCGGAGATCAGCTGCCCGGAGCAGCTGTCGGCGGAGATCGTGAACTGCGTCGGGTCCGATCCGGTCTTGGACAGGGCGCCGACGTTGAGGTTGTCATAGCCGGCGTTGGTGAGCGTGACGGTCTGGGCAGCGGAGCTCGTGCCGGTGCGCTGGGATCCGAACGCCTTGGAGGCCGGCGACAGGGACACGAGCGGCCGGGCGGCCGGAACGGAGAAGAAGTTCTGGGTGCCGATGCCGCCGACGACGGTGAAGCCGGTGCCGCCGGCCATCACGCTGGTGGAGGTCGCCAGGACCGCCGCGACGGTGTTGTTTGAGTCCGGGTCCCACGGCAGGGCGTTGGTGGTGTTCGCGGTGGCGTCCAGGGCGGCGACGCGGTTGCGGGTGCCGCCGCCGATCGTGGTGAACGCGCCGCCGGCGTACACGCGGGTGCCATCGACCGAGATTGCGGAGACGGTGCTTGAGGCGTTGGGGTCCCAGGCGTCGGCGGCGCCGGCCCCGGCGGGGCTGAGCCGGGCGATGCGGTTGCGGGCGGTGCCGCCGCCGGCGAGCGTCGTGAACGTGCCGCCGATGTACAGGTTCCCGCCGGAGTACGCCAGGGCGGTGACGGTGTTGTTGGCGTTGGGGTCCCAGGCGGCGTCGCCGGTGGCGGCGGCGCCCATGCTGATCTTTGCGAGGCGGTTGCGGGTGAGGGACCCGTTGACGCTGTTGGCGCCGTTGAAGGAGCCGGCGGCGTACAGGTCGGTGCCGTCGGTGGCCAGGGCGCTGACCAGGCCGTTCATGTTCGGGTTCCAGGCGGCGTCGAACACGCCGGCGGTGGAGAACCGGGTGAGGCGGTTGCGGGCGGTGCCGCCGTTGATGGTGGTGTAGTTGCCGCCGAGATAGACGTTGCCGCCGCTGACCAGGAGCGAGTTGACGGTGTTGTTGGCGTTGGGGTTCCAGGCGGTGACGGTGTCGTTTGACGTGTCGATCGCGGCGGCGCGGTTGCGGGTGGAGGCGCCGACGCTGTTGGCTCCGCTGAACGTGCCGCCGAGGTACAGGATGCCGCCGGAGCACGCGAGCGCCGAGACGGTGTTGTTGACGGCGACGTTGGTGGATCCCAGGCTGCCGTCGGAGTTGATCTTGGCCAGGCGGGTGCGGGCGGCCATGTTCGCGGAGGTCAGGTCGCCGCCGAGGTAGGCGGTGGAGCCGCTGACCGCGATCGTGCGCACGGTTGCGTCGAGCATCGGGTCCCAGGCGGCGGCGGTTCCGGCGGGCACGGTGGTGTCCAGCTGGGCGGCCCAGGCGCGGGCGGTGCCGCCGTTGACGGTGGTGAAGGAGCCGCCGGCGTACATGACGGTCCCGGCGAGCTTGAGCGCGTACACCGAGCTGTTCATGTTCGGGTTCCAGCTGGTGGCGTTGCCGGTGGCGGTGGAGATCGCCGCGAGGCGGTTGCGGTTCTGCCCGCCGATGCTGGCGGCGCCGTTGAAGTCCCCGCCGGCGTACAGGAGGCTGTTGGCGGCGTCGAGCTCGAGGGCGCGCACGACGCCGGTGGAGCTGGGGTTCCAGGCGGTGGCGGTCCCGGCGGCCACGGTCAGGTCCAGCTCGGCGATGCGGTTGCGGCCGGTCCCGCCGTTGACGGTGGTGAAGTCCCCGGCGGCGTAGATGGTGGTCCCGGACGCGCTGATGGCCAGGGCGCGGACGACGTTGTTTGACTGCGGGTTCCAGGTGGTGGCGTTGTTGGTGTTGATGGTGGTGTCCAGGGCGGCCAGGCGGGTGCGGGCGACGCCGCCGGTGGAGCCGTTGAAGTCCCCGCCGATGTACAGGGTGGTGCCTTGCAGGGCCATGGCGCGGACGGTGTTCTGGGCGCTGGGGTTCCAGGCGTCGGCGGTGCCGGTGGAGGCGCTGACGCGGGCGATGCGGTTGCGGCCGGTTCCGCCGTTGACGGTGGTGAACGACCCGCCGACGTACAGGCTGGCCCCTGAGAGCAGGAGGACTTCGACGGCGCCGTTGGCGTTGACGTTGAACGCGGGGTCGACGGTGCCGTCGGAGAGGATGTGCACGACGCGGTTGCGGGAGGTGCCGGCGGCGGTGTTGAACGCGCCGGCGGCGTACCAGCCGCCTGACCCGTCCGGGATGACGTCGGCGCTGTAGTAGCCGCCGCCGGCGATCCCCTCCAGCTTCGGGAACGGCGTGACGAGGTTCGCGGTTGCGGTGTCGACCGGGACGGCGGAGCCTTGGATCTGGCCGACGCGGGTGAAGTCCCCGCCGATCCAGGAGGACGTCCCGTCGGAGGCGATCGCGTTGACGTTGCCGTTGGTGGTCAGCGAGTTCGTCGGCGGAGTCGCGACGGCGCCGGCGGCCGACGGCAGCGCCAGGACAGCGCAGGCCGAAATCAGGCAGGCCAAGGCAGCGGCGCGGCGGAGGGACATGCGCCCAATCTGCCAGCTGCGCAAATTGGTTTGCCAGGTTCCGGCGGAAAAATGCGCGGGTTAGCAGGGAGGTTTGCCCTTGAGGCCGCGAAGGCGGCGGCTATGGCGCTGCCAGCAGGCCTTTTCCTTGCGGGCGGTCAGCGAAGCGCCAGCTGCGCGGGCTGCTCCGCAGCGGGCCGGGCGGCCCGGCTCCGGCGGCGGGGAGCGAACGCGGCCTTCCCGGCGGACGGGACGGACTGGCGGTAGGCGGGGTTCATAGGCAGGTCCCGGGCGGCCATCATTTCCTCGTAGCAGCAGGGTGCGTCCAGGCCGGCGGCGATCTCGTCCAGGCGCCCGGCGCTGACGCGCAGCTCCTGCCCGTCGCAGCGCAGCGCGATGAGGCCGTCCGGGCCGGCAGGCCAGTGGACGCGCCGGCGGGGAAGCGGAATGGGGGATCCGCCGGGCATGCCGGTCAGGCGCCGGCGGCTTCGGGGCCCGGGGCTGCCGCTTCGTCAGGCAGGCCGGCCTTGACGCAGCACAGGATGCACAGCAGCCCGCCTCCGGAGGGGTCCGTGCCCCAGTAGCGGGGCGGCCGGGGGCTGTGATGCTCCTGCCCGCAGGAGCTGCACTTCGCGCTGGGGGCTGGCTGGGCCATGCGGGCACCGTATCCGCGCGCAGGATGGCCATCGTCGTCCGCCGGCGCCAGCGCCTGCGAGCCTGCCCTGGCGGAGGCATCAGGACCGGGGTACGGTCATGGCATGGCCTATTTCGACGAGCGCGGAGTCTTGCAAGTCAGCTACTACTGCCCGGCCTGCGAAAGCAGTTTCACGGTCAGCCGCATTCCGCTGGGCGACAGCCTCGAGGGCCCGTCGGGGTCGCTGGACGAGGACGTCTGCTGTCCCGGCTGCGGCGACTGCGAGCAGGTGCGGATCAATCCTGAGGACGCATGGGATCTGGCCGGCCACGGCGGCGGCGACTCAGCCCGGCTGCTCGGCGAGGCCCCGAGGCGCTGATCTGCCCTCATCCCCCGTCCCTGGCTGCTTCGGCCGGTCAGGCGCAGGCGGGAAGCAGGCCTGCGGCCAGGGGCTCCAGATCGGGCCAGGCGCCGGCGCCGCCCGGGCCTGCTGAGGCCCGGGAGCTCACGCGCGGCGCCAGGCGGCCTGGATGCGGGCGTCGCCGCCCGCGGGGATGCGCAGGTGCAGCCAGCGCCGGCCGTCAGGGCCGGCGACCGCTCCGGGGTTCAGCAGCGCCGGCGCCGTCACGTCCTGGAAGCCGGCGGGAAGCGGCCGGCGCCGAGCCCAGGCGCCGTCAGGCTCCCACCAGGCCGCCTGGTGAGTGTGGCCGTGCAGCAGCAGCGGCCGCTGCAGCAGCCGGCGGAAATGCAGGGCCGCGGCGGCGGGAGTGTCCAAGGAATCCGCTGGCTGGGTCCTGCAGGGACCCGTGAACGAGCTGGGCGTGCCCGGTCAGCGCGTGCGGTGACAGCCGGCTGATCGCGCTGATCTGTTCGGCGGTCAGCTGGGCGGCGGCGTGCGCGGCGGCGCGGGCGAAGCCGCCGTCCAGGGATTCCCAGATGCGGGCGATCAGGAAGCCTTCGTGGTTGCCGGCCAGGGCGATCTCGCAGCGGCTGAGCACGAGCTCAGCGGCGCCGGCGGGGTCGGGGCCGCCGGACGCGAAGTCGCCCAGGCACCAGATCCGCGTGACGCCGCGGGCGCTGATGCCGTCCAGGATGGCGCGCAGCGCGCCGGAGTCCGCGTGGATGTCGGAGATGACCGCGACGTCGCCCACGCGCGAACGTACGCCCGCCTGCGAGGGGCGCGGCCTGAAGCGGCGCCAGCCGGGCTGGCGTGCGGTCAGGGCCGGCCGGCGGCGGCGCGAGCTTCGTCGAGTTCGCGCAGCGCGTCCTTGACCAGCCGGCAGGCTTCGTCGCGCTGGCTGGCGAGCGCGCGGGCGTTGCTTTCGATCCGGGCGAGCGTGATGCCGGCCGCCCCGAGAGCCCGCCTGGTCTCCTGAGCCCACGCGGGAGGATCGAAATGCAGGCCGCCGGGCTCGTCCTCGTGCAGCGTGATGTCACGCAGCTCGAGGCCGGGGGCAGGCTCAGGCGAAAGGCCGGAGGCGGTCAGGCCTGCGCCGCATCCGCGGGCGCGCTGGCCGGCGGGACGGCGAGCCGGCGGCTGATCCGGTCCTGCTCCTCCCCGGTGAGGAGGGCGCCCGGGATGCGCCCCACGAGCGCGGAGGCGGCCGTCCAGCGGTCGTGCTGGGCGGCGGTGGCCGCGTCCGGCTGGCCGGCGAGCAGGCCGTGCATGCAGGCATGGCAGCTGAGGTCCTCATGGACATTGGATTCGTTCATGCGGCCTTGCAGGCATGCCGGGCACAGGTCGCCGGGACGGATGCGGGTTTCGATGCTCTGGGTCATGGGGCGATCGTATCCGCGTGCGCAGGAAGCGGACTGACGGCCGGGTGCTCCTCGATGCCGAACTGCCCGGCGGCGAGGTCGACAACGCAGGTGCGGCCGCCGTGCTCGGCCAGGCAGACGAAATGCCCGCTGGGCCGCTGGACGTGCAGGCTTCCGGGGCGGCCGCTGGGCTGCCCGATGCTGTGGGAGCCGTCGGCGTGCACCCAGACGTCCTGGGGCTCATATCCGAAAGCTTCGGCGGGAAGCCGCTCGGACGCGCGGGCCTGGAAGCCGCAGGCGGCCAGGGCGTCGCAGGCGGCCTGCGCCCGCTCATGGCAGCCGCCGGCGCAGAACTGCCGCGGATGACGGGCGGCGAGGCCGGCGAGCAGGCGGGCGAATGGCGGCGGGGTCACGCGGCGGCGGGGCTGTTCGCTTCGGCGTGCGCGGCGGCCAGCTCCGGCAGGCGCAGGCCTTCGATCAGCTTGCGCGTGCGGGCGTATTCCTCGCCATAAACGGGAGCCAGGAACGTGCGGTCGCTGTCTCTGAGGTCTGCGGCGCTGACAGTGACGCTGATGAGCGTTTCGTCGTGGTCGTGCTCGTGTGCGTGGAACCGGCGGATGGCGGCTTCGGAGGCGAACACGCCGTGCACGTCGACGGCCTGCCCTGACGGGGTGAGGCAGTAGGCGTGACGGATGCCTCCCAGCCCGTTCCAGGGGCTCATGGACCATTCGTCAGCGGGGGCGCCCAGGGCGCGCAGTTCCCATCCGGTGATCTCGCGCAATGCCAGCGCCGCGTAATGGCAGAAGCCTTGGAATCCGGCGGCGGCGGCGGCGGACGGGGCGGCGGGCAGTCCGCGTCCGTCGTCGGTCATGGCGGCGGGGGCCTGGGCGGTCATGCCGGCATCGTATCCGCGGCCGCCGATGCGGCGGTCAGGCCGCGGCGGCGAGGAAGCTCAGCGCATCGGCCATCTGGCGCGGCGTCAGGCCAAGCTCGCGGCGGGGCCTGACGTGGCGGGTGGGCAGTCCGGCGGCGCGGCGCGCGGCCATCTCCCGCCGGGCGCGGGCGCCGGGCGCGAGATCCTCCAGCCACAGCCGGACGCCCGGCGGCGGCTTCGCTGACGGCGTCCCAGCGGCCGACGGCGACGAGCGGACGGGCGCCGGCCGCGGCGCTGCGGGCGGCGAAGGCCTGGGCGGGCATGGCTTCATCGTATCCGCGGCCCCGCCGGCCCGGCGGGCGGTCAGCCGGACAGCAGCCGGATCTGGGAGGGGGCGACGGGCGCGTCGTGCTCCCAGGCGCGGCCGGGCATGCCGGAGTCCTCATGCCAGCTGTCACGGAAGTATGGCGGGGCGCAGCTGCCGTTTGGCTGGACCTGGCAGGCGGGCAGCGTCACCGCCAGGACGGCCGGGGCGCTGCGGTCGCGGCGGGCGGCCTGCTCGGCGTACTGGCGGGCGGCGGCGAGGCTGTCGCAGACGTGCGCGCAGGCGCGCGGCCCCGGCCGCAGGCCTTCGCGGCGGATCTGCTCCCAGGCGGCCTGGGAGGTCCCGTGGTACAGGACGGCCCAGCCTGAAGGCTGGCGCGGGCTGCCGGTCAAAGCTCGTCGGGGTGCTTGCCGTCGAAGTGCGCGTACAGGCTGGCGTACACCTTGCGCTTCTCGTCGCGGCTGGCGGCGCGCATGAGCGCGGCGAGATTGGGCTTGTCCTTGCGGCCCTTGCCGCCGGTGTAGAGGTTGGACCGGGCGGTGTTGTGGCGGGCGCACATCGCGCGCAGGTTCTCGGCGGTGGACCGGCCGCCGTCTGAGGCGGGGACGACGTGGTCAGGGACTAGGCGGACGATCCCGCCTGTCTCAGGGTCGGTGTCGCCGTCGCGCAGGCGGCAGCCGCCGGCTTGGCAGGACTTGTCGCGGGCGATCACTTCGGCGCGGACGGCAGCGGGGATCGGCTCGCGCTTGCGGGCGTCCCGGCACGGCACCTTGGATTCCAGCCGGTACTCGCCGCGGCCCAGGTCGTCGCGGTCGCGGTGGCTGAGGATCGTCCAGCCGTAGTCGGTGCGAAGCTCCGACAGGCGCTGATGCCAGCGGTCGATGCTGCCGCCGGTGGCGTCCAGGTGCGCCTGGATCTGCTCGTTGGTGACGGTTTCGCCGACGTGCGCGAGCAGGAAATCCAGGATGCGCCAGCGGGCGCCGTCCGGGGCGCCGACGCTGGGGCGATGCGTGTCAGCCTTGACTGGCATGGCCGCATCGTATCCGGGCCGCCAGGAAACAGCCGGGGGCGGTGTCAGGCCTGCCAGAACGGCGCCGATCCGGGGGCGGCGCCGGCGGACTGGAACGCCTGGCAGGTCCTGCAGTCAAGCAGCGGATTCTCACAGGAGGGGCCGCCTGGAGCAGGGCCGCCCGGCGGGTCCGCGAAACCCCGGACGAGATCGGCAGCTTCCTCGGCGGTGCGGAAGCGGATGTGCGTTCCGGGGTTCGCCGCCCGCCAGCTGCGGGTCACATGCGGGCATCCGAGCCGGTGCAGGCGCCAGGAGACCCCGGAGCCGCGCTTGCGGGTGACCGACACGGTCGCGTGAGTGATGCCGGCGGGCAGCCGCGGGTATGCGCCGCCGGCGGTCATGCGGGGCACGGCTCCAGGTCCGGCTCCGTGCCGGCGGGGTCGTTCGCGGCGGCGATGAAGTCCTCGGCGGCGATTGTCAGCCACGTGCGGCCGTTGCTTTCGCGTTCGCCGTCGTGAAAGACCAGCAGGGCTGCGGCGTCAGCGAGCGCCTCCCGGTGCTCGGCCCGCAGGCCTGCGGGCACGCAGTAGCCGCGGGAGAGCGTGCCCTGCAGCAGCGCGAGGCGCCCGGCGAGGCGCAGCAGATAGTCGGCCTGCTCGTCGCTTTCGGCGACGAAATGCCACAGCTCGAGCTCCCCGAGCGTCCGCGGCAGCCACTGCATGGCGGCGGTGACGCTAGCCGGAAGTGAAGGGAAGGGGTCCGCCATGCCGTCATCGTATCCGCGCCGGGCGCGCGCCCGGCGCCGGTCAGGCGGCCTGCAGGGCTCCTGCGGGCTCCCAGGCGCGCTGCCAGCTCACCAGCGGGATGCCGGCGGGGCGGGGCTGCTCCAGCGGCTCGTACGGCCGCTCGTCGAGGACTGCGGCGGCGCGGCGCACGAACGGCAGCGCCGGATACCCGTACTGGCTGGCGGTGAAGTCCGCCGCGAAGCTGCATCCGAGCTCAGGGACAGGGACGACGGCGAGGTCATGCCACAGCCAGCCGGACCCGTTGCGGGCGCGTCCGGCGTACCCGTGGCCGTCGGCGGTGTCCATCGCCGCGAACGCGTGCACGCCTGCTGCGGCGGCGTGCTGCACGAACGCCTCGGTGACTTCGGCGCACAGGTCTGTCGCCCATTCGGGGTCGGCGAGCCAGGCGGCCGGGTAGGCAACGCCGGTGTTCTGGGAGACGAGGGTCCCGGCCAGGAACGAGGCGATCGCTGCGTCCAGGGGAGGCCAGCCGGAGCGGACGCGAAGCGGGCCGCCGGCGTTCATGCCTGCGTCTCATCGTCCGGTTGCGCGCCGGCGAGCTCCAGCAGCGCCCGTGCGGCGTCCCCGGTCAGCAGCAGCTTCGTGCCTGAGACGGTGCATCCGTCCTGGCCGGTGGCCTCGCGGACGGCGTCTGCCATCCGGGCGATGCGGACGGCTTCGGCGCGCTCTGCCGCTTCGGCGCGTTCGCGGATTTCGGCGGCGGCGGCGAGGACTTCCAGGGCGGTCAGGCCGCAGGCGGCGGTGAGCGCCCGGTCGGCTTCCTGCTGGCCGAGGGCGCTGAGCGTGGCGAACGTGCCGGGCTCGATCAGGCCGGCGCGCTCCAGCGCAGCTCGCGTGGAGGCGTGCGCGTGCCCGTGGACTGCGACGGCTCCTTCGGCGCTGCGGCGGACCGGGTTCAGCAGCATCTGGGAGGCGTAGTCGGTGAGGTGCAGTCGGGCGCGCAGCAGCTGGCGCTGGCGGCTGAGGGCCTCGAGCTGAGGTGCGGAAAGCACGATCGCGACCGGGTCGTGCTTCGAGCGGGAGAAGAACGAGCTCACGGTCGCAGCGTATCCGCGGCCGCAGGCGCCGCCGCCCTGGCCCGAGGATACGCTGGCGAGGTGAGCTCCTCCGTTCCGGATCTGCCTGCGGCGCGCGCCCCCGGAGGCCTGGTCTCGGCCCTTGCCGGCCGGGCGTTCGTTGAGGTCAGGGACGGCCCGGACGGGCTGCTGCTTGCCCGAGGCGTGCCCGCGGCGCCGCTGGGCGCGCTGCTGGACGGGGCGCTCCCCGTGCCCTGGGCGCCCGCCATGAACGAATGGGTCCCGGCGCAGCTCAGCTGCGAGGATGATCTCGACGCGGCGCTCAGATGGCTGGCTTCCGCCGGCAGCTGCCTGGGCGTCCTGACGGCCTGCGATCCGGTGCACGGCCCGCCGCCGTCCGCGCCTGCAGCCGTTGCAGCGTCAGCGCGGCGCGGCCTGCATGCTGCCGTGCTTCAGCAGCTCCGGCGCCGCTCCGGGCTGGGCCCTCTGCGCGCGCCGGCGGCTCTGCCGGACTCCGAGGCCGGGCCCGGCTGGGAGGACGAGGCGGCCATGCTTGCCGGAATGGGCCTGGCGCTGGGAGGGAGAGTGCCTGCCAGCCGGGTTCAGGCCGGCGGGCGGGCGCTGGCCTCAGGGCCGCCGGAGGCGTTCGCTGTTGTTGCCGGGGCGCCTGAGATCGTGCGCGACGGCGCGCTGCTTGAGCCCGCCGGGGACAGCGTCCGGATGCGGACCGCCGGTGACGGCCGCATCCCAGATCACGGCAGCGTGGAGCTGCGAGCCGGCGGGCGGCGCGTCGCTCGCAGCCAGGCGCCTGGGGAGATGGAGAAGCTGGACGCGGCCGGCGGCCTGACTGCCCTGCGGATCACCGGCCAAGCCGGGCATGAGCTGTGCCGGCGCCTGTCCGCGAGCGAAAGGCCGGAGGGGCCGGGCCTTCCGTTTCAGGCTGGCGTGGTCTCAAGCTCGCCGCGCAACGCCCTGGGCAGCGCCGGCGCCGCTGCGGTCCGGTTCGCGACGGTTCACCGCGCCGGCGGCATCGTCCATCCGGGGCTTGAGCCGCGTGCCGGACGGGCCAGCCGCCCGGTGCAGGGCGTCGCCCGTCCCGGGAGCCCGTTCCGGGCAGGCCCGCCGGGCAGCCCGTTCCGGGCCTGAGCACGGCCCCGGCGCGGCGGCTTCGCCCGGAAGCGAACTTGTGCGGGTCCCGCCGTCCCTGACGCGCTGCGCCGTTTCCGTTAGGGACGCCGCCCCGGCCTGCCGTTGCGAGCCGGGCTTCGGGGTCAGGTGTGAACGCTGATGAGGCTCACGGCGAGGCTGGCGTCCCCGCCGGCGGCGGCGCCGCACGTGAGGTCATGCGCGAGGCCTTCATAGGCCGAGGACGGGGAGCCGAACGGGAACGGCAGCCCCTGGCCGCGGCCGTCGGCGACGGTCTCGTACAGGGCGGCGAGCTTGCGGCGCTTCCAGCCCACGAGGTCCGGGTGGCGCACGGAGGAAAGCGGCGGCTCGGAGCCCTGCTCCTCATCGGCGGCCCGCTGGTACAGGCGGGCCAGGCACGCGGGCGCATCCTGAAAGAACCGTGCCTCCATCTCGGCGAGGGACATGGCGTCCAGAACGGGATCGTCGCGGCGCGGGCCGGGCTCGAACTCGAACTGGACGGTGTCGAGGAATCCGCCGCGGCTGCCGGCTTCGGCGAGCACCAGCCGGCCGGCGTCCCAGCGGGCCTGCTCGTAGCCGGGGACTGCGGGGACTGTAGCGGCGTCGGCGGCGATGGAGCGGCCGTCCTGGCAGGCGGCGTACACGAACTCGAAGCTGTCGTCGAGATAGTCTTCCATCCGGGAGCTGATGAGCTCCTCGGCGGCGGCGGCGAGGCCGGCCCCGGCGTCGTCGAGCTCGGCGGCGTCCAGCAGCACGAAATGAGGGCTCCACATGGAGGAAGTTCAGGGTCCTTTTTGGGTCAGAGAGCGTGCGTCCTGGCTTCAACGTATCCGGACGCCGCGCGGTCAGACGGCGAACGGCTCCCCGTTGAGCAGCTGGGCGCCTTCGCCGGGGACGAGCAGGATAGGGATCACGCGTCCGCTGGCTTCGATTGTGAGCTCGGCGTCACGCAGGCACACGTCCGAGATGCTCTCCGCGGCGCGGGAGAACCCGGCGGCGGTGAACGGCCCGGCGATCGCGGTGAACCCTTCCGCCCAGGAGACGGTGCCGCCGGCGGCGTCCATGTGGTCGCCGGAAGCGGGCAGCAGGTCCGGGGCTCCGTCGGTTTCGAACTCGGCGTGACGGACTGACAGGACGGCGCCGGCGAGATTGGCGGCGAGGTCGACGCGGATGCTCACGATGCAGTCGGGGCTGAAGCCTTTCGGGCCGGCTTCGTTGGTGACGTCGTACGCCCAGAAGCGGCCGTTCTTGAAGCTGGCGGGCTTGATGATCCGCTCGCTGTACTCGCCGTTGCGCTTGCGGTACTCCATCCAGCATTCAGTGCCCGAGTCGATGCATTCCTGCAGGACGCGCAGGATGTCAGCGGCGGGGACTTTCTCGCTGAACCGTTCACGGGAGTGAAGGTCAGGGGCGATCAGCGGCATGCCGGCATCGTATCCGGAGCCCGGCGGGCTCGAGCGCAGTGCAGGGCGCCTGCCTGCGCCGGGGCCTGAAGCCCTCTCCGTTCCGATGTCAGGCCGGGGTGTAGCTGGCGTCGTCGATGTAGAGCGGGCCGTTCGCGCCGGTCGAGTAGTTGCCGGCGCCGAGGATCCACTCTTCGCTGGCGGCGCGGGCCCACCGCGTATTCGCTCTGCCTGGCGGCGCAGCGCCGTCACGGAGAACGCCGCCTTGGATCCTGCCGTTCTCGCAGGGCGGAAGGCATGGGAGCTGGCGGCGGCGGAAACTGGGACGGCAGCGGCAAAGGCGGCGGCGCACAGCGCGACTGGGGCGGCGGGTTTCTTCGCGGGGGGCTCTTCGGGAGCGGCGGCGCGTCTGCTCCTATGCCGCCCCGGCGGTCCGCGCAGTGCAAGTGCCCTTCAGGAATCTCCGTTCTCAGATGCCCGGCGCCGGGCGGGCTCGAGCGAGGCGCAGATCAGCGCGCCGGCGCGGCGCAGCACCGTTTCACGGGTGGGCAGCATCTGCGCGTCCGGGCGCACGGCGCCGGCCAGGCTCCGCAGCAGCGAAGCGGCCTGCCCGGCAGTGGCCGCCGGAGCCGCGGTGATGTGAGGGCCGCCGGGCCCAGGATGCACCACGCCGGCAGCCCACGCCGGCCCGGGCGACGGCGGGCAGGCAGCGGCGATGAACTCGCCGGCCGGGCCGCGGCTGATCACGATCAGGCGTCCGGCCTGCGGATGGCTGAACGGCCGCTCTCCGGCGGCCGCGGCGGCTGCTGCCGCCGCGGCCGCGATCCGGCGTTCGGCGGCAAGGTCGGCGGGGCGGATGGATCCTGGAGCGGGAAGCGCGAGCTCCCGGCGCACGGCGCGCCGGGCCCGGGCCCGGCGCGTGAGCGCTGGGAGCTGGCTGAGCATGCGCTCACCGTGAAGCGCCGCCGGCTCGCGGCCGGGCGATTCTGCGCCATCCAGGGCGAAGAATCGTGGGCAGCGGGCGGCCCCGGGGCCAGGCTGGACGGCGCTGGCGCGGGCTCTTGAAGGCGCCGAGGCTCTCCCTGGCGCTCAGGGAACAGCGAGCAGGACGTCAAGCGGCTCGCCGTCGGGCAGCCGGGCGCCGTCGCCGGGCGCGATCGTGAGGCGGACGAGGCAGCCGGAGACGGCGGCGGCGATGGGGGCGTCGGCGAAGCACACGGCGGAGATGCTCTGAGCGGCGAGAGCGAGGCCTTCAGCGGTGAACGGGCCCGAGATCGAGGTGAACCCTCCCTCCCAGGAGATGGTGCCGCCGGCGGCGTCCGCGTAGCCGCCTGAGGCGGGGATGAGGTCCGGGGCGCCGTCGGTTTCGAACTCGGCGTGCGTGACGTCAAGCCGGGCGCCGCGGAGGATCGCAGCGAGGCCGACGCGGACGCCTGCGATGCACGAGCAGAAGAGCGGCTTCGGGTCCTGAGCGCGGTCGCCGAGGCTCCAGCCTCGCAGCGCGCGGTCGCCGAGGCTGGCAGGCCTGATGATGTCCTAGCGGCTTTTGCCGGACGACTGGTGCTCGACCAGGCAGTCGGCGCCGGCGTCGATGCAGGCCTGAAGGGCCGCTTTCATGTCCGCGCGGCCTTCGATTCGCTCGCCGAAACGGCCCCAGCAGCGCCGGCGAAGCGCGGTCAGGGACAGGCCGGCGCGGGCCATGTCAGCTGCATGGCGGCTCATGCCGTTATCGTATCCGCGCGGTCAGGCGCGGGCGATGAACTGCGCGGGGATGTCGCCGTGGAAGATGACAGTGGAGTCGCGGACTCCTTCGTGCCATCCGCCGGGGTCGTAGCCGTCCAGGCCCAGGGCGGCGGCTATCGCCTGGCGCTGCAGGCTGCGCTTGGCGCCGGGTTCCATTGTGACGTGCGGGGCGAGGCCGGCGGCGGCCATCGCCGGCCAGTCGATGACGAGGATCTCCTCCCCATAGGCGCCGTCGTCGAGGTCGCTGCGGTCGGCGGAGGCGAACACGGCAGCTCCGACGTGCTGGTTGCTGGGGGACCTCGTTTCTGACCGGGCGCGCAGGCCCTGGGCGAGGATCGCTTCGGAGGCCTGCGGGCTGGTGGCGTGCCAGGCGGGAGCCGGGCGTTCTGGCAGGCTGCCCTCCCCCAGGTCCCCGGCGATCATGTCGAGGTCGTCGTCTGAGAGCTCGTCGATCCAGTCGCTCCAGCCGCTTTCAGCGGCCAGCCGCACGCCGTCGTGCAGCCATCTGCCGCCGGCGTCAGAGGTGAAGACCGTCACGGACGCCAGCGGGGTTTCGCGGGCGGCCAGGCCCAGCTGCGCGGCGGCTTCGAACGGGTCGCCGAGCATGTCTTCGAGGTCCTCGAAGCGCTCTTCCAGGGTGAGGCCGTCGTCCATGATTTCATCATGCCGCCGGCGTGGCGGGCTGCAAGCCGGCGGGCCGGCGGGTTCAGATCGGCAGCGGCTGCCCGTTGCTCAGGCGGGCGCCGGCGCCGGGGACGATCAGCGCACGGAAGGCCCGGTCGCGGGAGGCGAACTGGGAGCGGACGGTGACGGTGACAGGCTGGCTGCCCAGGCAGACGCCGGCGATGCTTTCGGCGGCCCGGCTGAAGCCGTCCGGAGCGAACTGGCCGGCGATCGCCGTGAAGCCGTTGCTCCAGGTGACGGTGCCTCCGGCGGGATCCTGATGCACGGGGGATCCGCCGAGCAGCCCGGGGGCGCCGTCGGTTTCGAACTCGGCGCGCGCGACGCTGACGGCAGGCGCCTGCCGGCCCGCAGGGGAGACGCTGATGATCTGGGCGACCAGCCAGGCCTTCTCGGGGCCCTGGGGTGCGCCGCCGGGCGCCAGGCCGCGGGCCAGGAGGCTGCCCTCGGCCGAGATGGCAGCAGGCATGACGTCTGCCTTGCGGTAGCCGCCCCGGGTGAACCAGATCCGGCATGGGTGCCCGGCGGCGATGCACGCCTTCAGGCTGTCGCGGACTTCCAGCATCGTCTCGAAGCCGAGGCTGTCGTCGATGGGCTTGCGGGCCGGCGCGGCCATCGGGCGGGTCAGTCCTCGCAGGCGCAGCCGGACTGGTCCTGGCTGCAGGCCGGGCAGGTGAGCGGCGGCAGCAGCTCGACGAACGCGAGGCTGACGGCGAGCAGATGGCGGTAGTCGCCGGCGACAGCCTGCCGGCGGTAGCTGTCAGCGGCCGGGCGCGGGTTG
>WBZU01001707.1_pt1 | contig 16093 bp, 13 predicted proteins | sample 5204311 | NCBI WGS metagenome assembly WBZU01 (sample SAMN12344359, study PRJNA552823) | activated sludge metagenome | biome: Activated sludge suspended growth; feature: Nitrification reactor; material: Wastewater; isolation source: activated sludge from nitrification reactor of wastewater...
AGCGCTCGGGCGGCGTTTTACCGGGCTCTCGTACGCCGAAGCGGATCGTTTGTCCAAGAAGAACAAGGAGTTCATCAAGGGCTTATTTCCGGAAGGCGTGATTCACGCGACGCTCATGTCCGAAGAGGCGCAAAAGGTCATCGGTAAAACCGGTTTGCAAACCCGAGGCGTGGAAAAACTCTTGCGTCGTATCGGGTTTCGTTATGCTGATCGCGTCGACCCGTTCGACGGAGGACCTCACTACACCGCGCGCATGGATGAAATTTCCCTCATTGCCAATACGCGACGAACCAAATCCGATCGCCCATTCAATCCCACGGGCGCAGAGGCCAAAGCGATCGTCGCCATCGAAATGAACGAACCCCCGTTTTTCCGGGCCATGCTCGGACCCATCCGCGACGATGGCGCTCGCGGCGTCGCAGTCGACGACGAAATGTGGGAATCCCTGGCGCTTCACCATTCTTCCCCCGTCATCGTCCTCCCTATCGAATAAGCTGAGTCAAAATCATGCCTCGGACCTTGTGTTCCGAATGTTCTTTGGTTACAGAACTTTTGACACGCACGAGGAGGCACGTATGACAGCTCGAGCGGAGGACCAAGCGGTTGAGTTGGGGACGGGGAAGGGATTTCGGCCAGTTTCGGTAACGGATCGTGCGGGGCCGTTGTCGGAGCGGGAGATTACGATTCTGACGGCGGTAGCCGAGGCGGCGATGCCGGCGGGGACGTTGCTGGACGGGGCGGGGCGACCGGCGGCGATTTCGGTGAATCGGTGGCTCGGGGGTGTCGCGGCGGAGGCTGTCGGGGTGATTCGAGGGGCGATGTGGGCGCTCGAATACGGCACGGTGGCGACGCATTTTCGTCCATTTTCGTCGTTGTCGCTCGACAAACGCATGGATGTTTTGCGGCAATGGGAACAATCGTCGCAGCCGCCGGTGCGCAATTTGTTGCGAGCGGTTGTGACGCCATTGAAGCAGCATCATTTCGATCAGCCGAGTATGTTTCGGCATGTGGGTTGTCGTTATGGTTTGCCCACGGCCAAGGACGAACCGGCGCGTTGGATGGCGCAAGTCACGCGCGGCCAAGAAATCACGGAAAACACGGACCTCGAATGCGAAGTCGTCGTCGTGGGTACGGGCGCGGGCGGAGCTGCGGCGGCGTATGAATTGGCGTCGCGCGGTCGAGCCGTTCTATTGCTCGAAGAAGGCGATTACCATCGGCGTTCGAGTTTCGACGGACGAACGGCGAGCGCCTACAAGAGCATGTATCGCGAACAGGGGACGACGATCGCGCTGGGCAACGTCAGTTTGCCCATTTTCGCCGGACGCGCGGTCGGCGGCAGCACGGTCATCAATTCGGGGACGTGTTATCGCGCGCCCGAGCGGACGTTCAAGTATTGGCGCGAGCGTTATGGTTTGCCGCAGGAGTTTTCCGCGGCAGGTTTGGCGCCGTATTACGAACGAGTGGAATCGATGCTCGGCGTGGCGCCGGGCAGTCCGCTGCATTTGGGAGCCATTGCGGGGATCATCGCCCGAGGTGCCGAGCATCTGGGATATTCGCATAAAGTATTGGCTCGCAATGCGCCCGATTGCGATGGTCAAGGCGTCTGTTGTTTTGGTTGTCCCACGGGAGCCAAACGGTCGACGGACGTGAGTTACGTACCGGCGGCCTTACAACGAGGCGCGCAGCTGGTGACGGGAGCTCGTGTCGATTTCGTGGATATCGTGGCGGGTCGAGCGCGCGGCGTGACCGCGATCGTCGGCGATCCGGCGCTCGGGGAAAAACGTCCGCGGCTGCGAGTCAAAGCGGAGGCGGTCGTCATTGCGGGCGGGACGCTCATGACGCCGCTTTTGCTCGAACAAAGCAAAGCCTGTTTGTCGTCGGGTATGCTCGGGAAAAACCTTTCCGTGCATCCGGCTACCAAGGTCATGGCGCTCTTCGACGAAAAGGTCGAACCTTGGAAGGGAATTCCGCAATCCTACGCGATCGACCATTTCGCGGATGAGCGACTGATGTTCGAAGGCGGCTCGTTGCCCTTCGACGTGACGGCGCTCGGCGTATTGTGGACCGGTCGGCGTTTTATGGAGATGATGGCGAAGTACCCATACTTGGCCACGTTTGGGTTCATGATCCAGGACAAGAGTCGCGGATCGGTGCGACGTGGGCCCAATGGTCGGCCACTCATGTTTTATTGGCTGAACGAAGAAGACACGCGCCTCATGCAGCGGGGCGTGGAGATTCTTTGCAAAGTGTTCCAATCGGCGGGGGCGCGGCGGGTTTTCCCGTTTGTCGCGGGGCACGATGAAGCGACCACGAAAGAGCAATTGGCGGCGCTCGAAGCCAGTCGCATCGGCGCGGGCGATATGGACATGGCGGCATTTCATCCGCTCGGAACGTGTCGAATCGGTACGGATCCATCGCGATCCTGTTTGGGCCCGGATCACGAAGCGCACGACGTCGAGAGGCTTTTCGTTTGCGACGGAAGCGCGGTCCCTTCGTCCTTGGGCGTCAATCCGCAAATGACGATCATGGCGATGGCTTTGCGCGCTGCGGAAATCGTCGACGCAAGGCTTGGCTGAAGAACGCAGTTCGGAGATCGATTACGCAATTTCGCGGATCCGCCGGCCCCAAACAAATCTTGATGACAAGCGCATGAATTTGGCGGCTCGTGTGGGTCAAGCTACCCACATAAGTAGACCCTGCCAAACTTGGTATTGCGAGATTCAATCGCTCCGGTTTATGGGGCGAACTCACGTTACCTCGCGTAAAGAGGACCGAATTTCGCGATTGAGCATTATTTCAACGCGGCGAAAGTCTGCAACGATTGGATTACCTGTAGTAGGGGTTCGTCCGAGGCGTCCGGTTGGGTTTGCCCGCGTCGAATTCTTGCGAACATGATTTCGACGCATGGCGATCGACCGATCACTTGACTCGGCAATGAGGTCACCCATGCGTATTTCGGTTTTGGTTACGGGCTTGGTAACGATGTTGGCTGCGACGAATGCGTTTGCGCAAACGGGCGCTCCGCCTCCGGATGCGGAAGCTTTGGCAGCGGGTCCCGAGGGACCGACGGACGCGCCGAAAATCGAGGTGCCCAAGAATGACTCGACCGCGGTGACTTTGTCCGCCGGTGGCCTTCTGACGTCGGGTAACTCGCGGACCATTGCGTTGACGTTGAACGGAGCGTTCGATTTGCGTCGCGGCAACAATGGGTTTGGCGTGTCGGTACTCGGTAACTACGGCGAAGCGGCGCCAAAACCGGATCTCGATATGGTCCCGAGCGCCGAAAACGTGCAAGGTCGATTGCGTTACGATCGATATTTCGGCGACCGCATGTCGCTCTTCCTGATTACGACGGGCCGTTACGACAAATTCCAAGGTTTGGCCTTCCGGTTGAACCTCGACCCGGGCTTCAAATACATTGCCTACAAATCGAAAATCACGGCTCTTTGGGCGGAAGTCGGTTATGACTTTCAGCATGATACGCGCACGGAAGCGGCCATCAAGGAAGTCGAGGCCAATGGTGAAAAACTTGCCAAGACGCGCATCGATCATTCCGCGCGCATTTTTGCGGGCTTTCGACATGCCTTCACCCAAGACATCACCTTTTCGACCGGTGTCGAATACTTGCAATCGTTTGTCAAAACAGATATTGCCGATTATAACTCGCGCGTGAACTTGAATGCCGTTCTCGCGGCGAAACTCTTCAAAGGGTTTTCCGTCGGGATTGGTTTCAACGCCGCGTATGATCGGCAGCCCATCGGTGAACGGCAGAAGCTCGATACCACGACGACCTTGAGCCTCATCTACGGTTGGACCGACGCTGTTCCGGCCAAGAAGGACGACAAACCCAAGTGTCCGGTTTGTCCGGAAGTCAAGCCGCCTCCGGCCACGGACGCGAAACCTGCTCCGACGCCCGAGCCTGCGAATCCGGCGGCACCCGCGCCGACGCCTGTTCCCGTGCCCGCGCCTGCTGCGTCTCCGGCGCCCGCGCCCGCTGCGTCGCCCGCGCCCGCGGATGCCGCGCCAAAACCGTGAACTTCGGCCTCGAGGACCACGATTCTGTTTGCGGAAGAGTCGCGATCTTTCTGATCGCCATTCTTCCGCGCCCTTGATATACTCCCGCGGCTTATGACGCGACCGCTCGAGGAATTGTCGCTTGCCGACATGGTGGCCGATGCCTTGTCCCAACAAGGTGTGCGTGCAGTTGTTCTCGAAAAAGAAAACGGGCTCGAGATGGCGACGCGTGATGCGCGAGCCGTTTGGGTCGACGCGTCTTCGGATTTGCAGCAATGGTCGATGCTGCCGGTGAACATTCGCCAGCGCAAAGCGAATTTGCTCGCGATGCGTCTTCTGCATATTCAGCGTGGCGGCGATGCCAATGAAGCGGCGAAATCCGACCCGGAAGGGTTTGTCTTGCCTCCTTGGGCTGAAACCATCGTTTCCAAGCTCAAAGACTTGATCGCCAATCCACGGGTGAAAATCGGTGCAGCCGTGGTTCTTGCCGTCGGCGTTTTGGCGACGATCCTCGTGATGAACAAGAAGGAACCTCCGCCCCCGCCTCCGCCGGATCCGAACAGCGAAACGGCCGCGCAACGAAAAGCTCGATTGGCTCGGGCCTGTGATGCGGCTCGAAACATGATGTGGCGTGGCGGAGCCTGGACGTCCATGCCGCTCGAAGGGTGGACCGTCGAATTGTGGTTGTCGCGGCAAAACGGCGATCCGATCGGCGCGCACGCGGCCATTACGAATGTCACCGCGGGTGGGCAGGTGCATTGGGGCGAAAAATCGGTTTTCGCAACGATTACCGATGGCAAAGTGGACGCCATTGCGGGTAATGCGATCGCTCCGCGCAGCGACGTGACGCTCACGTTCACCGACGGTTATGCTCGGCCTTTTTTCGAGATCGATCGGCGGCACGAATTCATTGCGATTGCCGAGCAGCTCGTCAAAGACACCAACGCCGATTGGGGCGCTCTTTATGCGCATTGCGCTCATCTGACGACGCGTGACGTAGGCGTGTGGTTCTACGGCCGAGATGCCGCGAAAGCCGCAACGTCGATCATGTATTCCATGGGCAAACTCGTCGGGAGCAAAGGCACCGAATTCGCGCCGTATGCGAAGGACTTTTTGGGTTTGTCCGCCGCCGCGGCCAAATTCGATGAAGCGGCATTCTTCGCGTTGCTGTACCAGGACGGTGCGCGCACAGGCAATCGTGACGGGATTTTTGTTACGTTTCCATTCACCAACCCCATCAATGCCGCTCAAGCGAGCAAACGTCTTTATGGAGATTTGGGACCATGACGGACATATATGCGATAGGAGCCCACGAATTACGTACAATACCCCCGGATATTGTCCATTGTATCCTTCGCGAAATTCTGGTGGAAGCTGAAGCTCGCGAGCTCAACGCCCGCGTCGCTACATACGCGACGGACGTTGGCGGCGGCCTATTCGCCATTTACGACTTGTCGCTGTTTTCGCGCATATCTGCAGGCGTTCGCAATATCCTCATCGAAGGCACGGCGCCTTCCCCCTATGCCGGCATAGCCCTGATTGGTGCAAGTTTCACAACACGAACGTTTGTCGACATGCTCGCCCGTGCAGCCAAGGTCGTCGCCAGGAATCCGATGGCATTTCCACACAAATTTGTAAAATCCCCCGAAGAAGCATTTCTTTGGTTCGACCAATTGCGTGCGGAACGACAAACCCAAGGTGATGGACCATGACCGACGAAGTTCCCGACGTCGTTGTCTCGAATCAGCACGAATATCGGTTCATGCCACCTGATCGATGCGCATTCGTGTTGCGTGGGCCCTTCGAAGAAGGCGATGCCGCCGCGTATACGCAATTCATTTATCAACACGCGGATCGTTTGAACACGCTGCTTTGTGCCACCTACGATATTTCAAAACTCACTCGTTTGACGGATGGAGCCAGAAGCCACTTGATGGGCGTACGCCGTGCGTTTCCATTAAAACGAATTGCTTTGATCGGCGCGAGCTTTTCGACGCGCATGATGGCCACGATGGTCATCCGCGCCGGACGTATGGTTGCTCCGGACAAATGGGGCTTCGAATACGAGTTTTTCCCGTCGCCCGATGAAGCTGAAACGTGGCTCGAAAATCCACGCTCGAAGCGCCGTTGAATCGCAGGTATTTCGAGCGCTATCGATCGACGATTTCAGGTGCGAGCAGATCAATCGACGGGCTGTCAACTTTCCGGCTCGAACGCCGGCGTCGCTTGGGCTTCCGTCGTTTGCGGCAAAGGTTCCCCCGCGGCTGATTCGGCCGCTTTTCCTTCGCCCATCTTCTTCCAGTCCGCACGACGGTCATCTTTTTCGACTCTCCCGTCCACCACCGTCACCATGCGCGGCATCGATGCGGCAAAAGCCGGATTGTGCGTCACGACCACGACCGTCGTCCCGTGCTTACGGTTGATCTCGAAAAACAAATCGTGCATCGCCACCGATGTCGCCGAGTCCAAATTGCCCGTGGGTTCGTCCGCCAATAACAATTTGGGTGACAAGACCAAAGCGCGGGCGAGCGCGACGCGTTGCTGTTCACCGCCGGAAAGTTCCCCCGGCCTATGCGTCACGCGATGTTTGAGGCCCACTTCTTCCAGCAGTTTCGTCGCCGGTGCTTCCATTTCGCGCCGGCTTTTGCCTTGAATCAGCCCCGGCATCATGACGTTTTCGAGCGCATTGAATTCGGGCAGCAGGTGGTGGAACTGAAAGACGAACCCGATCATGCGATTGCGGATCTGGGCCAATCGCGCGCTGGGCAGTCCCACCAATTGCTCGCCGGCAATCGACAAATGACCGCTCGAAGGCAAGTCGAGCGTTCCGATGCAATGCAACAGCGTGCTTTTACCCGCGCCGGACGGCCCGACGATGGCCACGATTTCACCTTGGTTGATCACCAAATCGATGCCGCGTAAAACATCGAGGCGGCGACCCAGGTGCACGAACGATTTGTGCAAATTCTCTATGACGACGAGCGGCTCGGCCATGGCGTTCTTACTCGTAACGGAGCCCGTCGACAGGCGACAACTTGGACGCCGCACGAGCCGGGTAGATGGTGGCTAAAGAGCAAATGATGAACGCCGCGACGGCGACGATCGCGTAATCGGAACCATTGACGTTCACGGGCAAACGGTCGATGTAATACACTTCGGGATCGAGCCGCACGCCGAAATACGCCAAACCGGAACATGCCGCGAGGGCCGTCGACACGCCGAAAATCGTGCCGATTCCACCAATGACGATACCCTCGATCATGAAGGTGCGCATGATGGCGCCATCCGATGCCCCGAGCGCTTTGAGAATGGCAATCTCTTTGCCCTTCTCCGTCACCATGAGGAGCAACGTGCATACGATGCAAAAGCTCGCGACCGCAATGGCAATCGAAAGAATGATGAAGGTGGCGATCTTTTCGAGTTTGAGGGCGCTGAACAAATTCTTGTTCATTTCGACCCAATCACGCGCACGCAGCGGCTCGCCTTTGGCCGTCGTGAATGTCGCGGCTGTGGTTTTGACCGTATCCGTCAATTCACCCACCCGCTCCGGATCCGGAACTCGAATATCAATTTGCGTGATGTTCTCGCCCATGCTGAAAAATGCCTGGGCCACATCCATTTTCATGTACGCATACGCGGCGTCGTATTCGTACATGCCGCTGTAGAAAATCGCTGCCACGCGGAATCGCCGCGTCCTCGGCATCACGCCCATCGGACCGAGTTCACCCATCGGCGAAAGCAACGTGATCTCATCACCAATCAGCACGTGCAGGCTTTTGGCCAATTCTTTGCCGATGATGACGCCCGGATAAACCTTCATGTCGTCGCGGCGTAATGCCGCTTTGAGCGCGGGATCCAAATCGGGCGCCAATCGCGGATCCGGGCCCTTCAAATAAGGCTCGCCCCCGGGACCTCGACCAATCACCGTATCGGGCGGCAAATCCGCGAGCGTATCCGGATCGTCCAAAAATTCGAATTTACCCAGCTCGATGTTTTGCTTGAGATCAATGACCGTCGCAATCGTTTCGGTATCGATCCCGCGCACGAGAACGCCCGCGGTATTCGACGACGACGAACCCATCGCATCACCGGCAACCACCGGCGTCGCGGCACCTCGATGAGGCGCAATCTCCAGGCGTACTTTGTCGAGTTTATCCTGCCAATCGCCAAACCCATCCGGCCGACCGGTGTCCACGACGATATGGGCATTGTTGCCCAAAATCTTGCGCTTCAAGTCCGCGCCAAACCCGCCCATGATGCTCGTCACGGAGCACAATGCGCACGAGCTCACGCCCACGCCCGCCATGCTGAGCACGCTGATGACCGTCAGAAACCCGCTCTTGGTGGCGCGAACGTGACGTGCCGCGACAAACGACACGAAGCTGCGACGCTCGAGCGCATCGAGCAGTACGGGCAAAAGCGCGCTCAGGACCCCGAACAAAAACAGAACCGAAACCCCGAGCGCTGAAAAGCCCAGGATTTCGTCCGTCAATTGAAACGGCTTGTTTCGTTCGCGCGTGATGCGCGTGGCGAAAAATCCGAGAATGCCCGCGGCAACACCGAATACGGTCGAAAGAATGCTCCAAATGGCTCCACGTGCTTTGCCTTTTTGGAGGCTCGTCGCCGCACGCGTGCCCACGAAGATTGTCCCGAAAAAGACAACCGCCTCGAACACCAATAGAGCCAGGGTCTTGTCGCTCAATGCTCGCTTGCCTCGGGCCGAAGGAGGGGAAAGAGAATGACGTCACGAATCGACGCGGAACCCGTCAGCAACATGGCCAATCGATCGACGCCCATGCCAAACCCGGCCGTCGGAGGCATGCCGAATTCGAGCGCTCGAACATAATCCGCATCGTAATCCATCGTTTCCTCCGCCCCGCGAGCCTTCTTTTCGACTTGCGCCTTGAATCGTGCGTCTTGATCTTCCGGATCGTTCAATTCGCTGAAGGCATTACACAACTCACGCCCGTCCACGAACAGCTCGAACCGGTCTACCAACGTTCCATCGGCGTCTTTCTTCCGGGCAAGTGGAGAAACTTCGAAAGGATAATCGATGATGAAGACGGGCAAACTCTTCGACCCGTCATCACTGCGGTAATCCGTCGTCAGGAACGGCTCGGCCAAGTATTCGTAGGCGCAAAAGACGCGTTCTCCCGCGGAATCGCACTTCTTCATGCCCGAACGAAAATTCGCCCAGTCGATTTCCCGCTTCTTTTCCTTCGCCGCTTTCGCCCACACCTTGATCGGCGCATCGTCCGCATCAACCGTCGTCGCCACTTCCGGCGGAAGCCCCGATCGCTCGAGCGCATGCTTGATCGCATCGGCCATGGATACTCGGACAAACCGCTCGAACGTCCACGTGCGCGCACCTGCCCAAACTTTGTGTTCCTCGGGCATGGCCGTGGCGAGCGCTGTATCGACGGCGCGCAACATCGCTTCGGTTTGATCCATCAGCGTTTCGTAGGTCGCATACGCCTGGTAATACTCGAGCATCGAGAATTCGGGGTTGTGCCGAGTGGACAAACCTTCGTTGCGATAACACCGGGCGATCTCGTACACGCGTTCGAATCCGCCCACGACGAGCCGCTTCAAGTACAGCTCGGGTGCGATGCGCATGAAAAGCTTCATGTCGAGCGCGTTGTGGTGCGTGTTGAACGGTTTGGCCGCCGCTCCGCCGATGATCGTGTGCATCGTGGGCGTTTCCACTTCGACAAACCCACGATCATCGAAGAAGCGACGCAAAGCGGAAATGACCAGCGTTCGAGCGCGGAAGACGTTGGTCACTTCCTTGTTCGCCACGAGGTCGACGTAACGCATGCGGTAACGCGATTCGACGTCTTTGAAGCTGGTTTTCGTGGGCAGCGGACGATACGCCTTCGTCAGTAAACGAAAGCTCTTCGTGAACACGGAGAGCTCGCCTTTTTGCGTGGCCATCATCGTGCCGTGAGCTTCGATGAAGTCGCCAAGGTCGACCTCTTCGGACAAACGTGTGTAGTTTGTCCCGAGCTCACTTTCGTCACAATACAGCTGGAGCTCACCCGTGCGATCCCGCAGACGCACGAACGTGATGCCGCCCATTTGACGCATGAAGAGCACACGCCCCGCCACGCGTACGGCATCCGGTTTGACCTTGTCGGCTTCGTGGCGTCCACCGGCGTTTTTCGCGTGATTCTGGGTCGCGCGTGCATCCGCGAGCGACACGAGCGCTGCGCCGGACGTCACATCGTTGGCAAAAGGATTTTCGCCGCGCGCCCGAACTTTGCCCGCTTTTTCTTTGCGTACGGCGATCAGCACTTCTTCGGGATGTTGACCTGAAGCACCGCCGGCCGGTTTGTCCTTACTCACGCGTCGTCCTCCGAAACCACTTGGCCGCCCTTCCTGAGCGTGCCTCCCGCCGCCGCGAGCAAATACGTTTCGATGAACGATTCGAGATCGCCATCGAGCACCGCGTCGACGTTGTTCATTTCCGTTCCTGTGCGTACGTCCTTGACCAACCGGTAAGGCGCGAGCACGTAGTTGCGAATTTGGCTGCCGAAGTTGATGCTGCTCTTCGTGGCTTGGTAAGCCGCGTTTTCCGCATCGCGCCGAGCCAGTTCACGCTCGTACAATTTCGCCTTGAGCATCTTCATCGCCATCGCGCGGTTCTGGTGTTGGCTTCGTTCTGCGCGACAAACGATGTTGATGGTGGGATCCGGCAAATAACGCAAACGTACGGCCGTTTCGACCTTGTTCACGTTCTGTCCGCCTTTGCCGCCGGCGCGCATCGTCGTGATCTCGATGTCCTTCTCGTTCACCTGGATGTCGATGTCGTCACCGACGTCGGGCGTGACTTCCACCGCGGCAAATGCGGTTTGTCGAGTATGATCCGCGTTGAAGGGACTCATGCGCACGAGACGATGGACGCCCGATTCGCTGCGTAAGTACCCGTAAGCGGCAGGTCCGTTGACCGTGAAGGAAACAGCGTCGATTCCCGCTTCATCGCCGTCTTGGTAGTCGAGCATCTCGGTCTTGTAACCGTTACGCTCGGCCCAACGCAGGTACATGCGCAGCAGCATGGCCGCCCAGTCTTTCGCGTCCGTTCCACCCGCACCCGGATGAATGCTGACGATCGCGCCCGATTGATCCGCCGGGCCCGAGAGCATTCGGTCGAGTTCGACACGACGAACCTTCGCGGCGACTTCGTTGGCCTGACGTTCACAGTCGGCCAAGGCGGCGTCATCGTTTTCGGCGGCGGCCATCTCCAAGAATTCCTTGAGGTCGGAGATGTCGCGGCCGAGTTTTTGCGCGAGCTCGAGTTTTTGTTCGACGTCGGCGCGTTTCCGGAGCGTGGCTTGGGCTTTGGTTTGGTCGTTCCAGAAGCCCGGTGCGAGCGTTTTTTGAGTCAGTTCCGTGAGGAGACGATCGAGTTTGGGGACGTCAAAGATGCCCCCTTAGCGCCTCAAAGCGCCTTTCGAGGTCCAAGATTTTTTCGCGCGTTTCGCTCAGCATGGTGGCGGCTATCTATTCGATCTTCGGCGCGTGTGCCAGAGGGTTTTGCAAGCCGACCCGTCATGAGGGGACGAAGACGGAGGGAGGATGCGTCAAGGAAAACGCTTGGGCCTGGGACGACGCGGCGACGTATTCAAGCAGCGGCAAAGACGTCTTCGAGGGAGCCGCTGGTCATCAATCGCCGCCCCCACAATTGCAGCGTTTGAGCATCCGCGGCCAGAATTTGCTGACGAAGGGGTGAAGGAACGGCGCCAAACCGCATGCCGATCATGCTCAGCAAGAGTTCTCGACCCACGTCGAGCCCTTCGGCCAGCCCGGCTTTGCGTCCTTCGGCCAGCCCGGCCTTGCGTCCTTCGACAATGCCTTTTTTGCGTCCTTCGACGATGCCCTTTTTGCGCCCCAGCTTCTCGACATCCTGTTCGTGTTTGACGATGGCCGGGTTTCGCTTGGCGATGAGGGCCAAGGCTGCCTCGGCTTCACCCGCAGCTTGATCGAGCAACGATTGCACTGGGACGGGCCGGACAAACACTCGATCCAGGATGAGTCCGTCGGAATCGATGGGCACGAATTTGCGCTTTTTTGCCGACCATTCGCAGATTTCGCCCGTTTTTACGAAGATCGCAAATGCGCGTCGCACTCCACGCCGGAGCATGTCTTCGGCCTTTTCCGTGACGTCGCGCTTCTTTTGCTCGTTGACGATCTCGAAAACCACTTCTTCGAGGTACCGTGTGTTCGTACGCGGATCGGTACCGTCTTTGCGTACACAGACATCCGTCGCAAAGTCGGAACCGCGGCCCATTCGTGTGAGCAATTCGGTCGATACGACAAAACCCACGACGACATGCGCCAACACCAAGAACGCAAGTCGCGCTTGCGCATCTGCGTGAGGGGGCTCGGCGCCGGACACGTCGACCTCACGCCCCCGAACCAGCTCGACGCGCGACACTTCCGGTTTTACCAGGTGGTCGACGATCGATGGAAAGTTCGAAAATGACGCCGGAATCGGTTCCTGGTCGGCAGACGTGCCGGATGTGCTCGACGGAACCCCGACGGAACTCATCGAGTCTGTCGTGATAAACAGTCCGTGGTCTTCGCGCATCGGTGCCATCTCCGGGCAGGATAACATGATCCGACCATCGCCGGCCACTCGAAAAAAAGGCCATTCCGGGGAATTGGTTTTCCTCGGTTGCGGACCGTGTTTTTCCGGATGTCGGCAACGAACGGGTCATGGTCGAGGCAGAACGCTTAGCCACGCCATCCGAGTTCGTCAAGGCCGTATTCGAAAGAATCAGCCGGGACCAACTGTTTGTCGCAAAATGCCAACGAGTTGATGTTTCAGGCTCTTTGTTGCGAGCAAACCGGGGTGCGTAGTGGTTGGTCTTTCTTGCACCAATTTGACGAACCCTCTTTTTGGCGTCGCGGTCACGAGGGGCGACTTGGAGGTTTGCCAGACTGTGTTTTGGGAGAAATCGACACGAATGTCGCAATGACGCCGCGTTCTATCGCGGCAATCGAAGCCGGCGGCAATTGAACGCTCGGGAGTTCACTTGGGGATCGTTTGCGCGCAATGCCCATTGATGCATTGCGATGTCGCATCGCAACAATCCGCGGCAGTCGTGCATTTGTCCAAGTCGTGCGAGCAACCATTCGAGGTCGGTGAGCAGACGAAATTGCCATTGCCGTCTTGTTGGCAATACCCACCGCAACACTCGTCTCCGCCCGTGCATGCGGTTCCATCTGCTTTGCACGGATCCAACACCCAGAACCCTCGAAGATTGTCGGCAACGTCTTCCTGTCCGTCCAGGTAAAACGCTGGATGGCTTGGATCGACGCCTTCGGTCGGCGACAAGTCAATCGCGGAGACCCAAAGCTGACCGTCTTGGTCGTTGTTCTTTTGCGTCGGAAACACATTGCCGTACGAGCGGTGCGACGTGAATACCGCCCAGAAATATCCACCCACAGCGACCGGGAGCACCGTCGGCGCAAAGCTCAGATTCGGATCGTTTGCGGGGAGATACGTCGCGCCATTGGCGGCGTATCCATCGAGCTGATTCAGGCGTGTGACGACATGCGATTGCGTATTGGTCACGAAAAGATCGGCCGTTGCGCCATTGTCGGTTTCGTAAACATTGCTCGAACCGGCGTGGTAAATGATCCACTTGCTATCAGGCGTAAATGCCGGCCATCCAAGGAATCGTGCGGGATCCGAAGCGACGTCTTGCAAATTCGAAAACGTATTCGTTGGACGATCGAATTGCATTGCGGCGAGGACGTGACCTCCACCGGTGTCCTGGTGATTGAAGGCGATCCATTTGCCATCCGGCGAAAACGCGGGATTCCCCCCATTCGTAATGACGCCGTCCCAGGTCGGCGCCGCAATGGCCTGGCCCGTTTTGGTATCGTAGAGACGTGATGGACCGCCCAGCCACGTGCGGTAATTCGTCGAGGAAACCACGAAGCTTCCATCGGGATAAATGCCACCATAAACGAATTGGTTTGTCCCGCTTGCATTCATCACGGCCGCGTTGTTTTTCAGGTCGTAACTCGCACTGCCAAACGGAAATGTCGTTGCCGCAACGAGCGTGGATCCATCGGCGCTTGCCGTATGGCAGACGTTTCCGCAGCCCGTTTTGATCACGCTGGGTTGCGCCGTACCCGGCGAGATTTTCATGATGCCCACGGCACCCGCCAGCTTTGAATTGTACGTTTCGTAATAGATTGTCCCGCGAATGCTGCCCGGGGCGATCGTCCAGGTTTCTTGCGGGGCATTCGCGGCTTGACCGCCCGATAATTTCGTGACGTTCACCTTCACGACGTCGCCGGCCTGAGCCGCAAGGGTAATCGCTTTCCAGCTCGCGTCGGGAAGTCTCACGCGCCCAGGGTTCGATGGCCCAAAGAATCCCTTGTAATCCATTCCAGCGAAGGTCACGTGCACGAGCAACGCTTCCGGCGGCGTACCATCGAATTGAAGCAGTGGTGGCAGTAACCCTCGCGGAAAAACCGTTTTGTCATAAGGGTAGAGCCATTTGAAGTTTGGATCGGCGTTACCTCCCGTTTCCAGCGTCGTTTGGATGTCGGGCGGCAGGTTTCCGGGATTCTCGACAATGGTGCAAACGCCGCTTTGGCACGTTCCACCCGCTTGTTGGCAGGATACATCGCAATCCGTCAATGGGCCGGCACCACTGCCGCTACCCGAGCCCGAACTCACATTCGAGCAATTGATGAGACAACCTCCCGCACCACCAACGCCTGCGCCACCACTGCCCGGGCCTGCGGCGCCTTCCCCCGAAGACGCGCCCGGAGGGCCCGTGCGTTCGCCCGTTGCATCACAGCCATACGCGGCCAAACCTGCAACGAGTGTGGAAGCAATACAAATCGACGTAAAGCTCTTGCCCATGCCCTTCTCCAATCGGTGGCTTCGCCCGAATCTGTGGACGAGTGGTTATGACGCTATCATGAAACTTCTTGCGTCGGTGTGGCTATCGAGGCCTCGGATGACGTTCCGGTCCAGCTTCCGGGGCGCATGGGACTTGACGAAGGTGCCTTCTCGCCGGCAACATCGCAAAACCAAAATCTCGTTATGACCAAAGCTTATTTTTTTCTGGCTGGTGCACTGTTCTTGTCGGCGTGTCAGCGGGCTCCTGCACCGATATCGAGTTCTCCGGTCGTGGCCATTTCGGCTTCCGCGCCTTCCGCACCTCCGCAACCACCGCCCTTTGCATTCCCTGGAGGCGGCTTGCGCCTCGAATACCTCTTCGAACCCGACCTCTACCCCCCGCTCGATGCCTTGCCGCGCGCTCGAAACATCATTCAAAATAGGCTCGACGCCATGGGGGTCGAGACCCATGTCGCGATCACGGACAAACACCTCGTCGTCGATGTGCTCGGGACGACGGCGGAACGCATGGAGGCCATCCGAGCGCAAATTGCGGTCGGGAAACTCGAATTTCGCGAAGTGGACGATTCTTCCATTCCCCTCGACAAACTTCCGCCGGGTACGCAGGAACTTCCCGCAAAGATGCCCGATGGATCCACGAAAATCGTGCGCGTGCTGTCTGGGACAATCGGTCCGGATCAGGTCGAAGACGCCGAGTTGCGCGTAAACGAATGGAGCGTCGCCGTCGAGGTTCGATTGAATGCGGCGGGTGCCGCTGCATTCGAGACATTGACGAAAAATAACCTCGACAGACCCATTGCCATTGTTCTCGGTGATAAAATCATGAGCATGCCCATTGTAAAAACGCCCATTGCGGGCGGGCGAGTGCAAATCACGATGGGGGGCGCCGATATGGACAAACAACATGCGGACGGCGAAGCCCTCGTCCGAGCGCTCAAAGCCGGCGCATTACATGGAAAACTCGTGCTCGAATCCGAATACATCGTGCGGCCGCAGAGGTAGCCTTCACGTCGCACGAACGCGTCGCCATTTCACGGGCAAGTCTTGGCGTCGATGCAACCCGCGCCGATACACGTCGCCGCGGTCGGGCTGTTCGCGCACGTGAGCGAGCAAATCGCCCCATCCTTGCAGTCGAGCGTGCAGGTGGCACCGCTTTGGCAAGACAAACTGCAGTTGCCCTGCGGACAGATCATC
>WBZU01001710.1_pt1 | contig 16063 bp, 11 predicted proteins | sample 5204311 | NCBI WGS metagenome assembly WBZU01 (sample SAMN12344359, study PRJNA552823) | activated sludge metagenome | biome: Activated sludge suspended growth; feature: Nitrification reactor; material: Wastewater; isolation source: activated sludge from nitrification reactor of wastewater...
CGAGGTCGACCACTTCGTAGCCGTTGCAGGAGAGCACGACGCCGACGATGTTCTTGCCGATGTCGTGCACGTCGCCCTTGACCGTGGCGATGACGATCTTGCCTTTCGCCGCGGCGCCGGTCCGCTTCTTGTCCTCCTCGATGAAGGGGACGAGATGGGCGACCGCCTGCTTCATGACGCGCGCCGATTTCACCACCTGCGGCAGGAACATCTTGCCGGCGCCGAAGAGGTCGCCGACCGCGTTCATGCCGGCCATCAGCGGCCCTTCGATCACCGCCAGCGGCGGCCGGCCGGCGGCGGCCAGCGCCGCGCGACACGCTTCGGTGTCCTCGACCACGAACTCGGTGATGCCCTTGACCAGCGCATGCTCCAGGCGCTGGTCGACCGACCATTCACGCCAGGCGAGATCGACGGTCTGCTCCTTGGTCTGGCCTTTCACCGTCTGCGCGAATTCGACCAGCGCTTCGCCGGGATTTTGGCCGGATGCGGGCTTGCGGTTGAGCACGACATCCTCGACCTTCTCGCGCAGCACCGGGTCGAGCTGGTCGTACACGCCCAATTGGCCGGCGTTCACGATACCCATGGTCAGGCCGGCCTGGATGGCGTGGTAGAGGAAGACGGTGTGGATCGCCTCGCGCACCGGCTCGTTGCCGCGGAAGGAGAACGAGACGTTGGAAATGCCGCCCGAGATGTGCGCGTGCGGCAACTTGCGCTTGATCCAGCGCGTCGCCTCGATGAAATCGACGGCGTAGTTGTCGTGTTCCGCGATTCCCGTCGCGATGGCGAAGACGTTGGGGTCGAAGACGATGTCCTCGGCCGGGAAGCCGTCGGCGGTGAGCAGTTCGTAGGCGCGCCGGCAGATGTCGACCTTGCGCTGATAGGAATCGGCCTGGCCCGCTTCGTCGAAGGCCATGACGATCACGGCCGCGCCGAGCCGCCGCGCCGCGCGCGCCTGGGCGAGGAACTTCGCCTCGCCTTCCTTCATCGAGATCGAGTTGACGATGCCCTTGCCCTGGATGCACTTGAGGCCGGCCTCGATCACCTCCCACTTCGAGGAGTCGAGCATGAACGGCACCCGGGCGATGTCGGGCTCGGAAGCGGCAAGGTTGAGGAAGCGCACCATCGCCGCCTTGCCATCGAGCATGGCCTCGTCCATATTCACGTCGACCACCTGGGCGCCGTTCTCGACCTGCTGGCGCGCGACGCGCAGCGCATCGTCGTAGCGCTCTTCGAGGATCATCTTGGCGAAGGCGCGCGAACCGGTGACGTTGGTGCGCTCGCCGACGTTCACAAACAGCGACTCGGCGCCGATGTTGCAGGGCTCAAGGCCCGAGAGACGCAGGCGAAAGTCAGGCGTGGCGGGACGCCGAGGGGCGATGCCGGCCACGATGTTCGCGACGGCGCGGATATGGTCGGGCGTGGTGCCGCAGCAGCCGCCGACGATGTTCACGATCCCCGCGCCCGCCCAGTCGCCGATCTCCGCGGCAAACATCTCCGGCGTCTCGTCGTAGCCGCCGAAGGCGTTGGGCAGGCCGGCATTGGGGTGGGCCGAAACGAAGCAATCGCACAGACGCGAGAGTTCCTCGACGTGCTGCCGCAACTCCTTCGCGCCGAGCGCGCAATTGAGTCCGAACGACAGCGGCCGCACGTGGCGCAGCGAATTCCAGAACGCTTCGGCGGTCTGGCCCGAGAGCGTGCGGCCGGAAGCGTCGGTGATGGTGCCGGAGATCATCACCGGCCAGCGCCGGCCCGCCTGGTCGAAGAACTGCTCGATGGCGTAGAGCGCCGCCTTGGCGTTGAGCGTGTCGAAGATGGTCTCGACCAGCAGGATGTCGGCGCCGCCGTCGACCAGGCCGCGTATCGCTTCGGTGTAGTCTTGCACCAGCGCATCGAAGGTGACGTTGCGATAGCCCGGGTCGTTGACGTCGGGCGAAAGCGAGCAGGTGCGCGAGGTGGGGCCGAGCACGCCGGCGACGAAGCGGGGCTTGGCGGGATGCTTCGCGGTCCACTGGTCGCACAGGCCGCGCGCCAGTTTCGCGCCCTCGACGTTGAGCTCGTAGACCAGCGCCTCCAGCTGGTAGTCGGCCTGTGAAACCGCGGTCGAGTTGAAGGTGCAGGTCTCGATGATGTCGGCGCCGGCATCGAGGTAGGCGGCATGGATGCCGCCGATGATGTCCGGCCGCGTCAGCACCAGCAGGTCGTTGTTGCCCTTGAGGTCGCGTGCATGATTGGCAAACCGTTCGCCGCGATAGTCGGCCTCGACGAGGCCGTGACGCTGCACCATGGTGCCCATGGCACCGTCGAGAATAAGAAGGCGCCGCGCCAGCAGTTGGCGCAGTTCGTCGCTGCGGTCGGATTGCATAAATTACCGGAACTTATTGATATGAAATGCAAATTTTAGCACGCCGGCCACTGGCCGGCCAGCTCATGGCGCCTTGTCGCGCGCTGCGGCGGAATGACCGATGGCCTCGATCAAATGCTCGAGCTGCCGCGTAACCGTGGCCATCAAGGGCGCCATGTCATCGTACCCGGCGCTCGATGGTTCGCGCAATCGAACGTCCACCGCCCTCGCCGCCTCCGCCAAAGCCCGGGCGCCCAGCGTCGCCGCCACGCCTTTCAGCGTATGCGCAATGCGGCAGGCGTCTTGATGGGCGCCATTTCGCAGGCAGGCTTCCAGTTTTCGCATATCGTCGCGGTGCGAAGTCGCCATGGTGTGCAACAAGCTGATCCACCGGCCCTGCTTGCCGCGCACGACCATCAAGCCTTGTCGAGCGTCCATGGCCGGATCGAGCGCCAGCGCCGCCACGATTTCCGCGACGCCCCGGCTTTTCGCCGGGCCGGCGGGCTGGCGCACCGTGGCGCTTGTTCCGGACTTGTCGACGCCGTGGTCCACCTTGACCGCCTGCAGCCATTTGCCCAAGGTGGCGTACAGGGCGGGCGGATCGACCGGCTTGGCGACGAAGTCGTTCATGCCCGCCGCCAGGCAGGCCTGGCGATCCTCTTCGAAGACGTTGGCCGTCATGGCGAGAATCGGAACGACGCCGCCGCGCGCATGGCGCCGGATCATGCGCGTCGCCTCGAGACCATCCATCTCCGGCATCTGGATGTCCATCAAAATCAGGTCGTATTGCTTCGCGCAGGCCTTGTCGACCGCCGCCCTGCCGTTTTCCGCGACATCCACCGTCAGCCCGGCATCCTGCAGCAGTTCGGTCGCCACTTCGCGGTTGATCGCATTGTCCTCGGTCAGCAGGATCGCGGCGCCGGCATGCAGGCGTCGCAGGTCCGCCACGCTGCCGCTGGCAGCGGATGCGGTGGACTGCACGGGCGCGCCGTACTCCAGCCAAACGGTAAACCAGAACCGGCTCCCGGCGCCGGGGATGCTTTCGGCGCCGGCATCGCCGTCCATCATCTGCGCCAGGCGCCGCGTAATGGCGAGCCCCAGCCCGGTGCCGCCGAACGTGCGGGTCGTCGTGACATCGGCCTGCTGGAAGGACTGGAAGAGCTGCGGCAATACCTCGGGGGCGATGCCGATGCCGGTATCCTCGACCTCGAAGCGGATGAGGCAGCGGGTGTCGACGGATTCCATCAGCCGGGCGCGCAAGATGATGCCGCCCTGGTGAGTGAACTTCACCGCATTGCCCGCGAAGTTGAGGAGCCCCTGGCGCAAACGGGTCAGGTCGCCCCGCAGCCAGTGCGGCACATGATCGCTGTCAATCCGCACCGTCAGTCCCTTGGCGGCGGCGCTATCGCCGATCAGCGTCGCCACGTGGTCGAGCACGGCATCCAGCGCAAAATCGCACTTCTCCAGTTCGATCTTGCCGGCCTCGATCTTGGACAGGTCGAGGATGTCGTTGATGACCGAGAGCAAGTGCTTGGCCGCCCCGTCGATCTTCTCCAGGCGACCGATCTCGAGCGAAGAGCGCGCGTCGCGTCGCATCAGGTGCGTGAAGCCGAGGATGGCGTTCATGGGCGTACGGATTTCGTGGCTCATGTTGGCGAGGAACGCGGACTTCGCCCGATTGGCCGCCTCGGCCTGGGCGCGGGATTTCTCGAGCGCCTCGGTTCGGTCCGTCACCAGCTGCTCAAGATTCCGCCGATAGCCATCCAGTTCGGCACCCATGCGCTTTCTCTCGGTAATGTCCTCCTTCACGGCGACATAGTGCGTGATTTCGCCGTTGGCCTGGCGTATCGGCGCGACGATGGCGGACTCGATGTACTCGCTGCCGTCCTTGCGCCGGTTGTAGAACTCGCCTCGCCAGGCTTGGCCCGCCATCAGGCTGGCCCACAGGGCGGCGTAGTTTTCCGGCGAGGTCTTTCCTGAATGCAGGATGCTCGGATTCTGGCCGATGACCTCGGCGCGCGTGAAGCCGGTTTGATCGACAAAGGACTGGTTGACATATTCGATCCTGGCCTCGAGATCGGTGATGATGACGCTTTCCGGGCTTTGCTCGACGGCCATCGAAAGCTGACGCAGCTGCAAGGCCGTGTCTTCCCCGGCCCGGCATGCCTGCCGCTGTTCCTCCAGGGCTTGTTCCAGTTTCCTTTCCGCCCGCTTGCGGCGCGTGATGTCCTCCGAGAAAATGACGATGCCGCCGATACTGCCTTCCTCGTCGGACCACGGGCGCACCGCCCAACACAACCACTGTTCCCTGCCGTCGGCGCGCTCGAAACGGTCCTCGTCGACGCTGATGGCCTCGCCCGCCAGCGCGCGCCGATGGACTTCCTTCCACGCCGCGCCGATCTCCGGGAAAACCGCGTAATGCGACTGGCCGACGATTTCCCGATCGTTGAGGTCGTAGTCCTCCAGCCAGCGGCGGCTACAGGCCAGGTAGCGCATGTCGCGGTCGAACATCGCCAACGCCGCGGGCGCATGGTCGATCAAGAGCTGCAGCTGGTTCCGGCTTGCCTCCAGGTCGCGTTCGACCTGCTTGCGCTCGGTGATGTCGCGCGAGATGCCAAACAGGCCAAAGACATTGCCGGCGACATCCCGCAACGGCCCTTTGGTCGCCAAGAAGAACCGCCGCCCCCGGTTCGTTTCGAGCACTTCCTCACTGGTCCCGGTTTCACTGGCCGCCATGATCCGCCGGTCGATGCTCATCAGGGTTCTTGCTTGCTCGGCGGGGAAGATATCGCGATCGTCATGGCCGAGAACGTCCTCGGCGGGCCTGCCGACGGCCGCGCAGGCCGCCGCGTTAAAAAGCAGGTAGCGGCCTTACCGGTCCTTGGCGTATATCGCATCCCCGGAATTCTCGACGAGGGCGGTCAGGAGATCGAACGCCTTTTGCCGCTCCTCGAGCGCCGAAACCTCGCGACGGTGGGTGTTCTGGATATTGCGGAGCAAACGCAGCACCAGGAAATACAGGAGCACGGTGGTGATCGCAACGAAGAACCAGCCTTTGACCATGCTGGCCTGCATGAGCGCGGCCGGATCGCTGAACAACGCGCCCAGCGCGCGATCCGACAGCAGAATCCAAAGGCTGGCGACCAGCGCATACGCCAGCACGACGGCAAAAATGCCGCGCGATAAGAATCCAGCCTCCTCCTCCAACCTGTTCACGCGCCTCCTCTCGAGCGGTGCGTCTACGCGCTATGCTCTGCTCCGGAGCGCGGCCATTATATAAAATTATGCGATTTGGCACCTCTTCATGAACCCGATCGCGTCGATTCGCAACAGGCTTTTGCCGCGGGCTGCGATAATCCGCTGACTGGATTCATGCCTCGATCGGCTTTAACTGTCCGCGCCCAACCCACGGAGACCGATATGGAACATCTCACCCCCAAGGAAGCTGCCCAGTTCCTGGATGACAACCCCAAGGCGCTGTTCATCGATTGCCGCAGCGAAATGGAGTTTCTTTTCGTCGGCCATCCCAAGGATTGCCTGCATGTTTCGTGGAACGACGGCCCGGACTGGGAGGTGAATCCCCATTTCGTCGGCGAGGTGAAAAAACTCGCCGGCCACGCCCATGACCGCCCCGTCGTCATCATCTGCCGGTCCGGCAACCGCTCGGTCGATGCCGGCAACGCGCTGGAAGCCGCCGGCTTCGAGCGCGTCTATAACGTCCTCCACGGTTTCGAGGGCGAACTGGACGACGACCACCACCGCGGCATGACCAACGGCTGGCGTTTCGACGGCCTGCCCTGGGAGCAGTGCTGAAGCGTTGGCGGAAGCGGGCGCTGGAAGCGGGCGTCATCCTCGCCGTCATTCTCGGCGCGCAGTACTGGCAAACGCGCGGTTTGCCCGAGGGTTCGGCGCCGCCGCTGGCCGGCACCTTGCTCGACGGCCGATCGACCAGCCTCGAAGACACCCGTAAGACAGCCGGCGGCAAGCCCGTGCTGGTCGTCTTCTGGGCCACCTGGTGCCCGGTCTGCGCGGCCGAGGAAGGCAACATCGAGGCCGTCGCGCGCGACCATCCGGTCCTTTCGGTGGCCATGCAGTCGGAAGACGTCGCCCGGCACATGCGGACGCGCGGGCTGAGTTTCCCGGCCATCGACGACCCGGAGGGCAGGATCGCGTCGGCCTGGAAGGTCAATGGCGTGCCGGCGCATTTCGTCGTCGACGGCGCCGGCAAGGTGCGCTTCCGCGTGGTCGGCTACGCCACCGAGTGGGGCCTGCGCGCCCGCCTCTGGTGGTCGAGGCAGTTCTTGTGACGCATCCGCCCGCTCGCTTGGCCTGGACGATCTGGGGTCTGGGCGCGCTGGTCTATCTCGTCGCCTTCTTCCAGCGCGTGGCGCCGGCGGTGATGACGGAACAGTTGATGGCCGACTTCGCCATCGGCGGCGCGGCGCTCGGCAACCTTTCGGCGTTCTACTTCTACGCCTACGTGGCCATGCAGATTCCGACGGGGCTCCTGGCCGACCGCTGGGGACCGCGCCGGCTGTTGGCCTCGGGCACGGCGGTAGCGTCGGTCGGCGGCCTGCTGTTCGCGCTGGCGCCGGGGTTCGAGCTGGCCGCGGCCGGGCGGCTGCTGGTCGGCGCCTCGGTGGGCGTCGGCTTCGTCGCCATGCTCAAGCTGTCATCGCATTGGCTCGAGCCGCGCCGCTTCGCGCTGGTCTCGGGCCTGCTGCTGATGATGGGCCTGATCGGCGGCGTCATCGCCGGCGTGCCCTTGCGACTGGCCGTCGACGCCTTCGGCTGGCGTCCCGTGATGGCCGTGTTCGCGGTGAGCACGGCGGCGCTGGCCGCCGCCCTCTGGCTGTTCGTGCGCGACGATCCGTCCGAGCGCGGCTACGCCAGCCACTTCCACGCGCCCGGCGCGAAAGTCAGCCGTGGTCACACGCCGATTCTCGCCAGCCTCGCCGAGGTGCTCTCCTACCGCAACATCTGGCTGTTGATGCTGGTGCCGATCGGCTTTTCCGGCGCGGTGCTGACTTTCGCCGGCCTCTGGGGCGTGCCCTGGCTGCGGCAGGTGCACGGCCTCGACGCCAAGGCCGCTGCCGCCATCACCTCGACCATGCTGGTCGCCTGGGGCATCGGCGGCCCGGTGCTGGGCAACTGGAGCACGCGCCTGGGCCGGCGCAAGCCGATCTACCTCGCCAGCGGCATCGTCGCCGTGATCGGCTGGGCCATCGTGATCTGGGCGCCGTTGCCGCTGGCGGCGCTGGTCACGCTGCTCGCCATTACCGGCTTCGCCTCGGGCAACATCATCATCGGCTTCGCCTGGGCCAAGGAATCGGTGCCGCTGCGGCTGATGGGCACGGCCTCGGGCGTGGCCAACATGGGACCGCTGATGGGCGGCATGTTCCTCCAGCCGGCAGTCGGCTGGATGCTCGACCGGCGCTGGAGCGGCGCGCTGGCCGGCGGCGGCCGCGCTTACGACGCGGCGGCCTACCAGGCCGGCTTCGCCCTGATGTTCGCCGCGGTGGCCGTCGGCCTCGCGCTCGTCGCGCTGGTCCGCGAAAGCTATTGCCGGCAGCAGTCCTGAAAGCCCCGAGCGCGAAGGTTGTCAGGCCGAGCGCGAAGTGCTTTCAAATCCAAGCGCAATCGACTGGAATGGACGCCATCACTCGACGACTGTGAAGTACTTGTGTGCGAGCGTGCCGCCGTAGTTGGACAGAACGCCGTTGAGGTTTCCGTTCACATACTTCTCGATGGCGAAGCCGATCACCGGCAGCCCAACGTGTCGGTGGCCTTCCCTGCTTGTCAAGATGGCTGGTGGAGAAGGGAATTCGATTCCTATCCAGCCGTATGGAGTTGCGAAGTATTGCGAGATATCAGTCCGGCTTTGCGCATCGAGTACGTTGCCGAAGCTGAACACGGAGGTTGCCCAGCACGCCGATCGTGGATCAATGGGAAATGGCCCGGGAAAGTTGAGACCGCCGGCTACCGAGTTCTGGCGGCCATCGGGCGCATAACGGTTCATGTAGATGGGCTCACAAGCCCCCCTGCTTGTACCGTCGGCCAAGGGATCCCCTGATGCGCCCTGTCCCGCCGGCAAGAGATCATCGAACTCGGCGCTGAAGGGAGGCGAGGTGAATTGACCGCCGTCGCTCTCGCGGACGACATGCAATCCCTTGGTCGGAAAAGTCAAGATGATGTCGGTCGCCGCGTCCAATTGCGGGGTCTTGTCGATATATTCGTTCAGGACCTTCGCGCGGGCAAGCGTTGCGCTCACCGCATCGCGGCCGTTGTTCCAGGTGCTGACGTGGGCCACATTGCCAACTGTCACCAGGCTGACGGGGTCGGCGTCGCCCAGGTTGGGTGACATATCGCCGGGCGCGGTGTGGTGGGGCAAGGTCGAAAAGCCGTCGAGCGCGACCGGATCGAAGGAATAATCGGTCCCCTGAGGAACGTTGATGATCGTGCCCATGCCGAAGAGTCCTCCGGCGGGGGGCAACAACTCCGCGCCGCCCGAGGTACGGAATGCCCCACCGGTCGCCCAGGCCGCCGCAACCGCCCCGCAGTCCTGCGAGTCGACGATGAGATTGGGGCCCGCATACTGCAGGGCCGTCCAAAGCGACTTCCCATTGGGAAGCGCAAAGCCCTCGTATACTTTACCCATCTCGATGGCCTCGAAGTATCCCTCGCGCGCGCGCTCGATCCCGCTGCCGGCACGGTCGTAGCCGGCGTAGGCGGCGTTCGAGAACGGCAGTTCCGTCCAGCCCGGCATGGCGGTGCTGGGCGCAAAGCGCGGCACGGTACAGGCCGGGCTCTGAGTGACCAATATCGGCCGGCCTTCCGGATTGCGGGTCACCATGCCGGTGAATACCATGCCGGGCGCCAGATAGAGGTTGAAATCGGCCACCGGCCGGCCATTGCGGTGTTCGCGGAATCGGACCTTGACGGCTTTGAACTGGCCCAAGCGACCGTACCAGGGGTTGGCGATCGAGAAGAGCGTGTTGTTCTCACCTTGCACCGTGTAGTAGGGATAGAGAAGGGCTTGACCGGCGCCGTTCTGAGACAGGGATACGGCGTTGGCGGCCGGCGTCAGCGCCAGGCAGGCGAGAGAAACAACTAGCGTACGTGCATTCATTGCCATTACTCCTGGTGGCCCAACGAGATCATTACTGAATGGTCGGGATGACGCCGGTCAGGTTCGGGTAGACGTAGCCCAGCCAGTTGCTACCAGAATCCTCAGTGTAGCCCTGCGCTTGCATGGTCGCGAGCATGTTGTCCGGAAAGATCGCATGATCGTCTCTGGCCGGGTTGTATTTGCGCATGAGCTTGCGCGTCCCGGTCGGCTGGTGGCTCATCGTCTTGGGATAGATGTAGCCCTCGATCCCATCTAACCGATATCCAACATCCTGAAACGCCAAGATGCCATCCGGATCGGCGGTGTACGTCACGTCGACGTGATTCCCGTTGGTCGAGCAGATGGTCGGCGGTGAGGGCGTCCAATCGGAGCACTTCCAACTCAGTCGATAGAGAGGCACGAGCGGAATGGCGGCATTCTTCGGATTCGCCGGCGTCGTGAATGTCCAAACGTCGGCGCGGGGCGCGGCGACACCCGCTTTGTGGGCCGGAAAGGCGCTGTAGCCAGTAATGGCTGCCGTTCCCGTCGGCAGATATGGCGTTGCGGTCGTAACCTTCGGTTCAAGAGTGCCGTAGATAGCGGCTGTACCCATCTGCGGGACGGTTGTGTAAAAGTAATCGAGGCGCCCGCTGCTGTAGAAGGAGAATAGCGGTGTAAGCCGGCTGGAAGGCGTCTGGGTCAGGACCTTGTTCACCGCCGTCAAGGCGTTGGGCAACCCGTATCCGTAACTCGCCAGCCTGGCGTTTGCCTTGTCGCCAGCAGTCTGTATGGCCGACTTGATCGCAGCCAAACCGAGACGAGGATTGACGGAACGCAGGATGCCCGCAAGACCGGCAATATGCGGCGCGGCCATCGATGTTCCGGTGCAGGAAGCATATCCGTCGGCATGGCCAAGCGCGAGCGTCGATCCGGTCGCCGACTGGTCGACAGGATAGTAATCCGAGCAATAGAAGGGTGGGTCGGGAACGTAGCTCTTACTGTGTGGGTTGTCCGGAACGACCGAAACGATGGCCTTGGCAGGTGCGACGACGCCGTCCAGACCAGCTGCATCTGATCCAAAATTGCTCCCATAATCCGGTGCGAGAACAGATGAAGACCACATGGTCCAACTCGACGGAATATTGATGTTGGTGTTGGCGGCCCCTGCGACCGAGAGGACATCGGGCATATTCGCCGGGAACCCCGGGGCGGACCGACTGAAGTTGCCAGCGGCAGCGACAATAAGCACATCACGCATTGACGCATACGCAATGGCGGTGCAAATTTCTTGGTAGTTAAAGCTTGAGCAGGTGTACTCAGGGCCGCTTGGATTGACTGCAGTCATGCTGTAGTTGATGATCTGTACTCCCCGATCCACAAGTCTCCTATACGCGGCAGCGATGACCGAACTCGACACGTCCACCCGGGCCATCATAGCGCTGCATGTCGGACATACACCTGAGACGCCTATCCCGTTCTTTTCGGTAGCAGCGATAATCCCAAGCACATGCGAACCATGGAAGTCTTCCGGCCAGCTGTCCCACTCATACGGATCGCGTGAGAACTGCAACCGAAAGTTGTTTTGCAGATCAAGCGGCGCAGCGGCCCCGTTTGGCGATTGGTATGGAAGACCGCCATCAACCGCCCCGACATAGCCGTGTCCCTTGGTGATATTCCACGCGGCCGGGAAATTCATGGCCTGCAACCCCCACTGATACTGGCCGACGTTCGTCGCCCCCGCCTTCTTCGCGAAATACGGGTCCGCCGCTCCCGATGGCGGCGCCCACGAGAAGTCAATTCGACGATCGTTGCCAACGTAAGCAATGCCGGGGTGTTGCCGAAGAATCTCTTGGGCCGACAAGGCGGCCGATACCGTTGGATAGGTCAGCACGATGTACTGTTCCAACACTTCCCGTGGATCGTCTGGCGAATTCTCTGATCTCGCGTCGGCCGAAAGGCGATCCATTTCGATGAGATGATTCGCGTCAATCGGCCCTGCCAGCGCTCGTCGTGTTACGGCATCGCCACCAGCGACCGCCACCACCACCGCTCGTTCAAGATCAGGCCGGGATCCCTCCGATTGCAGGGTCGCGACATTCACGAACATGCCTGGATTATCGTATTTCACGCGAATCACCAGCCGGTTCGATCGACCTTCGTTGTCGAAGACGGCCAGACTCCTTCTCGAGACGGTGAAGCTTGTTGGCTGAATTGCTTTACCTGCCTGCCGACTGAAGACGCCGCCCTGGAACGGTGCTTCCGCGCCGGAGCCGTCTTGAGCCCACCCGGTATCAAAGGTCAGGACGGCTGTAACGATTGCTGTAGCGACTACTGCCGGATGGCGCATTATTCATTCTCCCTCACCTGAAGGATAGAATGCTAATGGTCTAATGTCGCCTGGTCAATATGACATCAGTAATATGCCTCAGTCATACTTCGTCCCCCGCAACGGCCAGCGGCGCGCCGACATCCGCCGCGTCGACGGCATGGCTTTCAGTGAGTACTCCAACCAGAGCGTGGCACAGCAGCAGCCGCTGCTCTCGATAGCCGAGCTGCGGCCGCGCCTGATCAACGGCGTCTGCTCACGGCGTCGAACCCAGGCTGAGCCGGTGGAAGTCGTCCGCTCACGTGGGTGGGTCGCGTTCTACGCCATCCAGTTCTGCAGCTTGAGTCTGGGGACGCGGTCGAATTCGCGCGTGTTGTTGCTGACCAGCGTGACGCCGAGCGTAAGCGCATGCGCGGCAATCCACAGATCGTTGTTGCCGATGGGTGTGCCGGCACGTTTCAGCTTCACCCGCAGACGGCCGTAGGTTGCGCCGACTTCCTGCGTGGCTTCCAGCACGGGGATCAGTTCGGCCAAGCGGTCGAGCGCGCCATGGCTACGGTGCGGCGCTGGCTCTTTTCCGCGCCGTAGCGCAGTTCGCCGAAGGTGATCAGCGACGTGCCGACCGGGCCGGCGGCCAGCCGGGCGAAGCGTTCCCCGACCGCGGGCGGGCGTTGCCGGGCGATGTAGATGCAGATGCTGGTGTCGAGCAGGTAACGCAGGTCCATCAGAGCCCTTCGCGCGGTTGCGGCGGGCCATCCTGGCGCCCTTCGGCCATAAAGTCGTCCGGCAACGCGGCCAGCAGGTCTTAAGCGGCCAGCAGGTTGTGTGGCACGCGGCGCAGTGCCACCTCGTCGCCGCCGGGCAAGGCGGGGCCGAAGTCCCACACCGAGGGTTGCCGAGCGCTTCGCGAATCATCCACGCGCTGCCCTTGACTGTGGCAGGCGAGATCTCGTAGCCGAGGTCGATGTTCTTGGCGACGGCTGCATCGACAAACTCCGACGCGGATTCCCCGACCAGCGCATCCAGGGCGAGCATCTCGAAGCGCTCGGCGACCGCAGCCTCGTTTTCCGTCTTGGCATACGCAAGCAACTGCCTCAACAAGTGCCCGATGCGGCCGGTCGCCGTTTCGATCTTCTCCAGTCGCTCGGCATGTCCGTTGAAAATGTGCTCGCTGGCGGCAAGGTCGAGCTGGTTTTGCAATGCTGTCAGCGGCGAGCGCAACTGATGGGCGGCATCGGCGATAAAGCGCTGCTGCCGCCCGGCTGCGACGAGCACCAGTTTGAACAGCGCGTTGAGCCGCAGTAGAACGGGGTGAAGTTCCGACGGCGTCCCGGCCATGTCGATTTCCCGGAGATCGGTCGCCGAGCGGCTGGCGATTTCCTTCTCGAGATGCCGCAAGGGGCGCAGGCCACGCCGTATGCCCAGAAATGCCGACAGCAGAATCACGGCCGTCACGGCGAAATTCTGCAGCATCATCGCGGCGAGGATGCGGTCCCGGGATGCGTTGCGTCGCCGGGTCGTCTCGGCAACGCGGATCGACACTTTCGTTCCCGGCATCGTCGTCCACAACACGGCATCGCGCACGCGCTGCGCGCGGAAATCGCGGTCGGCGTACCGCACGATCCCCGGCGCCGCGCCGGACGGCGGCGGCAGATCGGCGTCACCGGCGATCAGCTTGCCCTGTTCATCGCGCACCGCGTAGTAAAGCTTGTCCGGCGCCGCGCTGCGCAGCATCGAGTCGGCGTCATCACCGATTTCGATGCGCACGACGCCACCTTCGCTGCGCAGATGCGATTCGAGGTCCAAGACTGCATCCGCCAGGCTCTGATCGTAGGCAGTATCGGCCGTCTGGCGCGCCAGCCGGTAGTCGAGATAGAAGCCGAGGAACAGCACCGCGACCAAGGAGGGCAGCAGGGCGACGAGCAAGCGGCGGCGAATGCTTGGCGTCCGCGCCGCCTTCAGCCAGTCAGAGGGTCGGCGCATCGACGCGATAGCCGATTCCGCGCACCGTCCGGATCACGATCGACCCCGGGGCCAGTTTGGCCCGCAGTCTCGACACGTGAACCTCGATGGCGTTCGGGGTCATGTCCTTGTCCCAGCCCGACAGGCTTTGCACCAGCTTCTCCTTGGCGACGACCGCCGGCGAAGCCAAGACGAGCAGTTCGAGAATCGCCCATTCCCGGTTGGTCAGGTCGAGTGGCTTGCCATTCAGCGTCGCCGTGCGGCTCCGCGTGTCGAGACGAAGGCCGTCGTGGCAAACGCAAGCGTCGGCCAGGGCATTGGCGCGCCGGATCAGCGCCCGGATGCGCGCGGCCACTTCCGGGAGGCGATAGGGCTTGACCATGTAGTCATCCGCACCGGCATCGAGCGCTTGCACGATGTACTCGACATCCGCCTTGGCGGTCAGGATCAACACCGGCAGCCGCTCGCCGCTGGCGCGCAAGCCCTTGACCAAATCAATCCCGTCGGCCTTGGGCAAGCCGATATCCACCAGCGCGATATCGAACGCTTCGCCCGGCATGAACGCCAGGGCTGCTTCGGCACTGTCGGCGATATCGACCGTATATCCCATCCGGCGCAGACCGAGCTTCAGCCCGTCGGCGATCAGCGGGTCGTCCTCGACGATCAGTACGCGCATGTCGCGCCGATCGCCGGGAGCATGAAAATCGCCTTAGCTCTTGCCAGCAACGCTGTCCGTGGGCTGGAGGCCATCGGCCGGCTCCTTGTGGGCGATGCCGAAATGACAATCGATGCAGGTGCGTTCGCCGCTTCCCATTTTCAGATGCTGTTTTCTCGCCGTCTTGCCCTGCTTGTCGGGATCCATGGAGGCGACGTCATGGCAGTGGCGGCACTCGCGCGAGTCCGTTGCCTTCATGCGCGCCCAGACGCGCTTGGCCAGTTCGGTCCTGCGCCGCTCGAACTTGTCGGGCGTGTCGATGGAACCGAGCAGGTGTTGCACCACGTCGTTGGCGGCATTCAGCTTGCGCAACAGCGTATCGCCCAATTCGCGGGGCACATGACAGTCCGCGCAACCGACCTTGAAGCCGGTACGGTTTTTGGCGTGAATGGTGTCGCGATATTCCTCGAAGTTGTTGTCCTTCATTTCATGGCAGGAAATACAAAACTCGGTGCGATTGGTCCTTTCGATGGCGAACTTGCCGAACAACACCGCGGCCGCACCCGTTAACAGCAATATCACCGCCACGCCGAAATGCGGCCTCCATTTTGCCGCCGGGCGTGTTGCCGCCGGGCGATTGTTCTCGTTTGCCATGATAGCTCCTTGACGACGCGTCGCCGCATCATCGTCCGACGCAGCTTGCGATTGCCTGACGGCGCGGTTTCGTCAGGTAAACGCAAGTCACCGGTGAAGACAATCGGCCTCCGCTTGGTAATGGAGAAACAGGATGACCACACGAAGAAGAATTCGACTGGCTTGGCGCGCCGCGCGAGGCCGGCTTGCCGTCGCCGCGCTGCTCGCGCTTGCCGCGACGGCCGGCCTGCTGCCGATGACGGCTCACGCGGTGCCGAGCTACGCCCGGCAGACCGGCTCGGAATGCGCCGCCTGCCACGTCGGCGGCTTCGGGCCCCAGCTGACGCCCTATGGCGTCCGGTTCAAGATCAACGGCTACACCGACAGCGACGGCAAGGACGGCAAGATTCCCCTGTCGGCCATGATGGTCGGCAACTGGACGCATACGGCCAAGGGCGCCGCCGAGGGCGATCGCATCGATCACTTCAAGAGCAACGACAATTCGGCGATGCAGGAGGCCTCCGTCTTTCTCGCCGGCCGGCTGACCGACAACATCGGCACTTTCGTCCAATCCACCTATTCCGGCGTGGACAAGCGCTGGGCGCTCGACCAGTTCGACGTGCGCTACGCCCGCGCCACCAGCCTGGGCGGCAAGGAGGCGACGATCGGCCTGGCGGTCAACGGCAACCCGACCTTGACCGACCCGTTCAACACGCTCGGCCAGTGGCGGTTCCCGTATACCTCGTCCGATTTCAACGCCGGCTTCGGACCTTCTCCCCTGGTCGAGAATCTTGCCGGCGGCGTCGCCGGAGTCAACGCCTATACGTTGTTCGACAAGCACTACTACGCGGAGGTCGGGGTTTACGACACCCTGTCGAAGCGCGCCCTGTCCGCCATCAATGCCGACGATCCCGGCAAGTTCAAGGGCCTGGGCACCTATTGGCGCCTCGCCTATGTCCAGGACTGGAAGCGCGACAACTTCTCCGTCGGCCTGTTCGGTTTCAACGCCCGGCTGCATCCGGAGCGCGACGATCCTGG
>WBZU01001357.1_pt2 | contig 16056 bp, 10 predicted proteins | sample 5204311 | NCBI WGS metagenome assembly WBZU01 (sample SAMN12344359, study PRJNA552823) | activated sludge metagenome | biome: Activated sludge suspended growth; feature: Nitrification reactor; material: Wastewater; isolation source: activated sludge from nitrification reactor of wastewater...
AGTACGAATATTTCGTTCGGTTTGTGCTCGAACGAGATCTCGCCCGTGTCGAGCGTTATTACCGTGCGCGGGGGTTTTACGACGCTCGCGTGACGGCCGCCCGCGTGATGCGTCGCAAGTCCGACGGACGCGTCCGCGTGGAGATCTCCGTCGACGAAGGCCCGCCCGTGCTCCTTCGGCGCGTGGATCTCAAGTGGAAAGATTGGCGCATGCCCGAAGCCGACGAGGTGTCGAAGCCCGTCACGGAGGCCAAAAACGAGTTCGAGCCGGGCAAACGTTTGGAAGAAGAAGTCTACGAAAAAACGAAGAAAGAAATGATTCAGGCCATGACCGATCGCGGTTTTCCCTACGCGAACGTGGTTGGTCAGGTCAAAGTCGATCTCGTCGCCCATGCCGCCGATGTGACGTTCACCCTCGAGCTCGGGCCGCGGGCGAAGTTCGGAAAAATTCGCCTCTTGGGCATCGGCGAATTGCCCGAGGGATTGCTGCGAAAATCGTTGGATTTCAAAGAAGGCGACGTGTTCTCCACGGCTTCGCTCGCCGCGGCGGAACGAGCCTTGGGGGACTTCGGCGTCTTCGGATCGATCGACATCAAGCCCGAGCTGTCACCTCCGGACAAACCACCCGATCCGACAATCCCCGTCACCATCACGGTTCAACCGGCACCTCTTCGCGCGCTCAAAGTCGGCGTGGGTGCGGAAGCCGGCGCACGCGTGGAAGTGCACGGGACGTTGAGCTGGGAAAACCGCAACTTTTTCGGCGGTTTGCGCCGCTTCGCCATCGAAGCTCGTCCGGGCGTGGTGTTTTACCCGAACACACTCTTCAACTTGTTCCTGGCGGCTCCCGATCAAGTCTTGCCCGAGCTGCGATCGCGTTTCGAATTGCGACAACCCAACGTTTTCGAAGCGCACACGAATGCCGTCCTGCGCGGCGCGATCAACATTTATCGACCCACCAACATCATCACGACGCCCGCTCCGGGATCGGCGCAAGCCCTCACGCCGGCGCTCGGTTACCGCGAATACTCGGGCACGCTCGGGATCGAGCGTAGGTTTGTCAAGCTGCAACACTATTTGGGACAATTCATCCACATCCAGGTGGACGATCCGTTTTTGTATCCGGTTTGGAGTGGCAAAACACCGGACGGGTACAAGCGGTTTTTGTTGACGTACCTCGAGACGGTGGGCACGTTGGATTTTCGGCGCGACGATCGCGGCAACATCGAGCGCGTGACCCCTCGACGCGGCATATACCTGGGACTGAACGCGCAAGTCGCGGGCATGTTTTTGCCGGGCGATGCGAATGATTTTCGGTTGCGTCCGGATTTTCGAGCCTACGTCCCGATCGCCAAAGGCATCACCCTGGCTTTTCACGCCAACGGCGGGTTCCTATTTCCGCAATCCAACGATTACGCGCAAACGTTGGCGTTCTTGGAGGAACAAGGAAAAACACGTAATGGCATCAAGGTGAACGGCCAAGACGTCGACGGCACGGATTTGCCCCTATCCACATTGCAGCGAAATTTACAAAGCCTGCAATTTCGCGGATTTTACAGCGGAGGCCCGAACTCCAATCGCGGATACATCTACAATGGCGTGGGACTTCATGCGAACGTTCCACTTCGCCAAACCGGAACGGCACCGGTCTCGGCCGTCGGCGGATTAACCTTGTGGGAGAGCTCGCTCGAAGTGCGTTTTGCTTTTACGGACAAACTCGGCGCGCTGTTTTTCCTGGACGGCAGCGACGTCACGAGCGGCGTCGCCGACCTGCGATTCGATCGGCCTCATCTATCGGGAGGCCTTGGATTACGCTACGCGACCCCGGTAGGTCCGTTACGCCTCGACCTTGGGTATCGTATCCCGTGCGCGCAGGTTATCGGTGTTTGCGAAGAAGCGCAAATTGGTTACGACGCCGCACTATTCGGATACACCGGCGATAAAATCCCGCTCGTCACGACCATTGCGATCGGCGAGGCGTTTTAACACCACTCCGCCAGTTTATCGAAGTGGTGCTTGGAGAGTGCTTGATTTCCAGGCGTTTGCGGCGGGACCCCGCTGTTTGAACTCCGAAGGGGCGAGTTCGGGGTGCCGCGAATGCCTGAAAATCAAGCCTCGACAAGCGCACGATACGAAGTGACGGCGTCGAATTGGCAGCCTGTTGATTTATCTGCTCATTCGTGCAACCGGCTTTCAGCCCTCTTCTTCTTCCATGCTGAAGAGCGCGAGCGCGGTCAAACCAATCGCCGTGGCACACTTTGCGCATAACGGAGGTTCTTCGCAGCGCATCTCTTCGCCGCGAAACCACACGTAAAGGCCGCGACCGGCGGGTTCGCCTTCGAAAACCGCCCCACACGCGTCACACTCGCATTCGGCCTTGTCCGCTTCCTCGGCTCGAGCGCGTAAAGCACACTCGGCAACCGGGTCGATGGCCATTGAAATCACGAGATTCCGCGTTTCGTCCATCCTCGGGTCCTTTGCATTCGCAACGGCCCGACTGTAGCTCAGGTGCGTGACGATTGCATCCTCTTCTTGTACTCGCCGACGCGGGCTCTCGGCGTTGCCGGTACGGCGCGAGAGCACGAATCAACGTATTTTATGCATCCGCTTGGACGTCGGAGCTTTCCGCGGATTTCTTGGCCTTGCCTTTTTTCGCTCCATCCAGCGCACAGCTCTCGAGAAGAATTTCCGCAACGTCCAGTTGCTTGATGCTTTCTTCTTTGCCGTGAGCCTTGAGGCCGTCCGAAATCATCGTTTGGCAGAAGGGACAACCCGTCGCAATGGTTTTCGCCTCGGTTTGCAGCAGTTGCAAGGTTCGCTTGACATTGACGCGATCCTTGTTTTGCTCCTCCATCCAGAATTGCGCACCGCCCGCGCCGCAACACAATCCCTTGTTGCGATTCCACCCCTCCGCCTCGACCAACTCGACGCCCGGAATGCTCTTCAAAATATCGCGGGGCTGTTCGTACACGCCATTGTATCGGCCGAGGTAACACGAATCGTGAAAAACCATTTTGCCGTTCACCGGCTGGGTCGGCTTGAGTTTTCGTTCCGCAACGAGCCCTAGCAAAAAGTCGGTATGGTGCACGACCTCGAATTTCGCGCCGAAATCCGGGTATTCATTCAAGATCGTATTGAAGCAATGCGGGCACGCCGTGATGATCTTCTTGATGCCGCCTTGGTCTTTGTAACCATTGAGCGTCGCGACGTTTTGCTCGGCCAACATCGCAAAAAGGTATTCATTGCCGGCTCGCCGGGCCGGATCGCCCGTGCACGTCTCTTCTTGGCCGAGAATCGCGAAATCAACGCCCGCGGCTTGCAAGAGTTTCGCCGTCGCCCGAGCAATCTTCTTCGCCCGATCGTCATAACTCGCCGCACAACCCACCCAATACAACACCGGCGCATTGGGATGATCGGCCATGGTTTTGACGTCCAAACCTTCGGTCCAGTTTGCCCGGTCCATACGCGCCAAGTTCCACGGATTGCCGTTGACTTCGAGCGCTTGGAAGGGACCGTTCAATTGCGAGGGGAATTCGCCTTTGACGAGCACCAAGTGGCGGCGCATATCGACGATCTTGTCGACATAGCTGATCATCACCGGGCATTGCTCTTCGCAAGCTCGACACGTCGTGCACGCCCAAAGTACGTCCGGATGAATGACGTTCGCCGCCAGATCTTTGGAGGCGGCATTCGGTTCGGCCGGAGCAGCCTCGCCGGCTTCGGCATCTTCGAGGCGCGGCAATCCTTCGCCGTCCGTATTCGATTTCGCCTTTTCCTGAACGAGCGTTTCGCCGTGTTCGTACAGGTGATCGCGTAGGTTGAGCGTGAATTGCTTGGGCGAAAGGAGTTTGCCCGTTTTATGTGCGGGGCAATTGTCCGAACAACGTCCGCATTCCGTGCACGTGTAAAAGTCGAGAATGGACTTCCACGAGAAATCGTCGATTTTATTGACACCGACCGGAGGCGCTTTGACGGGATCCTCGGCCGCCGCCATGACCTTTTCGCCGATCGCTTCGGCCGTCGGAGCCAAGAGCGGAAGTCGTCCGGCCGGCTTGGTGGACCGGAAAAACACGTTCGGCACGCCGGTGATGATGTGGAAATGCTTCGAATACGGCAAAAGGTTCAGGAACAGGAGCACGAGCGTCGAATGCGTCCAGAACCCGATTCGCGCGAGAATGCTGAGAGCGTCCGTGGACAAACCGGAAAGCGCCATCGCGACAGCCGATCCGGCAGGAGACGGAAATGGTTCCCAAGCAAGCGCATGCGTGGGCTTGGGTCCCAAAGGCGCAATGATTTGGCGAATCGAATTGCAGGCTGAATCTTCGAGGTTTCCGCCGAAGCAATTGGGGAAGCTGCGGTGGTGCAAGACCATCGCCGCTCCGTCGTAGAGCATGTCGGAGACCATCATCGTAATGATGATGCCCAGAATCAGGATGGCTTCGCCCGATTTCGTCATGCGTGCTTCATGACGAACCAATCGGAAATAAAGGAACGTCACGGCGCCGAGAATGACGAGCGTGGCAATGACGTCTTTGACGAATTCATAGACCTGCCCGAGGGGCAAACCCAGAAATCCATCGGGTCCGAGAATAAAAAGATTAAACGAGGGATCGAATCCGCGACCCCACAAGATCAGCGACCGGAGGAGCAACACCACAAAGCCCGTGAAGATGAGCATGTGGGCGGCACCGGCCAGCCGATAATAATGCATCTTTTTCTGGGCCAAGGCGTAGATGGCCACGCCTTCGATCCGCTTGCCGATTTCGTCGAATCGATCCTCGTCCTTGCCGATACGCAAAAGCTGCCAACGCTTGCCGGCACTGTACGCAAAGGCGCCAACCAGTCCGAAGATGACGAGGAACATGAGCATGGGGTTCATCGCAGCGGTTCTCCCTGAATGCAGGCGACGTTGTAGGGGGCGACGGGGCGGCGCGTCAACAATTCCTACAGCGTAAATTCAAACGACTTCTCTTCCGTTCCCGAGCCCGGTGACAAGTCCACCACCATGCCGAACGGTCGTTGCCCCACACGCGCGCCAAGACGCACACGAACAGGCGCGACGGCTCCCCCAAGTTTGTCGAGACGTATCACGACGCGATACGTGCCTTTTTTCGGATCCCCCTCCGCCAAGTACACGTTCTCGATGTTCTGCCCCTGGCACTCGTTGCTCATCTGGGGGCAATCGCGATCTTTCACCAGTCCCGATGACGTCGGTTCGCCCAATCGAGCCAGCTCGCCGCTGGGATCGTAGACGTTGAGATCCACGTCGGCTTCGACCGCTTCCCACGCGATCGCGAACTGCAAGATGCCCGTATGCAAGCCGCAACCTTCGTCGATCACGCCGTTGCAGTTGTCATCGTGCGCGTCAAAGCAGCGCTCGACCCCCGAAGGCGTACATGCCGTCTCCAGCACCACGCCCGGGGAAGCTTTGACGTTTTGCACCTTGAGGGCATCACGCGGCGCCGCGGCGGGAACTTCGATGCACGCCGCGAGGATCAAGACGAACGAAGCGAGGGCGGCCCGACGAACGTGCCCAAGACAAACCTTCAAAATTTCCCCGCGCACGACAAACCCGCGTCACCGAACGGTCCACAACTGAAAGAACGAATGAAGCGCTGTTGAGCGGCTTTGGCCGGCGCTTCATCCGCAGGCTTGGCCGGTTCGGGTTTGGCGATGATGGCCAAGACCAACCCACCGACCCCCACGACAGCTCCGCCCACACCCAGACCGATGCCGAGCGTTCGCAGGAACTTGGCATCGCTGCCGTCGGCGTTGAGCACTTCTCGTTCGAGCACGCAAAGTTGCGCGTTGCCTTGGGAGCAGTTTTTCCCGTACTCGAGCTCGTGAAGTTTGGCGTCACGCGCGAGGTTGCCCGCGAGATACTCCGACATCACGCCTGCCCCAAGCCCTGACAAACCCACGCCTGCTCCGACACCCGCAGCGATGATCCCGATCATCTTTTGATTGGGAAACAAATTCGGCGGCGGCGGCGGAGGCGGCGGCGGAGGCGGAGGCGGCGGTGGAGGCGGCGGCGCCTTTTCGATGACCTTGGGCTCGAGCGCGACGGTCACTTCCTTGTTCGCCTCGACGTCCACTTCTTGCGTCGCATCCGTATGTTCCGGCGCGCTCACGGTGAACTTGTGTTTGCCCGGGAGAAAACGGAATGGTTTGTCCGTCGGGAAATCCGGGAAAGGCACGTCGTCGATCGCGAGTTTGGCCCCTGAAACCTGCGACGTAACTTTGACAGCGCCCACGTGCATCATCGCTTTGGCAATTTGCTCGTTGACGTCTTTGCGATCGCCATCGTCGAGAGCACCCGTGGTCGACGAGAGCGACGCTTCCATTGCTTCGATCGACGGGATCCATTTTTCGAGCGCGAGGAGCGTGTACCCATGCATGCGCAAGATCTGAGCGCTTGGATAGAGCACCTTGGCTTGCTCGAAGAGGTTCAGCGCTTTGTTGAAATCGCCGGAGCGATACGCGCCCAAACCTTCCGCCGCGGCTTGACGCGCAAGCGTGATTTGCTGCTGAGACGGCTGAGCCGAAGGAGGGGTTTGTCCGGTACCGGCAGGCGTCGGTTGTTGAGCAAAACCTGGGTTTGGCGCGACAACATAGGCCATTCCAAACAGCGCGGAGAGAGCGATGGCGATCGAACGCCGACGTAGGGTGTTCATCAGAACTTGATCGTACCTTTGATCTTGGGTGCGACGGTGCTCGAAGGTTTGGGTTTGGGCGTCGTGGAAACTGCCGCCGTTTTCGTGGGCGTGGTGCTTGTCGGAGCCGCGGTTTTCGCTGCTGCCGCGACGGGATCCACCGCAGCGGCCGCGCTTGGAGGCGGTTGAGGCGCCGCCGATGCTTCCGGCGCTGCCGATGCACTCGGCGCAGGTTCGGCAGTGGCAACCGCATCCGCCGACGCCGCAGCGCTCGCCACAGGTTCGGCGGATGGAACCGCTTCGGCTGTCGCCGCAGGCGCAACCGATGCCACAGGTTCAGGCGTCGGAGCCGGAGCAGGCGCGGGCGGAGGCGTTGCTTCGGCCGCAGCTCTGGCCGCCGCAGCTTGCTTCGCTTCGTTTCCTTTGAGCACAAAGTATAGGCCGCCGGCCCCCGCCAAACCCACCACGACGAGCGCACCTGCGAGCACCGCGCCGAGGTGCACTTTCTTCTTCGGCCCCGGCGTTCCCGCTTGTGTCGAATACAAAGGAGCGCCCGTGGTTGCTCCCGGCATACCCGCGGGCATCGCGCCACCGGATTGGGACAAACCCAATGCGGATTGCGGCACCGGAACGCCGGACAACGATATGCCTCCTGCGTTCACGACACCGGCGGGAAGCGGCATTCCGGCTTGCGAAGTACCGGCCATCGGGATGTTTGTCCCGGGAATGCTCGTGCCGGGAATCGGCCCCGCCGCGGGCGGAATCGACAAACCATACAGCGGCATTGCGGCCACCGCTTGGCGCGCTTGCGCCGACGCCGACAGATCGGCGGGGTTTGGCATGTCCAGGTTTGTCGGTTGCGCCGCGTAGTTCACACCGAGCGCCATCGCCAACGCCTGGATCTGCTCGGTCGCGGTGGAGAAACGTCCTTCGACTTCACGCGCGCACGCTTTGGCAAACCAGGCATCGAATCGCGGCCCCAAGTGCGGCGACATCTGACTCGGCGGCACCATCGGCTCGTACAAGATCTGCCCCACGAGCGCGGCCATGCCTTCCGCCGACCAATAGTTTTTCCCGGTCAACAAGCGATACACGATGAGCCCGAGCGCCCACAAATCCGCGCTCGGACCAACCTTCGACGCTTGCCCACGCGCTTGCTCCGGCGACATGTACCAAGGCGTTCCGAAGATCGCCCCGTCTTGCGTCAACTCGCCCACACCGCTTTGATCCAAGAGTTTGGCAATACCGAAATCAAGGATCTTCACGAGCGGCGTGCCGTCTTCGCGTTGCGTGACGATGAGGTTCGCAGGCTTGAGATCGCGATGCACGATGCCCAGGCCATGCGCCTTGTCGAGCACACGAGCGACTTGCTTCATGTACACGACAACCTCGCCCGCAGGCAGAGCACCACGGTTTTTCAGTTCGCTACCCAAATCGCGCCCCTTGAGCAGCTCCATGACGATGTACGGCGCGTCCCCGAGCTCGGTCGCGACGTCGGCGTCGATCACGCGTACGACGTGTTCGCTGCCGATCGCGACGGGAGCTCGAGCTTCCGTGCGAAAACGCTCCACTGCCGCGGGGTTTGCCGCGAGCGCGGGAAGCAGCATTTTCAACGCGCAAATTTCGCCTGTATTGACATGACGAACCGCGTACACGGCGCCCATGCCACCACGTCCGATGATTTTCTCGACGCGATAACGACCCGAAAGCACGAGTCCCGAAGGCAAATCGCCACCCGTGTGAGGCACGAGGTCCGGTTCGGGTTGCACTTGCGCCGGGGTCGCGGGTGCGCCGGCAGCAGGACGCTGAGGCGCTGCGACTCCGGCCGCGGGACGCGGTGCAGGTGCGCCGGCAGCGGGTCGTGGTGTCGGTGCCGGCGGAGGACGAGACGGCGTCGCGGCCACCGGTTCGACAGGACGAACCTCGGAAGGAAACGGCACGGTTGTCGGCGGGCCTGGAAATGAAGGCGCTGCCCCGGCAGAGCGAGGAGGTGGCGGAGGCGGTGTGCTCGTGCGACTGCCGGTGGGCGGAGCGGCTCGAGGCGGCACGAAAGGCTTCGGAGGCACAGGCGCTGACACAACGAATCTCCCGACGATGGATCGAAGAAAGCCACGATCGTCGTAATCGAGACGCTATCGAATTTCGATACGCAGAGCAAGATGCGCGGTGACGACGATCGCGCTCTTTACGTTTCAACCGGCGCGAAGATCTCAGGCGTCAGTTCGATTCCCTTTGCCAGCAAGATCTCGGCAGCGTGATCGATCGTCAGCACCATGGCGCGAGCTTTCAAGAAGAGCCGCTCGGCATCGGACAAATCCCCCATACGACCCGCGGTTGCATGTTGCACGAGAATCGCTCCGGTCACGCTGACATTGAGGCTTTCCGCGAAGCCGCGCATAGGCACGCGCACGCTGCGTTTGCAGGCGCTCGCGAGCTCGTGATGAATGCCGTCACGTTCGTTGCCGAGGACAAGACAAACTTTGGGAATGTGGCGGAGATCTTCGGGAAGAAGCTCGCCCATGGGGTGCGTCGCGACAAGCTCGTGACCACTCGCCGCCAATGCATCGAGTGCGCCTTTGCTTTCGGAATACGTACAAACATGCACCCATTGCTCGGACCCTCGCGCGACCTGACGTGCCGCGAGAAACCCTTGGCCTCCGCGTTCGACGACGTGCAATCGTTGAACGCCGAAAGCATCGCACGATCGCAAGACGGCTGCTCCGTTGTGCGGGTCGTAAGGTGCGTCCATCAAAACCGTGACGGAGTCGAGGCGTTGCGAAAAGACAGACTCGAACCGGGCACGACGTTCATTCGTGAGAAACGGGTCGAGCTCGCGAACGATGGCTTGTTGATCGAGTTCACGTAAACGAGCAATGAGCCTGCGTTGAGCTTGTTCGACGAAGATCGAGTGGGGCGTGCGTCGGCGCATGGGTGGGCGGGAGTAGCACGAGCGAGGGTCGCCGGTACAGCGTTGGCGGCAACGGCGACCTTCCTCGGTGAATATCACCAAATCCGAACGCGTTTTTCCGGGGCGAGGTACAACGGATCGCCTTCTTTTACGCCAAACGCCGTATACCAAGCGTCCACGTTGCGCACGACGCCATTGACGCGATACATCGCCGGCGAATGCGTGTCCGACATGATCTGATTACGCAATGCTTCGTCGCGGTACAGCGACCGCCATACTTGCGCCCAGCCGAAGAAGAATCGCTGATCACCGGTATAGCCGCCGATCACTTCCGAGGCTTTGCCCTCGAGCGACAATTTGTACGCTTCATGCGCCACCGTAATGCCGCCGATGTCGCCGATGTTTTCCCCGAGCGTCAATTTGCCATTGACCTTGATTCCCGGAAGAGGCTCGAAGGCCGCATATTGATCGACGAGCACCTGCGTGCGCTTTTTGAAAGCGTCGACATCCGCGGGCGCCCACCAATTGCGAAGAACGCCCTTCGCGTCGGACTTGGCGCCTTGATCGTCGAATCCGTGGCCCATTTCATGTCCGATGACGCCGCCGATCGCCCCGTAATTGACGGCAGCTTCCGCTTCGGGATCGAAAAATGGCGGTTGCAGAATCGCCGCGGGAAAGACGATTTCATTAAAGACGGCGTTGTAGTACGCATTGACCACTTGCGGCGCCATGAACCATTCGTCCCGATCCGTCGGTTTACCAAGTCGCGCCTTGTCATATTCGTGTTGCCACGTTTCCGCCCGACGAGCATTACCGAATGCATCTCCGGCAACGATGTCCAACTTATCGTAATTCTTCCATTTGTTCGGATAACCGATTTTCGGACGGAATGCCGCGAGTTTTTCCAGCGCAACCTTTTTCGTCTCCGCCGTCATCCAATCGACTTGTTGAATACGTGATGCGTATCCTTTGCGAAGATTCTCGACGAGCTTATCCATTTCCGCTTTCGCCTTGGGCTGGAAATGCCGCGCCACGTAAAGCTCGCCCACTGCGTCGCCAATGGCCCCATTGACGGCAGCCACCGCTCGCTTCCAACGATCACGTTGCTCGGGCTGGCCATTCAACGTCCGCCCGACGAAATCGAATACCTCTTTGTCGAGCGCCGAAGGCAATACATCCGCCGACGCCCGCAAGAAATGGTACGTCAGGTACGATTTCCACGTCGCGACCGGCGTCGACGCGAAAATTTCTCCGAGTTTGGGCATTGCCGTCACTTCACGAACGACAACCGCCGGTTCGGAATCGAATCCATGCGCCTTCAGGTACACTTTCCACGGGAACTTCGGCGCTTCTTTCTCGAGGTCCGCAAGGGTGCGCAGGTTGTACGTTTTATCGCGATCGCGACGATCCGCAATGAGCCAATGCGCTTCGGCGATTTTCGTTTCGAGCGCCACGATTTCTTTGGCATTCGCCGCGGCGTTCTTGTCCCCCACCAGCGCCAATACGCGACCAATGTGCGCTTCGTACTTTTCCCGAATCTCGACGAATTGTTTGTCCGTCTTGAAGTAATACTCGCGCTCGGGCAAACCAATTCCGCCTTGCGTCACGGAGACGACGTATTTATCGGGATTTTTTTGATCGAGCGAAACACTCATGCCAATGGGCGCCTTGCACGGCAAATCCGCTCGCCCCATGAGTTTCGCAATGTCATCGGTGGTTTTTGCCGCATTGATGGCATCGAGCCATTTCTTCGCAACGGCAAACCCCTTTTTGTCGATGGCCGCGGTATCGAGATACGCGGCATACATGTCGGTGGCCTTTTGCGAAGAAGACCCTTTCTCGAGTTTTTTTGCCCCTTTTTCAGCTTTTTTCGCCGCCAGTTCGTCGAGAATTTTGCGCACGTTCGTATCCGATTCTTCACGCAACGCGTCGAACGTGCCCCAGCGAGCACGATCGGCGGGAATCGGGTTTTTCTTGATCCACGTGCCACCGGCATACTGATAAAAATCCGCGCCGGGCTTTACCGACGCGTCCATGCCATCCAGCTCGACGCCGAACGAACCGAGCCTTGGTTTGCCTTGGTACGGAGGTCCGGGAGGAAGCAACGGAGGCGTCGCCGTTTCGACGGCCTTCGCCGTCTCGACAACCTTCGCCGTTTCCGCGGGTTTCGCCGTATCTACGGGCTTGTCATTCGGCGGAGGGGGCGGAGCCGAGCCGCAAGCGACCAAGACAAAGAGCGAGGACAAACTCAACAGGCAGGTGGTTCGTTTCATGGTTCGTTCGTAGGGGTGTTGTTTCGTCGCCACTCTTGCACGAAAGGCGACTGGATGGCCAGAAAAAATACGTGTTGCGACGGGTAGACGAACGAGCCCGACACGTGTGACTTGGAATGTATGCGTTGTCGATGAATTCGCAGGCGAAGGCGAAAAAAAGAAACGGTCTCATTTCACCGGTATCAAGGCCCCGGCCAGATGACCCGATTCATTCCTCCACGCCATTTCCAAATCACGAATTCAATCCGCCGATTCTTCGTTCGCCCCTCTTCCGTTTTCGAATCGGCCAGCGGTACAGTCGCACCGTAGCCCTTGGCTTCGAGGCGCATGGGATGAATCCCCTTTTTCGCAATGAAGTATTTTCGCACGGATTCCGCGCGATAACGCGACAGATTACGACCCATGGGATATGGCTCGGGTTCGCCCAAGTGTCCCTGAATTTCGAGATGCATATCCGGGTTTTGCGCCAAGATATCCCCGACAGCTTCGAGAATCGCAAAACTCTGCGGCTTGATGGTCGACTTATCGATCGCAAAAACAATCTTTTCCGCAATCAAAATCTTACACCCATTCACCCACGCCAATGCCCCCGCAGGTTGCGACGCCTCCGGCGGACACGGCGTCGGATTGGGGCTTGCCGCGGACGCAGATGGCAATGGTTGCACCGAGACAGACGCTACGGGCATTGCAGCAGACGCAGAACCGGACGCCAATGGCGACGCTGTCGACACATCTTGCCTCGAGCTCGCGGCCGGCGTCGGGTTTGTCGGTTTTGCAGGCGGTTCACAAGCTGCGCCGTACCAAATCAACGACAATCCAAGACAAACCAAAGCCACGTTTTTCAATGCCGTCACCCCATGGATTGCAACGCTTCGACGACTTCACCCAAAGAGGCTCGGTCGCCGCCCGACAACGCCTTTGCTCCTCGAGCCAACGTCGTCGCCAACGCCCGGACGTGTTCGTCGCCGCCGATGAATTCATCCGTCGCCATTTGATTGGCTCGCGCGACGTCGTCGAGCAACAAATGCACGTCGCGTTCGTCGGTTTGTCCTTCCGCAGGCACGGCGACTTGCCCCGCAGCATTGGCCACTCGAGCCATTCCCTCCCGCGCTCGCAGGCCCAAACGGACGAGATCCGCGCGTTCACGCATCGCCTTGTACGCCGACTCGATGGCCTCGATTTCGCGCCGCGCTTTGACCGGCAGCGATTCTCCCTCGGCAGGTTCGACCACGGGCCTGCGCACCGCCATTTGCTCAATCTCTTCTTTGGTTTGTCCAATCACCACCAAATACGCGTCCATGGCCTCGACCGCCGATTCGACACGTTTTGCGTAATTCCCTGGAATTTTGGGATCCAATCCCGAAATCTCGACGGGCCTCAAACGCAGAAGTCGCTTCACGGGCACGGCATAAGCCAACTTCGCCACAGCCGCTTCCGCAGACGACAGGACGCGTTTGCCCAAATCAATGCGCACGTCGAGGTCATCCCGCATGCGGGCCATATCTGCGACAAGCGACACGTTTCCACCGGCATTCAATGCCGCCTTGAGTTTGTCCGCCAATGCCGCACGCGTCGTTTCGAGAGCACCCAGCCCTTCGCGTAACTTGCCGACAGCTTGATCACCATGAGCCACTTCCGCCGAAAGATCCGCTCCTTGAAGCCGCTGTCGATTGGTTTCCTGAAACTCGGCCGCCTTTTGCGCACGCCATTGCGTGAGTTCCTGTGCGCGCGCCGCACGATGCCGAAGAAGCCGGTCCACCGCGCGATCACCCAAAACCGCCGTCAACGCCACGAATGAACGGGCCAGAAATCCCAGAGCCGCGGAGAAAACAATGGTCGCGAACCACCCTTCGACACGCAGCATCGCCAACGCCGCAACGAACGTCAAGAGGCCCACGATAGTTCCCGACGTCCATGACAAACTAGATGCGTGATTGGTTTGTCCCTGAACGACAATCGCCCCTTTGCTCGGCAATCGCTCAATGGCCGTCGTCGCGATTGCCAGAACATACGCCGCCGCCCCAAGAACACCGAGCAGTGCCAAAAAGGCCCCCGTGGAGGCGATTGTGGCGACGAGCTTCCCAATGAATGTGATGTCGAACATGAATCGCTCCGTTTACCCCGCCAAACGCTAGAACGACACCGCTTCGTCCGCAACGGCCAGTTTCATGGGCTTGATTTTGACTCGGAATGCTTTTCCGTCCCACGCAATTTGATGGAGCGTGACGTTGACTTCCCGCAGTTTCTTCGACTTCCACCGCGCCGAAAAAACATACCGCGCTTCGTCGCCGAGCGGCACTTCGAGCGCCGAAATGCCAACCGACGCCGATTCCGATACCTCCGGCAAAGCCGCGTCTTTGTCGCCTTCTTTGCCCACGAGCACCAATTCCACGGTCAAATCGTCCCACGTGAGGATCGCCATGGCGCTCGGACCATTAAAGAGCGACAACTCTTTCATTTTTCGCGCCAAACCTTCGACCATGGCCGGCTCCGGGGGTTTGCCTTCGCCATCCAGCAATTTGGCCAGCTGCGCCGCCGCGGCCAATCGCGCCCATAGACGCGGATCACGCGGGCCGGGCGTTCCCTCAGCCGACGCAACTTGCCGCTCGATACGCAAGGCTTCATCGACTCGACCACTTCCCGCCGCGGCAAATGCCAAACGCAAGAATGCCGAAGGATCATTCGCGCGCAAATCCGTGAGCGTCTTGTATTGACGATACGCCGCCGCATACCAACGATGACGCAAAAAGACGTCGCCCAGGAGTCGACGCGAATCCGAACTTTGCGGATCGAATTCGACGATTTCGGAATACGTTCGCAATGCTTCATCGTCGAACTTTTGCTGCGCCAAGATATCGCCGAGCGACAACGCCAATTGCGGGCTCATGAGGCCGCGATCGCGCAATCTTCGCCCATGCGCCAAGGCATCGTCGCGTTTTCCCGCATCGCCCAACAGGCGCACGATACGCACTTCGCCCTCGGGATCGCCAGGAGCCACGAGCATTCGTTCGCGCAACAAAGCCAGCTTTTGCTCGACGTCCGTAATGGCCGCGAGTTCCGCGTCGACGGCGTCCCATTGAATACGCTCGCCAAACAACGTGCGGCGCACGGCCGCCGTAATGCGAGGATCCACGGTGCGCCGCAAAATCGCTTGCGCCACATATCGCTGCGTATCCGGCGTTCGAGCCAAATGGCCCAAGAGCGCCAACACGGCTTCTTCCGTGCGGGCCTTTTGCTGAATCAAATCGAGCAACGCTTGTTCGGCACGCCAATCGGGAATTTCGCACGTATTGCGCGCAGCCTCGTACCGAGACACGAGCGTCGGACCGTCGAGTTCTCCCTTTAATCGCTTCGACCACATCACAATGCGATCCGCAAGCGGCCTTCGCGCCACGTCACTGCAAGGCATTGCCGGTAAAACCACGGAGACTTGCGGTTTTGCGACTTTTTCCAAGTCTTTGCCATACATCGCTGGATTCAGCTTGGGCTTGGGTTTGTCAGTCTTGCGATCGCCTTCCCAAAAGTCATCCGCGGGTTTGACTGCGGCTCCATTACCGGCTCCCCAAGGCTTGTTCGGAAGCGTAATCGGAGGGCGAGGCGGCGGCGGAGGCGCCGCGGGCCCGGGAACCGGCTTTCCTCCAATGAATCCGGTCGGCGCATTGGGTCGTGGAGCCTCGAGTTTGTCCGCTTTGCCGTCGATTGCCGCCGGCTCCGTCGTCATAGATGCCGGCATTTGTCCGGGCTGATTCGCGGGCATCGGCTCCGCGGCACTTGGCGGTGCCACATCACTGGGTTGTTTTTGGTCCGCATTGAGGAGACCGATCATACCGAACTCGGCTGCGTCCCTTTTCTCCGCCTGGGTCCGTTGCCCATCCTGAGGACCTGCCACAGAGAACTTGCCTGCTTGCCCACCCATCGGACCTTCCTCACCCTTGGCCGGTTGCCCAACAGCCGCGGAGGGAGCGTCCTCGCTCTTCGAACAACCGAACATCACCACCGGAACGGGGTTTGCCGCCGCGTCCATCCACGCGCGTTCGGTCGCCGTATCGAGCATGGTCAATCGCGTTCCACGCAATGGCGAGTTTCGCCGACGAATACCTTGGCGCGCATAGGCCGCTTCATCTTCGAGCGCCAGAATGCTCGTGTATGGCGTCATCAGCCCATAATCGAGACCGATTTCGACAATTTTGCCGCGGATTTCATCCGGATCCGTCGCTTCGCCCAGC